>WNFJ01712495.1_pt2 | contig 10810 bp, 11 predicted proteins | sample 5400461 | NCBI WGS metagenome assembly WNFJ01 (sample SAMN13153349, study PRJNA577476) | soil metagenome | isolation source: 115 cm saprolite on Douglas fir-dominated hillslope | place: USA:California | collected 2013-09-17
TGCCTCCTCGCCAGTAGCCGTAGGAACGATACCCGCCGGGAGCCGATCGTACGCTGGCGGGAATGAGCCCGCGCTTGGCCGACCCCATCTCCCAGCCCTTCCAGGCGGACGCGCCATAGAGGCTCAACACCGCCAGCGCGAACAAGCCGTAGCCCTTCATGATCTTCGCGTCCTCATTCGTCGTCCTCCCTTCCGCCGTCGTTCCCTCCACTGGTGCTCACACTCACGATGGCGTGGTCGCTCTCCGACCAGCGCTGCATCTCGAAGCGGAACGACCTCCAGGTCAGCACGATCGGCCAGAAGAGCAGGGCCAGCGCGGCCAGCGCCACCTGGTAGAAGCGCGGGACCCGGCTCCGAACCTCGAGGTCGTACCCGGACACGGGGTGGCCCGCCTCCCATTGGGGGGCGAGGCGCAGGACGTAGCGCCCCGGCGGCACCCCGGCCACGTAGGTCCGCGCCCCCTGGCCTCCCTCCGACCAGGAGCCGTCGCTGTCGAGCCCCGAGTAATAGGAGACCTCGAGGTCGAACTCGTCGACTCCGCTGGTCTCCTCGTTGATGAGGGCTCCGTCCAGGTAGAGCCAGGAGTTGCTCACCGGCGCCTTCACCCTGACCTCGAGGTTCCCCGTCCCCTCGAGGAAGAAGCGGTCCGTGAACAGCGCGGCCTCGGGCGAGCCGGAGACCGCGGTGGGCGGGATGGCCACCGACTGATGATGGACCATGCGCCCGCCCCCGAAAAGGAAAAGGAGATAGATGAGGAAAGCCACGCCGAGGGCGAGCACGGCCAACGACCAGACCCGCTCCACCCGGCCCGCGTAGGGCGAGGGCTGGTGGGGTGCTACTCCCTCGGGTCGCGGGGGCCCGCCCACGAGGCGGAAGGCCTTCCAGACCTCGTCCGGCGGGGTGTAGGTGCCGAAGCTCCAGTTGACCTCGGACGCGTCGAGCTCGGAGGACAGCATGCAGGGCGGGCTGACGAAGTCGTTGCTCTGGGTCTGGTCGCCTCGCGCCACCGCCCAGTAGAACTCCCCCACCACGTGATCGACGTAGGCGAGACCGCCCTGGAAGTGCTTGAAGGACCGGTTGCGGTAGCCGCAGACGTTGTTGCCCCACTCCTTCACGTCTCCCGCAGGGACGGGCTCCACGAACGACCAGTGGCCCTTGGCCTCGACCAGCCAGCGGAACCCGTGCCTCGGGTCGTAGAGCAGGTACTCCTGCCATGGATAGCGCACGCTCTCCACGGTCACGCTGCGCTCCATGAAGCCGATGAGTGTCCACTCGACCCCTTGGAGCGTCCCCTTCGTGCCCAGGGGGATCCGGGGCTGGACGGGAACCGCGGACATCGCCTGCAGAACCGCCAGGTCCTTGGTGGCGTCGAGGAGCGATCCGCAGTACGGGCAGGCCACGCGCTGGGTCTGGTCGGGGGCCCGGATCTCCAGCGGTCCCCCGCAGTTCGGGCAGGAGAGCGATTCCCCGGTGGCCTTCTTCCGGCGCTCCTCCGCCTCGGGCAGGCCGTGCATGCCCAGCTCGTCGAGGGTCACCTCGCGCCCGACGTACAGGGCCTCGGCGGTGCTTCCGGTTCCGTAGTCGAGGGTGCCGAACTGGCCGCCCGGCCCCGAGAGGTCGGCGTAATGCAGGGCGCTGCCCGGCTCCACGTCGAAGGGCAGCTCCCCCTGGGCGGTGACGAAGCGGGCGGTGCGCACCTCCGCGACCACGAACGTCCCCGGCGGGCCGAGGTCGACGGTCTGGCCCACCTGCAGGTCCTCAAACTCGGGGACCGGCGGCACCGCGGCCACCCCCATGTAGTGGAACTTCCCCTGCGACTCCGACAGCCAGGCCCAGGTGCCGCCCGAGAAGGCCATCAGCCACTCGTCCCAGGTCCCCGCGCCGTAGTCGAGCTGCAGACGTCCCACGAGCTCGAAGGGCGGGGCCCCTTCGTAGCCCCCGCGCACGCCGAGGGCGAGGATCGAGGGGGTGGGAATCAGCGCGGCTACCTTCCCGTAGGCCTTGAGGTCCGCGCCCTTCCGGGCCACGGCCGAGCCGCAGTGCTCGCAGACCTTGAGGAGGGTGGAACCGAGCGAAAAGACGATGGGCCCGCCGCAGGACGGGCAGCGCGCCTCGTAGCCGCTCACGCGGCGCCTTCGCCCGCGCCCGCGGCCTCGCCGCGCGTCACCCGGTGCACCCGTACGCTCGTGGCCGAGAGCACCTCGCGCAGCCGCGACTCCCAGGGCCACGCCGCGCGGGGGCGGCAACAGTAAAGATTGAAGCCCGCGTAGCCGTGCTCCGGGAAGGTGTGGCAGGTGAGGTGCGACTCCGACAGGAGCAGGAGCCCCGTGACCCCGCCTTCACCGGGGAAGACGTGCCAGACGGCCTCGCCGGCCGGGCGCAGGCCCAACTCGGTCACGATGCGCTCGAAGAGGCGGGCGAGGGTCTCCCGGGAACGCAGGGCCACGGGCCACCAGCCACTCGACGCCCGTGGGCAGGGTCACTGCCGGGCCGGTTAGAACTTGACCTCGGTGACCTTACCGTCTTCGAAAACGACGGTCATGTCAGCAAAGCTCCAGCGCGCCTTGTTGCCGAAGACCACCTCCCCCGTCGGGTTGCCGAAAATCCCTCGCACCTGGTCGAAGCTCATGCCGGGCGCGATCTCCTTGCGACCGCCGGCCGCGGCGGGCGCGCCCGCGGGGCGAGCGGCCCCCGCGGCAGACCCCATGGCCTGGGCGATCATCTGCGGCATCATCATCCCGATGCCGGCCCCCAGGCCGAGGCCCGCGGTGCTGCCGGTCTCCCCCGGGTTCGTGGCCGCCGCCTCCACCGCCCGCGCCGCCTTGAAGGCCATGTAGCGGTTCATGTCCCCGATGGCCCCCATGCTGGCCCGCTCGTCGATCATCTTCTGGACTTCCTCGGGCGGGGTGATGGCTCCGATCAGGAAATCGACCAGCTCCACCCCGTACTTGCCGAAGTCGTCCGCGACCCGTCCCTTGAGGGCGCCCGCCAGCTCGTCGTAGTACCGGGGTAGGTCGAGGACGGTCTTCAGGGTCTCGCCCAACAGGTCGTTCAACCGGGCCACGCAGATGTCCCGCAGGAAGTCCTCGATGGACGCGACCGAATAGGCCCCGCGCGTCCCCACGAGCTGCTGCAGGAAGATCCCGGGGTCGGTCACCCGCATCGAAAACCGGCCGAAGGCGCGCAGGCGCACCATGGTCAGCTCGGCGTCACGGAAGGTGATGGGCTCCTTGGTTCCCCACTTCATGTCCGTGAAGGTCTGCCGGCTGATGAAGTAGACCTGGGCCTGGAAGGGCGACTCGCCGCCAAAGGGCAGGCCGATGAGCCTGCCCAGGAGCGGTACGTTCATCGTGGTGAGGGTGTGCCGACCCGAGGTGAAGGTGTCGAGAGCCTTGCCGTCACGGAAGAAGGTGGCCCACTGGTTGTCCTGGACGATGAGTTGGGCCCCGAGCTTGATGTTCGTGGAGCCCGAGGGCGGCTCGCGGTGGACGATCTCCTGACCCGTCGGATCGAAGTACTGCAAGACCTCGAGCGCCATTGCCCCTCCTTGTCGACCCCCCACCCTACCCCTCCCCACGTGGAGGGAGGGGACCGCTGCGGCCCGTCGGCTCCGCGCCTTACCGGATCCCGTTGAGGATCGATTCACGCTCCGCGAGCGCCGCGTCGAGCACGTCTAGCCGACCGAGCATCTCCTTCACCGCCTGGGCCGGGTTGGTCGCAGCCGCCGCCAACGCCGCCCGCGCGTCCTCCACTCCCTGGACAAGCCCGAGGTCATAGCGGTAGACCCGGTCCAGCGCCGCCTCGTCCACCTTGATCGTGGCGAAGAAGCCCGCGTAGCCGCGGTCGGCGTAGCGGACGCGGGCCACGACCTTGTCGAGGCGCTTGCGCGCGGTCTCGATGTCGTTGATCGCATCGAGCGCCCCCGCGCGGCTCGCGGTGGCCGCGAGCCCGTCGAGGCCCTTTTTCGACTCCTCGAGGCGCGAGGCCAGGTATTCCCGCTGCACGCGGTCCGCGTCGCGGCGCAGTTCCTTTTCCCGGTATCCCTGGAACCCGGGGATCGAGTTCACGAGCTGCTCCAGGGCGTTTTGCCCGGCGCGGGCCTTGTCGAGGATCGGGTCCATGCGCGCTCCTGTCTGGGATTCCGGCAGGCTACCTTTCGGCCGGCCACCGGTCAAGGCTGGTGCTGAGGCGGCACCAGTTCTTGGCGGGTTCCACTCGATCCACTGTAACGAGCGTCTGGTCCACGTGGTTCAAGAATGCCGGACAGGAGGTCACTTGCCTCTTTACTTTATCGTTATATAAAGCTATTATAGCAATATTTACTTGAAGTGTGACGTTAGGAGGCCCAATGAACCACCCTCGTTCCCTTGCCGTTAAAAGCGCCCTCTTGACAGGGGCTATCCTTTGGAGCTGCGGGGGCGGCAACAACACACCGGCCAACCCGACGCCGGCAAGCCCGACCCCGGCTCTGCCGGCCCCCACTCCGGCTGCCTTCTCCTGCCCGCTGCCTACGAGCAGCAACCCCCAGGACAACTGCTTCGAGGGCCAGCCCGCGCTCGGCCCCCTGGTCAACACGGCGATCGACCGGGTGATCGCCGCCCGACCAGAGCTGTTCAACCTCACCGAACTCAACGGCGGCAACCCGCGCGTCCTCAACCGCGACGGCTACTGGCAGGCGGTCAAGGGGGAGCTCGAGAAGCAGGGGGTGTGCACGATCATCCAGAAGGAGGAGCTCGCCATCAAGAACACCAACGCCTTCAACGAGCAGTGGAACATCCAGACCTCGGCCGGCTTCGTGCGGCGCCGCTACGTGACGACCTGCACGCCCGCCTGGTTCTAGAGCCCCGGGAAGACACGCGGGAGGCGGGCCAGCCCCACGCTCACGATCAGGGTGAGCCCCCCGCAGGCGAGTTCCGGGCCGACCGCAGCCAGGGAGCGACCACGGCCACGAAGCTGGGCTCGGTTCGCGGCACGAGAGCGGTTCCCGGGGCGGCCAGGGTCGCGCGAGCCACGAGGCCGACGACGAATCGCGGCCAGGGAAAGGGAATGGGAGGGGGCTCGGCCGCCTGCCTGCGCACCGCGCCCATGACCGCCCCTGCGAACCCCGACGAGGGCTCGAGGAAGTCATCCGAGGCGAGGATGCGGTCCAGCTCCTCCGGCATCACGTTGCCTCCGGAACGGGGTCGCCCGGCCAGGGCGCGAGGATCGCGCCCCGGCGCCTGAGCAGCTCGCGACCGCGGTGGAGGTTGGCCTTGAGAGTGCCCTCGGCGATCCCGAGGACCTGCGCCGCCTGGCTTCGCGCTGCTCAGGGCGCTGGCCGAGACCCCCCCGAGAGCGCCCAGCGCGTCGCCGACCTGCTGCGCGAGCAGGACGAAAGGGAGACGGTGAGGAGGGACCGCGAGGAGCGAAGGGGTCATCTCGTCGGGGGCATGGTTTACCTGGTGGTTGGAGTCGGGCTCGCGGTGATGATCGCGTCGGTCGCGGCCAAGCCCCGGGTCTGGACCGTGGGCCTGATCGCGGGGCTGATCGGCCTGGTCTTGACCGCCGTCGGTCTTTTCATGGGGCCTCGTCGATGACGGTCGAGGTGGGCTTGGTGGCTTCCTGCTGAAGGTCGTACTCTCTGGGATCGACGACCGCGTCGATCACGGCCGGGCGATCGACGGAGAGGGCCTCACGGACGGCCGCGTCCAGCTCCTCCATGGTGGAGACCCGTCGCGCCCACGCGCCAAGGGCCGCCGAGACGGCGGCGAAATCGACCGTCCCGTACTGGACGCCGTGGCTGGGATATCCCCTTCGACGCTGCGCGGCCGCGATCTGGCTGAGGCTCCGGTCGTTGTAGACGACGGTGAGGAAATGGATCCCCTCGCGCAGGACGGTCACGAGCTCCGGGAAGGTCATGCCGAAGCCGCCATCGCCGACGGTGCAGAGCACGGGGCGGTCGGGGAACTGCAACCGAGCGGCCATGGCCGCGGGAACGCTATAGCTCATGGCGGACAGGCCGTTCGACTCGAAGAAGGTCGAGGGCTCGTAGGTCTTCCAAGCCTGGGTGGTGACGGCCTTTACGGAGCCCACGTCGGTGACGAACACGGTGTCGCGCGGAAGGAGCTCACGCAGGCGCCGGGTGAGCTCGTAGGGCGAGAGGCCCGCCGGCGGCACCGCGGGTCGTAGCGTGCGGAGGAGGTTCTCCTCGAAGCTCCGGCGCTCCTCTCCCGTCCAGGCGAACGGCCCGAGCTTCCGCCGCCGCAGCGACGCCAGGGAATGGGCGAGGTCTCCCACCGCCTCGAGATGGGGTCGGTAGGCGCCGGAAGCGATCGACATCGGGTTGAGGGCGACGAGCCTCATCGACTGGTGCCAGAGCTTGTCGGACTCCACGGGCTCGAAGCCGAGCCCGACCAGTAGGTCCGCCCGGCCGAAGAACTCGACGATCACGCTGTCCCCCGCGACGCCCGCGCACACGCCGTGGAAGAGCGGGTGGTCCTCGGGGAGCATCCCCTTCGCTTTCGGGGTGACAAAGACGGGCGCCCCCAGGGCCTCCACGAGATCCCGTACCGCGTTCCGGAGGCTCGGCTCCAGGTCGAGACCCAAGATCACCACGGGCCGGCGGCTGCGGGCGATCGCCGCGGCCACCGCGTCGATCGCGTCCTCGGGCGCGGGCGGGATCGGGTCGGGCTCGAGGGCGACGGAGGCCGAAACTCCGCTCTCCCGATCCGGACTGCGTGCCACGTCGCTGGGGAGCGCGATGTGGACGGGGCCCATGCGCGGGGTGAGGCTCGTGCGGATGGCCCTCCGTACCTTGCCCTCCGTATCGACTCCGTCGAGGGTGAGGGCGAGCTTCGAGAACGGCCGGTAGACCGCGTTCAGGTCCAGCTTCTGGTGGGTGGCCCAGGGCTCGGCGGCCCGCGCGTGCGCGCCCGTGATCGCGATCAGCGGTGAGCGATCGAGGAAGGCGTTCGCCACCCCGAGCGTCATGTTGACGGCGCCCGGGCCCAGGGTCGCGACGCACACTCCGGGGCGGCGCTGGATCTGGCCGCTCACGTCGCCTATGAAGGACGCGGTCGCCCCGTGGCGGGTGAGGACGAACTCGATGCCGGCGCGCCGAGCCGCCTCGAGGAAGTCCAGGACTTCCCCGCCCGGAAGGCCGAACATCCGCCGAATGCCGGCGTCGCGCAGGGTGCGGGCCAGGACCTCGGCGCACGTTGGCATGGGCTCCCCGATCCTACGGCGAGGGAGAGGCCTGGGCGGGCTTGAGGGTCCAGGCCTGGAGCCGCGCGAGGCCCATGAGCTTCGGGGCGCGGAAGCCGGGGGGGAAGATCACCCAGTCCCACAGGGCGGGCGCGTCGGCGGCGACGTACTTCCCCGCCGCCAGATGGGCGGGACCGATGTGAACCGACGGGGGCGGCTCCGCCCCTGCGAGGGTCACGTGGGCCAGGGCCACGAGGTAGCTCTCGGGTGAGACGGGCGTGCTGCCCAGCCAGACCGCGTCCGGTATCTGGCGGTTGCGCTCAAGGTGTTCCGCCACGTCGGCCACAACCGGGTTCCCACCCTCGAAGGCTGACGCGGGACCGTACGGCGTGTCACCCAGCACAATCGGCGCGGGCGGTGCCTTGCGCGCCATGCCCACCACGTGACGGTTGAGCAGGGCAAACACCTCGCTCGCGGCCAGGGTGAAGCCGTCATGGACCTGGAAGGAGACTTCCGGCTCCACGCGACGGGCGATGCGGATGAGGTCCTCGGAGGCATAGGTCCGGCCCTGGGCGTTGTCCTTGAAGACCTGCAGGGCCTCCGAGGCGGTGATGAAGCGCGCGCGCGGCAGCGACTTGATGTAGGCGACGAGCTCCTCCAGGTACGTGAAGGCCCTCTCGCGCTCCCCGGGGGTCTTCAGGGCCGGCAGCTTCCACTCCTCGCGCGGAGGATTGGCTCCCCGGGCGAAGTTCACTCCATCCCAGAACTCGCGGTGGATGAACTCGCACGGGTGGAAATAGAAGCTCACCAGCCCGCCTTCGGGCCCCGAGGTCATGCCGTCGTAGAAGGCCCGGAAACGGGCGCGCGCCTGCGCGATGTTCGACCAGTCCTCGTTGGGATGGAGCTGCGACCCCTCCCTTGTGTTGAAGATGTTCAGCAGGCCGCCGTACCAGAAGGGCTTGCCGTCGAGGCCCACCTGGCGGCCCTCGTCGAGGTAGACCTTCACCCCCCACTTCCTCAGGGCGGCGTAGGACTGCGGCGCCCAGGAGCTGCCGGGCTGGCCGTAGCAAGTGGGCGCCTGGCCGAGGATGCGCCCGACGTCATCCAAGCCGGACCGCTCGCGCCGGTCGAACTCCTCCACCCCGGTTTCCCAGTCGAGGGACGCCTCGTACTCCGCGGGGGTGGGGTGCTGGCTGTGCGTGTTCGAGTGGTAGCCGATCTCGTGGCGAGCCAGGGCGGCGATCACGTCCCCGCGGCCGCGGCGCTCGAGGGTGCGCGCCTTCTCCCCCACCACCTTGAAGGTGGCGCGCACGCCCTGCCGGGTCAGCAGCTCCGCCACTCGCTTCGCCGCGTCATCGCTCGGGGGAAGGACGTAGTCCTCCGTGTCGAACCAGAGGACGACGTAGACCCGGCCGGGGCCCTCCGTCCGGGCGCGCGCAGCCGGCGCGCCCCCGCAGGTGATGAACCCGACGACGGCCAGACGGCCAAGGCGTGCTCTCAGGTTCATTCGCCCCATCATTTCAGCTCGAGGACCGTCCCGCTTCCGCGGATCACCGCGTGGTATGTCTCGCCCGGGCGGAGCGCCGCCCAACGCTCGAGAGGCAGCTCCATCCGGTATTCCTTGCTTCCCCGCAGCCGGACGACGTAGCGCTGGCCACGCGCCCCCTCGCGCTCCCGGGCGCGAAGGCCAGGATCGGGCCAGCGCGGCGACTGGTCGGACCCGGTGGCCCGGGCCGTCCGGTCCAGGACCCAGCGGTCGATGTCGTAGGCAATTTTCTGTCGGTAGATCGGCCTCTCCTGGTAGACAGCCTGCTCCTGATAAACGTCTTCGAAGAAGCCATTGCCCAGGTCCTTCTTCCCGACCCGGACCCTTCGCGTCCCCACCTGCACGCGCTCGGTGTGGTGGACCTCCTGCGCGCGGGAGACCGCGCGGGCCCCGGAAGGGACCTCCCCTTCCCAGGCCGAGTCCCGGACCGTGCGGTAAGCCTCGGCCTGGATGGTTCGCTCCCATTCGAACCCGCCGACCGTGACGGTGTCCTCGCTCTTGCGGAGGGCGAAGTAGCCGATCGCCGCGCAGAACCCCAGGGTCAAGAGCAGGCCGAGGGCGAGCCACGTCCCGCAGCCCGCGGCGCGGGCGGCCGGCGTCGGGGGAACGTGCGGAGCCTGGTCGGGGATCTCGCGGACCGGACGGGAGGGCGACGTCCCTCGCTCGGCGCCACAGTTCCGGCAGTGGGTCAGGCCGGGCCGGTTGGAGGTCTGGCAGAACTGGCACAGCCAGTCCGCACCCGCCCGCGCGTTCGCGAGGAGCTGCTCGTCCGTGACCTCGTCCGCGGCCTCCTCGAGGAAGAACTGGACGTCCTTGTCCCGGGTCGCGCCGCAACCGGTGCACGTCAGGTCGGCCCCCCGGTTCACCACCGAGCAATACGGGCAGCGCCACTTCCCCTCGCGGATGGCCATGCGTCGGCGCGGCGAGTCTACCATCCAGAAGCACGCACCTCCCCGCTTCTCGAAAACGAAGAAGTGCTGGGTGGGCAGGAACTCATGGCGGGTCACGAGCCGGAAACCCGCGGGCTCCCACTCGGGGAGGACCTGGGCGGGGGACATCCGGTGCTCGGGGCGGATGTGGGACGCGGTCGCGCCCTCGAGGCGGTACTCGATGAGGGCGATCCGGCCGGTCGGCTTCAGGCTCGCCCGCATCTTCGCGAGCATCGCCTTGGGCTGCTGCAGCTCGTGATAGACGTCCACGAGCAGGATCCAGTCGAGCGCCTCTTTGGGCAGCTTGGGATCATCGGCTTCGCCCAGGACGGGGACCACGTTCCCGATCCCCTCCTTCTCGAGCAGGCCCTTCATCCGATCGAGCATCTCGGGTTGGATGTCGACCGCGTAGACCCGCCCCGACGGCGCCACCGCACGAGCCATTCGACGGGCGAAGTAGCCGGTGCCGCACCCGAGATCGGCCACGAGGTCGCCGTCCTTCAGTCCCATGGTCTTAATGACCTCGCCGGGGCGCTGCTCCTCTTCGCGGCCCTCCCGCTCGAGCCAATCCGCTCCCTGGTAGCCCATCACGGGAGCGGGTCTACGCTCGGCCACTTGACGGGCGAGGGTGGACGGCGCCTGGGCGACGCCCAGGGCCAGGACCGAAACCAGGGCGAGCCGTCCGCGGAACCGGCGCGGGATCATCCGGGGAATCCTCTCACCTCTTGAGGGCGCGGAGCAGGTTGCTGTAGTCGTCCGTCCAGAGGGGCAGGCCGGGCTCGTTCACCGACAGGGGCAGGGCGGCCTTGTCCACTTCGGGATCGCGCAGGAGCGCGTCGTGCCGGACGACGAGCACCCAGTCAGACGACCACACGGACCCGCTCGCAGGCGAGTCCACGAGCACGGCGCGCAGGCCGAAAGCGCCGGCCAGAGCGCGCACCACGGGCTTCAGGTCCAGGTACTTGTTCGAGACGTGCACCGCCACCACCCCGTCCGGCCCCCGCAGGTGCCGCAGGTAGACGGCGAAGGCCTCGCGGGTGAGCAGGTGCACGGGGATGGCGTCGCTGCTGAAGGCGTCGAGGGCCAGTACGTCGAGGTCCTGGGGCGGGTCGCGCTCCAGCTCCAGGCGGGCGTCACCCAGGACGGTGGTGAC
>WNFJ01480215.1_pt1 | contig 10809 bp, 18 predicted proteins | sample 5400461 | NCBI WGS metagenome assembly WNFJ01 (sample SAMN13153349, study PRJNA577476) | soil metagenome | isolation source: 115 cm saprolite on Douglas fir-dominated hillslope | place: USA:California | collected 2013-09-17
GACGAGCTGCTGGCCTGCCCGCTCTCGGACAACTACGTGGGATATCTTCGAGCAAAGATGAAATCCTTTGCCGGAAAGAAGTTTACTGACTCGAAGGAAAAGGCCTCAACCTGTCGTGTTCAAAAAACTGCGGATTCAGATGATCGATAACACTCGGTCACGCGGCGCCCTGCGATGTCAGTTCATAGCGGAACGGAAGGACCAGAGCATCTTCGGTACATTGCAGCCCACGCAACCACTCCGCACTGGTACCGACCGCGAATCTTGGCACTAATTCTTACGCCGCCACCTCGATTCGGAACGTGATCTGGGGAGCGAACGAACCGTGGCAACATGGCGCGAACCGAGCCTCGGAATCGAACTGGCCACATATGAGCCTAATGAAAACAGGCCGGTCGGAATTCTTGTCTTTCCGACCGGCCTGTTTCGTGGCTACCAAAAGTTTCCCTCCAATTGAGAGGAACTCCCTCCAACTACCCTCCAAAACGGGCTATTTTCAGGCCGGATTCAACAACCTAGCGGTGTAAGGTCAACCGAGTCATCGGGATTTATGGAGCGGGCGATGGGAATCGAACCCACGTCCGAAACTTGACGCGATGCGCTATTCCAAGTCCAATTATCAGGAATTTCTACCCGCCGTGGCGCAGCTCTGCGGTTCCTAAGATAGAATGCCAAGCGCATTTTCCATCATTTTCCAATTACGGGCTACTTTGTCGTGTATAAGTGCCGCCGTTCCAGCGAGTTAAGGTTTGCTAGAGGAAGCTTGGGAAGCTTGCAATCCAAACTCACTGTTTTTCAGCCGTGCCTTCTGGGTTCTGCGGCTGAGTCCATTTTTTTTGGTCCATTCATACTCCGCAATTTCGATCACGAATTGGCTGTCTCGATTCGTCAAAATTCATCGGACTCGGCTTCGCCTCTAGCAGTCATCTGTGTTAGGATAAATCTCGCATGAGTGCACGAATTCTTATTAGCGGTTTATTGGCGGTTTTGGCAGGGACAGCTGCTACCGTATGCACCGCAAGCAAAACGTGCGCCATATGCGAAACTTGCAACGGCTTTATTCCTTAAGGCTTTACGGCAAGTTGTTGATTCCACGGCTGGGGACGTAGTTCAGTTGGTTAGAACGCTGCCCTGTCGTTGGTTAGAATCCCACACTGTCACGGCCGAGCCGCAGAATCAGCTCCCGCACCGCACTTCAATCACTTTGTTGGAATGGACAGCTCAACTGCCCAAGTCCGGCACGGCGCGCAGGGCGTCATTGAAGCGGTTCGTGAAATTCGCCGCGCAAATCACCAGCGTGAGCTCGACGATCACCAGCGTGAGCTCGACGATCTGTCCTTCATCGAAAAATTTCCGCAACTCCGTCAGCGAGCCGTCGCGAATCGCCGCGGCGCCCCGCGTGACCCGTTCGGCGTACAGAATTACGGCTTTCTCTTTGTCCTCGAACAGTGGGCTGCGCTCGTAGAATTGCAGCGCCCGAATCTGCTCGTCGGTGACCCCAATCCGCTTCGCCGAAGCGGTGTGCGCTCGCGTTCAATATTCGCAGCCGTTGATCAGCGCGGTTTTCAGGTAGGCAAGTTCCTTATAGCGCGGTTCGACCGTGCCGCCCTCCATTACCGCGGAATAGAACGGCAGAAACTTCCCAAGGACATCGGGGCGGTGCGCCATCAGGCCGAAGATGTTGGGCATTTTGCCGAACTTCTTCGACACGCCGTCGTAGATGCCATGCACCTCAGCGGCGGCCTTTTCTTTTGGAAGTGGATTTACAACGCTCATCGGATCCTCCAAGTTGGTGGTTCGAAAACTGATTAAATCCTATCTCGGCATAGCCGAGCGGGCTCTTCTCCCCCGCGCCTAGACCGACACCGGTTCTCACAGCAGTGACGCCACCTTTTCGGGCCTCGTCGCTGAAGTGTGCCATCGTTTGGGATGATCCTACATTCAAAACCCGTGCTACTCCTGTATTTTCACACCCTTCCAGAGTGCCACACGGCCCTTGATTACGGAAGCCGCTGGTTCGGGGTCCGAGTAATACCAGGCTGCATCGCGATTGGTCTTGCCGTCCACGACGACGTCGTAATACTTGGCCGTGTCCTTCCACGAGCATAAGCTTGTGTGGTTGCTCGGCCGGAAAAAGCTGCGATTCAGCGATTCCGGCGGGAAGTAGTGATTGCCTTCAATGATGACAGTGTCCTGGCTTTCGGCCAGAACCGCTCCTTCCCAAATTGCTTTCGTCATCTGACCCCTCCTACGTTCCACGGAAGCGGCCCGTGCTCCGCGCGCTCCTGGTAAAGCGCAACCATGTCTCCCCAAAAGCTGCCGAGGAACCACCGCCCTAAGTCGCTCGCAAGCAGTCCTTAACCACTCGTGCGACGTTGCCTAAACAGCATTTGCCCGACGGATTCTTTACTTCGCACGCGCAGTTGCCCTGGTTCACTTCCGCCGAAATGCGCTCTGCTACAGTCGAGCGCCCCGTCTCGACGATCTCGTTCTCAATATCCTTTCGCGTGAAGCCGAAGCAGTAGCACACCGGAATCGGATCTGACTCTTCTTTGACGCCAACACGTACCAACAGGTCGTCGCGACGAAAAATCGGCGCTTGCGGATCCAGCGCGAAATAAACCACATCACAGTCACGGGCTTCGCAGAAATAATATTGAGTTGACGGCATGCGCAAAGGAAGGTGACGAACCAAACTCCTGACCGTGAGCATGTCCACCTGCTTGGAGCGCGCTCCGTTCGCCGGACAAGCTATCACCGCTGCGATGGTGCAGCTTTCACCAGTTGAGCAGCAATTGGACAAAACAACCTCCCTGCCTCCAGTTCCTACAGCATGTAGGGTATGTTCGATCCGTGTGTGGGATAGGCGAACAGCATGTGCTTGAGATCGTTCGCGCGCATTCCCGACCGCATCGCAATCGCAAAAAGGTTGATGACCTCCCCAGCTTGGTCGCCGAGCAAATGAGCGCCCAGAATGCGGTCTGTACCTTCCTCTACAAGAACCTTGAAACCCGAATGCGTTTCCCCAACCCTGCGAGATGAGTACCAACCAGATGTCATTTCCTTTTTGACCCGAAATTGCAGGCCCTGCTCCCGAGCTTGGCTTTCGCTGAGGCCCACAGATGCCAGCGGAGGAATCGAAAAGACGACGGTCGGAATCCCGAGATAATTCGGCTTCTGATGATTCTCCTTGAGCAGGTTGGCGGCAACAATGACGCCCTCGTAGCCTGCCACCGGAGTGAGCGGCGGGCCCCCGCTTGCAGCAGCGTCACCCGCTGCGTAAACAGAGGGGTTCGACACGCTTTGCAAGAATTCATTGACCCTAACACCCCGTCCGTCCCACTCGATTCCTGCGGCATCCAAATTGAGGTCGTCAATCTCGGGTACGCGACCCGCAGCATGCACCACCAGGTCTGCCTCAAATGTGCGCTTCTGACCAGAAGCAGCGGCCCGGACAATAAAGTCGCCGGAACCTTTCTCTATCCCTTCCGCTTCGGTCCCAAGTTGAACGTCAACGCCAAGTTTGCGAGTTCGCTCAACGAGCTGATCAACGAGTTCCGGGTCAAAGAGCGGAAGGGGCCGCGCGCCGCGGTGCACGATGGTGACTTGTGATCCAGTCCGCACCGCCACATGAGCAAATTCAAACGCGATATAACCGCCTCCGATAAACAAGATCCGTTTCGGAAGCTCATTCAGCTCCAAAAACTGTTCGCTGGTCGTAAGGTGCTCCGTTCCGGGAATTTTCAAGTCTGCCGGTTTTTGTCCAGCTGCAATGACCACATAGCGCCCTTCCAACACCTCGGTGCCCACCTCAACCGTGGACGTCCCGACGAAATGGGCGCGTCCGTGGAATGCCGTTATGCCGGCTTTTGCAAACCCTTCTTCCCGGTTCTTCGGAACAGGCTCCGTGAAAGACCGCTTGAAACGCATCAATTCCTGCCAATCAATCCGAAGCTTCTCGGCCTGAATTCCTTTCCCTTTCATTCGGCGGGCCCAGTCAACTGCCTCGGCAGCGCCCACAAGCACTTTCTTTGGATCACACCCTCGCAGAGCGCAGGTACCCCCGAACGGCCTGGAATCGACAATCGCCACCTGCCATCCAGCCGCTCGACAACGTGACGCCACTGCTGATGCCCCCGACCCAGTCCCTATCGCAACGAGATCAAATTTCCGGTTCATGTGCAGCTCCTCTTGCTTTTGCATCGCCCGTAACCCTGGGGAATTTTATTGGCAATTCCGATTCAACAGAGCACTGGCTGAAGAAACGCAAAAAGGTATTAGAAAGTCGAAGACGATCTTCATCGCCAGCCGTGCAGTGAAACCGCGATTGAGAATGACATCAAACTCGTTAGTGAGGGACAGCAGCGAACCGACCGCCAGCGCTATCAGCAGGTCCCGTTTGAGCACATCTGCTGATAGGACATAGCGGATACCCTCGGCGCTTCTCAACCCAAGCGCCGGGCTCATTGACCTGTCCCCACAAAGGGCCACTGGAGGTGCTCACCACCGGCGGCAAGAGCACACTCGGTAGCGCTCTAGTCCAAACGCTTCCCGCTCTATCTTTGCAGCTCACTTGTACCGTTCATGCAGCGCAACAGGACAGTTTGCCCACGTCCTTCTTGAACGTCAGCGCTGCCAACTTGAGCCCCTCGACCATAGTGAGATAGGGATGGAAGGTCTCCACAAGGTCCTGTACGGTCAGGCCAAACCGGATCGCCAGAGTGGCTTCCTGGATGACCTCGCCAGCCTCAGCAGAGAGCACATGCGTACCGAGAAGCCGTCCCGTATCTTTTTCCGCCACGAGTTTAATCAGGCCACGGGTATTGCGGGCCGCGAGAGCGCGGGGAACGTATTTGAGATCGAGAACCGAACTCTCTACTCTTAGACCTTTTGCCTTGGCCTGAGCCTCCGTCAAACCCACGCTTGCGATCTGCGGGTCAGTAAACGTGACTCGGGGCAGCGCGAAGAGATCGAAGACTTTGCCAGCGCCGTTGAGCGCGTTTTCCACAGCGATTCCGCCGCCGTAGGCCGCAACGTACACATACATTGGGTCACCAATGCAATCTCCGGCCGCATAGATGTCTGGATTGTCTGTTTGCAGGTGTTCGTTTACCAGAATTTCGCCCCTCTTCCCCAGTTTGACTCCAGCCTCTTCGAGGCCGAAGCCACTCGTTGTGGGACGCCGCCCGGCGGCCACCATCAATTGTTTCGCTCGACAGATTTCGTCAACTCCCCTGATCTCCGCATGCACGCGGTATTCTCCGTCGGAACGCTCCACCTTCTTGATCTTCACGTTGGCGCAAACTCGGACCTTTTCACCCTCGAGATACGTGACCATGGCGTCCCCGATCTCCGGCTCTTCGGCCATGGCGACCTGCGGCCCGCCTTCGATGATCATCACCTTTACGCCAAAGCGCGTGAAAAGCTGGGCGAACTCCAAACCAATCGCTCCGCCACCGATAATAATCAACGACTCGGGAAGCGCTTCGAGACTGAGCGCCTCCGTGCTGTCTAGATAGCCTGCCTCTTCGAGACCAGGAATCGGCGGAGCCCAGGGATGCGAACCCGTAGCCACAAGAATCTTTCTTGGCGAAAACGTCGTGCCATTGACGGCGACCTTGCGGCCTCCGAGCAACTTCGCCTCGCCGCGGAGAATCTTGATATTGGGATACATCTCGGCAACGTGAACGTACTTGTTCTCCCGGAGCGCCGTGACCAACTCGTCCTTCTGTTGAACCACCCGCTGCCAGTCGGAAGGAGGAGGGCAGGCGGTCAGACCTTCAAAGGTCGGGTAGGCCGAGTGATAACAGAGTTCGGCAGCTTTGATGAGCGTCTTGGAAGGCACGCAGCCAATATTGACGCACGTGCCGCCAATCGTTCCTTTCTCGATGATCGCAACCTTGGCTCCGAGTTCCGCTGCTTTAATCGCGGCAGCGAAAGCCGCAGAGCCCCCGCCAATAGTCATCAAGTCGTACTCCGCACCTCCGGCTGGGGGAACCCGCCGTTCGCCTTCAAGAGAACTCTTCTCCCTTAGCACTGCGCGGTATCCCGACTGCTTGACCGCATCGATGAGATTCGCTTCGTCAACCTCAGGGGCGGCTACAACAACGGCCTGCCCGCTCTTCCACGAAGCGACCTGGGCTTGGTCAACTCCGGGCACCTTTTTCAGCGCCTCCGTCACATGGCGCGCGCAGCCGTCGCACGTCATTCCTTCCACACGCAAGATGATGTGGTTCTTTGCGGACATGGTGTCTACCTACCTCTCCAATGAATTGAAACTCGTGCCGCTGAGATTAAAGGGACAATACAACCGATCACAGCGCTCAGTTCTTCTCTTCTACTGATTGATGCGTGTCGAGAAACCAAAGATTCGGAAATGAACGCTCCAACTTAAACCTCACAGGCCGGAGCGCATCTCCGGCGCAAAACAAGATTGAGGCCACTTGCCACAACCAATCCGCCAATCGCCAGATAGGCGGCGAAGTTGATCGTGTGAACAAAGATGAAGAAAAAAACCGCAACGGAACTAACACTCGCAAGAACCAGGGCCCACGGGCTGCGATGAACTCTGTACCCCAAGAACAGGCCGACCAAGCTCACTGCCAGGAATACAACCATCAGCGGAAGTAAAATCGCATCTTTAATCAGGAAGCCGAGGCCAACGGCGGTGACAATGGAGAGAACGGCGGGCAGTCCCAGGCAGCACGCCCCGGCAATGACCGAACCAGCAATGCCCATCTTATCGAAGTGATCTTTCCACGGCATGACTTCATCCTTTCGTGCCACGTGTATGAGCTCGGAAGGCAGTGCTCTCACCACATTGGCTTGCATTTTCGTGTTAGTGCCAGCGTCAGGTCAACACCGAGGATGTCGACGCTCAAGGCTTCTACTTCGTTTGACCCGCTGGGGCGCAATGAATGCAGCAATACTTCTTTCCATCCTGGATGATCGGGGTCCCCTTGATTTCGGCACCACATTTGGCACACCGGTCTGCACTCATGGACTGTTCACCTCTGCCAGTGTTCTGTCCCGTAAATACCCGATAGGCGCGGCAGGCCCGATTGCATCAGCCGTCTGATTCACGGCCGAACGGACCGCTGTAAGCTGAATCGACAACGTGCGAATCGTGTTGATACACAGCCGATCGAGCTCGTTGCTGCTCAGCTCGGCTCCTTCGCGTCTCATTACCGGCGATCCAGACGAACCCATGAGCGGCCTCCAAACGGGGCGGTGTAGTCCAATCCCATACGGCGATAAACCCCCTCGGGAATTCCAATGTCCGCAAGAAATAGCTCACCCGTTCGTTCCGGCAAGAGGCCAGTCTTTGGCAGGGCTAATGTCATTGTCCAATCAGGGCGGATGCATTCTCCCGGAGCCTGCCCGGTGGTTGCATCAACGCCGGAGGGCATATCCAAAGAGAGAATTGGGAATTTCGCGCCGTTCGCCCAGCGTATAAGATCCGCCACGGATCCCTTTGGGGAGGCCTGTAAACCGTAGCCGATAAGGGCGTCCACCGCCAGATCAACAGGCTGCGCAGATAATGCCGCCACCTCAATTTCTCTTCCACGGGTCAATTGGAATATTTTATGCTGAAATGCTGGGACATCTCTCAGCCCCGTGGGATCTGCAAGACACAAACCCACTTTGCAACCATGATTCGCTAGATGGCGGGCAGCGCAGACGCCACCGCCACCGTTGCCACCACTTCCGGCCAGCACCACAACTTCGGCGGTGGACCAATTTCGACCTAAGAGCTGGATCGTCAGCAACGCTAAGTCGCGTCCAGCGTTTTCCATCATCTGATAGAGATTCGGCCCTGTTTCCTCTACGGCAATGCGATCCACTTCGCGCATCTGCTCTGCCGTGACCGCGGGGACCGCAATGCCTGTCTCGGTGAAGAACTGCCGTGTCGCCGCTGTGCTTGTAGTGGACACGTGCTTCTCGCTCATTCTCCTCACAGAACCCGCGGCTCGCGTTAAGTTTTGGTACGCTTAGCTCTAGGAGCTCTTCCTAAAATATTTATCCAAGGCGGAGCGCAGCATGAGCCGCGCACGCAATAATCGCGTCTTGACTGCCGGCACAGACAGCCCCAGCGAGTGCGCCGTCTCTACGCTAGAGAGGCCCTCAACGTCGCGCAGGAGAAAGACGACCCGGTACGCGGGACGGAGTTCGCCAATGGCCTTGGAGATGATCTCGCGCAGTTCCGTTTGTGCATAGCGCTGTTCGGGTGTGGGTTCCCACTCTTCGACGTCGCGAGGCATCAAATCTTCTATGGTGTCTGGAGACTCGTCGAGACTGAGCTGGTGAGGCTGCCGCTTGCGCAGCTTTTGTAGCGCCTCATTCACAGCGATACGTGTCAGCCAAGTAGAGAACAGCGAATCACCTCGAAACTGGCTGATGTATTGATACGCCTTTATGAATGCTTCTTGCATCGCATCTTCGGCGTCTTCCTGATTCCTCGTGATGCCCAAAGCGAGCCGGAAGATCCTCGCCTCATTGCAGCGAACAAGCTCCTCAAAGCAGGAGGCGTCACCTGCCTTCGCTGCCGCCACTTTGGCGGCTTCGACATCGATCCGGTTCACCGGGGAGTGACCGAGTGTGGAGCATGCTGAGCTCAAGGTTTCTCTCCTCTCTCTCCGACAGTTAGAAGTTCGAGCCGAAATGAAAGCTCCACAACCGAGCCTTCTGTGGGTGCTGCGATTTTTGTTTCACTGCGAAACCCTTCCGCGCTGGCTGTAACACTGCATTTGTCAGGTGGCAGGTCCGAAAGAGCGAATCGCCCCTCCTCGTCCGTCACTGTTGCCTGTTGATTGCCGGCGGCCTTTTCACACCTCAGAAGGATTCGGACGCCGGGCAAAAAGACTGGCTCGTTGTCAGGCCCTCGCGTCATGACGGCACCGCGGATGGCGCTTCTCGCCTCGCTCGAGGGCCCACCTTGAACGAATGCCAGTGCAAAAAGTATGAGAAGCAGCTTGTACGAAAGAACCGGTAAGAATTTCATTGTCGAATCCTCTCCGTCAGGATTGGGTTGTTGCGAGCTTCCACAAATCAGACCTTCCTATTCAGCGCCTCACCGGTGTCGTGCTGCACGGTTTGCCGGCACAGTCCGCAACCTGCCCTGGTAGATGTTTACCTGACCGTATTTCCTCCACTAATCCCTCAAGGGCACAACCAAACTCAGCCGGCCGAAGCGCCGGTGCTCCTAGACAATTCTCGCCGTGTCGAAGGACGGGCAACCACCAGCAGCTGTTTTCCACCGGATAGCAACGAAATAGGGTTGTAGAGGACCCCGCCAAAGAGCTAATAAATGTGTTGATCCCTTCCTCTAGGTCTGTGCACAGAACCAGGTCAAACACCTGGCCAGCGGAGAGTCGGGTCGCTTCCGAGCTTGACGTGGCCACACAACACTCGCATCCCAACTTTTCCAAACGCTGCAGAAGATGTGAGAATCCCTTGGCGCTTTCACCCACTGGGAGAACCCTCACACTTTGTGCTCATGGCTCCGCCCCATTTCCTACTGGAAGTAGTTCAGGTTCCTGCCTGTGCAGTTCGATGAAGCCGGGAGGACTCACTGAGTGCGGACCAGGGGATCCTTTTTGTTTCAGCGGAATCGGGCGGACAAGCGATGTAATCAAATGCGCCTGCACCGATAGCACTCAGATAGGCATCCCAGTCAGCCCGCCGCGACAGGATGATCACAGGAACATCTGCGGTCGATTTCCGCGCTTCATTCATGATGGCGCGGAAATCGCCGTCAGGTAGAGTGTCGTTGCAAAACACAACACTGAAGTGTCGTCGATCCAGCAACCATAGAGCCTCACTCAGGCTGCAGCAACAAGCCGGACGCAGGCCGCACTCCCGGATTGTCCCCACGACTCTTTCCCGGTGTTCTCCCTCGGCACAAATGACCAAGATCGGTTCCACATCCAACATCTCTCTTCCTCCCCGAAGTCCTTCCTCATTTTGATTACGCCCGTCAATAGCGCTTGGCTGTGTCTCAGCGGTTCCGCTGTTTGTTCCCTGCGACGCTAGCTTCAGCGCCTCGTTCGCTACGACACAAGACTGCAGGAGTCACGCGGTCTGAGCCGTCTCCCTGACATTAGTTGCAGCCGGCTCCGAAGCGAGTGGGCCTTTACGGATGGGACAGACAAATGGAGCAGGCCAGCGATTTCTTCTGTCCTTAGCTTAGCCACATCGCGCAGCAGAAAGACGATGCGCGAGAAAGGGGCTAAACTTTGGATCCCCTCTCCGACAATTCTGCGCAATTCCTCGCTTCCATAACTTTTTTCGACGCCATCATCCCAATCCACGATCTCTTGGGGCACAAAAGCCACGTCGGCCTCCGCCTCTAGGCTCAACCGAAGCAACTTGGCAGCGTCCCGAATGCGCAGCTTCGCGAATGATTCACTCACGGCGATTCCCAGTAACCACGCGACAGAAGATTCGTTTTGTCGGGACTTTGCGGAATCGGAATCGGCTTTCAGGAACGTCCCGTGAAGCACATCCTCCGCTTCCTTGTTGTCTTCAGTGATGCACCACGCCAGCCAGTACACTATTCCGGCATAGCTTTCCATGAGAGGGTCGAAATCCCGACCGCGGTCTTTGAGTTGATTGCCATTCTCCCCAGCCGTTTGCGCCTTCTGTTCGCCGCCACTTCTGAAAGCCCGGACGACTTCGGCTTTCCCCGCATCACACGCAGCTGACATGTCTCTCCTCAGAAACTCCTGGTTGTTAGGCGGCCGGGGCTTGGACGATTTGGAATCCGAGCTTGGCGGCTTTCCACTTGAGCTGCTTGATCTGTAATTGCCG
>WNFJ01741193.1_pt1 | contig 10809 bp, 10 predicted proteins | sample 5400461 | NCBI WGS metagenome assembly WNFJ01 (sample SAMN13153349, study PRJNA577476) | soil metagenome | isolation source: 115 cm saprolite on Douglas fir-dominated hillslope | place: USA:California | collected 2013-09-17
GCAGTAGGCGCGAAGCGCTTCTTTCTGGGTAGCGAGGTCTTTCTTTTGCGAAGGGGAGGACACGCGAGCATACGCAATCACTTTGCCTTGCTCGGAGGAGATCAAACCACGATACTGCAAATATTGTTCATGCGTGTAGTATCGCCGATTCGTGGGGCTGCGGAAGGCATGCAGGATGCCTTGGCGATCCCATTTCTGCAAGGTGTTGACCGACTTTCCAATCAGCTTCCCGAACTGTTTTGGTGAATATGTATGCTCCATGCATACATTTTAACATATCTTCATCTTCTTTTCAATACTGTTGAAATCTCTTTAAGAGAGAATGAACACGCAGAGGCCGCTGATGCTATTCATTTCAAGTCTCTCTCCAGGTATAATACCACCGGGAAAAGAAATTTCCCACTTGTACTGCAGCGAGCTGTTCCGATAGAGACATTGATCGGTGCGCCGATCGGGCGATAACAGCTCGTCTGGAACTCCTAGTCTGCTCTGACGCATGAAGGAGACCTCTGATGCAAAAATGGGAGTACTGCCTGGTAGTGGCACACCTTAAAGGGGGCTATGTCGACAAAACGGTGGTTTTAGAAGAGTCACGAACGACCTCTTCTAGAGATCCGCAAACGCTGGAATCGAGATTAGGTTTGAGATTGAAGGAGGAGCCGGTGCCTGAACTGACGGTTTTGGCTATCAACGGGAAGCAGCCAAAAGGGTCTCTTTCCATGCATGTGCTGTCGAACGAGTTGGGAGAGGAGGGATGGGGACTCGTAAGTATTGAGCACACCACAAGAAAAGAAGGTCAGATCGTGAGTGTGTGGGTGTTTAAGCGGCCAAAACCATAGAGCCGCTAGAAGTTATGCCCTTTGGATCAGGGTTCCTCTCCCTTGTGATCGATTCATCCTCTGTTTGGAGGATTGTTGTTGGAGATTGCGCCGTTTTCAGGCTGAGGGTCAGATGCTGGGCGATCAACGCCAGAGGTCTGGTACGTATGCTACAATGGGAAGCGGTACCTGGACCCTGGTTTCCAAATGCGTAGACAAAGGGATTGTTTGAGGGAGATCAAGAAAGCAAGAGAAGCATATGCGGGACGAGAAAACCTCTTCCCCTCTCAATGAGGTTCAGGTTGAACGACAGGTTCCTATTCCCATGTCAGATGGGACGATCTTGCGTGCCGATGTGTATCGCCCCAGCGCAACAGGGCGCTATCCCGTTCTGGTTGAACGCGTCGCTTATGAGTTGGAGGAACGGTGCCGGTATGCTGGCGAGTATTACGCCAGCCGGGGCTATGTGGTCGTCGGGCAAAATGTCCGAGGACGCTTTGCCTCAGAAGGAGTGTTTACTCCATTTCGCGATGACGGATGGAGCGGCCATCGGGACGGATATGACACAATCCTGTGGGCAGGAGAACAACCCTGGTCGAATGGAGCAGTGGGGATGTTTGATGGCTCCTACTCAGGTGGAACACAGTACCTGCTTGCCCCAACGCAACCACCTTTTCTCAAGGCACTATTTGTGCGTGAAGGCATGTCCGATATTTACCGCGACACTGTCTTTCGGGGAGGAGCCTATCAATTGGCATTGAGCAGAGGATGGACCATCGATGAGGCGTTAGCACCACTCCAACCGGGTGTAACAGCAGAATTGACAGCAGCGCGAGCTCGCCTGGAGCAGGCCGCACAAAACAAGGAACAGTGGTATCGCCATCTTCCCCTCACCTCCTGCCCTCCTTTGGAAGGGATAGCCGACTGGTATTTTCTTGATCTCGCTCACCAGGAGGATGGGCCGTATTGGTGGCCCACCAACCTCTCCCTGCATTTTCACGAAGTGGACGTACCGATCATGCACCTGGGAGCCTGGTTTGACGTTTTTCTGGGGAGTACTCTTCGTTGTTTCCAGGGCATCCAAGCGCAGGGCAAAACAGAGATCTGCCGACTGAATCAGCGGCTCATCATTGGTCCCTGGATACACGGCCCGAGTCAAATCGGAGAGCGTTCTGTAGGCGAACTCGACTTTGGATCGCAGGCTGCCTTTGACCTGTTTGATTACCGCCTCCAATGGTATGATTACTGGCTCAAAAACGTCCCCAATGGGATCATGGATGGTCCGCCGGTGCGTGTGTTCTTGATGGGGGCCAACCAGTGGTTGGAGGCCGAGTCCTGGCCGCTGCCAGATATTACCTATCAGCCGATGCATCTCCGTGCAGGAACGGGACAAACCGCTACCTCTCTCAACAACGGGAACCTCACCTTTGCGCTCCCCGACGGGGAAGAAGCAGCAGAGAGCTTTCTTTACGATCCGGTTACCCCGATTGAGAGCCTGCTCACCTACCCCTTGCTGGGTCCGAGGGATCATCGATCCGTCGAGGGACGAATGCTCACTTACACCTCCCAGCCGCTTGAGCACGACCTCACGGTAATTGGGCCGGTGAAAGCGGTCCTCTACGCCATGTCTTCAGCCCCGGATACTGACTGGGTGGTACGTCTCTGCGACGTGTGGACGGATGGACGCTCCATTTCCGTCTGCGATGGGGTTCTGCGGGCACGCTACCGGGATTCCTTTGCTCAGCCGACATTGATGCAGCCAGGCCAGGTCTATCGCTGTGAGATTGATCTCCAAGCAACAGCCCAGGTGTTTCAGGCAGGGCACCAACTGCGGGTCGAGGTGACCAGCAGCGATTTCCCCCGGTATGATCGAAATCTGAATACAGGAGGGGCATTTGGCACGGAGAAGCAGGGGCGGATTGCCAACAACACGCTCTTCCACGATGTGCTACGGGCATCTCATATCCTCTTGCCAATTCATTCATCGTAGCACAGACGTAGAGTGACAAAGAATGATCCTACGTCGGCAATCTTTCCTTGATGAGCTTTTCTTCAAGAACCGCAAGGTAGCTTTCAGGGAATTTACGGAAGCGATATTGCATGCGCCGTGCCTCATAAGCACAACGCCTCCGCCTACAGGCTGCCGATCGGCGGCAGTTCGTCTCGTTCAATCAAGGGCAACATCAGGTGCGAGGGGTGTGCGCTGTCATGGTAGATGTGGTTGATCGCCTGCACAAAATTCTTTTCCGTTTCCGTGGCGATCGTGCCTCCTGTATTGGTGTTGCGATCGAAACGCGGGAAGTTGCTACTGGAGACCTCCAGGCGGATACGATGACCCGCTGTGAAGACATTCGATGTCGCCCCCAGATTGAGATGGAGTTCATAGATCCGTCCTGATTCCATCAAGATAGGGGTTGAGAGTGATTCACGGTAGCGAGCACGGAGGATGCCATCCGCAAGGATTTCAGCCCGTCCATCAGGATGGACATCGACCAGCTTGCCCGTAAAGTCGGTATCGCGCGCCGAGGAAGCAACATACAGCACCAGTTCTATCGGTCCCGTCACTTCGATTAGGTGCGAGAGTGATGGCGTGGTGTAGCAAAGCACATCATCGCGTTGCTCAATCTGCCGCTGGTCACGTGGTCCCACATTAAACTCGATACCGCTGGAGAACCCTGATTTCATGCTCGTCTCTCGGGCGTGATCCAGTTCGGGCAGTGCATGCTCGAGGTGCTCGCCTGCGATATCTAACTCCTTCTTCATGAAGATCGGGATCGATGTAGCGCCTCCCACCGTCGGAACGGGATGATGCGGATCATAGCCATAGGTATCCTCTAACTCATCACCAGGCCAGGCCGTCGAAAGTATCCCATCTCCCGAGGCGGTATTGGCGAGTCCCCGGCTGTGGAGGTAGTACGAGCGATACTGCGTATCAGGCAGCGGCCAACTCTCTTCTTCGCGCCACTCATCGATCCCCATGACAAAAATGCGCACGGGCTTGTTCTGTTCCACTCCGTTGTCTATTCCTTTGAGCCAGTGATCATACCAGTGCAGTACAACGCCGTTCAAATCGATCCCTTCCAGGCCTGCTTGTGGCCCATAGCTCCGTTCGGCAAACACCCCCGATTGGTTCATATGCGCCCAGGGCCCAATTAGCAGGTGTTGAAACGTCCGGGCCCGTTCGCTTCCTCCCTGTCGCTTCATCTGCCGATAATTCTCCAGGGTGCCATCGAGAAAGAGATCATACCACCGCTGGGACCTGGGTCCGCTGATAGTGTTCCACCTGCACACGAGCGGCCTCAGCAGGAGAAGCGGCAACCCAGGTCACATAGGAGGGAACAAGCTCGTGCAGCGCAGGCATATCGACCAGCGGCAAACGCTCGTACAACTGCTGAAGGCTCATCCACGCCTGTAAAAGAGCGTCCATCGTCTCCTGGCTTGCCCGTCCTTGACTGATCCGTCGCTGCGCTTCTCCTTCGGCTACCTGGGTCAGCGCCCAGGAGAGACTCACTCCAAGGGGAAACGCTCCTCCCGCAGCTACGGGCACCCCTGCTGCGAAATAGTTGGCAGGAATCGCGGGAGTGATCATCGGCGCCAGGGCTTGCAAGGCCTCCGGCTGTTCTTCTGCTGCGAGCCACTGGGTGATGCCGAGATGGGAACCGCCAAACATCCCGACGTTTCCGCTACACCAGGTTTGCTCCGCGATCCAGGCAATCGCGCCTGCCCCATCGTTTGCTTCCTGCTGGAAGGTTGGAGGGAATTCACCTTCAGAGGCATAGCGCCCCCGGACATCCTGCACCACCACTGCATAGCCGGCCTGTAATGCGCGCACAATGTCCAGATTCAAGTTCAGGAACCAGGCATTGTTCTTGTCATACATCAAGCGCGTGAACAGGACCGGCCATGGTCCTTCCTCCGACGGGCGATACACATCAGTCGCCAGTTTGATCCCGTCGCGCATCGGGACCATGATGGTTTGCTTTGTCACGATACTCATTTGTTTCCCTCATTTCTTCTTTCTTGCTTTTTCACGCACCAACGAATGCGTGATGGCTTTGTTTCTATGGAGAGCGTAGCAGGCGGAAGGGTGAGCCGACATCGTCCCTTCAGACGATTAGGTGAGTGATTGTCGTGTCTGGAAACGGGCAAGGAGACCCCTCGCGCAAAGAAGGAGAGCAAAGCGTCTCGTGAGCTGACACCAGAGCAGGGCTACAGGAGTCGAAGCAGACGAGCAACCTCACTCGCTTCGACACGATTCTTCACCATGAGTTTGCGATAGATGCTCTGAACCTGGGTGCGAATGGTATTGACCGAGACGACCAGTTCTTGCGCGATTTCATGATTTGAGCGGCCAGCCACGAGGAAACGCAAAACACGCTGCTCCTGCGGACTCAGTGGCTCAAGTAATGGCGAGGAGTCTTCGCTCACCATGTTCTGTTGATCTGGTTGTGCTTTCGCAAAGGAGCGCAACAATGCCTGGAGGTAGGTGAGCAAGGGAAGGTCGCGGACGCCAGGTAAGAGGAGACGCAGCAGGGTCGCCATCATCTCGCCTTCGTCCAGGAAAAGACGCTGATATCCTTCGACATAGGCTTGTGAAAGCACCTCGTGCAGCAGGAGTTTCGCCTCGCCTCCTCGCTTGCCAGCAGCATACGCAAGTGCCATCAACACTTGGGTTTCCAGGACGCTGTGAGCGCGTTCCGCTGATCGTGCAACGCTGAACAATTTTGCAAGCTTCTCCAGCGCCTCTTCCGTCCTTCCCTGCTTGATCAGCAGACGGGTGATGAGCCGTTCCTCACGTTCATAAAAGTCCGCAGGGAGTTCCTCGTGAACGGAGTGGGCATTCCTCTCGGCCCAGTGTTGTGCCGCAGTCAGATCCCCACTCAGGATGTGAAGCCAGACCTGCACCGCCAGGGCTTCGCGGTAGAGCAGCGGCACACGATGGGGCTGTATGCCCGCGAGCAAGGTGTTGAGCCGCTGCCGGGCGGCAATGGTCTGGCCTCGCGCATATTGGACACGCGCCAGGAGCAGTGATGCATGCACCTGGTGGGCTTCGTGCGCCAGGTGCCGACCAATAGAGAGCGCTTCCTCGGCTTGCTGCTCTACCGTTTCCAGCTCATTCCATTCATAGGCCAGGTGTGCCAGGCCAAGGAGTGCATGACCAATATCATCAAGGTCTTCCTGTTCTCGCGCCTCGCGGAGGACCTGGTGATAACACTCGGCGGCTCGGTGTAATTCTCCCTGGCCAGAGAACACCTTTGCCAACATATTCGTAGCGACACGCAGAAGCGTGCGATTGCCAGTGGCGAAACCGAGCCTGGATACCTCCAGAAGCGTCGTATGAGCGACAGCGAGCTGCCCGGTGAGCAGCTCTTTTTGGCCCAGTATGCCCAGGGCGACGCTCCGCCACGCCAGTTCTGCCTTCGGCAACCAGGCCAAAGCCTGTGAAGCCGCGCGTACTGCTTGTGCCACGTCCTCTTGTTTCCAGGCAACCAGGGAACGCAGCGCAAAGACCTCCCCAAGCTTCGGCTGGTTGCCCACCGTCTGCCAGTCCTGTTCTGCCATCTGTAACAGACGTTCGACGTGCGAAAGCTGCGCCACCGGGAATCGATCCGAGGTGGCTGAGGCCAGCAGGGCAGTCGCATAGCTCAAGCAGAGCACGGGATGTTGTCTCAGAAGAACTTCTGGCACCTGTTCTAACCACCGACGCAAGGTATGAAACTCATTGATGATCTGGAAAGGCTGGGACTCGATGATCCGTTCAATCAACAGCGTACTCCGCACAAAATCCTGGCTGGAGAGCGTTGCTTCGACCGCTTCCATGAGCATTCCGTGTTGTTCAAACCAACCACTTGCCCTGGAGAAGACGGTCAAGAGCACATCCCGGCTCAAGCGGCGAGACGCTTCCGTTCTCATGGCTTCAGCAAAGAGGGGGTGATACCGATACCACTGTCCAGCTTCATCCAGCGGCTCCAGAAAGAGGCCAGCGCGCTCCAGCGTTTCCAGAAGATGGGTACTATCATCCCTTTGGGTAACAGTATCGCAGAGTGGGCCGGTCAGACGGCCAAGAACGCTTGTCTGGAGAAGAAAGTGCTGGAGAGGCTCTGGCTGAACATGGAGTACCTCCGTGACAAAGTATTCCACAATGGTTCGGTGGCTCCCGGCAACGGTAGCGAGTAGCGCATTGACCTCCTCTTGCTTCGTCTGAGGTTTCAACATCAGGGTGACCAGGCGCAGTCCAGCGGCCCATCCTTCTAGATGCGTGTTGAGTTGCTGGATGGCCTCAGCGGAAGGCGGATATGCCAGAGCTTGCTGAAAAAAGGTTGCAATCTCTACCAGGGAGAAGCGGAGATCTGGGACACGCAGTTCCTGCAATTCATGGCGAGCACGCAGTCGTGCCAGAGGAAACGGAGGGTCAGTCCGTGTGAGGACCATGACGTGTAGCGTCGCTGGGAGATGCTCGACCAAAAAGGTGACGGCCTGGTGGATCTCTTGCGAGGTAATGGCATGGTAATCTTCCAGGATCAGGATACCTCGCTGCTCCAAGGAGGCGAGTTCATTCAAAAACATCCTGAGGGCCACTTTCAGAGGAGACGGCGCAAAAGGAGGTTGCGGAACTGTGGTGAGGGATGCGAGAGCAGCTTGCCCAAAGGTGGGTCCAAAGACCTGACAAGCCGTCATAACGTAGCGCCAGAAACGGACGGGATCGTTATCCCCTACATCGAGTGAAACCCAGGCGACGGGTGGCAAGAGAGAACGCTTCTGACGCTCAGCCATCCAGTGACGTGCCAGGGTGGTTTTGCCAAAGCCGGCTGGAGCTGAGAGCAGGGTGAGCGTCCCATCTAATCCGGCATCCAATCGGGTCAGTAAATGCTGACGTGAAACGAGCAGGGATGGCAAACGTGGGGGCGAATGCTTTGAGACGAGCAACGATTCTTGGGAAGATTCTGCTTGATCATGGATGTGCAACGCCCCAGTCGGGAGCTGATCTGCCTCCTGTGTGAGGAGCTGGGCAATCTCCTCTAAGCGTGCCATAACGAGATCCGTGGTGCGCCCGACATATTTCTTGACGGTACGCTTCCCCTGGCGTCGATAGGCATACCAATACCCTTCCCTTCCACGTGGTCGCACCTCTTTTTGCATATTGAGTTGGCCGTGTTTGCCCTGGAAGGAAAATGAGGTATGAGTAGCAAGCCACGCTAACCAGCGTTCCTCATCTCTTTGCAGCAGAACTTGATATTGCTGGTCTTGTTCATAGAGCGCGTAGGTGCGTTGATCCGAGGACCAGACGAGAATGTGCTGTGCAGTTTTCGGCATCGTTTCTTGTTCAGTTCCCTTTGTGTTTCCCAACAGCTCGCTCTGGATGATTATATCCTGGGGAGAAGAGAGAGGCAAGTGTTTCCCAACAAGAGAACTGAGGCGGAGAGTAGCCGTTGGGAAACAAAGAACAAGAGAAGACTTGCTCACTTCGTTCTCTTTCCTTGTATTTCTCAAGGAAAGATTACCGACGTAGGAAAGATCTTTTGCTGGAGCAGCAATACGATGCGAGTGAGGTTTTCTTTTCATCGGCTGTGAGCTTATTAAAGACGCTGCCTCCCTTATCTCTATTTTCATCGATGTGGGTGGGCTTGCTGAGCTACTAATATGGCTTGCTCGGCTATGGCGAGATGCTCAGGTTGCAGGATGGGGCGCAGCAAGGCCACGGTTTCCCGGTACAAGTGGAGGGAAGCAATGGAACGCGCGATCACCAGTGTTACTTCTGCTGGTATAGGGTCAACTCCTGCAACCTGGCGGTGATAGTGCGTCCAGGCGGAGTCTTGTCCAACGGCATCCTGCACTTGCCGATAGTAGGTACTGCCGCTCTTGATCAATATACCGCGCTGTACGGCGACTGCTTCTGTCAACGAAAAGAAAAATTCCGAGATCACAAAGGAAAGCGCTAATTCGTCGCGTGTGAAGAGACCGCTCAAGATCTTGTGAACCCATTCAGCAAGTAGCATCATGCGCAAGCTGGCAAACTGATTGGCCGCTGGCTGCAAAGGTTCCCAGGTGAACGATGCTACCTCTTGCACTAGCCTCGTTACTGAGCCATCCTTGTCCAGAAGAACGCGACGCTGACCAGCGACAAACAGGATGGCGCGTTCAGGTTTTGAGAGATCTTCTCGAACTGCGGCAACGGTTTTTGTGCCAATGCTGATCAGACGATTGTCACGATATACAAAACGCTTTGGTGACAGGTTTACTGCATCTTTTACCCAGCAAGCGAGGTCTACATCACTGTATGGAGTTGCTTCACCACGGACGTAGCTGCCACCTAATGTGATGCCAACGATGGTATCGTTATCGAGTTCGGTCACGAGGGTGTTGAGAAGCGCGTCAGGCAGTGGTTCTGCGGGAGGGGACGCATGTCCTTCAGCGCTTCCTGGGTGATGAGGGTCAGGGTGAGTCATATGGTTCCCTCCTGGATGAAGAGGCATTTTGTTTCCATTGCCGACAAGTCAGCAGTATACCATACCTGCTTATTTTGTGAAAACTCAACTGGATATCGGCCCTCCATATTCAACGACCCAGACGGCGATACAACACACCGAGGATATACGGAACGGGAATGAGTGTATAGAGAATCACGCTCACCAATGGAACAAACGAAAGGCCGATGGCAACCGCATACGAAATGATGGCAAACCAGGCCAGTCTCGTTCCCATCCTGACGATACGAGGATCGAGATTGGCATCGACCAGATGACCTCTCCGCGTCGCGTGCCACCACATCCCATAATGGAAGAGTAAACACGCCACCAGGTTACTGCCATAGAGTATCACCGCGATCGGTTGACTGGTATAGCGTCCAAGCACACCAGCGGAAAAGGGGACCAGGGTGACGCACAACAGAAAAGAAAGGTTCAACCAGATGAGTGCATGATCAGCACGTCGAATATACTGAAACTGCGAATGCGTGGCAACCCACACGACGCCCAGGATGACGAAGCTCACAATCACACTCAACACATTCGGCAACAACTGGCCTAGTTTCGTAAGCAGTTGTGTTGACGATGTTCCATCTGGGATGGACAATCCGAAGACTAAGAGGGTCATGGCAATGGCAAAAATGCCGTCAGTCAAGGTTTCGAGACGATTGGTGCTGACTTCATTTTGTGTTGATGTGTGCTCCGGTTCCTTCATACATGCCTCCTCACATGGGGATGCCCTTTCCTCTGTTCTCTTGACAACGCCCTATATTGGGCGGGCCATCACGTACTGGGAAGTTCGACGACCTGCAGATGGAGTACGTGGTGGCCGGTGCCTCGCAGCACTTCTAAGGCAAGGGTCCCACCTTGTTCGATCAGTAGTTTCTGATGGAGGCAGTCAATGGATCTGATCTCCGTGCCGCCAGCCGAGACGATCAAATCTCCCTCTTGCAGCCCTGCTTCTGAGGCGGGACTGGGCATTGCGACTGCCTGGACAAGCAATCCAGGAGCGTCGGTCAAACCTGCGGAACGACGTATGTGCCTGGCGACGTGAGCAGGGGCCAGCGATGCCCCAATCCAACGGGAGGGGTGTTGCGGATCCTCTGAGTCAAGAGGATCAAAGCTGAGGAGCAGGATACGCAGCAATGAGGAGAGCTGTTCGCGTTGCTCCGCATTCAGGGCCGAGAGGAGGCGATCTTCATTGGCAAGGTGGACCGGAGCCACCTGATCGAACAGTTTGGTCCCCTTCTCCGTGAGGCGGACGAGGACTCCACGCTGGTCATTGGGATCAGGCAACCGCTCGACGAGGCCGTCTTGCACCAGGCGGTCGATACGCACGCTAATCGTCCCACTCGTCAACTGCAGTGCATCCATCAGGGCACGCTGCGACAGCTGGTAAGGCGCACCCACGCGGCGCAACGTCGCGATCACCGCGAATGAAGGACCGGTCAGCCCGAAACGCTCAAAGACTGCCCCGATCTCAGCATGCAGATACGATTGTAGCAGCCCCAGGCGGTTGATAATGG
>WNFJ01176846.1_pt4 | contig 10807 bp, 12 predicted proteins | sample 5400461 | NCBI WGS metagenome assembly WNFJ01 (sample SAMN13153349, study PRJNA577476) | soil metagenome | isolation source: 115 cm saprolite on Douglas fir-dominated hillslope | place: USA:California | collected 2013-09-17
CTTTTCGGGGCAAAGAAACTGCCGGAACTGGCGCGCGGTATGGGTCAGGCGATCAAAGAGTTTCAGAAAGCAAAGGACGAATTTACCGACGAATTGCATAAGGCCGGCCAGAACGACTCGGCACAATCCAAACCGAATGTGCAATCGGCGCAATCCACGGTAGCGCGGACAGAGACTTCAGCACCGAGCAGCGCAGTTCGGCCCGACCCAAGCCAGGCCATCAGGCCGGGGGAAAAGGCCGATCAAGTGTAGCGCGAGCCTCTGGTACGCCGACCGGACGGACTCGTCCCGTGGCGAGCTTGCGATTATCGATTCACCAGCTAGAAGCTTGCGCTACTTTATTGTCGACCTTGCACTCGCGAGGTTGACTTTCCTCTGCGATGCGACAATGTCCGCATCCGCTTTATGTCCGACCCAGACTTACGTCCCCGGATCAAAGAGATGCTCGTCAAAAATCTGATGCTTCAGATCACGCCCGATCAGATTGGCGACGATCTGCCCCTCTTCGGACCGACCGGGCTTGGTCTCGATTCAATCGACGCACTCGAGCTGGCCGTAAGCATGGAGAAAATTTTCGGCGTCAGCGTGCCCAACTCCGAAGTGGCCGGGAAAGCACTGCGGACCGTCAACACAATCCACGATTACATTCTCGAAAAACGCGGCAATCTCGAACAGGCCTGACCTCCGATCGGTTAGGCGGTGGGAGATGAATTGATCGCGTCGATGAATTGCCGGAGACGTCCGAAGCTGCGGCGGTGCGGTGTAAAGATCAGGCGCGGCAGATCCCGAATCTCGGGCTCATTTTTTTCCTGGCGCAGCGCCCTGCCCTGCACGATCTCATCCTCACGAAGGAGATCCGCGAATTGTTCGTTAAGATCGACAATCGCATCGTTGGACAATCGCCGGTAAATGCGGATGACCAGCTGCTGGCCAACCCAGCGCGCTGAATGATAGACCTTGTAGAACCGCAGAATCTCCTGCACGGCTACATCCACACCGTGCACGATCTTAAAAAAGTTGAAATCGTCTGGCGACACGAAGCCTATCTTGAATAGGTGCTCGGTAAGAAATTTCATCCAGGTTTCCCAATAAGTTCCACCCGGGCGATCAAGTAACACGACGGGAATAATCCGCGCTTTGCCCGTTTGCATGAGAGTCAGCACCTCGAAACATTCATCCATCGTCCCGAATCCGCCGGGCAAAAGAGCAAAGGCATGCGTCTCTTTCACGAAGTTCAGCTTGCGCGTGAAGAAGTAGTTGAAGTTGATCAGCTTCGGGTCGCCCTCGATCACAACGTTTGCCCGCTGTTCGAACGGCAGCCGGATATTCAGACCGAAACTGTGCTCGCGCCCGGCGCCGCGCTGCGCTGCGCTCATGATGCCGTCGCCTCCCCCGGTGATAATCATGTAACCATGCGCAACCATTTCGCGCGCGAATTCTTCTGCGACCTCGAATTCAGGCGCGCCTGGCGGAATGCGCGCGGATCCAAAAACAGCAACCTTCCGAAATTGTGAATACGGCGCGAAAACCTTTGCCGCGTAGCGCAATTCTTTGAGCGAACGATTAATCAATTTGAGATCGGCCACGCCCATTTCGTCGCGCGCAATTTTCAGCGCTGTTACAATCATCTCTTCGATTAGCTCAGGATTCTTGTTGGCGCCCCAATCCTGAACTAGTTCGCGGACGCGCTCATCAAATGGCGCATCGACACTCCATTGCCGGCGCGTTGGCTGGTCCTGAATTGCGCCCGCGGTGAAATCTTCCACGGCGAACTGTAGAGGCAGCCGTGCCCGCTGCAAAGCCAATCAATCCGAACGGCGCAGGACCCTGCGATGGGATCTCTCAAGAATGTGTAGAGGCAGCCGTGTCGGCTGTGATGCTCTTCAAATTCAGGCGACACACCCTTACTACAGTGCAATCAAATCCACCAGAATTTCCCGCATGTGCCGGATCGGCGTTGAGTAATGACCTTCGTCCTCTATGAAGCGCGTCGCGCAGTTCGGTAATCGCTTTGCCACCTCTTCGGCCGTCCGAATTGAAAATGCGCGGTCTTGTTTCCCATGCCAAAGCCGCACCGGTACATCGACATCTTCCAATGCGAGGCCCCACAGTTGCGCATAAATCTCAGCATCCGCCAGTACTCCGGCGGCCGAAGCTCGCCAGGCACGGCGTTGACTCTCGAAACATGCTTCAAAAGCAGCCGAGTCGCGCAACGCGGCGGCGTCGCTCGGTCGCAGCCATAGCAATTTCAACAACAACGGATGTGCTCCCTGCGGCGGCCGCAGCGAGAGAAAGGGGCGCACCAGATAGAAACATGTTCGAGAAAATCGCGGATACTTCCCGTAACAGCGGAGCATCAGCCGATAAAGTCCGAGCAAATCCTGTCGATCTTGCAATTCGGCGATAGGCGGTGCGCCGCTTACCACCGCCATCGCGCGCACACGTTCCGGCATTTTCCATGCGGTCGCATAAGCGTATGGGGCGCCGCCCGAGATCGCGAGGATATGAAACCGCTCGATTTCCAAATGATCCGCCAATTGCTTGAGGATGTCCGGCCAATCGAGCAACTTCCGTTTCGGCTGAAAGGTCGAATCGCAAATGCCCGGTCGATCGGGCGAAATAATTCGCACACCCAGATTGCGCGCATCCGCGTCAGTCAGCTCCGCCATCGTCCGCGAACTTGGCCAACCGTGAAAAAAGAAAACTGGCAGCCCCGCGGCATAGCCGTATTCGGCATGCGCCAGGTATCCACCACGATCGAGCGAGAGCAGTTTGCAGTTATCTCCACGCATAACGGTGACTATTTTTACAAATCGGAGCCCCTCAAAATCCACTTTGCGGCCACGCTTTGCCGCTGTAATTTTGCACTCAAGAGTATCTCGATATTCGTATTAATTGTGATGAACGAAAAACGACATCCACCACCGGGCAAGATCTCGTTGCATGGCAACGGCATGGGCGTGCCGTCTCCTGAAGATATCGAACGGCGCGCTCGCGAGATCGCGATGATCGATGAGCGCAATCCGGACGAGTTCACGGATGCGGATTGGACCCAGGCCCGGGAGGAATTGATGGGCGCCGAAAATCATGAGCCGCCAGAAGAAACTCCGGATAACGCCGAGGTGACCGAAGAATGGGAGGTGGTCGCGGGTTCCAAAGGTCACCGCGCTCCACGTTCCGGCACGGAGGACGACGAAGAAACGGTCGGCGAGCATCTCGTCACGGACGGATTGGAAGAGGCAGCGCACGATCAAATGCTCGAGGCGCGCAGGGAAGAACTTGAGCAGGAGGGCGGAATTACTTGAGTTCCACCGCGGCGGCGACTCTAGGTCTTGATCCGGGCGCGCCACCGCGTTCCTGGGCGGCAACTTCACGCGCGGAAAATTTGCTCGCGCGTTTTCATGAAGTCCGAAATTTTACGACGCTTATTTGCGAAGGACTTGCCCCAGAGGATTGCGTCGTCCAATCGATGCCGGAAGTCAGTCCTACCAAATGGCATCTCGCGCACACGACCTGGTTTTTTGAAACATTCATTCTGAAAAAATGGATCACCGCCTATTCACCGGCCGTTCCGGAGTACGCTTATCTTTTTAATTCCTATTACAATGCCGCCGGCAATATGCATGGGCGCGACCTGCGCGGCTTGATCTCGCGACCGACCGTCGATGAGACGAAACAATATCGTGCGTCGATCGATTCGCACATCGACAATCTTTTGGCGGATGCTGATGAAGAAGCCCTCGCGGAACTTGAGTCGCTCATTACGCTCGGCGTTCACCACGAGCAGCAACATCAGGAGTTGCTCATCACCGACATCAAACACGTCTTTGCTCAAAACCCGCTGCATCCTGAATATCGTGAACGCAAGATCGATCGGCCTGAGGCAGACAACATCGACATAGCCCCGGTGGATTTCATTGAGTTCGACGAAGTCCGGTTTTTCTTACGACAACGAAAGGCCGCGTCATCGCGCGCTGGTCCCGGCATTTTCGCTCGCCAATCGGCTGGTTACGAATGGCGAATATCTGAAATTCATGGACGACAACGGTTACGCACGCCCCGAATTTTGGCTGTCGTTAGGCTGGACGACTGTGAACGAGCAGCGTTGGAGCGCGCCGCTGTACTGGGAGAAACGCGACGGCGAGTGGTGGAATTTTACGCTGTCCGGTTTTCGGCCAGTTGACGAGAGCGAGCCGGTGACACACATCAGTTACTTCGAAGCTGACGCATTTGCCAACTGGGCGCACGCACGATTGCCCACGGAATTCGAGTGGGAACGCGCCGCTGCGAAAGTCGACATCAACGGAAATTTCGTCGAGGGCGAGGAATTTCACCCGAAACCTTTAAACCCGCCTGCGCAAGACCACCACGTTGAACAGATGTTCGGCGACGCCTGGGAATGGACACGCAGCGCGTATTCGCCGTACCCGGGTTATCGCGCTGCGCCAGGCGCGCTCGGCGAATACAACGGCAAGTTCATGTGCAACCAGTACGTGCTACGCGGCGGCTCCTGCGCCACTTCCCGCACGCACATTCGCAAGACTTACCGCAATTTTTTCCAACCGGATAAACGCTGGCAGTTCACGGGAATTCGACTCGCGCGGGATCTGGCATGAATCCGCAGCGCATCCGCGCGGCGCTGTTGGAAATTGCGCCTGCCAAATCAAGTTTCCTCACGGAAACCATTGCCGGTCTTTCGAGATCGCCACGCACTTTACCGTCTAAATTTTTCTACGACGAGCGTGGCGGGCAGTTATTTCAAAAAATCTGCGAGCTTCCCGAATACTACATTACCCGGACCGAGCTGCAGATTCTGCGATTGCACAGTGCTGAAATGGCGGCCGCGCTCGGCAAAAAGGTCGAGCTGATTGGTTTAGGCACCGGCGCTGGAACAAAAACGAGAATCCTTCTCGAAGAACTACATGACCCGGCGGTTTATATCCCGATCGACATTTCAAACGAACAACTACAGAAATCTACCGCGCGATTCCGGCAAATGTTCCCCAAGCTGGAAATCCTGCCAATAGCCGCGGATTATCTCGAGCCATTCGAATTGCCTCTGCCGAGAAAACTGTCCGCTCGTAGCATCGTTTACTTTCCCGGCTCAACCATCGGTAATTTCGAGCCAGATGCGGCCACGGAATTTTTGCGGCGTCTTGTCGATCTTTGCGGCGAAGACGGCGGCTTGCTGATTGGTGTCGATTTGCAGAAGGATCGACGAATCATTGAGGCCGCTTACAACGACAGCCACGGGATTACTGCGGAGTTCAATTTGAATTTACTCGTGCGGGCAAATCGCGAGCTGAGTGCCGATTTCGATCTCAACGCGTGGCGACATTGCGCCATTTACAATTCAAGCAAGGGCCGAATCGAAATGTACCTCATCAGCGAATGCGACCAACGGGTGCACGTTGAAGATCGAGAGTTCGATTTCCGAGCGAGCGAAAGAATCCTGACCGAATATTCATACAAATACATGCCGGAGGGTTTCGCCGCGCTTGCGCGCAACGCCGGATTTCAATTCGAGAAATTGTGGGCAGATGACGCGCGCCTGTTTGGCGTTTTTTATTTCACAGTGCGCGACTAAATGTAGCGCATGCGTCCCGCTTGCGATCTACTTGGGGTCGCAAGCTAGAGGCTTGTGCTACCTTGATGAGCGCGCTCGTTCAACTTATCGGTGTTGCCAAGCAGTACGCTGATACGCCGGCCCTGCATCCGACGAATCTTTCCATCGAGCGCGGCAAAACCACCGTGCTGATCGGCCCGAGCGGTTGCGGTAAATCTACCCTCCTTCGTCTCGTCATCCGTTTAATTGAGCCTGATACCGGCAACATCTATTTCGATGGAACGCAGATCACGCTCGACAACATCGACATGTTGCGCCGGCGCATCGGCTACGTAATCCAGGAAGGCGGGCTGTTCCCGCACCTGACTGCATGTGCGAACATTCTGCTCATGGCGCGGCACCTCGGAAAATCAGAAAGTGAAACAAAGCCGCGACTGTCAGAGCTCTGCGAGTTGACACGATTTTCGGAGAATTTGCTGCCGCGCTATCCGGTCGAACTTTCCGGCGGTCAACGTCAGCGGGTCAGCTTGATGCGGGCGCTCATGTTGTCTCCGGAATTACTCCTTCTGGACGAACCGCTGGGCGCGCTCGATCCGCTCGTACGCGCATCGTTGCAAAAGGATTTGAAGGAAATTTTCGCGCGCTTGCATCAAACCGCACTGCTAGTCACGCACGATCTGGCCGAAGCCGCTTATCTCAGCGACGAAATCGTGCTCATGAACGAAGGCCATATCGTCCAGCAAGGGTCAATTGTCGATCTTCGAGAAAAGCCGGCCAGCAATTTCGTTTCCGAATTCATCAACGCACAACGGACCCTCGCCCTCGCATGAAAACGCCGCACGGTCGAGTAACGGTGGAGAACGACCGCCGGGGGCGCCGGATCGGACGGCCCGGGGGTCCGTTCCTACCATTCTTGATTCTCTTCGCGACCGCGCTGTCGGCAGCTGCGCAGCCGGTCATCATCGGCTCGAAGAAGTTTACCGAATCTTATGTGCTCGGCGAAATCGCAAAGCGAAAACTGACCGACGGCGGTATTCCAGCAGAACATCGACAAGGGATGGGCGGAACAATCATTCTTTGGGAAGCATTGCGGGGAGGGCAGATCGACATTTATCCCGAATACACCGGCACGATCACGCAGGAAATCTTGAAATCCGATCAGCAGGTCGGGATTCAGCAAATCGAGAACGCACTGGGCAAAATTGGCATTGGTATGACCGAGCCGCTTGGCTTCAACAACACTTACGCGCTGGTGATGCGGCGCGATCGTGCGGAGCAACTCGGAATCCGCGCGATAAGCGATTTGCAAAAACATCCGGAGCTAAAAATCGGCCTCACTCATGAATTTTTAGACCGGCATGATGGATGGCGGCCGCTCGCGATGGAATATCAACTGAATCCGCGCGGCGTGATTGGAATCGACCACGCGCTTGGTTATGCCGCCCTCCAGAACGGCTCGATCGACGTGAAGGACGCGTATTCAACCGACGCCAAGATTGCCGAGTTCAATCTCGTTGCGCTCGAAGACGATCGGAAATTCTTTCCCCGCTACGATTCGGTATTTCTGTTTCGATCTTCGCTGCCGATCTCGGCAATCGCGACCCTTCGAAAGCTGGAAGGAACAATTGATGAGGAAAAAATGATTCGCCTGAACGCTGAAGCGGAGCGCACGAAAAATTACGCGCGCGCGGCGAACTTGTATTTCGAACACGGCGCAGGATCGACAATCACCTTCGTGGACGAATCGTTAGCGCACAAACTCGCGCGCTGGACATTGCGTCACCTCGAGCTCGCCGGATTTTCGTTGCTGCTATCTGTGCTTATCGGAATTCCGCTCGGGATTTTTGCGAGCCGCGGTGGTGCAACTGGTCACGTGATCCTCGGCTTCACCGGGATCGTACAAACCATTCCGTCACTTGCGCTGCTCGCGTTGCTTGTGCCGCTGCCATTTTTCGGAATCAGCGCGCGCACGGCCGTGGCAGCGCTGTTTCTTTACGGATTGTTGCCGATCGTGCGCAACACGGCGACCGGTTTGCAGGATATTGCGCAGCCGATTCGGGATTCCGCAATCGCGCTTGGACTCGAGCCCGGCGCGCGTCTGCGCAAAATCTACTTGCCGATCGCCTCACGCTCGATTTTGGGCGGAATCAAAACCAGCGCGGTAATCAATGTCGGTACGGCGACGCTCGCCGCCTTGATTGGTGCCGGCGGGCTCGGCGAGCCGATTTTGAGCGGCCTTAATTTGAATGATCACGCGACCATTTTGCAGGGAGCGATTCCGGCAGCGGTCCTAGCGCTGCTCGTGCAATGGTTTTTTGATTTTCTTGATCGCGTTTTGATTCCAAAAGGTCTGCGATTGTAACGCAGCGCGAGTATCTCGCTTGCGTTTCGCGTTGAGTCGCAAGCTAGGAAGCTTGCGCTACATTTTCGGATGCCCATCGCATCGATCAATCCGGCCACCGGCGAAAGGCTCAAGGAGTTTTCGGCGTTCACCGAATTGGAAATCGAGAAACGGCTACAGCGAGCCGAGCGCGCGTTTGACCACCATCGTCGCGAACCTTTTCCGAAGCGCGCTCTGCTGCTGATGGTGGCGGCATCGTTACTCGAGCAGGAGAAGAAAAATTTCGCGAGCACGATCACGCTCGAAATGGGAAAATTGTTCGGCGCGGCTCTCGAGGAAGTGGAAAAATGCGCCCGGGCCTGCCGTTTCTACGCCGAAAATGCCGAGCGATTTCTGGAGGACGAGCCCGCGCTAACCGCCGCCGCGCGCAGCTACGTCCATTACGAACCGCTCGGACCAGTCCTCGCTGTCATGCCATGGAATTTCCCTTTCTGGCAGGTGTTCCGATTCGCGGCGCCGGCGTTGATGGCGGGCAATGTCGGCTTGCTCAAGCACGCCGCCAACGTGCCGCAATGCGCGCTCGCGATTGAAGAGATCTTTTGCCGCGCCGGATTCGATGAAGGCGTTTTTCAAACGCTGCTCATCAAATCCGAGCAGGTTGAAAAGGTAATTCTCGATCCACGCGTGAAGGCGGTCACCCTTACGGGCAGCGAACGGGCGGGCAGTGCAGTTGCAAGTACCGCGGCGCGCGAAATCAAAAAGGCGGTCCTCGAGCTTGGCGGCAGCGACGCATTTATCGTGATGCCAAGCGCGGATTTTGAAAACGCTCTTAGCACGGCGGTCAAAGCGCGCACAATCAATAGCGGGCAATCGTGCATCGCAGCCAAGCGCCTCTTTATTGCGGACCAAGTTTACGACAACTTCGTTCGGCAATTCGTCGAAAAAATGCGCGCCTTGAGAATCGGCGATCCGTTTGACGAAACGACTGAGATCGGCCCGCTCGCGACCGAGCAAATTTTGAACGGTGTGCACGAGCAAGTTCAGAAATCAATCGCGATGGGCGCAAAATTGTTGACCGGTGGAAATCGAATTCACGGCCCCGGACTTTTTTACGAGCCGACCGTACTTGTCGATGTACCGAAGGAATCGCCGGCTTATCGCGAGGAAGTTTTCGGCCCAGTCGCATCAATCTTCCGCGTGCGCGACGCAGCGGAGGCGATTGAGACTGCAAACGACAGCTCATTCGGCTTGGGAGCGAGTGCCTGGACGAATGAACGCGACGAACAGGAATTGTTCGCTTCGGAACTGGAATCGGGAATGGTTTTCATCAACGCCATGGTGGCATCCGACCCGCGCCTGCCGTTTGGCGGCGCGAAACGATCCGGCTTCGGTCGCGAGCTTGGCGCACACGGCATCCGTGAGTTCACAAATATTAAGACGATTTGGATCTCATAGGGAGTTGAAGCGAAAAATTCGCGCCTCGCTTTAACGCTTCATCGCTTCGACGAATCGATTTCGACGTTGCGCGGCAGAATTTTTTTAGCCCATCCTCGCGCATGGTTGAGCGAGAGAGCACGCCAATTTTCGTTTCACATCCGCCCGGTTTCCGCGCCGGACGCGGACTGAATTGGACGTTTGTCGGCCTGCTCTACACGTCGTTTTACACGTCCAGGTACAACTTTGCGATCGCGAACAAATCGGCCTCACCGGCGGCGCGCTCATGGTCTCGGTCTTGGGTCGCGTTACGCTCGCCAAGCCGAAGACGTTGTAGCGGCGCTTGTCTCAAACGCCGAGCGATTAAATAGGCGCTCGCCGCGGCGAGCGCCTTTACAATTCTCTGACTCACAACAAATCAAGCTGTTCCTGGGCCCTTTGAAAAGATGTTGTCGAAAGTTGCGGACGCTCGCCAATGCCACAGCGACGGCAACTTACCTCGAACAGCGAAGCGATCTGTTCCGCAAAAATCCCTTCGCCCGTCATTCGGGTGTGCCATTTCGAATTATTTAGCCGTCCGTTTCCGCGCAAATCGCGAATACGTCCGAGAATTTTATCTTTGCGCTCTGGAAAATGTTCTTCCAACCAATGCTCGAACAATGGCGCGACGGCCCACGGCAAGCGGATAATTGTGTAGCCGGCGAATTGCGCACCGGCTTTGGCGCATGCTTCAAGAATTCCTGGCACTTCGTGATCCGTTAGACCAGGAATGATCGGTGCAACCATCACGCCGATTGGAATGCCAGCGCTTCGCAACTGCGTAATCGTGCCCAGACGCGCTTGCGGCGGTGAAGTTCGCGGTTCAAGCAGCCGCTGCAATTTTGAATCGCGCGAAGTCACCGAAATGTTCACCGCAGCCGCATTGTTACTGGCAAGCTCGCGCAAGAGATCGACATCGCGGGCGACCAGGCGATTCTTCGTGATGATCGCAACCGGATTCCGAAATTCTGCGAGCACTTCAAGGCAACCGCGAGTGATTCGCAATTTCTTCTCGATCGGCTGATAGGGATCGGTCACGCCGCTCATCACCAGCACTTGCGGCTCCCAGCGCGGCGATTCCAATTCCGCGCGCAAAAGCGCCGGCGCATCGGTTTTCACCATAATCTTGCTCTCGAAATCGAGACCGGCCGAAAACCCGAGATACTCATGAGTCGGCCGCGCATAGCAGTAGATGCAACCGTGCTCACACCCGCGATATGGATTCAGACTCGTTTCGAAACCGACATCGGGACTGTTATTTCGCGTGATGATTGATTTCGAATCGTCGCGAAAGAATTGCGTCTCGCGGCGCGGCTCTTCCCCGTCGTCGTCCTGATCGATTTGAACACCATCGACATCGTTAACATCGACATGAAGTTTCTCGAAACGGTTCGCCGGACTCCACGAAGCGCCGCGACCATGAATTG
>WNFJ01209702.1_pt4 | contig 10806 bp, 12 predicted proteins | sample 5400461 | NCBI WGS metagenome assembly WNFJ01 (sample SAMN13153349, study PRJNA577476) | soil metagenome | isolation source: 115 cm saprolite on Douglas fir-dominated hillslope | place: USA:California | collected 2013-09-17
TGTTCAGGCGTTTTGGACGCGGGTTTGCGATTGGGCCGGTGGTGGCGCCGGACGCGCCTGATTGCAGTCGGGCTAAGGCGTTGATCAGTCATTGGCTGGCGTTGAACGAGGGGGTGTTTGTTCGTATCGATACGCCGGGCGAAAGTGGTTTGACGGAGTGGCTGGATGGGCTTGGGCTACCGAAGGTTGATACGGTGGTCAAGATGGTTTTGAATGGACCAAAGGGTTTGGGGGCGCCCTTTCCCTCCGCCGATCCGGACTTTAAGCAGTTTGGGATTATCAATCAGGCAATGATGTAAGCGTTATTGGCTCTGGAAGAATCCAGCTTGCAAAACCCCTGGTGCGAACGTCCCATGACTTTTCTATATAAAGGCAGTCCCGAACGCGGCGCGCAATGGGCAAAGCTGTTTGCACAAAAAGCCCCTGACGTCCCCTTCCACGTATGGCCGGAAACGGGCGATCCCACGAAGATCCGTTACCTCGCCGCATGGCAACCGCCCGAGGACCCCGCCCGCACGCTGCCGAACCTCGAAGTCGTGTTCTCAGTCGGCGCAGGCGTCGATCAGTTCGACCTCTCCGGCGTGCCCGCACACATCCCGGTAGTACGGATGATCGAACCCGGCATTGTCGAAGGCATGGTCGAATACGTGACCCACGCGGTACTCACCATCCACCGCGATCACTTCGACTACCAACTGCAGCAACAACAAAAAACCTGGCACCCCCTGCCCGCTCGCGCAGCCTCATCCAGACGCATAGGCGTGCTAGGCCTCGGCGTACTCGGTACAGCAGTCCTCGAACAACTGCGCCTGTTCGGCTTCGCCTGCGCTGGCTGGAGCCGCTCAGGCCGCGAAATAGAAGGGGTGGAATGTTACGCCGGCGCCGATACGCTCGATGCGTTCCTCGCCCGCACCGACGTCCTGATCTGCCTGCTGCCCCTCACCGATGCCACCCGCGGCCTGCTGAACACATCTCTATTCAACAAGCTGCCGCGCGGCGCGTCGCTGATTCAAACCGGACGCGGCCCGCATCTCAATCAGGATGATTTGCTCGCGGCGCTCGCCAACGGTCAGCTACAGAACGCGATCCTCGACGTCACCGACCCTGAACCCCTGCCGGACACGCATCCGCTCTGGACCCACCCGCGCGTGCGGATCACGCCGCATATAGCAAGCGAGACGCGGCCGGACAGCGCCGTTGAGGTGGTGCTGGAGAATCTGCGGCGCCATCGCGAAGGTTTGCCGATGCTCGGTCAGATCGACCGCAATCGCGGTTATTGAGCGGTTATTGAACGTCGCCAATAAAGTAGTCGATAACCCTCGCCAACCATGGCTTTTATGCGCCCGCGGCAGAAAATGCTGCGGGCGCGCTGCAAAACGCGGCATTCGCGCTATTTGGCGAATTGTTTAGGGCGTCGGCCCACACCCCTCCTTCTCTAGTATGGAACGGTCATCAGCCCCTTTCCGCGACGAGAAAATTCCCCATGTCGATCCAATCGCTCATTGAAGCCGACCGCAAGCATCTGATTCATCCGGTCATCAACTACCGCGCCCACGAAGCCCGCGGCGTCACCGTGCTCGACTCCGCCAGCGGCGCATTCCTGCGCGACGCCGACGGCAACGAACTCCTCGACGCCTTCTCGGGACTCTGGTGCGTCAACGTTGGCTACGGCCAGCCCAGCATCGTGAAAGTGGCGGCCGAGCAGATGGCTCGCCTGCCCTACGCCACCAGCTATTTCCACTTCGGCAACGCACCCGCGATCGAACTGGCGGAAAAGCTGGTCGAGTTGTCGCCGGCATCGCTGCAGCATGTGTATTTCACGCTGGGCGGATCGGACGCGGTCGACTCCGCACTGCGTTTCATCACGCACTACTTCAACGCGACCGGCCGGCCATCGAAGAAACACATCATCGCGCTCGAGCGCGGTTATCACGGCTCGTCGGCGGTCGGCGCGGGACTGACCGCGCTGCCGGCGTTCCATCGCAACTTCGATGTGCCGCTGCCAAATCAGCATCACATCCCGTCGCCGTATGCGTATCGAAGCAATTTCGCGAGCGATGCCGAATTGATCGCCGCCTCCGTCGCCTCGCTGGAAGCGAAGGTCGCGGCACTCGGGGCGGACAACGTAGCGGCGTTCTTCTGCGAACCGATCCAGGGCTCGGGCGGCGTGATCGTGCCGCCGTTCGGCTGGCTGAAAGCCATGCGTGAGGTCTGCCGAAAGCTCGACATCCTGTTTGTCGCGGATGAGGTCATCACCGGCTTCGGGCGCACCGGCCCGCTGTTCGCCTGCCAGGCCGAAGATGTCGCACCGGACCTGATGACCGTTGCCAAGGGCCTGACGGCCGGTTATGCGCCGATGGGCGCGGTATTGATGTCGGACGCGATATACCAGGGCATCGCCGACGGCGACGCCGCCGCGATCGTCGGTCATGGTCATACGTATTCGGCGCATCCGGTCAGCGCGGCCATCGGCCTGGAAGTCCTGCGCCTGTATCACGAAGGCGGCCTGCTCGCGAACGGCGTGCGTCACGCTGAGCGTTTCGCGCGCGGCCTCGATGCGTTGCTGGCTCATCCGCTGGTCGGCGATTCACGTCATCGCGGATTGCTGGGCGCGCTCGAACTCGTCTCCGATAAAGACAGCAAGCAAGGCTTCGACGCATCGCTTAAATTGTCCGACCGGATCACGGCGGCCGCCTACCGGAACCGGCTGGTGTTCCGTGCTTTCGGCGACAACATCCTGGGTTTTGCGCCCGCCCTCAGCTACACGGAAGCGGAGTTCGACCTGATGTTCGAGCGCCTTGAAAAAACGCTCGACGACGTGCTCGCCGAACCCGAAGTCCGCGCTGCCCTGAAGGTCGAAGCGAAGGTCGAAGCGAAGGTCAAAGAGGCTAAAGATGAGGTGAAAGGCGGGGTGAAACCCCGCGTAGCTGCGTGATAAGATCGAATGACGATTTGAGACGATCCCACGCACCTGGAGAGACACCCTGACGATGAGCAGCGACGGCAAGCTTGACCGCATAGATCTGCGCATCCTTTCGCAATTGCAGAAGAAAGGCCGCATCACGAATGTCGAGCTGGCCGACGCGGTCGGGCTCTCGCCGAGCCCGTGCCTGATCCGCGTGAAGCGGCTTGAGAAGGCGGGATATATCGTCGGATATGGCGCGCAAATCCAGCTGGAGAAGCTGGGCGACGTGCAGATTGTCTTCACCGAAGTCACGCTTGCCGATCATCGCCGCGAGGACTTCATCAAGTTTGTCGCGGCGATCAAGGACGTGGATGAAATCGTGGAATGCCATCTGGCAAGCGGCGGATACGACTACTTGCTCAAGTTCGTCACGCGCAGCGTGAGTCACTATCAAAGCATCATTGAAGGCTTGCTTGAACGCGATATCGGCATCGAGAAGTACTTCAGCTTCATCATCATCAAGTCGCCGTTCGTGAAGAATCACTATCCGCTCGAAAGCCTGTTTTCCCAAAACCACAGTTAGGGTGCGGGCAGGTTCCATAACGCGAACTCGTCGGCGAGAAAGTCCACGCAAACCCGCACTTTCGCCGACGAGGCCAGCCGCGCCGGGTACACCGCCCAGACGTTGGCGGGCTGAGTGACATCGGGCAAGACCTGCAGCAACTGGCCGCTCGCAAGCAACGCGCGAACGTCCCAAAGCGAGCGCAGCACAATTCCGCGCCCGGCCAGCGCCCATTGCACCGCGACCTCGCCGTGATTAGTCGATAACGGCCCGGTCACCTTGATCGAAACCGGCTCGCCACGCACATGCAAGCGCCACAAACCGAACGGATGATCGCGCTCCTTGATCGCAAGACACGCGTGGCTCGCGAGATCGGCGAGTTGCTTCGGTGCGCCGTGGCGTTCGACATAGTCCGGCGAAGCGCACAGCACGCGATGATTCGACGCCAGCCTCTTGGCAATCAGATGCGCCGCGATCTCATCGCCAATACGAATATCCAGGTCGAACCCTTCCCCCGCCACGTCGACCAGCCGGTCGAACAGATCAAGGCGCACGCTCAGTTGCGGGTGTTTGTCGGAGAGGCGTGCGAGCGCGGGCGCCACGATATGCCGGCCGAAGCCGAAGCTGCTGGATATGCGCAGCGTGCCGCGCGGAATGCGCCGTGTGGTGGACACATCTTCAACAAGGTGGTCGACGTCGTCCAGAATTTTTTCGGCCCACGCGTAGACGCGTTCGCCCGCCTCGGTAATGGCCACGCGGCGCGTGGAGCGATGCAGCAAGCGAGTGCCGAGGTCGGTTTCGAGCACGCTCACGCGCTTGCTGACATACGCCGCCGAGACCGACAGGACTTCCGCCGCCCCGCTGAAACTGGACTTGCGGGCGACGGTGCAGAAGACGCGGAGATCATCGAGGTTCGGGGAAGAGGTGATGTTCATTATTCACGCTTCGTGCACAGTGGCTTAACCAAAACGCTGATTTTAAGCCTTGTAGAGCGGAATAAAATATTCACCACAGGCAAGTGCGAGCGGAAAACCCGTATGCGATTAAACCCTTAACAGGACCCCGAACATGACCAAAACCTACAAGATCGCGATCATCCCCGGCGATGGCATCGGCACGGAAGTGATGCCCGAAGCTGTCCGCGTGCTCGACGCCGCCACCAAGCGCTTCGGCATTTCCATCGACTACAAGCACATTGAATGGGCCAGTTGCGAGTATTACCTGCAACACGGCCAGATGATGCCCGACGACTGGAAAGCGCAACTGCAAGACTGCGACGCCATCCTCTTCGGCGCGGTCGGCTGGCCCGACACCGTCCCCGATCACATCTCGCTGTGGGGCTCGCTTCTCAAGTTCCGCCGTGAATTCGACCAGTACATCAACCTGCGCCCTGCCCGCCTGTTCGAAGGCGTGCCGTCGCCGCTCGCGAACCGCAAGGCCGGCGACATCGATTTCTGGATCGTCCGCGAAAACACCGAAGGGGAATATTCATCGGTCGGCGGCGTGATGTTCGAAGGCACGGACCGCGAGTTCGTCCTGCAAGAATCCGTCTTCACGCGCCACGGCAGCGAACGCGTGCTGAAATTCGCATTCGACCTCGCCCAGCGCCGCGAGAAGAAAAAGATCACCGTCGCCACGAAGAGCAACGGCATCGCCATCAGCATGCCGTGGTGGGACCAGCGCGCCGCCGAAGTGGCCGCGCTCTATCCGGACGTCAAGTGGGACAAGCAGCACATCGACATCCTGTGCGCACGCTTCGTGCTGAATCCCGACCGCTTCGACGTGGTCGTGGCCACGAATCTCTTCGGCGACATACTCTCCGACCTCGGCCCTGCCTGCACCGGCACCATCGGCCTCGCGCCTTCGTGCAACCTGAATCCGGAGCGCAAGTTCCCGTCGCTGTTCGAACCGGTGCACGGATCGGCGCCCGACATTGCGGGCAAGAACATCGCCAACCCGATCGCCATGATCTGGTCGGCAGCCATGATGCTCGAGTTTCTCGGCGACTTCAAAGGCCCGGAACGCGAGGCACATGACGCCATCCTGGCCGCTATCGAAGCAACGCTCAAGGAAGGCCCGCGTACCGGCGACCTCGGCGGCAAGGCGAACACGACGGAAGTCGGCCAGGCGATTGCTGCACGGTTGGCTTAAACCTAAGGAGCATGGACATATGACACGCCAGTTCGAACTGAAAGAGCTGATCCGCTCAGACAATTTCATCGATGGCCAATGGCGCGCGGCCGCTGACGGCGCACGCTTCGCCGTCACCGATCCGGCCACCGGCACGATCATCGCGCAAGTCGCCGACAGCAGCCCCGCCGACGCCCGCGCCGCCACCGACGCAGCTGCTCGCGCGCTGCCCGCGTGGCGTGATTTGCTGCCGAAAGAACGCGCGACGATCCTGCATAAATGGAACGCGCTGATCCTGGCGAACCAGGACGCGCTCGGCGCGCTGATTTCGCTGGAACAAGGCAAGCCGCTGGTCGAGGGCCGGGGTGAAGTGGCGTATGGCGCGTCGTATGTCGCATGGTTCGCCGACGAAGCCACGCGCATCTACGGCGACATCATTCCGCAGCAGCAGCGCGGCAAGCGCATGACCGCAGTGAAGGAACCGATCGGCATTGTCGCGGCCATCACGCCGTGGAATTTTCCGCTCGCCATGATCGCGCGCAAGATCGCACCGGCGCTCGCGGCCGGGTGCACGGTCGTCGCGAAGCCCGCTGAAGACACGCCGCTGACTGCATCGGCACTGGTCCTGCTGGCACACGAAGCGGGCGTGCCGGCGGGCGTGCTGAACCTCATCACGGCCTCGCGGGATCACGCCGTAGCCACCGTCGCTGACTGGCTTGAAGACTCGCGCGTGCGCAAGATCACGTTCACCGGTTCGACGCCGGTGGGCAAGTACCTGGCGCGTGAATCGGCGGGAACGCTGAAGAAGCTGTCGCTGGAACTCGGTGGCAATGCACCGTTCATTGTCTTCGACGACGCCGATCTCGACGCCGCCGTCACCGGCCTTCTCGCCGCCAAGTTCCGCAATGGCGGCCAGACCTGCGTGTGCCCTAATCGCGTGTATGTACAAGCAGGCGTGTACGACAAATTCGCGGACATGCTGAGCCGCCGCGTAGCCGAACTGAAGGTCGCACCGGCCACCGACCCCGACGCGCAGATCGGTCCGATGATCAACATCCGCGCACTCGACAAGATCGCGCGCCATGTCGACGACGCCGTCGCCCACGGCGCGCGCGTGCTGGCGGGCGGCAAGCGGCTGCCCGAACTCGGCCCGCATTATTACGCGCCCACCGTGCTCGCCGACGCCACACACGAAATGCTCCTGTGCGGCGAAGAGACCTTCGGCCCGGTCGTGCCAAGCAGCCAACAACACGCCGTTCGGCCTCGCTTCGTATTTCTATAGCCAGGATGTGCGGCGCATCGATCGCGTATCGCGAGCGCTGCAAGCCGGCATTGTCGGTATCAACGAAGGCGCGCTGGCAAGCGAAGCAGCGCCCTTCGGCGGCGTAAAAGAATCGGGCTATGGACGCGAAGGATCGAAATACGGCCTCGACGACTACTTGTCGATCAAGTACCTGTGCCAGGGGAATCTCGCATGAGCGCGCCGGCTGAACATTATCCGATCGAGGTCACGTTCCCCGATATCTCGATGCATGCCAAGTCGGAGTCGGGCATTCCCTATGTGCACACCTTCGACTCCGGCGTGGCCGGACCACACGTAATGATCAACGCGCTGACACACGGCAACGAAGTGTGCGGCGCGATTGTGGTGGACGCATTGTTGCGCCTGAAACTGCGGCCACGGCGCGGCCGCCTGACGCTCTCGTTCGCGAACGTCGCGGCGTATGCCAGCTTCGATCCGTCGAAGCCCGACGCCGCTCGTTTCGTCGATCAGGACTTCAACCGCGTATGGACCAGCAAGGTACTCGACGACACATCGCGTACCTCTAGCGAGCTCGCGCGCGCTCGCGAAATGCGGCCGGTCATCGATACCGTCGATGCATTGCTCGACCTCCATTCAATGCACGAGCGCAGCAAGCCGCTGATTGTCGCGGGTCCGTTGGACAAGGGCATCGAACTGTCGTTGCGGCTCGGCACGCCGGCCACGGTGATCTGCGATGAGGGCCATCCCGAAGGCCGCCGGATGCGCGACTACGAGGGTTTTGGCGACGCTGGCAGCCCCAAGAATGCGCTGTTGATCGAATGTGGACAGCATTGGGAACGCAGCGCCGTCGCGGTCGCACGCGATACCACTGCGCGTTTCCTGCTGCTGTCCGGCGTGGTCGAAAGTGAAGACTTGCCCGGCGATTGGCTTAGCCCCTTGCCGGAGATCATGCACGTCGTGCGCGTCACGCAACCGGTTGTCGCGCAGAGCATGGATTTTCGCTTCGCCCCGCCTTACACCGGCCTGGAAATTTTCCCCGAGGCGGGCAGCCTGATCGGCTGGTCGAATGGCGAGCCGATTCACACGCCTTACGACGACTGCATGCTGGTAATGCCATCGCTGCGGCAATTGCGTCCGGGCGTGACAGTCGTTCGCTTAGGGAAGATCGAGCGAAAGGTAGAGCGGGAAACTGCCGTCTGACACCACGGATAACGAATCAAAAAGGTCTACATGAAGGCTCAGCAAATCAAACAAAGCGTCAGCCTGCGAAATCTCGAGGATTGGGGCACAGCCGGCCTGCCGGGCACGACGCCGATTCAGGTGTCTGGCGTGCAGCGCGTGATCGAAGGCAGCGAAGCTATCGATACCGGTATTTTCGAATGCTCGGCGGGAACGTACCGGCGCTCGGTCAAGCAGGCGGAAGTGATGCATTTTCTCGCTGGCCGTGGGCGCTTTACGCCGGACGGCGAAGACACGATTCACTTCGCCGGCGGCGACACGCTGTTCTTCGAAGCGAACACCGAAGGGCTGTGGGAAGTGGAAGAAACCATGCGCAAGGAGTATGTGATTTTCTAAGTACTCGAAGTCGCCGGGTGATGCGAGCGCCTGGCAAGAGCAATAACGGCCGCTTGCTAACGGCGGCCGTATTCAAGCGCTTTTCGGCGTTGCATCGCAGGATCTTGCGCGATTTCCGGGGGACCCCGCCCCCATTTCTGCGCACGACGCTCATTCGTCATACCTTCACCGGTGGCGTCGTCGGCCATTCAATCTTTCAACGCTTCCAGATAGATCCAGTCGTCATTAGGTCCTTCTCCGTTAACCCCTCGAATAGCCCAGGGTGTCATGAAAATTGCTGTGAACGTCGGTAGGCTCAAGCGAGCTTAACGCGGTCACGCCTTGCGTTGACCTGTGGTTTTCGGACCGGGTATTTACTTTTACGGGGCACACTATGGACGTCCAAATGTCGGAAGAGCAGATTCGCACGCTTGCGTTCTATCTTTGGGAACAAGAAGGCAGTCCCGATGGACACGCAGACGAGTATTGGGAAAAAGCACGGCGACAACTGGGGTTGGAAAACACATCCCAAGATACAACCAGGACGACTGATACAGCTAATGTTGAGGCCGCAGGAATTGGCGACGAGCCAGAAGCGACGTCCACTCGTCCGCTGGCGGAATGAAGACCGGAGCGCCAGGCAACGCGGCGTCAAATCACGCGCAGTGATTCGAGGTCACGCGTGACTTGTTATCGTCCTGCATGTTGCTAGCCGGAAGCATCCTTGGAGAGCAGTACACCACGTAAGCATCGCGTGATACCGCATCGCTGTTCACGTGGTTGATCCTTATCGTGCCATCGGTTTTGAGAGACACAAGGCGCCATTACAGACGCCGATCCCTTAGCCATAGCAAAGAGCGCCTGGACCCCATGGGCCGATAAACACTAGCGCTGGCGGCACGAACCGATCGAACGCCGGCCCTTGCGCTAGCAGGTCTTCAATACTGTTGCCCTAAACATACGCTTGATGCCGCACAGCCCCGCACAGCCCCAGCCAGAACGGGCTTGGGCTGGCGCATTGGTAACACTACCAATGTCCTGAACCTGGCAGTTGGCGCTTACTGGAAGAACACGAACTTCGGCCGTCCGGTGTTTAGTCTCGGGAACGCGCCCATCAGGCGCATACGTCTACCTGACAAGCCGTTGTTTGCGCCGATAAATAATCGAAGTGGTGTTCAACATGAAGACGTTCAATCATCTCAATGCCGTAACCTCATCGCTCGCAGGAAGCCATAGCAAAGTCTCCAAGGCGAGTGTCAAAGCCGAAAAGCAGTGCTCTTCTTATATGTCCATGCTTCAGGCGCCCATGACCGTGCTGGCTTGCAACGTGTCCGATCGTGCCGACATTACAGCCGTGGCGATACTTGGCTATAACTAGTCACGTTGTTGCAAGACTGCGCATGTGAAGCTGCACGGAGAAAACCGCATCGATAATATCGATGCGGCCAACGACTTCGGTCAGGTCATGCCCTGACTGAAGCCGTGCCTCTTGCACCTCGTTCTTGAACGCCAAAGCGTGCTTTGAACCGCGATCAATTCGCACCGCCCGTTCCACGCACTCTTGCGACCTGCCTAGCTCAGTTCGCCGCCTTAGATTGCCGCCTTAGTTAGCCGAAACAACCGGCATTGACGCAGGGGCCGCAGCCGCTGTGTTTGCCGTTGCGCCGCCATGCGAGGCGTAAGCGTTATCCGCTGCTTGCACGCGTGCTTCAGCCGCTTGAATCTCATCGGGATAATGATTCTGCTTCGCGGCAGGCTGGTAGCCCGCTTTTTCCAGTTGAACGAGTTCGGCGCGTACTTCGGCACGCGTAACGGGACCATTGCTGGTTTGCGCGAACGATACAGCCGGAACGACCAGAACAGCAGCCAGTATTGCGCAGATAAGGTTTTTCATAATAAGCAGACCTCGCGGAATGTGGCTCCAGTCACCATGATTGAAGCCCGTGGCTCATCGCCTTAAGGTGGTGATGAGCAGGACTTCATTCTGCGCAACCGGCACTGTCCTTAAGCTGACGCCGCGATTACAAGCTTGTTATCTGCATGGTCGGGCCAACTCGTGGTCCAGCCGATAGTGGGTCCGACACCACGCAATTTTCGCAATAGAGAATTGCATGTCGCCGCTATTTATGACGATTTTAAAGTTCCCCTGGCGTGCTGCGGAGACCTCGATCAACGACGTCGAAGATCCGTGTCGCACGATTAAATCAAAGCTCATCCAAGGGAACCGAAATGAAAAAACTATTGTTCGCCGGCGCGACAATGGGCGTGCTCGCCTTTCCGCTTTCGAGCTTCGCGCAGAGCAGCGTGACGCTCTACGGCGTGATCGACGAAGGCTTCAACTACACGAGTAACGTGGGAGGCCATTCGAACGAACAACTGCAAAGCGGCTAC
>WNFJ01289450.1_pt1 | contig 10806 bp, 10 predicted proteins | sample 5400461 | NCBI WGS metagenome assembly WNFJ01 (sample SAMN13153349, study PRJNA577476) | soil metagenome | isolation source: 115 cm saprolite on Douglas fir-dominated hillslope | place: USA:California | collected 2013-09-17
CCCCAGTCACGGGTGAGCGTCTGACTGCTGCCGAAGGCGTCGTAGAGAATGGTGACGCGGTCGGCAGCGCATGCGGAGCGCGCGAGAAGCGCAACGCAGAAGCAACACACAAATCGCGCCAGACGGAGAACAGGATGCATCGAACCTCCAGGAGAAATCAGAAAAACTAGTCGTCTTCGCCGATGAGGATGGCGGCGCCGAGAACGGTGGTCCAGAGACCCCGCTTGTCGCCCACGGCGGATTGCGTGACGTTCATGGTGCGGACGATTTTGTTGGAGATGCGGTAGACCTCTTTTTTCTCGTCGAAAGACAGGTCCGGGTCGAATTCCACATTTAAAGTAGTCGCGAGCATTTCGGCGGCAAGCTCTTCCGCGTATTCGCCGGCGACTTCCTCGGTTTCCCCGAAAGAGTGATGCTCGGACAAATATCCGTACATGGATTTGTCGCTGGGCAGCGCGAGGCCAATGCTGGCGGCGATGAGGCGGTGCGCTTCCTTGGTGGAATTTTCACTGATGACCGTGAAGGCCACCTGGCCGGGCCGGATGTGCTTCAATCCTTCGCTGCGGGAAATCAATTTGCAGTTGGGAGGGAAGATGGAGGAGACGCGGACGATGTTGCACGCCGCGATGCCTGCGTTGCGCAGGGCGAGCTCGAAACTCGAAAGCCTTTCACGATGTTTGCCGACGCCTTTGGTGAGGAAGATTTTCTTAGCAACGAACGCCATGGTGCCGGTTTGCCGTGCCTCCGTCGGTAGAGTGAGCGAAAAATTTTCCCGCTGTGGAAAAGTAACAAGAAGGTATTGCAGTGTCAACGCAATTCCGACGCTGAATGAAAACTTCGAATTGTTTGTGCTTGCGAAAAGTACCGTCCAACTTGCATCCCCGGATTCATGTACCTATACTGATTTTGCCGCGGATTCCAAACGCTCCTCCCGAGTCATTCGGTGTCATCCGGCGGGGACTTGCGCGGCGGAGAGGGCATGTCCTCGACGGCGACTCAGCCTGACACGAGTTATTTCCTCAGAAAGCTTCATTCCTTCACGGGCATACTTCCGGTTGGCGCATTTTTGGCGGAGCATTTCTGGTCCAACAGCGCCGCGCTGGTGAGCGCGGAGAAGTACAACGCGACTTCGCAAGAGCTGCAGACCATTCCGTTCCGCCTGATCGTGGAATGGGGAGGGATTTTTCTTCCCATGCTGTTCCATGGCGGCTACGGGATTTACATCTGGCTGCGCGGTAAATCGAACGTCACAGCCTATCCGTGGGTAGGGAATTGGCTCTACGCGACGCAGCGATACACGGGCATCATCGCGTTTGCGTATATTGGCTGGCATCTCTACACCGAGCGCTGGCTCACGCATGGCCGGTCCACGTATGCCAACGTGGCCGAGGACATGCAGAATCCGTGGTACTTGGCTTTTTTTATCGTCGGCGTGCTCGCCTCTTCGTTCCATCTTGGCGCGGGCATCTGGAATTTCCTTTGCAAGTGGGGCTTGGCCGCCACCGTCAAAGCGCAGCAGGCGGCGGGACGCTTTGGCGCCCTTGTTGGAGTTGCGTTTAGCGTCGTCGGAATTCTGATTATTATTAGTTTTCGATTTGATTGGCATCCCTTCTCGGCGTACTTACCAACGAAATGAGACAACCAAAGATCATTGTTGTGGGCGGTGGTTTGGCCGGCCTGATGGCCACCATCCGCGCTGCGGAGGCCGGCGTCCCGGTCGATCTCTTCTCGATCGTGCCGGTGAAGCGTTCGCATTCCGTTTGCGCGCAGGGCGGCATCAACGCGGCCAAGAATCAGAAGGGCGAAGGCGACACGGTCGATAAGCATTTCGACGACAGTATTTATGGCGGCGACTTCCTGGCCAATCAGCCGCTGGTCAAGCGGATGTGCGAGGCGGCGCCGGGCATCATCGACCTTCTCGACCGCATGGGCGTGATGTTCAACCGCACGCCGGAAGGATTGCTGGACTATCGCCGCTTTGGCGGGACGCTCTATCACCGCACGGCCTTTGCAGGAGCCACTACCGGCCAGCAACTGCTTTACGCCCTCGACGAGCAGGTGCGGCGCCACGAGGCGGAGGGCCAGGTCAAGAAGTTTGAAGGTTGGACGTTTCTTTCCGCGGTGCTTGACGCAGGCGGCGTCTGCCGCGGCATCTGTGGGATGGACCTTCGCGCCATGGAAGTGAAGACCTATCCCGCCGACGCGGTCATCTTCGCTACGGGCGGGGTTGGCGCGATCTTCGGGCGCTCCACGAATTCCGTTGTGTGCACGGGCGCGGCACAAGCCGCTTTGTTTCAGCAGGGCGTCGATTACGCCAATGGCGAATTCATCCAGGTGCATCCAACGGCGATTCCCGGCGAAGACAAGCTCCGGCTGATGAGCGAATCGGCGCGCGGTGAAGGCGGCCGCGTGTGGGTGCCGCGCAATCCCGCGGAGAAACGCGCGCCGAGAAGCATTCCCGAGGCGGAACGGTTTTATTTTCTGGAAGAGTGGTATCCGAAGTACGGTAATTTGGTGCCGCGGGATATCGCCACGCGCGCGATTCACCGCATCGTCTATCAGGAAAAACTGGGCATCGACGGGCAGCCGGCGGTGTACCTGGATGTGACGCACCTTCCGCGCGAAACGCTGGACCGCAAGCTCGAAGGGATTTTGGAAATCTACGAAAAATTCCTGGGCGTCGACCCGCGCGTCGAACCCATGAAAGTTTTTCCGGCCATGCACTACACCATGGGCGGGATCTGGGTGAACGGCGAAGATCAGGCCACCAACGTTGCCGGCATTTACGCGGCCGGGGAATGCGAATATCAGTATCACGGAGCCAATCGGCTCGGAGCGAACTCGCTGGTCTCCTGCATTTTTGGCGGCGGGATTGCAGGTCCGGCGGCGGTGAAGTACGCGAAGAATCTCGACAAGGGGGCGGAGTCCACGCCAACCGCGGTCTTTGACGGCGAAAGAAAGCGCCAGGAAGAAAAGAATCAGAAGCTTATCAGCCAGGATGGTTCGGAGAATCCCATCACCATCTGGCGCGAACTAGGAGACGTGATGACGGAGCACGTGACCGTCACGCGCATCAATAAAAATCTGGAGATGGCGGAAGCGAAGATCCGCGCGTTGCAGGAGCGCTACAAGAAAATCAACCTGAGCGACCGCACGAAGTGGTCGAACCAGACGCTTAATTTTGCCCGCGAACTGGAAAACATGTTCGTCCTGGCGCGGGTCGTCGCGCTCGGCGCGCTGGCCCGCAATGAGTCCCGCGGGGCGCATTACAAGCCGGATTTTCCGGACCGCGACGACGCCAATTGGCTGAAGACCACGCGCGCGAAGTGGGTGAACGACGACATCCAGCTTACCTACGAGCCGGTGGACGTTTCTTTGATTAAGCCGCGTCCGCGCCGTTACGATGCGGCGAAGTGACGATCCGATGGGGATCCTCATTCCGAGGAGCGAAGCGACGAGGAATCTCTCTGCGGCGGATGCGCGGAATCGTTGAATTGTTCGGGGGGTTATGGCGGAAACAAAACAGGTCATCGTGAGAGTAAAACGGCAGGCCGGGCCGAAAGAGGCCGCGCGCTGGGAGCAATTTTCTCTCCGGTGGCGGCCTTCCATGAACGTCATTATTTGCCTTCGCGACATCGCCGAAAATCCCGTCACCAGCGGCGGTAAGAAGACAACTCCGATCTCCTACGAATCGAACTGCCTGGAAGAGATTTGCGGCTCCTGCGCGATGCTGATCAACGGAAAAGCGCGCATGGCGTGTTCGGCGCTTGTCGATAAACTCGAGCAGCCCATTCGACTCGAGCCCATGTCCAAATTTCCGCTGGTGCGCGATCTCGCGGTCGATCGGCAGTTCATGTTCGAAGGCCTTAAGCGCGTGAAGGCCTGGATTCCCATTGATGGCACTTACCATCTCGGCGAGGGGCCGCGCGTATCGCCCGAAGTTCAGGAAAAAGCCTATCCGCTTTCAAACTGCATTACCTGCGGGAATTGCCTCGAGGTTTGCCCGCAGGTGAATGAGCATAATCAGTTCGTGGGCGCGGCCATCATCAGCCAGGTGCGGCTCTTCAACATGCACCCGACGGGGGCGATGAATAAGCGCGAGCGTCTTAGCGCGCTGATGGGTCCCGGCGGCATCCAGGAGTGCGCCAACGCGCAGAACTGCGTGCATGCTTGCCCCAAGGGAATTCCCTTGACCGAGTCCATCGCCGAAGTAAACCGCGACGCTTGGAAACAGGCGCTTCTCGGCTGGCTTGTCGGCTGATCAAGTCGGCTGATCAAGTGGCACTCGAAACCGGTTTCCGTTACCATCAATCGTTTTATTGGGGGGAATCATGGTCCGCGCGCTCTTGCTCGTCGTCGTGTATGTTTCTTCGGTTTGCCTGGTCGCACTCGCCGTCTCTGCTGATTCCATCTCTGAAAAGGCGCGCAAGCTGCACTTCTCGTCCATCGTCGTGGACACGCACGACGACACGACGCAGCGCTTCCTCGATGGCAAGTTCGACCTTGGCACGCGCAACTCGACCGGCAGCATCGATATCCCGCGCATGAAGGAGGGCGGGCTCGGCGCGATTTTCTTCTCCATCTGGATTCCAAGCAAGATCATCGGCCCAGAGGCGGTTCATCGCGCCATGATGCAAATCGACGCCGTCCGGGAACAGATCCGCAGGCATCCGAAAGATCTCGTGCTTGCGACGACTGCCGCCGAAATTCGCGAAGCCCGTAAACAGGGCAGGATTGCCGCGCTGATGGGAGTCGAGGGCGGCCACATGATCAATTCCAACCTCGGGGTGCTGCGCGGCTATGCGGCGCTGGGCGTCCGTTACATGACGCTCACCCACAGCGGCAACGACGAATGGGCGGATTCTTCCACGGACAAAGCCGTGCACAATGGCCTGACGGATTTCGGGAAGGATGTCGTCCGCGAAATGAATCGCCTTGGCGTGATGGTGGACATTTCCCACGTCAGCGACAAGACGTTTTACGACGCGCTGGAGACGAGCAAAGCCCCGCTCATCGCTTCGCATTCTTCTTGCCGGGCTATTTGCGACGCGCGCCGCAACATGACTGACGAGATGATGAAGGATCTCGCCGCGAAAGGCGGCGTCGTGCAGATCAACTACCACGTCCGCTTTCTCAGCCAGGAATTCCGCGATGCAGAGAAAGCCAATCCGGAGCTGGACAAGGCTAGAAGCGCCGAGTTGGTGAAGCGCTGCGGCGATAACGAAGGTTGCCAGATACTCGAAGGCGACCGCATCACGCGCGAGTACGTCGAGCAGGACAAGCTCCCGCGCGTGGATTGGATAAAAATCATCGAACACATCGACCATGCCGTAAAGGTCGCGGGGATCGATCACGTGGGCCTGGGTTCGGACTTCGACGGCGCCAATATGCCCTACGGCATGGAAGACGCCGCGAAACTTCCGAAAATCACCGAAGCGCTGTTGCAAAAAGGCTACTCCGAGGGTGACGTGAGGAAAATTCTCGGCGAAAATACTCTCCGTGTCATGACGGAAGTGGAGCGCGTCAGCCGCGAGCTGAATGCCGGGAAGTAAAATCTATGGAGAAGATTTCAGAAGGAAGCATAGGGGGACGTTAGAAAATGAAACGTATAAAGTGGTTTTTCACCGCTGTAGCAGTGGGAATGCTGTTTTTCGGTTGCAAGGCGAAAGAGCAAACTGCAGAAGCGCCGCCGCCGGAGAAGCCCAAGGCCGAGGCGCCGGCCGCAGCAAAGGCAGAATCACCCGCTCCCGCGCCGGCGCAACCCGAAGTCAAGGCGAGCGCGCCACCAGCAGCGCCGCGCTCGGGCTATGACCGCGCACTTCTTCGCGCGGCGCTCCTCAAGGAAAAAGCGCCGGAGACGTTCCAGGTGAAGTTCACGACCACCCGCGGAGACTTTATCGTGAAGGTGAATCGCGCGTGGGCTCCCATCGGCGCCGACCGCTTCTACAATCTGGTGAAGCACCATTTCTACGACAACGCCAGCTTCTTCCGCGTGGTTCCCGGCTTCGTGGTGCAGTTTGGCATCAGCGCCTATCCGCCCGTCTCGGCCGCGTGGGAGAAGGCCAATATCCAGGATGAGCCCGTGACGCAGTCCAACAAGCGCGGCTACCTGACGTACGCGAAAACGAGCATGCCCAATACCCGCTCGACGCAAATCTTTATCAATCTGAAGGACAACGCCGGGCTCGACCAGCAAGGCTTCTCACCCTTCGGCTATGTGGATGCCCAAGGGATGAAAGTAGTCGACTTCCTGTACGACCAATATGGAGACACTTCTGGGCCCGACCAGGATCAAATCTCCAGGCAGGGCAAGCCCTACCTGGACAAAGGCTGGCCAAAGCTGGACTCGATAAAGACCGCCACTTTGATTGGACCTGCCCCGGAGGCCCCGAAGCCACAATAATTTTTATTTGGCATTGATTACTTTTTTGAATGCGGTGCATCTAATCTTTGTGGGCCGTTCCCTTTGACAAGGGGACGGCCGGGAAAGTATCCTTCAGTTTCATGATGACCTGTTGCCAGATGATGTGTTGTCCCTGCGCGTGCAACGCTGCGTGTTGCATGCCACCCATCTCTGGCCAGAGGAGTTTCCGGACTTAGCGGCGGCTGAATCATAAAGTTCCGAAGCCCACGTGCCAGAGAGCCTGGTACCGTGGGCTTTTTGTTTTGGATCGGGGATTTTTCAGAGCCAAGAACTTGGGGTCCAAGAATTATGAACGTAGCAGCCTTAACCGAAGTCGAAGAACGGCACAGCCGCGAGGCCATCGAAGCGGAGATCGTCCGTTTTGAAGAGCGCGTCCAACAGCTTCAGAGTGGCGCCATCACGGCGGAACAATTCCGGCCCTTTCGCCTGAAGCACGGCACGTACGGTCAGCGGCAGCCGGGCTTTCAGATGCTGCGCGTGAAAATCGCCGCGGGCGTGCTCACGCCCGCGCAGCTTCGTGTCCTGGCGCATATTGCTGATGAATACTCGACCGGCCGCGGCCACCTCACCACGCGCGAAAACATTCAATTCCATTTCGTGAAACTCGAAAACGTGGGCACGGCCATGCGCTTGCTCGCCGATGCGGGGCTTACCACGCGCGAGGCTTGCGGTAACACCGTGCGCAACGTCACCGCCTGCCCAGTTGCCGGTATATGCCCTGGCGAAGCATTCGACGTTACCCCATACGCTTTGGGCGTCTCGCGATACCTCTTGCGCCATCCCGATTTTCACGACTTGCCGCGCAAGTTCAAGATCGCTTTCTCTGGCTGCGAAAACGATGGCGATTGCGCGGTTGCCGGCATCCACGACGTCGGCCTCATCGCGCAAGTTCGAGGCAGCAACGGCACGGCGCATCGCGGCTTCAAGGTTCTGGTCGGGGGCGGGCTGGGAAGCTTGCCCACGGAGGCCGCGGTCCTCACGGATTTTCTGCCCGAGGAAGATCTGCTCCCCACGATCGAAGCCATCCTGCGGGTTTTCACGGAAACGGGGAACCGCAAGAACAAGCTCATGGCGCGATTGAAATTCGTCCTGCGCGCGAAAGGCATCGAAGAGTTCCGGCGCCTGGTTGCGGAGAAGCGCAAACTTTCGCAAGCTCCCGCGGAAACTTTTACTGTGCCTTCTCCCATCCAGCCGTCGCTGCTCACCATCGCGCCGGCACCTTTGTCTCCTGCAGCGGCTCAAACGCAAACCGATCCCGAATACGACCGCTGGGCCGAGCACAATCTGATGTTTCAGCGCCAGGCCGGATACGGCGCGGTGTGGCTGAAACTTCCCGCGGGTACGCTGCACAGCAACCAAATGCGCGGGCTCGCGAACGTTCTGGAAAAGAACGAACTGACCGGCGTGCGCATTGCCGTCAATCAGGATCTCGTCATTCCGTGGGTACCATTTGACCGGGTGCGCGCGATCTATGACGAACTTCGCGCATGGGATCTGGCCACGCCTGGTGCGCGCACCATTTCGGACGTCACAGGCTGCCCTGGAGCCACGACTTGCAATCTGGGGATCACACGGTCACTGACGCTGGCCGAGGTGCTTGCGCAAGAGCTGCGCGATTACACCGATCCCGAAATCCAAAAGTTGCGCATCAAAATCAGCGGCTGCCCCAATTCCTGCGGGCATCATCACATCGCCGATATCGGTTTTTACGGCAACGTCAGGAAGGTTGGTGAGCAGCAGGCGCCGTACTATCAGCTTTTGCTCGGCGGAAAGGTGAATGCAGATGGCGTGCGCTTTGCGCGCCAAATCATGGCCGTGCCGGCGCGGCCCATCCCCGCCATCATTCGCGAACTCCTGTCCTTTTTTCAGACGGACCGGCAACCGGCGGAAACGTTTTCCGCCTGGGTGTCGCGCACGCCGGACAAAATCATTAAGGACCGGCTCGCTCCCTTGGCGGAGGTGACCGCTACGACCGAGGATCTATTTGTAGACTGGGGCGACACGGAAACCTATTCACTGAAATTGGGGCGCGGGGAGTGCGTGGCATGAAGGGCAAGGTTTATCTCATTGGCGCGGGACCCGGTGATCCCGAGTTGCTCACCTTGAGAGCGGCCCGCCTGCTTGATGGTGCCCATGTTGTCCTGCACGATGCGCTCGTCAGCGATGCTGTTTTGGCGATGATCTCGCCTGCCGCCGAGCTCATTAACGTCGGCAAGCGCGCCGGCCGCAAACTCCTCACCCAGGAGGAAATCAACGCGCTGCTAGTTTCCTGTGCCGAGATTCACAGGACCGTCGTTCGCCTGAAAGGAGGCGACCCAACGATTTTTGGCCGCGCCGGGGAAGAGATCGAAGCCCTTCGCGCAGCGGGAATTGAGTACGAAATCGTTCCAGGCATCAGCGCCGCCCTGGGAGCCGCGGCGGCCGCGGGAATCTCGCTCACGGATCGCCGGGTGGCCTCGCAAATTCTCCTGACTACGTTTTCCCGCGGAATCAATGGCAACGTGATGGATTGGGGCTGCGTCACCAGCACAACCACGCACGTTCTCTACATGCCCGGGGCAGATTATGCGGAAGTTTCAGAGTGGTTGCTCGGAGGCGGGCTTCCCGCGGACCTTCCATGCGTAATCGTATCGCATGCCACGGGTTCTCAGCAGCAAGTTCGGTGGTCGAGCGTGGCGCGCCTCGCCAGCGAAGAAAAACTTCCGGCTCCGGCTCTGTTGATTGTGGGCCGAGTGGCGTCGCACGACGTTGCGGAACTCAGCGCGTCGTTTTGGGGCAGGAATCGTGAAGATCCGGCTTTGGAACATACGCCGGTAATTTAGTTCGCGAGGAGCCAGTTCGTGGTTTTCACTTCCTTACCGCACTCAGCGACCGCGGCGCAATGTGGGATTTGGGTTCGCTAAGGTTCAATGCAAACCTCTATCTCGTTGCCTTCCAGGTCCCGGAAGCGAAAGAAGCGGTTTCCGCCGGAATCACTTTGAATCGTCCCCACATTTATTCCTTTGGAGGAGAAATCCGAGTGGGTCGCTTCAATTTTTTTCGTGAAAAGGATCGGATGTCCTTCGACGTTTGCCTTCGTCTCCCCAGGTGGAATAACCACAAGCGCTAGGCCGGTGTCGTCATCCTTTGAGAAAGACAGGAAGGCCTCGAAATCCTCCGATTTGAGCGGAGTTAAGCGCAAGCCCAATTTTTCTTGATACCAAGCTACGGCCCGTCCCAGGTCGCTCACCCCGAGCGAGATGTTATCCCCGAAATAAAAATTCTTTGCGCCCCACATAGTAGGATTTTCTAAACTCCTAGCACGGTCACAAGTTCCCTCACCGATGCTGAGGACTTTTGCAACGATGCATTTTCTTCAGGCGTCAGCTTGATCTGGATGATCTCTTCAACGCCCTGGGCGCCCAGCTTCACGGGCACGCCGACAAACAGTCCCTTGATCCCGTACTCTCCCTCGAGATATACGGCGCAGGGCAGAATCTTTTTCTTATCCTTGAGAATCGCTTCCACCATCTCCACCGCCGCGGCGGATGGCGCGTAGTAAGCCGACCCGGTCTTCAACAAATTCACGATCTCAGCGCCGCCCTTGCGGGTGCGCTCCACGATGGCGTCAATGCGCGCCTTCGGCAGCAAATCCGGCAGCGGAATTCCCGCTACCGTCGAATACCGCGGCAGCGGCACCATGTCGTCTCCATGACCGCCGAGCACAAAGGAGTGCACGTTTTCCACGCTGACCTTGCACTCCATCGCGACAAACGTGCTCATGCGCGCGGAATCGAGCACTCCGGCCATGCCGAGCACGCGGTTCTTCGGGAAACCGCTGACCTTAAGCGCCGCGTGCGCCATGGCGTCCAGCGGATTCGTGACCACGATGATGATGCAGTTCGGCGAATGCTTCACGATTTGCTCGACGACGGCTTTCACCACATCGTAGTTGGCTTTCAGCAAATCGTCGCGGCTCATCCCCGGCTTGCGGGGGAATCCCGCGGTGATCACCACGACGTCGCTTCCGGCTGTCGCAGAATAGTCGCCGGTCGCCGTGGAAATGCCGGTCGCATGCGAATCCGTCCGCGTGATCGGGCCCGATTCCATCATGTCCAGGGCTTTACCTGCGGGAGGCCGCACCCCATCGGCCAGTTCCAGATCCACGATCCGCTGCGCCGTTGTCGACCCCACGAACCCGCCTCCCACGACCGTCACCTTTTTTCTGCTCATGCCGCGCCTCGTCTCATAAAAATTCTACTTTGCGAATTCTCTGCACTCCCTGCTTGCCTGCGTTTGAATATTTTATTCCAGTCACCGAGCGACAGCAGCGCCCTTCATGTTTTCAATGATCGCGGACGCAAATGCCGATGTGCCGACTTTTGTCGCGCCGGGCATCAGCC
>WNFJ01309081.1_pt1 | contig 10805 bp, 9 predicted proteins | sample 5400461 | NCBI WGS metagenome assembly WNFJ01 (sample SAMN13153349, study PRJNA577476) | soil metagenome | isolation source: 115 cm saprolite on Douglas fir-dominated hillslope | place: USA:California | collected 2013-09-17
CTGCTGCTTGTGTCGAAAGCAATTACCGCTGCGCAAACCGGCTCTCTTTATGGAAGCTGTTACACGGAGAAGTTTGAATTAAAAGTTCTGGCCGATGAAATCGTGACTCGTTGCGACCCTGTTACGCGGGACATGTTCTATCGCCGGATCGAAGGGTTCTCGTGGAGAGAGATTGGTGAATTCTATGGGATTTCGGCGCACGCGGCAGAGGCGCGATTTAGCAAAAATCTTAACAAGGTTCGCAAGCGCCTCGGCATCAAATGATTGCCGGGTCGTAAGACGGCCTGTGTTGGATGAAGATGAAACAAAATCCGAAAAATAGGCGCGAAGAAGATAGGCTGGTCTCCTTCGCGCGGTCATACCTGGCAGAGAGCTTTCCCAACCCCGGCCGCATCGGTTGCCCACCCGAGGGCGCGCTGCGGCGTCTCGCCGAAAGCCCCACTTCTGCCGATTTGTCCATCACTGAACACCTCGGTAGTTGTTCGCCATGCTTCCGGCAATACCAGAAGATATTGGGAGAGATGAGAACGAAACGGCAGCCGATGGTGATCCTCTGGGGCCGACTGAAGTCTGTTCCCATTGCCGTTATTCTTGGAATCATCTGTCTTGTCGTAATCGGTCTCTCTATCGCCCTATGGAGGTCGAATAGAAAGGAAGTTGCTCACCACGACACGAAGCCTACGGAAGTTGCCAATGGGAATGGCCTTGCCAAGTACATACCGTTTGTCCTGGACATGCGCGACGCTGCAGCAGTACGGGACGGGATGGGAAATACACATTCGCCACTGAAGTTGCCGCGCATGCCGTTGCACGTTTCGGTTTACTTGCCAATAGGCAGCGACCGCGGTCAGTACACGGTCTCACTGGAGAGCCATGGCAAGCCGGTCTGGGCGAGTTCTGCAGCCGCTCAAATGCAGGATCACCGAATGGTCTTGGAATTCGAAGATGATCTCACTTCCCTTTCGGCTGGCCAATATACGCTGGTCCTCTTGTCAAAGAATGGACTGCGCTTACGACAGAAAGTTATTTTGGAAGAACCAGCAAAGAGCAGCTAAGCGCAACGTTGAGAAACAACCAAAGAGCTCTCGCACTGCTGGCCCATTCGAATCGGCAATGGCCGGCATCGCCTGGGCATTTTGGCGGACGACCGATGATCTGTGCCATCGGAGCTGGCCTTGGCATTGCAGCGTTGGTCGTAGACTGGATCGGGTCGGCCCCCAGAAGATTCGGACCTGAAGTTTGCACTGAGCGCTGCGACTCCGTCCAAAACTCTGCCCAATGGCTCTCTCTAACACCTCAGGGAACTCAACAGAACCTCATGCTGTATTCCAGGTGAGTACATGCAGAAGCAATGAGATGAGAGGGTTAGAAAAACAAAACGAGGGACTTAAAATTCCGAGTCTCGAAAGGGACGTGAGGGTTCGATTCCCTCTCCGGGCACCAACTAACTCTTCGGCGCTGGACGCGCGCAGCAGTGCCGATTATCACTTTGTCGCCGGCGAACTGCGCAGAAGTAAGAAGCCGGTCTTGATTCGCGGATTGAACCTGAATCACAACCACGATCTGAAAAACATTTTTAAGGCTGCGGCCACGACGGCCAGCTCATTGCCCGGACCGTTTCGTACGTTCTACGAAAACCTGCTGGGGAAGGGGATGAAGCCCGCAATGGCCCGGCTGACCTTGGCGCGTAAACATCGCCGCCATCAGTTTGATCCTGTGGAAGAAAGGAGAACGTTTCGATCGAGAACAACTGAAATCACAAGCAGCTTGAGCGCTCAGGACATGCGGACCCTTTGCCACTGCATCGGTCCCTCCGTTTCTGAGTGCTCGGGTTCGAGGGTGAGTATCCTTGGGCGGGTTAGGCTTGTGCATTCCGCGCTAAGTCTCACGGGCCACCGTATGCCCCCTCGGACAACCCAACAAAGCTATAGGCCTTGAGTCTCCGATAGAACCATGGTTGCCATCCCAACCCATGGCGGCTTGTGTGGCCTCACGATTCTGGATAGCTACGACACGATGCAGCACCCGAAACGGGAATCTTCGCAGTTCCCAGCACGTCCATACCAGCAGCATCCAGATCCCCAAGAGGGCTCGATGCCGAGCACATCTCTCCGATCTGATCAGGAGAAGTTTTTTCTCTTGACATCCCCTTTTATAGAACCCGCCCCGTAACCGAAACATTTCAATGCTGCAAGAATAGTCACAACGGTCACTATTCTTTTCGTCATCTGTCGACTCTCTCTCATGGATTGCCCCCACTGTCTCCCAACTAGACCTCCACGATTTCGTGGTTTTCGCTCGGCTACTTGGTCATCGCGGTATAACCGCACGCACCCGCAAGAGCCCCGCCGCCCGCTTTAAGAGCCTTGTTCCCCAGGTTCATCAACATTCTTCCTCCAACGCCGATATCGGCCGCAGCCTCGCCCTCCGCTGGGATAGCTAACAATCCCTCGGCACCGATTGCTGTGCTCCCCGCATACCAGCATGCAATGAATCTCGGATCGCCAATCATTCCTGCCTGTTGATAGACCATCACCGAAACCTGCCAGATTTTGTAGTCCTCCGGATCTAGCGGCGGCCCTGGGAATTGCTTCGCCTGTGCCATCGCCCACCTTGCAATGGAACCATTGGGATCTGCCATGAACTTTGCCTGAGGATCCTCGCCAACTTGATCGGCCTCTGAGTACGTAAAACCGGTTACGAGTCCGGGTACGATGGTTTCAGCAACTCTGCCGAGATCGTCATAATAGGTTAAGTAGATGCTTCCATCGGGTTTCGTTACGCCAATAGCAGTTATGTCGCCGTTTTGCAATTGGAGTATCGCCGTCGCCAGATCTGAGTTCCCGGAAGGGTTCCAAGCACCGCCCATTCCTAGTTCGATCCACGTTCCTCCGGCTTTTTGACAGGACCCGATACTGCCCGTTTCGGGATCATCCTCGGAATCGAAGCTTCCATCATCCCAGACGCACTCCATACCCGTTGGGTCCGTGCCGTGAGGATCGTTCATTGCATACGCGTATCGGTTGAGTGACTGAGGGGCGTCTAAATGTCCGGCCAGCGGATCCGGGCTTATGAACCTGCCTTGCCCTGAGTTGTAGTATCTGTGTTGGGCATAATCCAATCCCGTTTCGCCGGTTGCTGAATCACGTTCGTAGGTGGTGAATTTCCCCTTGTCTGCTGTTCCCGTTTCGTACCAGGTTTCACCATACGGGAAGTGGCCAAACGACCGGAGAAGATTCCCCGAGGCGTCGGTCTCCGCCCGGTTGGAGAGATGATCTGGATGATGATAAGTGGTGGCGGTACCGGCAATAGTGGCGAGCAACTTTGATCCGGCATAAATATATTCCTTGCTCAGGCTGCCGTTCACGTACTCCACAATCGGCTTACTGCCGGAGTAGACATACACAGTAGCCGTGGTTCCGGCGATCTTCTTGATCCGGAGCGCGCCAAAATAGGTGTAGGTGGGCGGTCCGGCATTGATTCGCGTCAGTCGGTTAGCCCCGTCGTAGCTGTATTGGTGGGTGCCTGCAGGACATGTGCCCTCATCAAGCAGGTTGCCGGCTGCATCGTAACAGTACCCGACGATGTGGTTGGTGGCGGGATCGATCTGGAAATTCGGCTGGCCGATGCTGACGCCGCCGCCGGTCAAGGTCTGTGACAGCCGGTTGCCCAGCCGGTCATATCCCCATTGCAGGCTCCAGGTTCCGGGGGTGGAGTTCACCGTGGTTGTTTGTGCGGCGCTCAGTCGTGACCAGGAATCGTAGCTGAAGTTCTCTGACTTGGTCGTGTCTTCTACTCCAGGCACGGTGTAATAATGCACCGTCTGGATCTGGCCGTTGTTATTTGCGCCGTAGTCGTAGCCCAGGTTCAAAATGTCGGGCGAGATTCCATTCTTGAAATAGCGCAGCGAAGAAATCTGCAAATGGTCGTTGTAGCCGAATGATCCCTGGACGCCGTTGCCCAGGGTATAGCCCAGGATTTTTCCAGCGGCATTGTAACTCATGTTGTTGAGATACGTGGCGCCGTCAGAAATCGATGACAGTCGGCCAATGGGGTCAACATTTTGCGCGACCACACGGCCGGTGGGATAAGTAATGGAGGTAAGATCACTGGCCAGGTTGTAGGCGTACTGAACCGAATAGGTTGTACCGTCGATGACGTTGTTCACGGCCTTAAGGCGGCCCAAATTGTCATAGGTGAACGTCTGCGAGTTGGAGCCTTCGGTGATCGAGGTCTGTCGGGTCAAGGCGAATGCTGCCGCGCCACCGGCGTCGTAGGCATAAGTCACGCTGGGAGTTCCGTCACTGTAGGTAGCCCCGGCAGGCCGGTTCATGCCGTCATAGGAAAGAGTCTTGACTACGCCGCGGGCATCCTGGATACGGCAGGGCAAGGAAGGATCTCCGGAGCAGGCGGTCCCGTCAGAGTTCATGTAATAGTTCGTCACCGTCCCCGATTCCGGCGTGGTCGCAGTCAGCAAACGGCCCAGGCTGTCATAAGCGTAGCTACGGGGCTGCCCGGCGACCGGCTGCCCACTGACCAGTCCAGCCGCCTGGGATACTACGATGAGGTTATCGAGCACGTCATACGTGTAGGTAGTGACGTAGGGTTGAGCTAACCCGGAGAAGTACGGATCCCGGCCACCGGTCAGGGCTGTGCTGCACCTCTGCGGGTTGGCGGTAATCGGCGGGCACGCGCCAAACGAGGGGAGCGAGAAATACTGCGACTGGGTGGCCGGGCTAATGGTGACGTCAACATTCCCCGCAAGACCAACCCTGTTCCAGCCGAGGCTACGCTGATCGAGAGCGGGGAGGCTAGGGGCATCTCCGCCTGGATTTTTCCCACCAGATCGGCAGCTACCGCCGCGGAAGTGCTGTCTTGGCCGGCGCCGTTGCCATAGTTCGCAGTTGCGCTGTAACTGCCAACTGTTAACGACACTGTACCCGAGTCGTAAACCGTGTATCCGGGAGAAGCATCCTGTCCTCCGGAGAGGTTACCGCTGGTGGGGTTGCTAGAGAATGAGGGCGTGCTCCAGTTGCTGGTGTCCCAAGTTGCGCTCGTGGTATAGGAAATGGAGTTGCCCACCTGACCGGCAGTAACGGCGGACAGCGTGATGGTGGAACCCGATAAGAGAGCATTCACGACCCGCGCGCCGTCTGCGTTGATCACGCCTGCCAGACCAGCGGCAATAGAAGTCGTGGTAGAGCCCGCGCTGTAGTTGTAACCATATGGCTGGCCGTTGACCGTGATGGAGACTGTGCCGGAATCGTAGACTGTAGAACTTTCGGTTTCCCAGTCTACGCAGCGGCCCCTGCTGTATTGAGCGCAATAACGAACGCTCGTAGTCTTCGAATGTTCCGACCCGGTGATAGTCAGTTGGGCGGTGGCTGAGACGGCGCCATGTGCGCTCACGCCGGATTGGCTTTGCAACGTTCCGCTGATGGTTACACTTCCGCTCGAAGCCGTACCGGCGAAGGCTTCGCCGGGTTCATCGACTTCAATCAACCGTCCCAGCGCGTCAGTAAAATTCTTGCGTTGTTTACCTGCCGGGTCGGTGACGGTCACGGCGTTGCCGGAGTAAGAGTATTGCGTGTATCCGGCGCTGGGCGGGGTGACCTGCGTGACGCGTCCCAGGGCATCGTAGGTGAACGTGGTGTTGACGATAGTGTCAGCCGGAGCAAAGGGATTGGAGACCTGGGTGCGTTGCCACAGCTTATCATAGGCGTATTCGACGCTGCTGACCAAGCTGCTACCGTTCTTGGTGTCCACCTGCATGGTGTGGTCCAGACCGTCCAGGGTTGTGATCGAGATGGCACTGTTGGCTGTGCTGGAGCTGGTTACGGTCGGAGAAGCGCTTACGTCATCAAAGGCTGTATTAATCTGGACCGCCGTTCCGCCTTGCGAAGGCAGGGTAGTCTGGACTAACCGATTCATGGAATCATACTGATAGCCGGTGACTTGGCCGTTTTCATCCGTGCTGCTGAGCAGCAGGCTGTTGTCAACATTGTAGGTGTAGCTGGTGGTGAACTGCGCGCCACCGCTGGGCCCGCGCACGATGGAATCGGGAGCAGAGTACTGGGTCCTGCTGCTGAAGTTGAATACCTTCTGATTACAGCAGTCCACTTGCACCACCCGCAGATTGCCCAGAGTGTCATAGTTGAAGGTCCGGGTAACACTTCCGGTCCCAACGGATGCGTTGGAATAGCGCGTGACCGAGGTGAGGTTACCGCGGGTGGTCAAACCCATTCCATGGCCCTGGTCGTCATGATCGGCCGCGCCGGTAACAGCTGTCAGAGCAGTGCTGTCATAAGCAAGGTCCGTGCGTGCAATCGTGTTGCCCGAGCCATCTTTGACAAGGATCTGGGTAGGCAAATTCACGATGTGCAGCGTCACATAGTTCCCTGTTGTCCCGTAGGTGGTAACCGTGTGGCGCTTGAGCGCCAAGCCGAAATCATACTCGTAAACGTGAGTGACATTCGCCCAGGGGTCATAGGCGTACGCAACTTTGGACTGCTGCCCGGCGTCATTGATGGTGACGATGTTGTCGAGAACAGTGCTGAACGGAGAGCCCGCCCCTATGGTCGTCCATGTGTAGTTCATTGTCCGCAGCGTGGTATTGGAGCTATCTTTCACTTGGACTGACGAGGTCAGCCCGGTGTTCGGATCAAGGCTGGTGGTGCTGGTAGCGCCGTTGGGGTCGGTAATGGCCATACTGCTCACCACGCCGGTGCCGGCTTTGGTGATGGCATAAGTCCAGACTGAAGTGCTCGTGTCCGTGCCGTCAGGAGAGACCGTCTGGTGGGTGTAAGTAGGGGCGTCGGTCAGGACCGTGGCAGCGGATGGATAGTCGTAACTGATGTATCTCCGGGTGAGACTGGTCGAGCTTAGTGTTTCGATCTTGTTGATGATTCCCCAGTCGCCATAGGTAAAGCGGTATCCCGTGTTATTCGGATAGGTACAGCCGATCAGGACATTCAACGGCGTGTTAAGGTCCGGCGCTCCGCTGACGGTGAGGCCGGAAAAGTTGTACCAGGCATATCCACCCCCGTACTTAGTTCCCCATTGAAAAGTCACATAGGTCTTGCTGCCTGAAGGATGCACCAACTGGCTAAGGCTGGTTAGTCGATTGGAGCTGTCGTAATTGAAGGTGATGACCCGGCCGAGGCTGTCGCTTATCTGATAGAGGAGCTGGTCGTGCCCAGAGACGTAGGCAATGCTGAAATAATTGCCGTTGGTGTCCATGATCCAAACCGGACGAAACAAACTGGGATTCGATGGAAATGGGAGATATTGGACGTTGACGCCGTTCTTGTAACTGAGGACATTTGTCGAACTGTTGTACTGGATGTGCGTGCCATCGGTTGAGTAGAGCATGCCGCCCTGGCCCCAAGACAGCGCATGCTTGGTTCCGTTTCCTTCCGTCACGATATATTCAGAACCTGCTGCATTCTCTACGTACCCAAAGTCCAGGCGAAACCCGTAGCTGGGGAAATCACGGTCGGCATTGAAGGTGGCGGTGCTGTTGACCGTGTCCACGTCCCAAATCCGGCTGTTGTAATAGAGGTTCAGCACCAGGTCCATGCCCGCTCGGCCCGGCATTCTCAGGATGGGGATGGCGTAGTTGTAGCTCTGGCTGCCAATCACGGTGGTAGTACTGGCAGCGCCGGCCGCAGCCGCGGGCAGCGGCGCTTTGGCAACAATGGGGCTGGAATAACCGCGCGCATTCTGCATCTTGGCGCGCGCCACTGCGGCTCCCGCATAAGAACTCGAGTTCGGGTCTGGGGTGTAGGTCACATCATACAGCGGCGCTTGTGCGCGAGCAATGTTGGCAAAGAATGCAACAAGCAAAAGTGGGAAAGCCAGCAACAAACGTGAACGTGTCATCGGATAGCTCCTAAACTTGGATAAAGAATTGATCTCCGCACGAAAATCAAATCAGCCGAGTGAATGCACAGACAGCCGGTACGCCAGCGAGGGGATTGCCGAGTGCCCTATCCGCGGCTCCCGAGAAGCCTGTGACTTTTTCATCTACTCTCATCAGACATGAGTGAAAATCGCAAAATGTTACAAAGAATCTCTCCAGATACTTGCAAGTGATTGATATCTAACGGCTATTTTTTTTAACGAAGTGTCGCTGGGGTCACGGGGTACAACTTGTTGTTTCTCTGTTGGCCGCAGCGTCGAAGGCGAAAGCCACCGAGTTGGGATCGGGGTTGCGAGTGGAGTCCTTGACTCCGCCGAGGTAGGGCATCTCGTGCAGCGGAGCGTTACCCGCAATTTTTCGATGAGTCAAAAAGGATAAGGAGTTTAGTGTTTGACGACGCGGAAAGTGAAGCCCGCCACATTGTCAAATACATCCTCACGGCCCGTGGTCACTCGAATCACGTAATCGCCATTGTGGAAGAGATGCGCGGGCAGCACGAGAGCAATTTCCTGACTTCCATTGTCAATGATGCGGCTTTGTATGTTTTGTCCACGCCAGACAAGACTCCCTCCCGCTGTCTTGACCGACAAATTGTAGTGCGAATGCGGGTCGCGAGCCATGGCCAAGTGGAGGGAAACGGAGGATACGCCGGCGGGGATTATCAACGTTGTGGGTTCATTGTCTCCACGCGGCAGTTCGCCGCCCAGCGTGAAAGAGACCATGTTCCGGTCGTTTTCCAACTCGGCGAGTTGCTGAATCGCACTGTCGCGTTTTTGCAGATCCGTCTTCAGGCCTTCCACTTGCCTCTGCAGAGCTTCTCTATCCTGCGCAGTTCCCGCTTGCTCTGTCCGAAGCCTCGCCACCTCATTGCCCAATCTGCGATTGACGATGAGCATGGCAAAGATTCCGGCCGTCATAAGCAGAAAGACAGCCGCAGCCGCAACTTGCATTCGCCATGCAGCGGGTTTGCTGGTGAACCCCAGGCGCTCGCCCCGAGAATGGCTGTCCACATGAGAGCTCACATTCTCTTCCGACGCAGAATGCGCCAAGAGGGATCTGGCGATTTCTACCGTCTCGCGACGCTCTGGATGGGTGAGAAAAGAACGTTCAAATCTCTCTCTGTCCGGCGAGGGCAGTTCGCCGAGGACATAGCGATCGATGATCTCGTTTTCAAGACCAATGAGTTCCTGGAAGACATCACTGTCTTTCAGGTATTTGTCTTCAAATTCAGCCCGCTCTTCCTCGGACACTTCTCCGAACAAATATCGAGTCATCAAGCGGTGCTGTTCGGCTTTGTCGATCATTGCAATGGTGAACTCAGTCACCGTTCATACTCAATCTCACTGCGTGTCGGCGGCAAGCTGTTTCTTGATACATTCTTCCAGTTTATATCTGAGGCGATTGGCTCGAACCCTGAGCGCGAGCATAGAGAGCGCGTTTTCTTTCGCCAACCGTTGGCGTCCTTCAATTCTCCGTCCCTTCGGCGCATGGTACCTCAACAACAATCTCCGATCTTGCGGCAATAGACGTTGGATGCACATTCGCATGTATTTGAGACGCCTCTGAGCCAGTTCGTACTTTGTGCCTGTCCAATCCTTGTCAGTTGCAACAAAACTGTCCCCGTCTGGCAAATCTGGGAGGTTCACAGTTTTCAAATCCTTCCGCAGCGCCTCGAGTCGGACCTTCTTGGCCACCCCCCAGGCAAAGGCCGCGACGTCTGGAATCTCATCTCCCCTTTCGGCAATCCTTTCTGCGACTCGGTTGAGTGTCTCGTCGACCAGTTCCTCCGCGGCCAGGCGGCAATTCCACTGAAAGAATCGAACCAGCTTCCAGCGCACTTCTTCGTACTTCTCGCCGGCTCGATTGCGATCCGCATCCAGCCGTCGCAGCAGTGCATCGAACTGGGCTGCGGTCAAATCGCTTTCGGGAACAGGTGAATTGGGGGGCATCTGGATTGCACTTCCAAGAGAACTGGATTTGAACCGGATCTTCTCCTTGTCTAACTTACTTCCATTCTCCTTGAAGTGTAAATCCAGCCCAATAATAAGGTGCGGACCAGCGACCCTCTTTCCACAGTGCGAGCTGGGCTTGGCGCAATGCCTGCGCCGGTCTCATCCTGCCCCGCTTCATCGCCCTATAGAAATGCCCCATCAGCTTCGCCGTGGCAAAATCGTCCATCGTCCACCTTCCATAAGGTCGATACCACGCTCGAAGCCCCCGCATACATGAAACCGCGCGTAAGCCCGATCATACCTTCTCCGCTGATCTCTTTACCCAATCCTGTCTGGCAGGCGCTCAATACAACTAAGTCCGCCGGCAAATCCAGATCGTAGATGTCTTGCAGATCCAAAAATCCGTCCTGAGGTGCACCTTGTTGATCCACCAGGGACAACACCAGGCCAGAGAGTTCAGGATGGACGTTGTCTACCAATGCGTGGGTGGCGAAGTGCACGACATGGTATTTCGTCAACTCCCCACTGACAGCGAGCTTCCGGCTGGCATCGAAATCCAATGCTTCCTTCCCCGCACCGGGTGGCATGACTGCCAAAATCGCCTTGGCTTCATCTCGGGTGAAGGGAAGCCGCGGCAAGTGAAGCTCTCCCGTCGGCGCCAGGTTCAGGTCTGCAGCTGAACGGGTTAGCTGCCGCACGGAGAGCACGTTGGACAATCCAGCCTCATGGGCGTCCTCGTTTTGCTTATCCTTTTTCCCGTTCGGACCTCCCGTCGACCTCACCCTTGCGTCTTGCTTATCAAAAACCGCATCGGCCAGTATGACCACCTCTTTGGTGGGCTGTTTGCGGCCAGCTTGCTCATGCCGCAAAACTGCCAGGGTCGAGGCAGAGGGCAAGTTTACAATCTCGTGATCTACCATCAGGGGTGTCAA
>WNFJ01528183.1_pt1 | contig 10805 bp, 7 predicted proteins | sample 5400461 | NCBI WGS metagenome assembly WNFJ01 (sample SAMN13153349, study PRJNA577476) | soil metagenome | isolation source: 115 cm saprolite on Douglas fir-dominated hillslope | place: USA:California | collected 2013-09-17
GTGTTGCCATTTCCTTCAGCGACTCCGCATACGGCGCTTTCGCAATCCCGCGCTCGGTGATAATGGCTGTCACGTACCGGTTCGGCGTGACGTCGAATGCGGGGTTCTCCACCAGCACACCGTCGGGCGCCATCTGCTTGCCGCCGTGGTGCGTAACTTCCCTGTGAGGGCGCTGCTCGATGGGAATCTGGTCGCCGCCGGGCATGTTCATGTCCACCGTGGACCAGGGTGCGACCACGTAGAACGGAATGCCGTGCTCCTTGGCCAGTACAGCCACGGTATAGGTGCCGATCTTGTTGGCCACGTCGCCGTTGGCCGCGATGCGGTCTGCGCCCACCACCACGGCTTTGATCTTGTCCTGGCGCATCATGGCGCCGGCCATGTTGTCGGCGATTACGGTGGTCTGGATACCGTCCTTGGTCAACTCCCAGGCGGTGAGGCGCGCGCCCTGAAGAAACGGCCGCGTCTCATCGGCAAAAACGTGCAGCTTCTTGCCGGACTCGATCGCCGCGCGGATGACGCCCAGCGCGGTGCCGTAGCCGCAAGTGGCCAGCGCCCCGGCGTTGCAATGGGTGAGCACCCCGCCGGAGCCGGGCATGAGCGTGGCTCCGTGGCGCCCCATGGCCTGGTTGGCGGCAATGTCTTCCCGGTACATCTGTTGGGCTTCTTGGACCAGCGCGGCCTTGACTTGCGGCCGCGGCCGAGCGGCCACCGCGTAAAACTTTTCGCGCATGCGCTGGATGGCCCAGAAGAGGTTCACGGCAGTAGGACGAGTGGCGCCGATGGTCTCGGCAATCTGATCGAACTCGCGGCGCAGCGCTGCTTCGTCGTTGGCCGCGGACTGCAGGACCCCGAGGGCAATGCCCATGGCTGCAGCCACGCCGATGGCCGGGGCGCCGCGCACGACCATGTCGCGGATGGCGGCGGCTACTTCCTGGTACGTGCGGCAGGTGACATAGACTTCTTCCATGGGAAGCTTCGTCTGGTCAATGAAGCGGACGCCCTCGCTGGTCCATTCCAGAGTCTTGATCATGTGTTTCCAGACTGATTGTAAATCCTGGAGAATTTGATAATTGAGTAATTTGGTAATTTGAGAGCAGCGCACCAGGAGAAATTACCCAATCACAAACTTACCCAATTACCAAATCCCTACGGCCGGTGCGCTTCGCACCGCAGTCCGGGCGAGTTGGTTACAGCCGGGCGGCCGCAGACTTCACAAACGCCGGAGTAAGCGAACGTCTGCGGACCGCATTTGAGATTCAAGTGCGCTGCTTTGACCTCGCTGGATTTGAAGATCGAGATAAACGGCGAGGGGGCAGCGGCCTTTTCCACCGCCGGACGTCCCCCGGCTTCTTCACGCTCCACCAGGCAGGCCACGCCGATGATGTTAAACCCGAACTCGCGCGCCGCTTCAATGGCCTGGATCGTGGAGCCACCGGTGGTGCAGACGTCATCCACAATCACCACTTTTGCGCCTTTCTCCTGGAAGCCTTCAATGCGGCGGCCCATGCCGTGGGCTTTTTCTGACTTGCGGACCAGGAAGCCATGAACCGGGGTGCCGGCCTGCGCGCTGATGACGGCCGCGGCCACCACGATGGGGTCGGCGCCCATGGTGAGCCCGCCCACAGCCCGCGGCTGCCACCCTTGCCGTTGAAAAAGCTCAAGGAAAATCCGCCCCGTGAGATCGGCGCCCCGGGCATGCAGTGTGGTGGTGCGGCAATCGATGTAGTAGTCGCTCTTGGCGCCGGAAGAAAGCGTGAATTCGCCCAAGCGAAAAGAGTTTGCCGCCAAAAGATTCAGGAGCTGATCGCGCACGGACTGAGTCATACCGTCAGACTAAAGTATCAGGTTTTGGTGAAGCCGGGGAGTCATCCCCGTTCCATGTGGCGGAAGCCTTGGGTGGCATAGAAGAGCAGGGCGAAGAGGGTGAAGTTGTATCCCATGTGGATAAGCACGGTGACGGCCACGGATTTGGTCTTGGCCCGGACCACAGTCAGGATCGTGCCTACCGCGAACAACATCAGCAGCGGCACCCAGGCATCCGCGAGCTGCTGAGAATGGAGCAAGGCAAAACCGGCCGCCGTAAGCGCGATGGCGGGCACAGCTCCCAAGGGCCGGGCCAGGGCCGGATACAGGAAGCCGCGAAAGAACAGCTCCTCCACCACGGGCGCCACCAGAATGCCGAAGGCCGCTAGCGCATACGCGGACGCGGGAGTGCGGAAATACTGATCAATCGGGAGCGACTTGGGAATCCATCGTTGCAGAAGTCCTGCCGCCAGTTGAGAGGCCAGTCCCAGTAGAGCCCCGAGAGCGACAGCTCCCCAGGCAAGCTGGGCCTGAGGCATGTTCCAGCGCACAGCTGCAAGAAATCCCGTCCGGTACTTGTGCCAGATGAGAGCCACCATGAAACCGACGGTCAGAATGTAGGCCACGACCTGCGCCGGCAGAAAGACCAGGACGTTACTGGCCAAATCCTTCATGTCGCCGCCAACCGAGTGCGTGGCGTAGAAGATGGCCAAGGCGATGGTCCCGCAAAAGATCAACGAAAAACCGGCCACGACAACGATCAACACCACGTCTACCAGATTGAAGACCGGGTCTTCACCCGCCCGGCTGTGGGCCGGCTCAACAGACGTTGGTGCTTGGGGCTGGTTTGGCGAAATGGGGTCGATGAAGTCCAAGTTTGGGCGATGATTGGCCTGGAATCAATTTACACCAGAGGACTGCTGAAAGGACTGAAGGGGTAGCGTTTGAAGCATTGGAAGCCAAAGCCGCTACCCCTTGATTGTGCCCAGGTATAAGGAGAAGGTTGAGCACACTTTAGAGCAGACCCGGATTTGTGAAACAAAATTAATCATTTGTTCCGGATTCCCGAACGGCCGCAGTACAAGCCTTATTTATCAATAGTTTACGAGGCTTGCGCGAGTACTCGGCCAAGGCTTGCCCGGTGTGGGACTTCTTGATTCTAGAAACTTGGCCAGGCGTGCCTTGGGCCACGATCTGTCCGCCCTGATCTCCGCCTTCAGGACCCAGATCAATGATCCAGTCGGCATTGCGGATCACGTCCAGGTTGTGTTCGATGATGATGACCGAATTTCCCAGGTCGGTAAGCCGATGGATGACCTCCAGCAGCTTGCTTACATCCTCAAAATGGAGCCCGGTAGTGGGCTCGTCCAGCAGGTACAGAGTTCGCCCGGTCTGTCGCTTGGAGAGTTCTTTGGCCAGCTTCATGCGTTGCGCCTCGCCCCCGGACAAAGTTACGGCGGACTGGCCCAGCCTGATGTATCCCAATCCCACGTCTTCCAGGGTCTGCAGCTTCTGCCGGATCTGGGGGATGTTTTCCAGTATGGGAAGCGCGTCCGAGACCGCCATTGCCAGCAGATCAGCGATGGATCGGCCCTTGAACTGCACCGCCAGCGTCTCGTGGTTGTAGCGCTTGCCGCCGCAGACCTCGCACAGAACGTACACGTCAGGCAGGAAGTTCATTTCGATGCGGCGTTCGCCTTCGCCCTGGCAGTGCTCGCAGCGTCCGCCCGAGACGTTGAAGGAAAAGCGTCCGGCCCTGTAGCCACGCGCGCGAGACTCCGGCAGCATGGCATACAGGTCGCGGATGTGGGTGAACACGCCGGTGTAGGTGGCCGGGTTGGAGCGCGGGGTGCGGCCGATAGGAGATTGATCGATGCGGATCACCTTGTCGACATTCTCCGTCCCAACAATGGCTTTGTGCGCGCCCGGTTCTTCGCGCGAACGATAGAGCTGCCTGGCCAGCGCCTTATACAGAATGTCATTGACGAGAGTGGATTTGCCCGAACCGGAGACCCCCGTCACCACGGTGATCGCGCCCAGGGGAAAAGTCACGTCAATGCTGCGCAGGTTGTGCTCACGCGCGCCCAGCACTGTGATTGCTTTGCCGTTGGTAGCGCGTGGCTCGAAGCGTGCGGTAATGCTCTTGGCACCGGAGATGTACTGCCCGGTGAGCGCCCCCGGCTGGAGCGTGATTTCCTCCGGTGTGCCCAACGCTACCACTTCACCGCCGTGCAGGCCCGCGCCCGGGCCCAGGTCGATCACGTAGTCGGCGCGGCGGATGGTTTCTTCATCGTGCTCCACCACCAGCACGGTATTGCCGAGATCGCGCAGCGCTTCCAGCGCTTGCAGCAGCCGGTCGTTGTCGCGATGGTGCAGGCCGATAGAAGGCTCGTCCAGAACGTACAGCACACCGCGCAGCCGGGAGCCAATCTGCGTTGCCAGGCGGATCCGCTGGCCCTCGCCGCCGGACAGTGTGGCCGCCGAGCGGTCCAGTGACATGTAGCCAAGACCCACGGCGTTCAGGAACTGCAGGCGTTCGGTGATCTCCGAGAGCACGCGGCCGGCGATGATCGTCTCACGCTCGTTGAGCTGGATCTTACCGGCCACCTCCACGGCGCGGGAGATCGGCAACGCGGTGAAGTCGGCAACGGAAAGCCCATGGACTTTTACCGCCAGACTTTCAGGCCGCAGCCGCCGGCCGTGGCATCTCGGGCAAGAGGTTGCCGACATGTAGCCCAGAAGCCACTCGCGATAACTCTCCGAAGTTGACTCTTCCAGGTTCTGCCTGAGGAAACCCAGCACACCGCGAAAGCCCAGCCGCGGCGCTTCCTTTTCGTCGGGTCCGTAGAGCACCAGGTTCTGGATCTTGGCCGGAAGTTTCTCAAAGGGCGTGGCCAGATCGATTTTGTAAGCCGTGGCCACAATTTCCACCATTCGCCGCAGGTAGGTTGAACCCGAGCCTGGTGCCAAGGCGCCTTCCAGCAGCGGCTTGTACCAGTCCACAATGAGTTTCGCCGGATCAAAGTCATACTTGCTTCCCAGGCCGTTGCACTCCGGGCAGGCGCCGTAAACGCTGTTGAACGAAAATGACCGGGGCTCGAGCGCCGGTATGTTGATGCCGCAGTCCGGACATGCCATCCGCGAAGAATAGAGATGCTCGTCGCCTCCCACCACCGCCAGCTGCACCAGGCCGTTACCGAGCTTCATGGCAGTGGCCACGGACTGCTCCAGTCGCTTCTCAATGCCGGGCTTCACCAGCAGACGGTCAATCACCACCTCGATGGTGTGGTTCTTGCGCTTGTCCAGGCGGATCGAGTCCAGCTCTTCGTCCAAGTGGCGCAGCTCGCCGTCAATGCGGGCGCGCACAAAGCCCTGCTGTACCAGCCTGGCCAGTTCGGCCTTGAATTCGCCTTTGCGCCCCCGCACCAGAGGCGCCAGCAGCATGACGCGCTCTTCCGGCTTGAGCTGCATGACGCGCTGGACGATCTGTTCCGCCGACTGACGGCTGATGGGCTTGCCGCACTGCGGGCAATGGGGTACACCCACGGACGCGTAGAGCAATCGCAGGTAGTCGTAGATCTCGGTGATGGTTCCGACCGTGGAGCGCGGACTGCGCGAGGTAGTCTTCTGTTCGATGGAGATGGCCGGGCTCAGGCCGTCAATGGAATCAACGTCGGGCCGCTCCATCTGGTCCAGGAACTGGCGGGCGTAGGCGGAGAGCGTCTCCACGTAGCGGCGCTGGCCTTCAGCGTAGATGGTGTCGAACGCCAGCGACGATTTGCCCGAGCCGCTTAGCCCGGTAATCACCGTAAACGCGTTGCGCGGGATCTCCACCGAGATGTTCTTGAGATTATGCTGGCGGGCGCCGCGCACCGTGATCTTGCTGATAGCCATGGACCTTGGACCTTATCCCCGACTCGCAACTCGAGCCTTGCTAGCTGCCCGAAAAGTGAATGGCGCCTCACAGTGAGCGCCAGCAGGATCAGCGCGCAGCTCTACTCCGTATTTTAGCGGTGGGAATGGGGTGGGTCAAACGCCAGCACGCTGTGTTTAAAGCGACCAGACTTTATCGTAAGCCTCTTTTGCAAGCAACTTCGTCTCCGCCGCTCAATCTCGACAGAGCCCCACTTTTTGGCCTTCAGAATAATTGGATCGACCCACACGTTGGCATCTTTGAGAAGCTGCAACTTTTCGGGAAAGCTCTTGTTCGCCAATTTGTCATTGAATCCCTGACCCACCAGTATCAGGTTCCCGATGGAAGCTACCTGCTCGTCTGGCAGCCCGGTGTTTTTGGTCGGGTTCTCAGGAGCAAGGTGTTCGATTGTAGCCTTCTCTGGGTCGATCGGCAGCCCCGTGGAATTCGCTTGATAGATCTTGATCAAAATGTATTTGACCAGGTTCTTCTGCTTTGTCATTTTGCTTGCATACCGCAATTCCATAAAATTTGTCTCGAATTCGGCGTATTGAGGTTGCTTGGTTGCGAGCTTCTGCTTTCGGAAATTCTTCAGGCACTTTACTTTTACATCGAGCTTCTTGGCCTGGTAGAGGTCCCGAGCGGCCAGCGCGTACATGAACGAAATGCCGCCTGAGGATCGCTGAGAAGCAATTGCGGTGAAGGCAAAATGGAAATTCTCAACCGCTGTGAGAATCGAACGCACATGCTTTGTCTTCAGGGCCTGATCTTCATAGTGTCGCATCACACTGATTACCAGCGGAAGTTGTTGCTTAATACGAAAGAGGTTCATTGCGCGAAGGGCGTCACGGATCTCAAACTCATCCTTCTTCCATTCCTTAAAAGACGGTTCGTGTATATAACGATAAATCTCACTTTCCTTCACTAGATCATCCAAGAAAGAGGCCGCGCTCTCCTTCCTGATACGCTTTCTCAGCGCCTTGTAGAGTTTTTTCTCAGTGATGTACTCGTACCGCGAAAGCCAAAAGTGATGAATGAATGTCGAAATACTTAGTTCAGCTTGGGATGCTTCGAAAATGGCGTGAATCCTGTTCCACTTGTCTTTGGCAAGGTCAACGCCTTTGTTGCTTGGCTTCAACAACCGAGATAGGTGACTTTTCACGAGATCCGAGAGCGTCAGATCTTTCCCGCGCGTATTCAGTGTCTCAAAAATGACATACGCATCGTCATCATTATCCAAAGCCGTGAAAATCAGCTTTAGGCTCAGAACCTTGTCTCTGATCTTTGAAAGCTCTTCCTCGATTCTCGCCTTCTTTTTCGGCTCTGAAAGACTAGGAAGGCCCTTGATCCCCTTGACGACTTCACTCACATTGTTCTCAAAATATTCGAAGGCCTGTTTGAGCAATTGTTCTTCGGGACCTGCATCCTGAGGGACGCCCGGCTTACCGCCGAATTTCTGGATGTGTTCCTGCAAGTATGGATAAGATGTTTCTGTCTGCAAAACATAAAAGAGTTGGTCAGATATGTCGGCACGCTCGATGAGGCCATGTATGCCCTTCGCCAGATTTGAAAACCCCTCCGTTTGCAGCGCGTTTCGGAGAGCGCAGAGAAGCAAGGTGATGGTCGTGAGCCGCTGCTGCCCGTCCACAACCCCCATCGCGGCTTTGTCTTCGTACACAACGAAATTGCCGATAAAATATTGCGCCTCATTCTCTACGACGGCATCGTTCCAGAATTCTTCAACATTTGTACGGTCCCAAGAATATGGTCGTTGAAAGCGTGGGATTCGGTAGAAAGACTCCTTGAGGAATTGACCAACCTGTTTGTCGAGACAGGTTATTTTCATGCGTGCGGCTGTCCTCTCTTAGTGCGCAACCGGTCTTTTAATTTGCCTGATTGCTATTTCTCAGCGTCATCGTCGTCGTCGATTCCGCCGCGGGCCAGCAGGCTGCGCAGGGCCCCCTCACCGGCGGCGCCGTGCTGGGTTCCGGCGATGTTGCCGTCTTGGTCGATCACCACGTAGATCGGGTACACAGTCGCCGCGTACATCGCGGCCAGGTTGGTGTCGTCCATCAGGACGATCTTGCACGTCCGTGGATGCTGCTCCAGATACTTTTTGACCGTCTTTTTGGATTCGCCCACGTTGACGGCCAGAACAATCAGCCCTTTGTCAGCGTACTCACGGCTGATCTTGTCGACAAACGGCGCTTCGTCCGCGCAGTAGCCACACCAAGTAGTCCAGAATTCGAGCAGAACGACTTTCCCTTTGATGGAGTCGTTCGAGAACTTTTCCCCGGCCGTTGTGGTGGCCGTAAACCGTGGCGCAGGCTCCTTGGCCTTCGAGCCGGCAACGAGGCAGAGGTAAAAACTCCAGAGGATCAATGCGCAGGAGAATGCTCTCCGGAGGCTATTGCTTCGCGTCGTCATGCGCGAAAATGTACCACATTTGGCGCCATATGGCTTGGTCTGCCTGGGCCCGAAGCCAGCCCGCATCCAATAAAGGTAAGTCCAGTGACCTCCAGGAGCCGGCCCTGTACGGCTGCTTCACTTGCATAAGGAAGTCTCGTTCGAGGTTTTCCCGTTGCAAAAGAGCGTCCCTCTCCGGCGTTCACCTCTGGAAAATCGTCGCCTACGCAACACGAACTTTCGCCAAGTGCTCAGAGCAACGCATCCGCTGGTCACCTTGGTTTTGTAACCTCACCCGGCGGGGCTGAGTGTAACCCCAAAACTGACTAGAGCGTGTTTCAAAAACCCTTTTGGGGCAGTGGTTTTTCAAACCTCAGAGGCTGAAGCCCATATTTTTTGAGGGTTTTAACGGCACGGCTGAAGCCGTGCCCCTTCAAACCACCCATTTTTGAAACACGCTCTAGTAAACTACGCGCTCGGGTTAAGCAACCTCCAGGAAAACGATAGCAGCGGACGGCCATTTTACATAAAACCCCCGCAAGAGCGCGAACTGCCAGCGTAATGAGTCCCGGCGACAACTCCGCTCCTTGCTCTGCCAGAACTTCGCGTAGCTCAGCTTTCCGCTCAGAGGTTGGCCATGGACTGCTCGAGGATCAGTTTCAGTTTTTCCGAATTTGCCGGCGCCGCGACCAGCATCTTTGCATTCTCCGCTTGCCTTGCGTCTCGCCTCCCAGAAGGCTTTACCCAGACCCCATTACGGTAAAAACCGTTCGCTGTCAGCGCGCGGATGAAGTTGAGAGCACGTCATTCCTGCGGCATGGTGTCAGAACCCGCGAGCAGAACGTCCATGTATGAAAGCGCAGGACAATCTTTAACCGTTAATTCACCGTTATCTAACTTCATCCTCCCGAGGGAACCGACTATTACTTCCTTTGGGTCCGCACCCGTTGTCAAGGTGGGCTCTCCTGTCAGGTTGCGCCAACACATTGCGTCACAGAGCGGGGGCACTGAGTTGCGCCTGCAAGCGATAGCGGCCATACGTTCATAAAAGTCCAAGGAGGGCATTGCCGGTGGACGCTTGACAGGGGATTTGCGTATAGAGGTTGGCACCGTTACCGAGTCGATCAACGTTGAGGCGATCGGCGCGACCGTCGACACACCCCGGGAGAAATTTCAACCACGATAGACGCGAGACAAAGTGCAAGATCTCGCCCTCAACGAGCGAAAGGGATTTACCAATGGACGTCAGAATGAAGGCGATGATTGAGGATGGGCCATCGAAAGGACGGATTTCGACGATCTCACGATGGGCAGTGTTGGTTTTCTTTCTGCTGATTACTACGGCTCTGCCAACGCAAGCGCAGTGGACACCGGCATGGAGTGATGAATTCGACGGTCCGGCGGGAACCCACCCAGATCCGACCAACTGGACTTTCGATGTTGGAGGCGGCGGCTGGGGCAACGCCGAGTTGGAGGTGTATTGCTCTCCAGGTTCTAATGCCGCACCCTGCAATGCTTCCAATCCAAATGTCTTCATGGATGGAAACGGCAATCTTGTAATCCGGGCGATTAAGAGCGCGAATGGAACATGGACATCTACGCGCATGAAGACGCAAGGCCTGCGGGAGTTTCAATACGGGCGAATCGAAGCACGTATCAAAATGACAGTCGGCAACGGCCTGTGGCCCGCGTTCTGGATGTTAGGAACAAACATCCCCACCGTGGGGTGGCCTACGTGTGGCGAATCGGACATTATGGAGTGGGTAGATTTGTATACACCAAACTCCACTTCATCCACCGACCATGGGCCGGGTTACTCTGGCGGTAATGGCATTGGGAGCAGATTCTTGTTTCCTGACGGTGGCCGAATCGACGCCGGTTATCACACATACGGCGTGGTATGGTCTCCTTACAAGATGCAGTTCTACAGGGATGACTGGACGAAGCCGTTTCTTACCGTGACGCCGCTCAGCATTCCTGTCGGAAGTCAGTGGGTCTATAACCATCCCTTCTTCATCCTCCTGAACCAGGCAGTGGGCGGAAACTGGTTTCCGGGGCCGGACCTAACGACTCCGAATCCTGCGGACATGCTGGTTGATTACGTGCGCGTGCTCAGTTGGAACGATGGAGCGCCAACCGCGCCTCGTAAGCTGCGGGCGAGATCGAGAGCCAGCAACCAGATCGACATCAAATGGCAACGCGGCGATGACCGCGATCGCAAACTTGACGAGCCTGAGGCCTATGACATCTACTCCAGCACGACCCCCAATTTCCAGCCCTCGTTCAGCAACTTAGTCGTTCAGAACTATCATGGCACCCGATATATCCATCAGGGCCTCAACCCACTCACAACTTACTATTACCAGGTGCGCTCGGTAAGCCTGGGTGGAGAATCGATCTCCTTGAACGAAGCATCGGCGACCACCGAGCCTTTTGGACGTGGCAGGGGAATCGCCATCAATGCAGGCGGCTATGCGGTTGAGCAGTTTGCCACGGATACTTTCTCAGCCGGTGGGTTTACGAACTTCCACAATGTCATAATCGATACTTCTGCCGTGTCGCATCCTGCGCCGCAAGGGGTGTATGAGACCGAGCACTGGGGCGCGAGCGACTGGGGCATTCCCAACCTTAACCCCACAAGACCGTATATTCTGCGTTTGCATTTCGCCGAAAACACCTT
>WNFJ01564519.1_pt2 | contig 10805 bp, 9 predicted proteins | sample 5400461 | NCBI WGS metagenome assembly WNFJ01 (sample SAMN13153349, study PRJNA577476) | soil metagenome | isolation source: 115 cm saprolite on Douglas fir-dominated hillslope | place: USA:California | collected 2013-09-17
ATTTATGCGGGGGGCGGGGCGGAGAGAGATTGGGCACGGGGCGCTGGCGGAGCGGGCGATTTCGGGCGTGCTGCCGGCGGAAGAGTCGTGGCCTTACGCCATGCGCGTGGTGTCCGACATTTTGGAGTCGAATGGATCGTCGTCGATGGCGACGGTTTGCGGGGCGTCGCTCTCGCTGATGGATGCCGGCGTTCCGTTGAAGGCTCCGGTGGCGGGCGTGGCGATGGGATTGGTGAAGGAAGGCGAGCAGTACGCCATTCTTACCGACATTGCAGGCGCGGAAGATCACTACGGCGACATGGATTTCAAAGTTGCCGGAACAAAGGATGGGATCACCGCGCTGCAAATGGATATCAAGGTCGGCGGAATCACGTCGCAGATCATGCGGGAGGCGCTGGCGCAGGCGAAGCGCGGGCGGCTGCACATTCTGGGCAAGATGGAAGAAGTGATCACAACCGGACGCGAAAAGATTTCTGAGTTTGCTCCGCGTTTCTATACCGTGCAGATTCCAGTCGACAAGATTCGCGACCTGATCGGGCCGGGCGGGAAAATGATTCGCAGCATCGTGGAACAGACCGGAGTGAAGATCGACGTGGAGGATTCCGGACTGGTGAAAGTTGCGTCGAGCGATCAGGCGTCGGCGGCGAAGGCGCTGCAGATTATTGGAGACCTGACGGCGACGGCGGAAGTAGGGAAGACTTACCTCGGCAAAGTTACTCGTCTCGCCGATTTCGGAGCGTTCGTCGAAATCATTCCGGGCACTGACGGATTGCTGCACATCAGCGAAGTGGCGGAGCATCGCATCGGCGACATCCGCGACGAGTTGAAGGAAGGCGACCAGGTGCTGGTGAAGGTGCTGGCGGTTGAGGGTAATCGCATCCGGCTGTCGCGCAAAGCGATTTTGAAAGAGCAGCGCGCGAAGATGGGCGGCGGGGGTGGACCGGAGGGTGCGCCGGCAACGGGCGCGGAGGAAGGCGAGTTTGCTCCTGCGGCGTCCGCGACCGGCACGGTGGTGATTGAAGGCGGCGGAGATTTCCCCGACGAAGCTGAGGGCGAACCGAACTTCAATCGCGACGGAGCGCCGCATGTGGCTAGCAGCGAGCGGCCACATGGCGATCGTCCGCATGGCGGAGATCGTGGTGGGCGCGGCGGACGGCCGGGCGGCGGAGGGCGCGATCGTGGACGCGGCGGGCGCGGTGGACGGCCGGGTGGTGGCGGGCGCGATCGCGGACGCGGCGGGCCGGGAGGGGGAAGGCACTAGAAACGTCTTCCACGAATTTACACGGATATGAAGAAAGGGCCACGACGCGAGTCGTGGCCTTTTGTCGTCAGGAATCCCGCGCGGCAATTCCAGCGGAAAATCCTGCGGAAAATCCAGCGCCTAAAGGCGGATCACAGGCGCAGCACTTGCGGGATGCCTGAAGGCATACCCTGATACGCGGCTTGGCTATGAGGCTTGGATACAAGGCTTGGATACGGGGCTTGGCTATGAGGCTTGGATACAAGGCTTGGATACGGGGCTTGGATACGAGACTTGGATACTGAGACTTGGTAGGACGCTGATACGAGACCGGAAACCGATGGAAGTGACGAGGTGAGCAAAAACTGCTCACTCAAGCGCCAGAAGGTCCATTCGCTCTGGCTTCTACGATACAGAGTCCTATGTAGTCATCAGCTCGAGGGTTCCGTAGTTGGGCGAGACAAGAAAGTTTCGAGAGGAACCTAAAGCTTGCAGATAGAACAAGTCTTGATGATTCAAGGAAATGAGCGATCCATGCAAAGGATTTGGCAAGCCGTTTGCTTGCAGTGATCTGACGAGAAACTGCGTCGAAAATCTTTCGGAGGATTTCATGAAGAAACAACTTCGGTCCCTGTGGTTCCTAAGCGCTCTCGCGTTATTTCTGAGCGTAGGTATTTCCCTCAGCGCGCAAGACAGCACCCCGCGAACCTCGACCCCGGATGCGCAATCGCAGCCCGCTCAAGCACCGGACGCGCAGCCAACGCAGGCGCCAACGCCGGACGCGCAGCCAACCCCGGCGCCGGAGCAATCGCAACCCGCGCAGACTCCGCAAGCGCCGCCCAGCCAGACGCCGGATGCGACCGCGCCAGCGGCCCCCGATTCGACGACCCCGACAGCGCAGCCGAACGGAGTACAGAGCTTTACCGGCACGATTGTGAAATCAGGCGACAAGTATATGTTCCAGGACGCCGATACCGGCAACACCTACGACATCGATCGCCAGAGCGAAGTACAGAAGTTCGAAGGCAAGAAGGTTAAAGTGCATGGAACCCTGGACGCGAGCGCCAAGATGATTCATGTGCAATAGCTGAGACTATAGAGGTAAAAAGCCCTCGGCAGAAATCTACTCTTTGAGCCACAGGGGCTGAAGGAGCAGGCGGCCGCGATGCAAGTCGCGGCCGCTTGTTTTGCGTGGCCCAAACAAGCCCGCATGCGCCACGCCTGAAATGTGGAATCTCGGATGGTAAGCGTCGCGATAGCACTCACTGATCCTGTTTTCAACAGTTGTATGGAGCAGCGAATGTGGATCAGCGTGTCGATTCGGAAAACCAGACGCCTACGCAGTCGTCGTTCAGATCAAGACCCCAGAAATAAGAGTCTCGGCCCAGAAACTTAATGCCGATCTGAATTTCTCCGGGCGCGACTTTGCGCGACCACATAACCCGGCATCGAGCGCGAGTGTGCTTGCGTTGGACAATGAGTGCGCTGCCAGGCTGCATCCCCTCGCGCAACGCGCCGATCCTGGCCCCGGAAGAACTGATGTCCAAAGTGTGTACGAGGAGGTCGGCAGCTTGCGATCGTTGCTGGGGAACCCTCAGTCCAACGACCATCTTAGTTCTTTTAGCGCTGCGGTTATCCAACGCTCTCGTATCCGTTTTACTCAGCATTCTTGTGGCACCGTCCTGGCCATCCTGGAGATTAGCAGTTGAGAATCGGCGCCGGAATGGCACTGAGGACTGATTACTTCAGTTCGAAGGAGAGGAGGACGCAGGGGCAGGCCGGTGCAGGGCCTGCGAAAACGGCTCCCATTGAAATCGCGCATGTCGGCAGATCCTGGGAAGCGTGCCTCGCCGTATGGATGTTCTCTTCGTGGGCTGGGGAATCCCGTCCCTCTAAAGTTTCACGGGCAAGCTATAGTGCGACGCAATGAGCTGCCATCCTCTGCCGATCTTCATCCAAACATCGGTTAGCCGGTCGTGATAGTCGTAGGTTTTTCCATGGAGGTCGCCTCGTTCGTGATACGCCCCCGTCACCACCGCTACGTTCCCGTGCATGCGAATATTGAGGTCCGACACCTCGGCGATATCCACGTGCAAGGGTCCTGCGTTATAGCTGATGAAGCCCACCTTACCGTACGTGCTGCCATCCTCAATCGTGATCACGAAGTCCTCTGCCAGCAGCGACGATAGTGCGGCGATTTGCCGGTGCTTATACGCATCCATCCATTTTGATTCCAAGGCACGAATGCTCGCCACTTCCGCTTTTTCTTGCGCCAAGGCACGAATGCCGAAGCATCCAAGCAGACCGAGAACCAGGATCGAAAATATCCAAGGGCGCATACTTTTTATGTTGCACGGTCAGCGAAGCCAAGACAAGTCCCGCTCCTGAGTCTATCTGAGCACCCAAACGGCAGTGTCTTGTGTCGCGTCTTATCCCAGCATCAGTTGGCGGCAGTTCAGAAGCTGTGCGAGACTGTGGCTACGCAGAAGAACGCAACTGACAGCTGGGTTGAGCTGTTAGTTTCCCGAGCCGGGATGGCGAAATTGGCAGACGCAGCGGACTTAAAATCCGCAGGTCCGAAAGGACTGTGGGGGTTCGATTCCCCCTCCCGGCACCATGGCGCATACAAGAAACCCCCAGCAACTCGTCTCCCTCAACGCGACCAAGCTTGGTGCATTTCAAATGGATCAACCTAGAGTCAAGACTAGCCGGTGTTGTGCAAACCGGCGGCGATGCCGTTGATGGTGGCGCAGAGAGGGTAGTCAAGTTCGGCGCTATTGAGGCCCGCTTGCTTGCGGCGCAGCAGTTCGACCTGGATCAGGCTCATGGGGTCGACATAAGGATTTCGCAGGCGGATGGACCGAGCCAGCACCGGATTTCTTTCCAGCAGTTCCCGTTGCTCAGACACTCGCAGAACCATGCGGCGGGTGCGAACGAATTCTTCTTCCAGCAAAGCGAACACGCGCGTCCGCAGGTCCGCGTTTGTGACCAGTCCGGAATAAAGCCGCGCAATATCGAGATCGGCTTTCGCCATGCCCAGTTCAACGTTACGAATCAATTCCGAAAACGGGTCGAAACGTTGGGTCATTTGGCCAAGCAGCGTCTGATGGCTGGCGCTTTTTTCGGCGAAGCGCTCGAGGGCGTTGAAAGCCTTATCTGACATGACAGCAGATCCTCATGATTGCAATTAGGAAACAGGAATTTCTTCCGAGATGCCACTCTGTCGGTAACGGCACTCAAATCACAATCGCTCACAGCCAGCAAACCTGATCCCTGGTTTCGGGACGTGCGTTTTGGCGATATCGTTGGAAAGCCTGAAGAAGCCTTACGACGAGGTGCAGGTGGTCAAGGGAATCGGTTTTGGCGATCCAGCTCGGAGAAGTGTTTGGGCCGCTCGGGTCGAATGAGAGCAGGTTAGTTGGTACAAATGCAAAGGCCGCCTTCGGAGGGCGGCCTGCTCCAACAGCAATCGCATTAACGAAGCGAGCGGGCTTACTGGGTAACAATCACCCCGAAGTAGCCATCGGTGTCATTGGGGCCGGAGGTGAAGAAAAGCTGATTCTTCAGGCCGTTGGCTGACGATCCACCGCCGAACTCGATTCCCCAGAGTCCATCAATTTTGAGTGGGTTACCGTGAATGTCTGTCATCGTACCCACAAACTTACCCGTGGTGCGGTTGTAGCCGTTGATGGTGCCGGGGGAACTATTGTTTGAGATCAGCAGAGTATCGCTAAGAGCTGCGAAATTTGCCGGAGCCAGAGCGAACCCCCAAGGTTGGTTGAGCGGGGCGCCATGAGTAAAATGTTTCAGAAACGTGCCGTCTTCGCCGAAGATGTCAATGTATCCCCCCAAGCCGCCCGTGGTGCTGGCAAATGAAACGAACAGCTTGCCCTGGATGTCCTGAATTCCGAAGGGAGCGAAACCGGTCGGAATGCTGGGATCGGTGAAGGATTTCACCAGGCTAAAGTTTGCGTCGTAAATATCCACTTTGTTGTTGGCGGAGTCGGCGGCGAACAGGAAATTTCCCGAAACCTTGCTGGTGATGGCCAGGCCCGTGTACACAGAGCCGGGACTGGTTACCCCGATCAATGCCGCACTCGGGTTAAAGGCTGACCAACCGCTGATGGTTCCGTCCAAAGTGGCGAACAGAAATAGCGACGTCCAATTCTGGATTTGGAACTCCTGGGAACCGTTGTAGACAATTCCTGTTGGAGTACCTTGCCCGGTGCCGCTGGCGGGAGGCACGATTACCTGCAAGCTTTGCTTGTTGCCGCGGCCATCGTACAGAGTGGACCAGCCGCTAGCCTCGTCGCTGATCCAGAAGGGCCCGGTGGGGGCGTAGGCGAGTCCCCAGGCATTCTTGAGCAGCGGATCGGTATGCATCGCCTGACCGGAAAGATTCGAATCAAGATTGATGGCCTTATACTGGGCCAGAGCCGAGCCGGAAACCAACACCAGCGCGAGCCCGACGAGTGAGGGTAGAACGTGAGTGCGAACGAGCAGACGCAGCATGCGATTTCTCCTTAAAAGTAAATACGAACTTGGGATGGACCATGGGCCAGGTTTTCGTACGGGCCTTTACGGTCAGGCCCGCAGGTCGTCGCAATACTAGACCACACCTGATCGAGATTGTCACGGAATTGTCAACAGTTTGTACAAATCGTGTTGGCCGCTATCCGCTTCCGGCGGGATGTGCTTACAAAAGAGACGGCGTTCCGGTTGATCCGGAACGCTGTCTTGGGTCATTCATTCTTTCGAGGGTAGAGTCGCGTTCGGATGGGTCCCGTGGCGCGACGATGCTGCCTGCTACGCTCCGACGCTGGCGGTTCTTGCCAACGGTGCGGTGCGCAGAACTTCCGCCGCCCGGCCGAAGTACAACCGGTAGGAACGGTGGACACCATACATAACCGGGAAAACCACCAGGGCGGCCTGCCAGCCAAAGTGATGGCTAACCAGGTTTACCATTGAGGTCATTCCTGCGCTGAGGACGTAGTAGGGGAATGAGAGTTGCACGATGCCGAGCCAGATGCGGCGCATCGCCGCGCCCTCGGCCAGCTTAATGATGCCAGCCACCGGCGCCGTCTGCCCCAGGAAGAACGCAGCGGTTGCGGAAGCTAACATTAGCGGCTCCGACGCCCAGACACCCTTGCCGAACCAACCGGCGTTCCAAATCAGGTTCGCCACGCTGGTTGCGAAGGCCATCATGCTGACGTTGAACAGCATCTGCGCTGGTTTGAATTTTGCATCAAGCTTCGGCCAGCACTGTACCATCGTCGACAAGCTTGCGATTCCCACCGCTTCCAGAGCGCTCAGGTTTACCACCGCCATCAGCAGGAAAGGAAGGTTAACTGACATGTTACCGTCGATGCCCGGCAGCTTGATCTTCATGCGCGACGTTGCCGCCGCCAGTGCCAGTACAGCCAGGGCATAGGACGTATGCAGCGTGTGGCTGGCCAGGCTGGCGTATGCGGTGCTTGCAATCGCCGCCAGGACCATCACTCCGATGAAGGTCTGCGTTAGCCGTGGATTGCGATTCATGATTTTCTCCTCTCTTGGGTTGTTATTAACCACGGCTTAATGTTTATCCCCACCTGCGAGGATATCCATTACCGACTGCGTTGAACTTCCCCAGACAACACTCGATCCCCACACTTGCGTTTCTTTCCTAAGTGCTCCATAAGCCTCACCTTCTATTTGGTTTGGCGTGCTTGCACACATGCGCTGGATCCGTAGTCTACTTGTCACCGCCGATAGCGATCGCCATGGCATTAGAGTTGGTCTTGGATCCCCAAACCACGCTGGTACCCCAGACGACGCTGAAGCCGCTGGTCGTGCTGCTGCCCCATACCACGGAGCTGCCCCACAGGACCGATTGGCCAGAAGTGTTTGTACCCCAGATCACTGAGGTACCCCATACCACCGAAGTACCCCAAACGACTGAGGTTCCCCAAACAACTGAGTTTCCGTTGACGAGATCAACGGTTCCGCTGGTGGAGTCGTAGACTGCGGTGGGGGATAAGGCGCTGCCAGACGTCGCGGGGGCAAGATCTGTGCTACCCAATGCTGCCGCTACGTCGAGGTAGCCGGCACCGACTGTGAAGATGTCGTATTGGTCGGTGTAGGTGATTCCCGTTGATAGATCTGTGTACGAGCTATAGGTTGGGAATGTCTTGTACGCAGTTTTCATCAGCCGCGCCTTCACTTGATCGGGCGTCAAAGCTGGATTCTGCTGCAACAGGAGTGCGGCCGCTCCGCTCACCATTGGAGCAGCCATGCTGGTACCGCTCAGCTGGTAGTAAGTGGACGACATGTTGCTGGTGTTTGAAGCTGTGTAGTCGGCGACTGGGACCAGGTTCGCGGGATACTGGCTGTAGAGTGTGTCGGTGGTTGACGCCAGATCCGAGATGATCAGGTTGCCGGGAGCGACCAGGTCAGGCTTGACCACGTGGTCCAGCATGGAGGGGCCCTTCGAGCTATAAGTCGCAATCAGATCATCGGCGCGCGACGGTGTCCCCATGGTTTTCATCGCGCCGACGGTGATCACATATGGATCATTGCCGGGCGCAGTGATCGTTCCGTAGCCATTGTTATTGCTGGAATTGTCTCGGCCATAGTTACCGGCGGCGACCACTACGACGATGCCGGCCTTCCAGGCTTGTTCCGCAGCCTGGCACAAAGGATCGAGGGTATAGCTCTCGAAAATTCCGCGTCCTAGAGAAAGATTAATGACCCGGATGTTGTACAGGCTCTTCAGCATGATGGCCTGCTGGATGGCTGCTATAACGGTGCTGTCGGTGGCCGAACCATTCTGGTCGAGAGCCCGCAGGTTGACGATGTTGGCATTCGGCGCGATGCCGCGGAAGGTTATGTTGCAGTTTCCGCAGGTGGAACTTCCTCCGTTGCCAGCGATGATGCCGGCAACATGCGTGCCGTGGCCATACAGGTCGCTTGTAGTATTGGCGGAAGGATCGAAATTCTGACTGTAGACAACTCGGCTAACCTTGCTGGAACCGGTTTGCGTCAGGTCCCAAACGGGGTTTACTCCGCTATCGATAACGGCAACGCCCACTCCCGTGCCGTCATATCCCAGGCTGTGGGCAATATCGGCTCCCACGGCGGGCACTGCATTGTTCATCGCTCCCTGTAGTGAGCGGTCCGGCGAGATGTACTTTACGTTGGAATCTTTGCTGATTAGATTCGAGAGCTGCCCTGCGGACATCGTCCACCGATACCCCTTGACCAGTCTAAGGCCCTTGCCATTGCTGGCTCCCAAGCCCTTGGCAGCATTTACATCCGAGGACGTCGGCTGATTGTAATATTGCACCAGCACGCTGACGGTCGTGCTGGAAGACAGCCCTTGCAGATCCCGTGACAACTTCGAGGACTGTGCCGCGCTCCATGATGCCGTGAGCAACACCAGAACCAGGACGCCGAAACGCTTACCCCACGCTGCGCTGTGGCGCTGGCCCCGGCCCACTGGCTTTTGTGATTTTCGTGTCTGCTGCATGAACCTCACCCCTGGCCAGAAAATCGTTCTCTGACCCACCTACCAGTGTGCACGGGCAAGGCCAATCGACTGCTCGCAAGTCATTGTTATCATTGGGGATGAAAGAGGCGCCTGGCGGGATGGTGGGGCCAGTCTGTCCTGCCGAGTGGGGCGCGGGACAGTTTGTCCCGCAATTGGCGAGTAGTTACTTCGGTTAGTTACCTGGCAGGATTGGAGTGTTGGAGGTGCATTTACCGCGCGGCTGCGGCTTCGGTTTTCTGGTGCAGATTTGCGCCAGCGGGCAGCATTCGCGGCATCGCTGACATCAACCGCTGCGTGTATTCGTGCTGTGGATTGGCGAAGATTTGCTCAGTGGTTCCGCACTCGACGATTTGGCCCTGATGAAGGATGGCGATGCGGTCGCAAATTCCCGCCACGGAAGCAAGATCGTGAGAGATGTAGAGAATAGCCATTCCGGTGGAGCGGTTGAGTTGGCGAAAAAGCGCCAGAATTTCGGATTGCGTAATCACATCGAGCGCACTGGTGGCCTCGTCGGCGATGAGCAGCGCAGGACGATGCATCACTGCCATCGCAATCAGAACGCGCTGCGCCTGTCCTACGCTGATCTGGGAAGGATATTTGCGCAGAAACTCATCATCGGCGGGCAGGGAAACGCTTTCCATACATGCCCGGACGGCCGTCGCGCAATTCCCGGCCGTGCCCGAAGCGTGGGCCCGCCATGCTTCCTTGAGTTGCGTTCGGATCTTGAGCGCCGGGTTTAGCGAGGACAACGGACTTTGCAATACGAGCGCAACGGCGCGTCCGCGCAGCGCGCGCAACTCACGTTCTGAGAGTTGTAAAAGGTCGGAATCCTGAAATCGGATTGTGCCCTCGGCCCGCGCTCGCTTCTTCTCGAGAAGGCCGAGAATCGCCATGGCCAGTGTGCTCTTGCCGGAGCCGCTTTGCCCCACCAGCCCCATTACTTCACCGCAGCGGATTTCCAACTGCACACCCCGCAGAACCGGCTTGTTCGCATAACGCACGGAGAGGTGCGCCGACAGCAGAGTCTGGTTTGGAGTTTCGGACGACATCTGGCTTGTGCTTTCGTACTTCAGTTTTTAAGATCCGTGTGAATCCGTGCAAATTCGTGACAAAGAAGTTTGATTATTTCGCTGACACCGTGAGCCGCTCCGCGTTCCAAAACGTTTGCGGCGACAGAATCACCGGAGCGGAACCGCGCACGCTGGTTGAAACCGCGGAAAGCGCATTCTTGTTGATCAAAAAGATGAATGGCTCCTGATCGACAACGATTTCCTGCACCCGGTCGAAGGCCTCTTTGCGTTTGTTCAGATCGCTGGAAGAAGCTTGCGTCCGCATAAGCCGGTCAATCTCCGCTTCCCAGGCCGTTTCTGGAGTTTTCTGCTGCGGGTTCCACTGGTGATTCTCCGAGGAACTCAGCCATACATTCATCTCGCCGTTCGGATCAAGGTCAACATTGGTCAGGCCGAGGAGGATAGCTTCGTAGTCGAAACTTTGCGTCATCCGCTCGATCAGGGAAGGGAAGTCGAGTGTAACAACGTTTACGTGGATGCCGATCTTCTGCAGGTCCTCCTGGATCAGCACCGCCATGCGCTCGCGGTATTTGTTGCCGGCGTTCGTGATAATGGAAAACACAACCTCGTTGCCGTCTTTATCTTTGAGCGCTCCGTTTTCCATGCGGAAGCCCTCCGACTGCAGCGCCTTCAGAGCTGCATCAGGACTGTAGGTTTGCGGTTTGAGCCTGGCGTTGAACCAGAACTTATTGGCCGGAGAGAATGGCCCTACCGCGGGCTGGGCATGGCCGTGGAAGACTACTCGGCTTAAATCATTGCGGTTGATCGCTTCCGAAATTGCCCGCCGGAAATTAGCTGAGTGGAACCAATTTTTCTTGTAGGCTGGAATCGGAGACTTGGCAACTTCGTTGAACCAGAGTTGCTCGCTATCGAGCGACGCGCCCGCATCATGGACCAGTTGCGGCGAGGTCGCAGCCAGCTTGTCGAAGTATTCGCTGTCGAGAGAATTGATCAGGTCCAGTTCTCC
>WNFJ01676518.1_pt2 | contig 10805 bp, 7 predicted proteins | sample 5400461 | NCBI WGS metagenome assembly WNFJ01 (sample SAMN13153349, study PRJNA577476) | soil metagenome | isolation source: 115 cm saprolite on Douglas fir-dominated hillslope | place: USA:California | collected 2013-09-17
GGGCTAGCCGCACCGCCGCCATGACGGCTTCCGTGCCGCTCATGTGGAACGACACCTCGTCGAGCCTCGAGACGGACTTGAGCCTCGCGATGTTCTCCGCGACGACCGGGTGCAGTGGCCCCAGCACGAGCCCGAGGTCCCGGGTGCGCTCCAGACCTCGCGACATCCATTCCTTGTAGCGGGCGGCGCCGGCCACGTTGACGCCGTACGAGCCGCTCACGTCGAGTGTCCAGTGACCGTCGAGGTGCTGCAGCCGCGGGCCGTCGGACGCGGTTACCACCGTGGAAAGGTTGAAGTGCTCGTGCATGAACCGAGCGAACGGAAACGGTACCCGGTTCGCGTCGGTGAAGCGGAGGTCCGAGAAGCTCTCGCGGAGCACCTCGCCCCAGGCGAGGGACGCGGAATACTGCATCCGGAGCAACGCGGACAGCCGCTCGATCCCCGCTCGGCGGCGTGCGACCCAGGGTTCGCGCGCGCCGTCAGCTCGGAAGAACTGGTCGTCGGTGTAGTGACGCGCCCTCACCCACCGGGAGAGCCGTCGCAGCAGGATCGGTGTCCACGCCTGCGCACGCAGGGTGACGAGCGCCGCCGCCAGCCTCCGGATGACGAGCGCCGCGGCCAAGAGGCACAATCCCAGGGCGAACCACCGCATGTCGTTCGGCACGGTCGTCCTCCTCTCGAGGCGCGGCCCCGGTCAGGAGCCGCTCGAAACGTTCGACCACTCGGGTCCAGTCGACGGCCTGCATCGCTTCGCGGGCGCGCCGGCGCATCTCGGGCAGCGACCCAGGCGCGCGCGCGACTTTCACGGCCGCGTCGACGAAAGCCCGCGGGTCGCCCTTCCGTACGAGCACGCCGGTCACGCCGTCCTCGACGTGCACTCGAGCGGCGGCATAGTCGTAGGCGACCACGACGAGGCCGCTCGCCATGGCCTCGAGGGTCACGTTGCCGAACGTCTCCGTCGCGCTCGGGAAGAGGAAGACGTCGGCGGAGGCGTAGTGCGCGGCGAGGTCGTCGCCGGTTCGGAAGCCGCGGAAGACGAGATCGGGATGCGCACGCTCCATGGCTGCGCGAAGCGGACCGTCGCCGACGATTACCAAGCGAATGGAGCTGTTCACCCGCTGCATGGCCCGAAAGGCCTCGAGGACGAGCCGGATATTCTTCTCGGGCGCGATCCGCCCGACGGACAAAGCGACCAGGTCCTCGTCCGAGGCGCCCCACTCCTCCCGAAGCGCCGCCAAGCGGCGCCCGGGGTCGAAGCGGTGGCTGTCGACGCCGCGGCCCAGCAGGCTGAGGTTCCTGAAGCCGGCGGCCGCGAGCTCGTCGCGGAGATGGACAGTCGCCACGAACGTCCCGGCGGTGGCGTTGTGGAAGCGGCGAAGGTAGGCGGCGATCGGGTGTCGCAGCCAACCGGCGCGATAGTGCTGCACATAGCTCTGGAAGCTGGTGTGGAAGCCGCCGTACGCCGGGATCCCGAGTGCGGCGCTGGCCCGCACCGCCGACCATCCGAGCGGGCCCTCCGTGGCGACGTACGCCGCGTCCGGGCGACGCCTACCCCAGGCGGCGCGCAACGCCACCCCGGCCGGCAGACCGATCCGCGCTCCCCCATAGCCGGGCAACCGCATGCCGGCGACGAGCATCGTTTCCGGATCCCGTCCTCGCCCACGGGGATCGACTGAGGGCTGACGCGGACGCACGAGCGAGACGGTGTGGCCGCGCGCGCGCATCCCGGTCACGAGCTGCGCGAGCGTGGACGCGACGCCGTTGATCTCCGGCGGGTACGTCTCGGTGACGACGCAGACGTGTCGCCGCTGCACGCTCATGACGGCGACGGCGCCGTTCGCGCCCTCGTTTCCTGCCGTCGGCCGCCGGGCTCAGGCGGCGGACAGACCAGCTCGAGTCGGCCATCGAGGTGTTCGACGAGGGCCGTGCAGCTCTCCACCCAGTCTCCAACGTTGCAGTAGAGTACTGGTCCGATCGGGCGCATCGCGGCTCTGTGGATGTGGCCGCAGACGACGCCGTCCATGCCGCGTCGGGCGGCCTCGCGTGCGACCGCTGCTTCGAAGTCGCACACGAACATCATCGCGCGCTTGACCTTCCACTTGACGTAGGCGGCGAGGGAGAAGTAGCCGAGGCCGAACACCCGTCGCGCATCGTTCAACCAGCGATTGAGAACGATGAGGAGCTCGTAACCGATGTCGCCCAACAGCGCGACCCAGCGATGGCAGCGCGTCACTCCATCGAACTCGTCGCCATGGAGGATCAAGAGGACCCGTCCGTCGGCCGTGCGGTGCACGGCCTCGCGCGTGATGAACATGTTGCCGAGCTGCAGATCGCAGAAACGACGGATATACTCGTCATGATTGCCGGGCACGAACGTGACGACGGTGCCGGCGTGAGCCTTGGACAACACCTTCCGGATGACGTCGCTGTGGATCTGTGGCCAGTACGGCGCACGCTTGAGCTTCCAAAAATCGATGATGTCACCGACGAGATAGAGGTATTCACAGTCGCACGCGTCGAGGAAGTCGAGCAGCGCCCCGGCCTTGCAGCTGCGTGTCCCGAGGTGGATGTCGCTCAGCCAGATCGCGCGGAAATGCGTTTCCTCCATAACCCTAGCGTGCCCGCGCCGGCGAGCCGTCGACTCATTAAGAAATCTGGCTAAATCGATGACAAGACTGTGACGGCCCGCCCGGACCTCCTCCCCCGTCCTCGCCTAGGTAGAATGGTGAGACGAATCCCAGGGCGGGACGCCGCCGATACCCCGAAGAGTCAATGGCCGAAGTCTCCAACGCAAACACCGGTGATGCCGCTCAAAGACGATCAAACTGAACGAAATCGAACCGGTGGTCCAACGGGACACGTTCGAACTCAGATAGTTCAAATGCGGGATTTCATTGGCCGTTGACAAGGGATCGCTCAGAGCCTGCTGGCTGGCCAAGACGGTCCTCCGGAGTCGGCGTCCACGTTGTTGCCGAGTACACGGCGCAGTACCGCGATTCACCGTGACCCCAGGGATTCCGGCGAGCGGACGATGATCAAGCTGAAACACGCGCGCTCCGCCGCTCGCGCCCATGCTGTCCAAGTCCGCAGACGCCTTGCCGGGCGGCGACGGCTGGCAGTTCGAGCCGAAGTGGGACGGCTTTCGCACGCTGGTGTTTCGCGACGGTGACGAGGTCGTGCTGCAGAGCCGGGACGAGAAGCCGATGAACCGTTACTTCCCCGAGCTCGTCGCCCCCCTCGCTCGGACGCTGCCCGAGCGCTGCGTGGTCGACGGCGAGATCGTCATCGTGGGCGCGGACGGGCTCGACTTCGAGGCGCTCCTCCTCCGCATCCATCCGGCCGCGTCGCGGGTAAAGCTCCTGGCCGCGCAGGCTCCGGCCTCCTTCGTGGTCTGGGACCTGCTCGCGCTGGGCGCCGAGGACCTCCGTCCGCTGCCGCTCGCCGCGCGGCGCGAACGGCTCGAGCAGGTATTGGCCGACGCGGCACCGCCAGTGCACCTGTCACCCGCCACGCGCGATCGCACCCGCGTCATGGCGAAGCGCCTGGACGCGCCCTACCGCGCCGGCGAGCGGACGATGATCAAGCTGAAACACGCGCGCTCCGCCGACTGCGTGGTCGCCGGCTTCCGCTGGCACAAGAACGGCACCGGCACGATGGTCGGGTCGCTCCTGCTCGGCCTCTACGACGAGACTGGCACGCTGCACCACGTCGGCGTCACCGCGGCGTTCACCGACGCGGTTCGAAAGCAGCTCGTCGCCGACCTGGCGCCCCTCCGAGAGAACGCGCTCGAGCGCCATCCCTGGCGTGACTGGGCCGAGGCGCAGGGAGACGCGAACGAAACGGGGCAACGCCTGCCCGGCGCGAGCAGCCGCTGGAACCGCGGCAAGGACCTGAACTGGGAGCCGGTCCGGCCCGAGCGCGTCTGCGAGGTCGCGTACGATCACATGCAGGGGACTCGCTTCCGGCATGCCGCGCAGTTCGTGCGCTGGCGCCCCGACAAGCGCCCGCAAGCCTGCGGCTACGATCAGCTGGAGGTCACGCCGGCCTACGAGCTGGAGCGCGTCTTCGGCGCGCGCGCCCCGCGCCGGACGGATCCCAGGCCGCGCCAGGGATCGTAGTCGGGATCGGGCGGTTCCTCGGCGGGGCGTTCGCCCTCGGGGACGTGCCGCAGGTTGACTCGGATGCGCGTCCACGTGCTCGAGCGGCCACGCATCGAGTCGACCAGGACGTCGTCCACCTGCAGCCGCGCCGCCGCCGCCGGATGGCGCGCCTTCCAGCGCTCGAGTCCCGCGCGCGCGTCCTTCTCGTGCTCCGCCTTCGCGACGGTGATGAGCGGTTGTATCGACTGGCGGCCGCGGCTGCCCTTCCCTACGGCACCCTCGGCGCGCCTCCGTCTTGACGGCGCGACGCGCGGCGGCTCGTCGCCCTGCTTCTTGTAGTGCGGGGGCCACGGCGCGTCGCCGAGGCCCGCGGCTTCCTGTGCAGCGGACAGCTCGAGCAGTCTCTCCAGCGATCCCGCGGCGGCGTCGATTCCTGCCGACGCGTCGCCGCGTTTGGCCAGGCGCGCCGGTGCGGTGACCAACGTGAATGCCGCTGGATCGCAGGAGGCGACCTCGTCCCACGCGAGCGGCATCGAGACGCGCGCGTCCTGGGTCGGTCGCACCGACCAGGCCGACGCCACCGTGCGGTCCTTGGCGTTCTGGTTGTAGTCGAGGAAGACGCCGTGCCGTTCCTCCTTCCACCACTTGCTGGTCGCCCGCTCGGGCGCGCGCCGCTCCACCTCCCGCGCGAGGGCTAGCGCCGCGCGCCTCACCTGGTCGAAGCTCCAGCGCCGGTGGATTCGCACGTTGACGTGCATGCCCCGTGATCCCGAAGTCTTGGGCCAGCCGCGCAGACCGTGTTCGTCGAGCACGTCACGTACGATCAGGGCCACACGCCGCACGTCGTCCCAGCTCGCGCCGGGGCCTGGGTCCAGATCAACGCGCAGCTCGTCGGGGTGCTCAAGGTCCTCGGCGCGTACCGGGTGGGGGTTCAGGTCGATGCATCCCAGGTTGACGATCCAGAGGAGCTGCGCCGCGTCGCGCACGACGACCTCTCGCGCTGTCCGGCCCGACGGAAAGCGCACCTCCACCGTCTCGATCCAGTCGGGGTGCTGCGCCGGTGCCCGCTTCTGGAAGAACGGATCGCCCTCCGCGCCATCGACGTAGCGCTTGAGCACGATCGGCCGCCCGGCGATCCCGCGCAGCGCCCCTCCGGCGACCGCGGCATAGTACTTGGCCAGGGCGAGCTTCGTGTGACCGGCCTGCGGAAAGAACACCTTGTCTGGGTTGGTGATCACCACCTCGCGACCCGCGACTTCCAAGGCGGTCTCCTGCGCCCTCCCCATGAGAATAGTGTTGCCGAATTGACCATCCGCGCAAGTCCGCGATCAACTCAGGGGGAAGGAGGGATCAAACCTGAAACGGGATTCGAACCCCGTGTTTGAGTCACGACCACATTTTCGCCAACTCGTTTCAATAGTTGCAACTCAGTCCTACCCTGACAGCGACGAGCGGGTGCCGGCACCGACAGGTGTCGGGCGCTGAGCATTCCTGCCGAGGCCTGCAAGCCTCTGATCTCAAGGCTGGCCAGGCGCGAGGTGCCCCGAGCCAGCGGTCTCTTGGGCCCAGAGAGATCTCGGGGGGCTCCGCAGCCACCGTGGCCTTCGGGCTCGGGGGTAAGGCCGAGTCACCCCGGGCCAAAGAACCCCCACGCGGCCAGATGGCTGATTCAACAACGGGTTATCGAATTTCTTCTTTGTCCCGCGGGGGATCTCGCTCATGTCGCTGGCGGTGGAGTACGGGCAGTTGGGGCGTGCACGCCATCATCCGCAAGCACATCTTGGCCGGAGCCTGATCGTTATTGTTGTTGCTGGGCGATAGCCTCCTCGGCCGCCGTCATGCGATCCATGCGCCGCTGGGGGAGCTCGGGGAAGACCGGCAGATCGATGTGGCGGACCTCCTCCCGGAGCGAAGAGACCGCCGTGCCCGTCGTCACCGTGGTCAAGACCCCGGCACGGAGCGCTTCCTTGGCCCCTCCCCGGTAGATGCCTTTGTTGGGCGGAACGTCGTCGTAGTGACGGCCGTGCCCGACGACGACGTAGCGCTCGTCCACGTCGCCGTTATGGGTCGGGTCGAACGGCACCCAGCCGGCGCTCGGCGCGTAGAACTCGATCCACGCGTGGCTCTGGGAAGGCTCGCGCTTCTTCTGGTCGACGTGGAGATAGCCGCTCACGTAGCGGCAGGGGATGCCGCGCAGCCGCAGGAACCCGAGCATGAGGTGAGTGAAATCCTGGCAGACGCCACCACGAATCTTCAGGAAGTCCTCGGTGGTCGAGTCGTAGCGCGTGACGTCCTTCCGGTACTCGAAGGACTCGTGGATGTGCTGGCCGAGGGCCACGACTTGCTCGCCAAGCGGCGCCCGGCTGGGACCGCCGGCGTCGCGGTGGGCCTCCCGCAGGGCAACGGTGGGCTGGACAGGGCCTCCGAAGTCCAGGAAGTCATGGAGTGGATAGGGCAGCGCGTCCAGGGCCGGCAGGTCCGGGAGCGAGCGGACCGTCGGGCTCGCCGTATGAGTGTGGACGAGCGCGCGCGCGATGACCTCGATCCGATCGTGGAACTTCGTGATCGTGAAGTAGTGGGTGAGGTTGTCGTTCCAGTCGCGGTACCGGAACACGCGGGTCGGCGGCCCCACCGCCAGCTCGAACGACGTGACGGTCTGGCTCGGCGTCGTCCTCGGCTGCACGCGCAGCTCGAGAAACGACTCGCTGATGTAGCTGTCGTACTCGAACGAGAGGGTGTGCTCGACCTCCAGAAACATCAGGTCAGGAAGTACTGCGTGGCCAGCGTATCGTGCATCTTGCTCAGCTCGACGGCCACGTCGTCGAGGAGACCGGCGAAGTCGGCCCGGCGCATCAATTCTTCTTCGTCGTAACAGAAGTCGGCGAGGAGTCGACCGACGAGACGCCCGGCCGGCGTGAGGTTGCCCGGCCCGGCGATCACCTCCAGGCACTCCTTGAGCGCAGCAACTCCGTAGCGGAGCGAGCGCGGCGAGTTCGCGTCGAAGAGCAGGAAGGCGATGACGAGCTGGGGTTCGAGCCGGGCGCCGTACCGTCGCCGGTAGTTCTCGAGTGAGGACAGGGTCCGCAGCAGCGTCCGCCACTGGGTGTAGTAGAGGGGCAGATCGGTGCGCGGCTCGGCGGCGAGCAGGGCCGGCAGCTTTACGCGCAGGACGAGCGTGGTCCGGTAGAGGCGCTCGAGCGCCTCGCCGAGCTTGAGGAAGCGCCACGTCTCGTCGCGCGTGAAGGTGTGGTCGATTGCCCCCAGGATGGTGAAGAGACCCTTCTGGGTGGCCGTGAGCGCGTCGCGAAAGGCGGGCAGGTCCGACAGGCCCCGGGTTTCGTACATCTCGAGCGCGTGATAGCTCTCGTTGATCGCGAGGAAGACCTCCAGCGTCAGCGCCTCGCGGACCGAGCGGGCATTCTCGCGGGCCTTGCGCAGGGAGAAGTTGATCGAGTACGGGTTGCTGGCGTCGAGGAAGAACGCCTGCAGGTACGGCACGGCCAGCGGCGCGAACGGCGACATCGCGCGCGTCATCTGAGCCGACGGGAAGACGGCGAGCAGGTCCTTCCAACCGCCCAGGGCGAGGTCCTCGGCCAGGGCCTGGGTCTCGGTCGAGAATTCCTCGGTGACGAGCAGGAGCCGGACGATGTTCTCGGAGCGCTCGAGGTACCGTCCCATCCAGTAGAGCGAGTCGGCGACGCGGGAAAGCATCAGGCTTCCTTGGGCGCGAGGACCCAGGTGTCCTTGCTCCCGCCGCCCTGGGAGGAGTTGACGACGTAGGATCCCGACCGAAGCGCCACCCGGGTGAGGCCGCCGGGCAGAACGCGGATAGGGTCGCCGTACAGGATGAAGGGACGGAGGTCGATTCGGCGCGGCTCGAACCGGCCCTCAACGTAGGTTGGGTGCGCGGAGAGCTCGATGAGCGGTTGGGCGATGTAGTTACCCGGGTTCTTTCGCATCTCGGCCACGTAGTCCTCGGTCTCCCTCTTCGCGGCGAACGGCCCCATGAGCATGCCGTAGCCGCCCGAGTCCCCGGTAGTCTTGATCACGAGCTCCCGCGCGTGTTCGCAAATGTACGTGAAGTCCTTGGGGCGGATGCCCAGGTAGGTCGGCACCTGGGGCAGGAGCGCCGTCTCGCCGAGGTAGTACTTGATCAGCTCGGGCAGGAACGCGAACACCGCCTTGTCGTCGGCGATGCCGGCGCCTGGCGCGTTGGCCAGGGCGACGTTGCCTTCGCGGTAGACGGTCATAAGGCCTGGTACGCCGAGCAGGCTGTCGCGCCGAAAGGTGAGCGGGTCGAGGAAGTCGTCGTCGACGCGGCGGTAGATGACATCCACCTTCTGTCGGCCACGCGTCGTGCGCATGAAGACCTGGTTGTCCTCGACGATCAAGTCGGGCCCCTCGACCAGGAACACGCCCATCTCGCGGGCCAGGAAGGAGTGCTCGAAGTGGGCGGAGTTCGCCATCCCCGGCGTGAGGACGACCACCACCGGCTTCTCGGTCCGCTGCGGGGCCGCGTGGAGCAGCGTATCGAGGAGGAGGTTCGGGTAGTCCTTGATGGGCCGCACCGGGTAGGCCGTGAAGAACTCCGGAAAGACACGGCTGAGGACGTTGCGGTTCTCGAGCACGTAGGAGACGCCCGACGGGCAGCGGCAATTGTCCTCGAGGACGACGTAGTCACCACCGCTGTCGCGGATGACGTCGGTGCCCACAACGTGGGTGTAGATGCGTTGGGGCGGGATCACGCCCAGGAGCTCGCGCTTGTACTCCTTGCGCGAGAGCACGAGCTCGGCGGGAACGACGCCGTCCTTGAGACACTTCTGGCCTTGGTAGACGTCGAGGATGAAGAGATTCAGCGCGGTGACGCGCTGGAGCAGGCCGGCCTGCAAGCGCTCCCACTCGCGGGCGGGAATAATGCGCGGCACGAAGTCGAACGGAAAGATGCGCTCAATCCCCTCCTTCTCGCCGTACACGGTGAAGGTGATGCCCTGGTCCATCAGCGAGAGTTTCTGCAATCGCTCCCGGCGCTGGATCTCAGTTTGGGTGAACGACTCGAGGATCGAGACGAGCGGCCTGTAGTGCGGCCGCGGCCCGCCTTCGCGGTGGAACGCTTCATCGAATGCTTTCGTCTCGGCCACCCATTTCACGGCGCACAGGATAGCATCCCCGACGCGACGGTCAGAGGGCAGCGGCGCGGCTACTCCGTTCCGCCGTGCCGTCATTCAGGGCACCCTTCGACGATTGCCTCCCAGAACGCAGGCATTCGCCTCACGACGTCGCGATTCGGCGCCCGTGCCTCGTTCACGGGCGCCGTCCTCAAAGCGTCGATCGCGCGGGGGAATCGATCGCAGCTGTCGAGGAACCGAGCACGACGCGCTGGGTGCCCCGAGCTGGCACAGCGCTTGCATAAGGGCGCCCCCTGACAACCGGGCGTTCGCGAAATTTACGACCCTTCATCGAGGTCGAGGGGAAAGCGACGGGCGAACAACGTGTTCGTTTACCGGTCTCCCGCCGGGGGTCGCGGTGGGCTTGCGGTTGGCCGGCGGGCTCTCCGTGGCGCCGGCCGCGGAGGCGCAGGAGAAAGGACGGTCACCTCCTTCGACGTGTCGCTCAAGAACGACTAGATCTCGCCGTGCGGCGTGCTGGTGACGGACACCGACCTGAGCGTGCAGGTCCTCTAGGGGCTTGGTGTTCAGTCTCTACAACGACCCCGAGCGGGCTCATCGACAACGTGTCGTTCGTGGCCGGGATCTCGACCGATATCTGGACCGCTCAAGGCGACCGGACGGTCGGCTCCTGGAACGAGTTCGACGGGTTCGCAAAGCGTGGGGCTGATCTTGCCAGCCCTTGCCGGCAAAGAGTTCGCGGGGAACCTTGTTGAACGAGGGTCGCGAGTGGCTTGCAAGGGCATCCTTCCGGCACTCATCGAGCTGGGTGGCCTGACCAGAACGGGCGGGATGGTCGTCATCGTGTTACTAGTGTTCCCTGTCCTCTTGAAGCGATGCGTTCCCACGGGTTGACGGATTTTCATGGGCCCCGTTTTGGATCCTCCCGTCGCTTCTCATACCAGATGGCGAGCCCGCGCCGCGATCGTGGACCATGCAGAACCAGATCGCCGAGCGCGCGGAGGGCATCGAAGCCGGAGTGGGCCCGCACCCTCCGTCCCGATGTAACGACAGATTCCCGCAAGACGACGAAACGGCCGTGGCGCTTGAGTGAGTTGCTCATAACGATCTCTTCGGCTCCATAGAAAGCTTCGTCAAAGCCGCCAACGGCGTCAAAGGCTCGACGCGTGCAGAACAGAAAACAGCCGGCCGCCAGCCGTGCGGCCCGAAACAGCCATGTACCTCCGAACAACAACAACCGAGCGTACATCGGGATGCGACCATCGAAGCGTACAGTCGCCCCGCCACCAACCGCACCGAGGCGCAACACTCGAATCGCAGCGCGCAGAACAGCCTCAGAAACAATTGTGTCAGCATCGACGAAGATCAGTTGATCACCTTTGGCCTCACGCGCGCCGGCGTTACGGGTTGCCGCGATCTGACGGTGTGCGACCTGGACTACTCGTGCTTCGTGACTCCTGGCCACGGCGCCGGTCCGATCGGTGGAGGCGTCATCGGCAACGATGACCTCATACGGCTCGCCGATCGCTCGAGCTGCGACGTGAAGGGCCGACAAGGTGGCCGGGAGCAGGCGCTCCTC
>WNFJ01123437.1_pt1 | contig 10804 bp, 8 predicted proteins | sample 5400461 | NCBI WGS metagenome assembly WNFJ01 (sample SAMN13153349, study PRJNA577476) | soil metagenome | isolation source: 115 cm saprolite on Douglas fir-dominated hillslope | place: USA:California | collected 2013-09-17
CCGGTCAGGATAAAGCTCGCCTCTGCATAGCCGCCCTCGAACTTCAGGCTTGGCGCTCCAAACGGCGGAAGTCCCGTGGCCGCGTTGCGATCGACATTGTACCAGAAATATTCTCCCTGAAAGAACAGCGGCCCGTAGGTTCCCGCGGCTTCGGCGCTGTAGACCTGTGCGCCAGAAACGTTCGCGATGGCGCCGGTCGATATCAGGGTGGTCGGGTCGATCCGCAGCTCTCCGCGTTCACTGAGCGTCAGCGTTTGTGCTGTCGTGACCAGGTTGTGCGGCGGGTGGATCAAAAACTCGGCGTCAGCACCCAGGTGAAGCGAGTAATCCTTGCCGCTCACGATCTGGCCGGCAACGCGGGCGACCGCGCCGAGCTGCTCGGTGGTGCCGTTGGGATTCACGCTGGACGCCGAATGGATCGCGCCTGTGGTCGGACCCGTGACATAGGCGCCCGCCCACAAAATGTCGTTGAACCAGCGCGCGCCAAATGCCGACCGGAAATCGTCAGCGGCGATATTGCGCGCGATGACCCCGGGCGCGGCACGCTCCATGAACGGAATATCGTTCGAGCTTGACGCTTCGTCGAGCGTATAAGGCAGATCCATGATGCCGCCTTCGATGGCAAGCGTACCGCCGAACGGCTTGATGCCGGTGTAGCTCAGGTAGGCGTTCTCAACGCCCGACAACGCACCACCCGGAAGAAATCCGACTGCCGCACCACCGACGCTGGCCGTGCTGGCAAACCCATCGGAAGAACCGCCGAAGTCGTAGATCAGCGCGTAATTCCAGTCGCCCATGAATTTGCCGATCACCCCGATACGCGCGCGGCGGACGTTGACGCCGTCGTCGAGACGTTGCGGAACGGTTGCCGCCGTGTTGGGGCGGTAATCATAACCGCCAGCATCGAAATGCACGCGGCTGGTGATGGCAACGCAATTGAGATTGTCAGCGGTACAAATGGTTGGCCTGTTGCCCGGCATCGTCACGACTACGTCGGACGGCGCAACCGCTGCCTTAACCGGGACGGCGGCGTTGGCGCTGGTTGCGGTAACCTTGGCGTCTGCCTTTGCGTTAGCTTTCGCGGCCGCTGTTGTATTGGCTGCTGTCTGCTTCTGCAGCGCGTCGAGCTTCTGCTCCATTAGACGAAGTTGTCGTTTTAGTGCAGCAATCTCAGTCTCAGTGCTTGCCGCAGACTGCGCCCGCGCTTCTCCGATGGCGACCGCACTGAACGAAGTTGCCGCGATGATCGCGACAGAAGTTAATCGGTTGATCCGCATGTCAGCCTCCCCCGAGAATTTGCGTTCCGTTAACACGCGAAGGCAAACAGCCGGGGAGGACCGCGTCGAGACTGGAAAATCGTTTTGGTGGCTTACTGTGATCTTTCCGCAACACCAATGCGTTATCGAACGGAGCAGGGATATGCCGAAGCGCAAGATCCGTCCGATCAGCCGCTAGTCGTTTGGGGCGAACCGTATCTGCGTCGGATTCTCCGACCCTAACGAGATGAGCACCCGGCGCTCTTTGAACAAGGATGCTCCTGTCTCGCGTTCGATTCAGCGAACCTGAATCATCTCGTCACACCCGTTGCTCGGCGGACCCCACCAGCACTACGTCAGGCTTTAGGTTTTCCGCGGCAGTGTCGGCATCGCCGAGATATTCACTCCTATCCGAAGTAATCAATCATCGAAGGTGTAGATCATACCAAGCGAAATTATCCGTTGGAACGATCGCCGGACAGAGCACACTTTATCGGCCATACACGATCACCCGTGATCGTCGTGAAGCCGAAAAGGAGTTCTATGATGACCTATGTTGCTTTGCGTACGCCCACAACCATAAGGATGCGTCTGAAAACGATAGCTAAATTGCTTGTGGTTTCGATCGTCATATTGGCCGGCTCACCTGCACTCGCAACGCAGATTGCGCGCCATGATGCCCACTGTCATTTCTGCGAGCAAATGGGGGACGTGTGTCATCATCGGAGATTCGGGCCGTGCATCTCGCCTGAGATCGATACGCCGCATTGGAACGGCGGGAATAAAACGCACGATGATTGGCCGGCCAATATGATCCTGGGGTAACTCGCGAACGCGCAACTAGCAGAATCTGGTGGCAGCGATAACCGGGGTGGTCTGCTCCAATCACGACAGTGCGAGGAATCCTAAAACACTATTTATTGGTGCGAATAGACCCGCGCGCCTAGATCAGTGCGCAGCACCAGCTTTGTCGAGGGTAATCAGACGTCTTGCTCGCTGGGAATAAAGCTGTTGCTGGTTCGGTCTCCTCACCAGGGCATTGAACAAATCTCAACGCGAATCAGGCCCCCGGTCGTCGGCCGCAGTAGCTGACTAAGCGGGTCTGGAGGACGATCCATGAACATCAGTCACAAGTTGATAACGCTGGGCCTTGCATTTAGCATGCTCGGTAGCACGTCCGCGTTCGCAAGGCCGACGCCGCATTGCGAAAATGACTCTCTTTCGTACAAGAAAAAGACGGTCGAGAGTCATGTTCCGACAGCGAGCACATCCGGCGCGACCGGCTATGCGCGTCGTCCGTCAGCTAATACGGTTAAAGACGACTGGCCGAACAACATGATCCTGGGGTGACGCCCTGATGTTGACTTTTTCGTCGCCGGCAATGCGCTATGACGGCGCCCCCATTATGTGGGCCTCCTGATAGGATCATGCAGATGCATGAGAAATACGCGAACTAACCAAAAAATTCCCGGCAGCGAAGACAACGGCGATGAAGAAACTTCATTTGGCCCGGTCGACGTGATTTTTGTGCAACTCCCGCGATCAATCCTGGTGGGAAAGACCGCAATTCGCCTTCGCAAGGCGATGCAGGCAGCAAAATAACCTCCGGTCGCGACGCGGGGTCCGAGGCCGTGACTGCCTTGGCTCGTAACCAGCACACACTAAAAGACGCATATCAGAGCTCCCGAGAGAGGCGGCGCGCGCGCTTTACCGGCCGATGAATTCCTGTTCCAACTATCAACGATAGGCCGAGCCCAACATCGGCCAGTTCTCGGGAAGGAATCGCCATGAAACTCGGCACTGCCATTGCAGAAATCATGAAGCGCGAGGGTATAGAGATTCTCTGCGGCTATCCGGTCAATCACCTTATTGAACATGCGGCCAATGCCGATATCCGCCCGGTGATGGTGCGGCAGGAGCGTATCGGCCTCCACATGGCGGACGCGATCTCCCGGGTCACATCGGGACGCACCATCGGCGCCTTCTGCATGCAGCACGGCCCCGGCGCGGAAAACGCCATGGGCGGTGTCGCGCAATGTTACGGCGAATCCGTGCCGGTGCTGGTGCTGCCGATGGGCTATGCGCGGCGGCTTGCCAATATCGAGCCAAACTTCAATTCCAGCCAGGCCATGAAGGCCTTTGCGAAGTCGAGTGAACCGATCAACCTTGCGAGCGAAGTCGGCAACATTTTCCGCCGCGCTTTTACAAAACTGAAAAACGGCCGCGGCGGACCGGTGATCGTGGAAATCCCGGCCGACATGTGGAACGAGGAAGTGCCGGAGCCGCTCAACTATACGCCGGTGCTGCGCACCCGCTATGGCGCCGACCCCGTGCATGTAAGGGAAGCGGCGGCGCTGTTGATGTCAGCCAAACGGCCGGTGATCTATGCCGGCCAGGGCGTGCATTACGCGCAAGCCTGGCCACAGCTGAAGCGGCTGGCGGAAAAGCTCGCCGTCCCCGTCACGACAAGCCTCGGCGGCAAGTCGTCGTTTCCGGAGACGCATCCGCTTTCGCTCGGCTCGGGCGGACTGGCCGTGCCGCGCGCGGTGCCGAAATTTCTTGCCGAGGCCGACGTGATTTTCGGCATCGGTTGTTCCTTCACGGAAACGTCGTTCGGCATCGCCATGCCCAAGGGCAAGACCATCATCCATTCGACGCTGGATCCTGCGCATCTCAACAAGGACGTCGAGGCCAAGGTCGGACTTGTCGGCGATGCCGGGCTCGTGCTCGACGCGCTGCTGGAAGAGATCAACAAGAGCGTCAAGGCCGATCGCGACGCCTCGGCCGTCGCCGCCGAGATTGCCGCGTCGCATAAGGAATGGCTGGCGAAATGGCTGCCGAAGCTGACCAGCAATGATGCCCCGCTGAACCCCTATCGCGTGCTGTGGGATCTGCAGCACACCGTCGACATCAAGAACACCATCATCACCCATGATGCCGGCAGCCCGCGCGACCAGCTTTCGCCATTCTGGAAGCCGGTCGAGCCGCTGTCCTATATCGGCTGGGGCAAGACCACGCAGCTCGGTTATGGACTGGGGCTGGCGATGGGCGCCAAGCTCGCAAAACCCGACAAGCTCTGCATCAACGTCTGGGGCGACGCGGCGATCGGCTTTACCGGCATGGATTTCGAGACCGCGGTGCGCGAGCGCATCCCGATCATGTCGATCCTTTTGAACAACTTCAGCATGGCGATCGAATTGAAGGTGATGCCGATCTCGACGCAAAAATATCGCTCGACCGATATCTCCGGCGATTACGCCGCGATGGCGCGGGCCTTCGGCGGTTATGGCGAGCGGGTCACGAAACCGGAAGACATCGTCCCTGCGATCCAGCGCGGCATTGCGAAGACCAGGGAAGGCATCCCGGTGCTGCTGGAGTTCATCACGTCAAAGGAGACCGAGGTTTCGAGGCCGGGCACGTGAGGCTCGCAGTATTTTCGGCCTTTTCCGGCCCATTGCGAGCATTAACGCCGACCGGGAAAATGTCCCGATGGCGCTGGCCCAGCTGCGCACGGGATGGAATAATCGGATACTGTTCTGATTTACCGGCCGGCCCGTCAACCGGGAGCCCGGACGGGCATGTTATTGGAGCGCGGCGGCGCCAGGCGCAAGGCAAAGTGGATTTAAGTGAATGACCGCGCTTCCCCAGGATGTGGTGGCCGATCTCAGGCAGGAGAATGCGCGGCTGCAGGCTGAGCTGCGCGCGGCGGTCGATCGCCAAGCCGCTAGCGCCGAAATCTTGCGCGCCATCGCCAGCACGTCAGGCGATGCCGAGCGATCGTTGCAACAAATCGCCGAGATCACCGCGCGCCTGTTCGGCGCTTCTAGCGTCACGATTCGTATCGCCCGGGGTGACGAATGGGGCCAGTCGATCAACGTCGGCGCCGGCTCGGAACGTATCGCCGCGGAGGTTTCGGCAGCGCGACTGCGCCTCGGCGCGCGCAACCTGGCAGGTCCACATTCCCGACCTCGACAATCCCGATCCAGCAATCGCCGACTGGCCCGGTATTCCGCCCGCGCGCGCGGCGGGCACCCGCGCGATGGCCGGCACGCCGCTGCGGCGCGAGGGTGTGGCGATCGGCGTTCTCATCGTCCATCGCGACCGCCCCGAACCTTTCACCGCCGAGGAGCTTGCACTTCAGCAAAGTTTCGCCGACCAGGCGGTGATCGCGATCGAAAACGCGCGGCTGTTCAACGAGACCAGGGAGGCGCTGGGGCGGCAGACTGCCACGGCCGATATCCTCAAGGTGATTGCAAGCTCGCCGTCGGACGTGCGGCCGGTGTTCGAGGCCATTGCGGCCAGTGCCAACCGGCTAATTGGCGGCTTTTCGGCCACCGCGTTTCGCTTCATCGATGAAGAGCTTCACCTGGTGGCTTTCACACCCACCAATCCGGCCGCGGACGAAGCCTTCAGAGCTTCCTTCCCGCGGCGCCTTGGCGACTTTCCGCTTCTTGACTTGGTTCGCGACGGCGAAGCCGCGCAGATCGCCGACACCGAAACCTCATCGGATGTGCGGGATCTGGCCCGGTTGCGCGGTTTTCGCAGCATGCTGTTCTCGCCCCTGATAAGCAACGGGACACCGATCGGCATGATTACCGTCACCCGCAAGGAGCCGGGGAATTTTGCCGAGCACCACGTCCAGTTGCTTCAGACTTTTGCCGACCAGGCGGTGATCGCCATCGAGAATGTCCGCCTGTTCGACGAGGTCCAGGCGAAAACCCGCGATCTCACAGAATCGTTGCAACAGCAGACCGCGACCGCCGACGTGCTGAAGGTGATCAGCCGCTCGGCGTTCGATCTCGATACCGTCATGAACACACTCACCCGTTCGGCGTCCGAATTGTGTCAGGCCGATCTGAGCGCCCTTTTCCTTCGTGACGGCGATCTGCTGGTGGCGCGAGGTGTTTCAGGCTTTGAGGGAAAACTGGTCGAGTTTGTACGGCAGACGCCGGTTCAGATCGACGATGAAACGTATCTGGGTCGCGCTGTTCTGATGGGCGCTATTGCGGATATTCCCGACTTCGAGAACGATACAAACACCAAATTACGGACCTTTCAAAAAGCACTTGGCTTCAAGTCGATTTTGATGGTGCCTTTGATGAGAGAAGGAAGAGGCGTCGGCGTGTTCGCCCTTTGTCGCAATCACATCGGCGCCTTCTCGCAAAGACAAATCGAGCTGGTGCAGACCTTCGCCGACCAGGCCGTCATCGCCATCGAAAATGTCCGTCTGTTCGGCGAGGTGCAGGCGAAAACCCGTGACCTCTCCGAGGCGCTGACTTACCAGACCGGGAGCAGCAATATCCTGAAGGTGATCGCTTCCTCGCCGACCGATGTCGGGCCGGTTCTCAAGGCCATTGTTGACAGTGCCTGCGAGCTTTGCGAGGCAAATGATGCTATTGTGCATTTGCGAGATGGCGACGACCTGCGTTATCGCGCGCATCACGGCCCGATACCTTTTGGCTTTGAGAAGCTGCCTACTAACCACGGCCCGATACCTTTTGGCATTGAAAAACTGCCTATTAACAGAGATTGGATCACAGGGCGCTCGGTGGTCGACAAGGTCCCGGTACACGTGCACGACGTGCTCTCCGACGAAGGCGCCGAATTTCCGGAAGCACAGCGATTGTCCCGCCGTGAAGGCACTCGGACCATTTTGAGTGTGCCATTGCTGCGCGAGGGTGAGAGCATCGGAGCGATCGTGCTTCGCCGTACCGAGGTGCATCCTTTCAGCGATAAGCAAATCGCTTTGTTGCAAACCTTCGCCGATCAGGCTGTGATCGCCCTCGGCAACGTCCGTCTGTTCGACGAGGTGCAGGCGCGCACCGAAGACCTGCATGAATCCCTGCAGTTCCAGACCGCGACATCCGATGTGCTTAAAGTTATCAGCAGTTCGCCGGATGCGCTGCAACCGGTGCTCGACGTCATTGTCGAGACCTCGCGCGAGCTGTGCGGCACCGAAACGTCTACAATTTTTCTGCTGCGGGACGAACGATTCCACATCGCGGCGGCGTCGGGCGCGATGCCGGAATATCTGGAGTTCCTGCGGGCCAATCCAATAGCGCTCGATCAAGCCGGGTCGTCGACCGCAAGAGCGGCGCGTGAGAAGCGCACAGTACATATCCCCGATATCGGCGCCGATCCCGAATTCGGTCAGGGTCCGATGGCAGTCGGTCAGCGCCGGGCGCTGCTCTCCGTCCCGCTGATGCGCGAGGGCACAGCGATCGGCGTGATTACCATGCGCCAATCTCACCTGACGCCCTTTAGCGAGCGACAGATCGAGGTTGTCCAGACTTTCGCCGACCAGGCCGTCATTGCCATCTCCAACGTCCGGCTGTTCGAACAGGTCCAGCAACGAACCCAGGAATTGTCCAAATCGCTCGACGACTTACGTACCGCGCAGGACCGCCTGATCCAGACCGAAAAGCTGGCCTCGCTCGGTCAGCTCACGGCCGGCATTGCGCACGAGATCAAGAACCCGCTCAATTTCGTCAATAATTTCTCGGCACTCTCTGCGGAACTGACAGACGAGCTGAATGACCTCCTCAAGTCCGCCGAGTTCAGCGGTAAAATGCGGGATGAGGTCAGCGAATTGACGGGCATGCTGAAGGACAACCTCGAAAAGGTCGTCCAGCACGGCAAGCGCGCCGACTCTATCGTCAAGAACATGCTGCTGCATTCGCGCGAAGGTTCCGGCGAGCACCGGCCCGCCGATATCAATGCGCTCCTGGATGAGAGCCTCAATCTCGCCTATCACGGCGCGCGCGCCGAGAAACGGGAGTTCAATGTCACCTTGCAACGGGACTTCGACGAAATGGCGGGTACGATCGAAGTGTTTCCGCAGGAAATCACCCGCGTATTGCTGAATTTGATCTCGAATGGATTCTATGCGGTAACCAAGCGCAAGACCGAGAATGGCGGTTCAGGTTTTGACCCGGTCCTGCGTGCAACCACGCGAAATCTCGGTGACACCGTGGAGATCCGTATTCGCGATAACGGCATCGGCATCCCGGTCGAGGTGAAGGAAAAGATGTTCAATCCGTTCTTTACAACGAAGCCGGCAGGCGAAGGAACCGGGCTTGGCCTTTCGATGAGCCACGACATCATCGTGAAACAGCACGGTGGTACGATCGATGTCGAGACCGAGCCCGGGCAGTTCACCGAATTCACCATCGTTTTGCCGCGGACGAGCAATCTGCAGGAAAAAAAGCGAGGTCAGACGTGAGCGTATTGGTTCTGGTGGTTGATGACGAGCCCGACGTCGAGGCGCTGTTTCGCCAGCAATTCCGCCGGGATTTGCGCGCGCAACGTTTCGTGATGGATTTTGCCGCTTCGGCGGCGGACGCGCTGGCGCGCATTGCCAGTACGATCGAACAGTCGCTGATCCTGATCCTCTCGGATATCAACATGCCCGGGATGACCGGCCTTGAAATGCTGCCCCGGGTCAAGGCGTTGCGGCCCGACGTCCCCGTCATCATGATTACCGCTTATGGCGATCCCGAGACCAAACGCAAGGCGATCGAAGGCGGCGCGGAGGGCTTGTTGACCAAGCCGATCGACTTCACCTTGCTGAGGGAGGAAATCGACACCCGGCTGGAACGAGCAGGCTGAAGCGGTCGGTCCGCTCACCCGACGACCAGGAGTTGCACGTTGGAGGTCGGCAGCCCCACGGAGACTTGCTGGCCCTCCCGAAACTCGTCCTCAAGGGACGGATTCCATTGAATGGCCTGAATCAAGTTGTCGCCGACGCGAACGAGATACTCGGCCTTGTCGCCAAAATAGATTCGGCGCTCCACCGACCCGCTGAGACCCGCACCGTCTTTCGCAAGCGTCAAAGCTTCGGGGCGAACCACGGCATCGACCGGTTTTCCTGCCGCAACCGGGCTTTCGGAAGAAATCTCCCATCGATGATCCAGGATTTCGATCGTGGTCTTGCCGGCTTCTGCGGCCACGACTTTTCCGCGAAGCAAATTTGCGCTGCCGAGAAAACCCGCGACGAACTGTGACACCGGCCGCTGATAGAGCTCTTCAGCCGTGCCGATCTGCGCAATCTGTCCGCTTTCCATGATGGCGATGCGGTCGGAAATCGCCATCGCCTCTTCCTGGTCGTGCGTAACGTAGATGGTCGTGATCGCGAGCTGCTTCTGCAGCCGGACGATCTCGCCGCGCATCTGCACCCGCAATTGCGCGTCGAGGTTCGAGAGCGGCTCGTCGAACAGCAGCACGCGCGGCTTGATTGCAATGGCCCGGGCCAGCGCCACCCGCTGCTGCTGCCCGCCGGAAAGTTCGTTGATCATCCGCTCGCCCATGCCCTGCAGCCCGACCTGCCGTAACCCTGCATCGACGCCGCGCTCGATCTGCGCGGCGTCCTGGCGCTTGACGCGCAATCCATAGGCGACGTTCTCGAACACCGATAAATGAGGAAACAGCGCATAATTCTGGAACACGAAGCCAATGTCGCGCTGGTTGGCGGCGAGCCCGGTGACATCCTCGCCGCCGAAAAAAATGCGCCCCGACGATGGCTTCTGGAATCCGGCAATCATTCTCAGCGTCGTGGTTTTGCCGCATCCCGACGCTCCGAGCAAAGTGAGAAACTCGCCCGGCTTGACCTCGAGATCGAGATTGCTGACCGCCGTTATGTCGCCCCGCCGTTCGTGATGAAAGGTCGCCGAGATGCCGGAAAGCCGGATTTCGATGGAGGAAGCCGCCATGCCGCTACGCTCCGATCCGGCTGACACGCAGGCTTGGTGCCGTCAGGCGTTGCAGCAGTACGTTGAGCATGCCGGTCACGAACACCACGACGACGATCACGAACACGGAGAAGGCAGCAGCCGGTCCGAGCGCGACCTCGGTCATGTTTTCCAGAATCTTGACCGTGATCAGGGTCCAGTTGATCGAGACCAGAAAGATCGTGGCGCTGATTGCCGTCATCGAACGGATGAAGACGACACCGAGACCGGCAAAGAAGGCCGGTAGAATCAGGGGCAGCATCACACGCCGGAATGTAGCCAGATTGCTTGCGCCGAGACTTAAGGAAGCTTCCTCCAAGCTCCCATCGATCTGCTGCAACAGCGCGATCGTGGTCCGGATTCCGACCGGACTGTAGCGGAAAACGTAACAGGCGATCAGGATCGTCGCAGTTCCCGTCAAAGCCAGGGGCTTGTCATTGAATGCCAAAAGATAGGCGATACCGACGATGGTGCCCGGCAACGCATAGTTCAGCATGCTCACCACTTCCATCGTCTTGCGGCTCGTGAAGGTCATTCGTCCGACGAGATAACCGACGACGATGCCATAAAGCCCGCCGAGCGGCATACCGATCAGCGCAATGATCAGGGTGTCCTTGATCGCTGGCAGGCCCTCGCTGAAAATAACCCGGTAATGCTCCAGCGTGAGGGTGTGATTGGCGCCGAACGCCAGCACGATCGATGCATAGAACAGCAACAGATAGAAATACAGGATCAACGCCGACACCAGAATGCAAAATCCCAGCAGCGCCAGCCCGGCTGTGTTCGAGACCGAGTCGTGTGCCGCGGCGACGGCGGCCTTGC
>WNFJ01431129.1_pt4 | contig 10804 bp, 9 predicted proteins | sample 5400461 | NCBI WGS metagenome assembly WNFJ01 (sample SAMN13153349, study PRJNA577476) | soil metagenome | isolation source: 115 cm saprolite on Douglas fir-dominated hillslope | place: USA:California | collected 2013-09-17
TTTTCTACTGGGCGCTCGGGACCTCGATCCGCCAGAGGCGGCGCTTTTGCATGGGTCGGCCATTACTGCCATCCCAGTCGGCCAGATCTCGGAAGGGCTCCCGGGCCTCCTGGCAAGGGCGCCGTTGGCGGATACCCTCGGCTATCTCCACTTGGACGTCGATGTGCTGGATCCGGCCGTCGGCCACGCGAACTACCTGCAGGCCCCCAAGGGCCTCTCCCTTCCCCACCTGACCGCCGCCATTGCCGTAGTCCGCGCTCGGGTTCCGCTCGGCGCCGCCGCGCTCACCTCCTATTCGCCCGAAGAAAACCACGATCAAAGTGTCTGTAGAGCGGCTTTTGCCGCGATTGATGCCATTGTGGCGAATGGCCCCTAGCCAAGGGATGAAGCCAACGGCCTCCTTGGCGAGATAACGTCAACGAGTTCGCTATCGGCCCCGCCCGCGGCTTGTTTCTTGTCTCGTTAGGCGTCTCGACACACCCGGCGATTGACAGTCTGCACTTTAGTGTAGTGGTGGGTCATGAGTGACTCCACCCGATTCAAGTATCTACGCATCGCCCTCGTCCTCGTCGGCATCATTTTTATTTTCGGCATTTACTCGCTGATGATCGCCTGGCCGTCGGGTTGAACGTTCGCGCATCCGTTTCACATGGCTGAGGAAGAATCCTTCGGTGATGAAACGCGCCAGGGTAGCTTGATCGCTTTCTCAAGATGAGCTGCTGCCGTTGATAGTGGATCCAGATAACACGCAAACTGGTCACATCGAAATTCGCCAACTGGGCATTGTGCCTTTGCCATATCGGCGTTTTAGAAAGGGAAATTCAACTAAGGAGGCAATTAATTATGAAACCAAAACAAATAATTATCAGTATTCTGGCAGTTCTATTCGTGTTCCCATTGATGGGGACGTTCGCTCAGCAGACATCGAGCTCGGGTTCTATCCAAGTGATCACCACTTTTGATTATCCCGGGGCAGGAAATTCGACCTTGCCGCAAAAGATTAACGAAAGAGGCGACGTCGTAGGCGAGTTCATCGATTCAAGCGGGGTGACGCGCGGTTTCGTCCGGTTCAGCGATGGTAGCTTTAGCGCTCCGATCGTCGACCCTAACGATACTGTCGGTTTTACCGAAGGACGCGGCATCAATAACTCACGCACAGTCGCCGGTGACTACGTCATCAGCGATGGTACCCTTCACTCGTTTTTCCTGTCGGGCGGCACCTTCACCGAATATGATGTTCCGGGCGCGGTCCAAACCAATCTGCTGTCGATAAACGATGCCGCCGAATTTACCGGCACGTTTGATCCTGACGGCAGCGGGATTTTCCAGGCATTCATCAACGTTGGCGGAACCTTAACCTCATTTAGCGTTCCGGCAGCTCTCTCGACCCTTGCTTACGAGCTCAATAATTCAAATCAGTTGGTGGTGGGATACTACATAGACAGCTCAGGAATCCTTCATGGCTACTTCCGGGATGCCAATGGGGCGCTGCACTTCCCGATCGATCCTTCGGGCTCCATTGGGACAGTCCTGTTTGGCCTTAACGATAAGAACTGGGTGGTAGGCAGATATGCGGACAGCTCAGGCGTGACTCATGGACTCTTCTTTGTCCCATCGACCTTTACATCGCTTAACGGAATCAATGACCAGGGAATTATCTGTGGTCGTTACGTCGATGCTTCCGGCATTGCTCACGGATTCCTGGCTCGCGTCAGAGGTATACCGCCGACAAATGCGGCGGCCCCGGAAATGAAGGCGTTCGCTTCCCCGTCGCGGATCACTCCACTCAACTCGTCGCCCTCGGCGTGGGGAGAAGCGAAGCTGGCACGCTGAGTTAAGCATCGAGGCCTCTTGCGGTAGGCCTTTTATGACACGCGGGCCTGGATGACAGGCCCGCGTGCCGCGTAGTTCGAGCGCACGATTGCGTTCGATTAAAGGAACCGAGAAATGTCAACGGCGCTGCGCAGGCATTCGGCAAACACACTAAAGTTGCAACGCAATGGAAACGTTGACTTCATCGACTGGTTAGGCTTAAAAGGTGTTCTTATCTGAATCAAAGGGCCTGGATACTGGAAGCGAGGTCGAGCGTCCTGCAAATACCGCTACCAAAAGGAAAGCGTAAGTGACAGCGCGCAGCACCGACCACACGATCGAAATGCCGGCCATTACCGAAACGCTTTCGGACGTCGTGTAGCCGCTGTGCCTGACCCAATCTTGCACAGCAGTCTGCGCGACTGGAACGGCAAAACAAAGAACCGCGGCCAGGCCGAATCCAAGAAGCGCCCACATCGAACCCTTGGAGCCCTCCTTCCACCTTCCGAGAATAACAACACCAGCCACAAAACAAACGAGCAACGTAGGCAACTGTATCGCGAACATTGAGAGAAACAGTTTAATCTGGTCCGTATTATTCATAAATGTTCGGTGTGCACGCTTGCGGCCTAACGATCACTTGGGTCCATTGCCTCTGCTGTGACGATCCTCGCTAGCACGATCGCGACACCGTCGATGAGAAATAGGCAAAAGATAAGCCGCAGTCGCGTCTCCATGAACGTGCGTTTTGGATTTGTGGTCACAGAATCAGCGGTCAGCTTGGCCAACAATAGCCGATTACTGGAGTAATCCTCTTAGCCAAAGCGCAGTGACAGGTCAACATCCTAGATGCTGGCCGCGGCGCGTGCGCTAGCGAAGCAGGGAAGATTCGCGATTACGCTCGCACGGGCACGCTGGCGGTGCGCTCGAGTTTGCCCCAGCTGACCCATGCGCCTTTGATGGCGCGCAGGATCGCTTTCCAGATGCAGTAACTGAGCATCGGACGATAGATCAGCCGCATTGGCAAGATGCGCCAGGCGCGCAGGATTGGTTCGCGTTCTAAAATACAGGCGAGTGTCGCAAGTAGCACGTCCATTGCAAGGAATGTGATGACGAACGGCAGCACCGCGTTCCACGCGCCGAACGGCAGAGAGGCCAGCAGGAATAAATCTACGATCGGCGTAATGGCGATCAGAATGATCTGAAAGAACCAGATGCTCGGTAAGCTGAACCACCCGAGCGCGCGATAGTTCCAGTTGAACACCATGTCACGATGTTTCCACAGACATTGCAGCGTACCGTAGGCCCACCGCGAACGTTGTCGCGCGAGTGTGGCCACCGTCTCGGGCGCTTCGGTCCACGCGATTGCCTCGGGCACATACACGATGCGCTGACCTTGTCTGTGTAACGAGAGCGTGAGATCGGTGTCTTCGGCGAGCGTTTCCAAACTAAGCCCACCCGCTTCGTCAATCGCGTTCTTCCGAATGGCGCTAATCGCGCCGGGGACAACAGTGATACAGTTCCAGCGATTGTAAGCGCGCCGATCCAGATTAAATCCGCAGGTATATTCCAAAGCCTGACAACGCGCAATGAAAGTGCGCAAATTACCAACCTTCGCATGACCTGACACTGCGCCGATGCGCTCATCCGCAAATGGCTCGAGCAAACGCGGCAATGTGTCGCGTTGACATTGCGTGTCGGCATCAAGGAAAACCACGATCCTGTTGTGCGCGGCGGTGAGGCCGCGCTGGAGAGCGCGCGCTTTGCCGCGGTTTTCCTGTTGGAACAATCGAATGCGCGATTCGTTCCGCGCAACGCGCTCAATTTCCGCAGCGGTTTGGTCAGTCGAGCCATCGTCGACGACGACCACTTCGATTTCGCCATTGTAATCTGTGGCGAGAAGCGTGCGCAGAGTTTCCGCAATTAATTTCTCTTCATTGTAAGCAGCGATCACGACGCTGATCGGTTCCGCGAAGTTTGTTCGAGGTAGGCGCCGAAAACGCGCCGCGAGCCAGATGACGATCAACGTGCGAACGACGACAAGTGCCGTCGCCACGATCATAAAAGCCCAGAGGAATTCTTCAATGCTGTGGTAAACGCGGAACCCGGTGCCGCTGACAATACGGGTAAGCGACTGACCACTGCCCTGAACGGGCGGCATCACTGCGTCGCGCGTCGTTCCGAGCAACGTGCTCAATGGCACGATGGTGTCGCCGCGTGTATGCAGCCAATCCAAAATGCGCGGAAGCGCTTCCACTGTTTGCGAGCGGTCGCCGCCCGCATCGTGGAGCAGGATTACGTTGCCATCGTGTCTTTGTTGTTTAATCCGCCGGAGGATGATGTCTGCGCCGGGCTTTGCCCAATCTTGCGGATCAATATTCTCAAGAACAACGAGATAGTTAAGATCTTCCGCGATTTTCAGAGGCGTCAATTCACTGAGGTTCGTCGGTCCAGTGTCGCTGGCGTAGGGCGGGCGAAACAATGTGGTCGCGCGGCCGGTAATGGTTTCCAGCAACAGTTGCGTGGCGTTCAGCTCCAATCGGATATGTTCCGGCCAGCAGAGCGCCAGGTTCGGATGGTAATAGGTATGGTTCCCGATCTCGTGTCCTTCGTTGAAGATGCGACGAACAAGCGCTGGGTAACGCTCTGCGTTTACTCCGACGACGAAAAACGTGGCCTTTACGTTCGCTGCTTTAAGAATGTCCAGAATTTTTGGCGTCCATCCCGGATCGGGGCCGTCATCAAAAGTGATTGCCACCTGATGCTCGCTGCCCGCGCCCTGGTGATATAGCGTCGGGAATTCCGCAAACTTCACATAGTTCGCTGTGAGATAGCCGTCTGCATCCACAGTCAGCTTGCGCATTCCGTCAGTGCGATCCTCGTCCACAGTCACGATTTCGCCGTCGCCAACGTCCGCGATCGTGTCGGTCGATTTTATTAGTTCCAGCGCCTGTCGCGTTTGATCATCGAATTTGAAATCGCGCGGTACGTTTAACGCGTCCCAGATTGCCGGGTCTTCGCTGCCGAGCCGATAAAGTGCGAACCCGCCCGCCTTCTCATCGCGCACCCCGCGCAATTCGTTGAGAAATGTGACGGCATCGAGGAACCAGACACCGTGTTCCGTGCCCTCATCCTGGAAATAGAAATACGGACTGTAACTCGGCCCCTGAACTTGAACGGTCCCGATTTCCGCGTCCTTGGCGCGGCTCATCGCTTCGGAAAAACTGATCAGCTCGCCCTTTTTGCCGCCGATCGGCCAGTCATATCCGTAGCTGCCAATTGCAATGATCCATTGCTTTGTGTCCGATCCATCCAGCAGGACATGCAGCCAACCTTCAAACCACGAGCGGGACGCCAGCGGCCCCGGTGGATCCGTTTCCGACGTTTCGTCGAACAACATCGCGACGAAACGATCGATGTTGTCACTGAGCGCATCGATGTCGATGTAATCCAGCTCCTGCCCCGGCTGAACGCACAACCACAACTCTTTGTTATCGTCGTGCAATGCGTCCGCAAACTTGTCGATGAATGCGGTTAAATCCTTCTTGTAAGCAGGATCAATTTGTTGCCAATCCACAACGACGCCGGCAGCCTTGGCGCTGCGCAACACGGCAAGCACATCCTGGATAAAGTGGTCCTGCCGTGTCGCGGGTCCATGCGCGAGATTCTCAATCGCTTCGGGCTGCCAGGTGTCGCCGACCAGATTCGTCAAGAGCGGCATCAGCGCGATCCCTTTGTTTGCCGCCAGCTTTGACACACGGCTATCGGAGTCGATTTGCAAATTGCCCATGCCATCAACGACCGTCATCCACTCCGGGCACACATGCGTAATCTGAGCCACGTGTTGCTGGAGCGACGCGTAGCTGTCGGGATCGCCATTTACATAGAATGCGAGTCGCACTTCGTTATCGGGCGATTTCTTCCGCGGGCGGGGCGAAGGAGTTGGTGCTGTGCCGGCGAGTTTTTTTGCGGCCTGACGAGTCGCGCTGAATTTCTGCCATAGCGACGAAGCGGTAGAAACGTGGCCCGCGGGATTCTCCCGTTGCAACGCACGCAATTGGCCTTTCAACTGCCGCAGCGAAAAGGGCACGTTCATCTTAGGTATGACAAAAAGCGTCTGAACGAAAAGCACCAGCGCTACGAAGAACAGCACGCCGCCGATTAGCAGAATGAGGCGTAGCCGCGGCCAGCGTTTACCGCTGGGATCGGAGAACACGAACGGCGTAACTTGTTCCGGAGGAAGCTCTGGCATTTGACGCGTATAATCGCTTAGGTCCGTGAATAAGAAAATCCGATTCTATCATTTCAACCTTGGACCCTCGATGGTAGACGTTGACGGGTAAATGAACGTTCAACCAGATTCTCTGCCGACCGGACATGACGGCATCGTCCAACGTTTAACCAAAGGCCCCATCATCCATTCCAGTGCGTGGGTTGTTCCTGGCGCCACTGTGCTTGGCGACGTAATTCTTGAAGAAGAATCGAGCGTCTGGTACGGCGCGGTTCTGCGCGGTGATATCAACCGCATCGTCATCGGGCCGCGCTCGAACGTTCAGGACAACGCTGTCATCCACGTTGACACCGGTTACCCAACAAGCGTAGGCGAACTGGTCACGATCGGGCACACCGCGATCGTTCACGCATGCAAGATCGATAATGAAGTGCTCGTCGGCATGGGATCCATCATCCTCGACGATGTCGAAGTCGGCGCCCGTTCCATCATCGGCGCAAACGCGCTTGTAACGATGGGAATGAAAATCCCACACGGCTCACTTGTGCTCGGCTCGCCCGCGAAAATTCGTCGGGAGCTGACACTCGACGAGCAAAAAGACATTGCGCGCTGGGCATGGAGCTACGTCGAAACAGCCAAGCAATATCGCGAATTTTATTGAACGATTTGTCTCCACAAAATCTGGAGCAATAGTCAGTCCATGAAAACTATTCTTGGCTCCGTAGTAGTGATTCTCCTCGCCGTTTTCTTCAATCACGCACGGTTAGCCGCCGAAGACACGCAATCCGCGGACATGCGCCTTTACCCTGCTGAAACCATTGAATGGAAAGCGGGGCCAGCCGCCTTGCCTCCCGGCGCAAAGATGGCTGTACTCGAAGGCGATCCAACGAAAGAAGGTTCGTTCGTAGTGCGTTTCCAGTTTCCTGACGGCTATCATGTCGCACCGCATACCCATCCAAAAACTGAGCGCGTCACGGTGATTTCGGGCGCTCTTTATCTCGCGACCGGCGAAGCGCTTGATCGCAATAGCGCAAAAAAACTTCCGGCAGGCTCCTTCGGTTACTGGCCCGCCGGAATGAAACACGCGGGGTGGTCTGAAGGCGTTACGGTAATTCAACTTCACGGGGTCGGCCCGTGGCAAATTAATTATGTGAATCCCGCGGACGATCCGAGGAACGCAAAGAAATCGCCTTGAGAAGGCGCTCCACAGAGCGGAGCCGTGAGCGAGGATCGACGGGCAAACTCGCTAAAGCGAGTGAGCGGAAACGAAGCGAGTCAAACGCGCTAAAACTTATTTGTTGCCGCGTCTGATACAGACGCTCTGCAATAGCAATTCGAAGCGCCACGGCGAGCAGCACTCATAGGCCAACGCCAAATGTCTCTGCCAGTTCGCGCGCGTTCTCACGCAAAAGTTCGGCGGCGCGTTTCATGTTTTCTTGCTGGCTCATTCCCGGGCGCGCGTTTTGGTAAATACCCTCAAAAATTTCGCGAAGTTCTCGGTCTTCAGATGCACGGCCAACAATTGCGAACACTGGCTTTCGGAGCTTTCGTGCGAGTCGCGCCACGCCGACCGGAGTTTTCCCTTCGAGCGTCTGCCGATCGAGACTCCCCTCGCCTGTAATCACCAAGTCCGCATCTTTCATCTTCGGTTCAAGCTCGACTGCTTCCGCGACAACTTCGAAACCCGGCCGGATTGTTGCGCCGCAAAAACTTAGCAAACCGAAGCCGAGGCCACCTGCTGCGCCGGCACCCGCTTCGTTCCGATGGTCGAACCCGAATTCTGTGGCCACGACGTCCGCGAGCCTCGTCAGCGCGCGTTCTAAATTGTCGACGTCGCTTTTGCTCGCCCCTTTCTGCGGACCAAACACTGGTGTCGCGCCATTTTCGCCCAGTAACGGATTCTTCACGTCGACCGCCGCCACGATGCGCGGTCGTTTTAGTTCCTTCGTTCGCTCAATCCGATTCAACAGAGGAAGTTCGTCAAACGATTCAATCTCGTTTGCTCCCTCGCCGAAGAATTGAAATCCTAACGCGCGCGCCATGCCGAAACCGCCATCGTTTGTTGCGCTGCCACCCAGGCCGATAATGATTTCGTTCGCACCGCGTTTGGTCGCATCCAAAATCATTTCGCCCACACCGAACGTAGTCGCACGAATTGGATCGCGTTCACTTTCGGAAAGTCGCCGCATGCCAGCGGCTTCGCTCATCTCCATTACCGCAAGTTTTTCCTGGTCAATCCATCCGTAGCGCGCGTCGATCTCGCGACCGAGCGGATCGTGCGCCTTGCATTCGATCCAGCAAGAGCCGCGCGCGTCACAAATCGCTTCCGCAGTCCCCTCCCCTCCGTCGGCCATCGGCACCACCTCGATCTGCGCGTCAGGCAGCACATCGAGCAGCCCTTTCGCGATGTTTTGCGCGGCGTCCCGAGCGTTGAGCGCGCCTTTGAATTTATCGGGGGCGATAAGGATTCGCACACCACTATTGTAGGGCGTCTGTGTCGAACGCCAACAAGAGGCGTTTCACAGAAACGCCTTACAATGACCGACGCCGCGACGCGGCAACCTACCCTTTCAGTTTCTTTTCCAGAACTTCACCGACTAATTGCGGATTCGCCTTTCCTTTGGACAACTTAATTACCTGTCCCTTGAGAAAATTCAGCGATGCAACGTTCCCTGCTCGAAAATCCGTTACTGGTTTCGGGTTCGCCGCGATCACTTCATCACACAATTTTTCAACCGCGCTTACGTCGCTCAGTTGCTCGACGCCTTTTTCTTTCACAATCGCAGCTGAGCTCTTTCCGGTCGCAAACATTTCCGCAAAAACTTCCTTGCCTTGTTTGCCGCTGATTTTTCCGCTCTCGATCAAGTTCACGAACTCATCAAGCGCCTCGGGTCGAATCGGACACTCGTTTATCCCTTTACCTGCGGCCCCAAGCGCGTTCTGCAAATCGTTCAATATCCAGTTGGCTACGTTCTTTGGCTTTTTTGCGCCTTTGGCAGCCGCCTCGAAATATCTCGCTAACTCGAGATCATTCGCCAGCACGGCGGCATCGTAGGGGCTCACCTGGTATTGCTCGACGAATCGTGCGCGCTTCGCCTTTGGCAACTCCGGAACACGCTCCCGCACCTCGGTAACCAGCGCATCCGTTTTCACCGGGACGAGATCCGGATCAGGAAAGTAACGGTAATCGTGCGCGAATTCCTTGGTCCGCATGAGAAACGTTTCACCCGCGACATCATTCCAGCCGCGAGTCTCCTGCCCCATAGATTCACCACGCTCCAGGATGCTCGTCTGGCGGCCAATCTCGTAAGCGAGAGCGCGCCGGACACCGCTGATCGAGTTCAAATTCTTGAGTTCGATTTTTGTTCCGAGTTCGGTTTGATGTTCAGGCCGTACGGAAACGTTGCAATCGCAGCGAAGTTGTCCCTTCTCCATATCAGCATCGCTCACCGCGCCGTAGATCAGGATCTGTTTCAACGCACTTAAGAATGCGAACGCTTCCTCGGGCGAATTGATTTCCGGCTGGGTAACGATCTCCATCAACGGCGTGCCTGCGCGATTGAAATCAATGCCGGTGCTGTTCTCGAAGTGGAAACTCTTTGCTACGTCTTCCTCCAGATGGATCCGCACCAGATGCACTTCCTTGTCATGCGTGACTATATTTTTCTGCGCGTTCTTGGGATAAGCGAGATCATGCAACGACACGCTGCCGTTCGTGCACAGCGGCATGTCGTACTGCGAAATCTGATAATTTTTCGGCATGTCCGGGTAGAAATAATTTTTGCGATCGAACTTGCTGACCGTCGCGATATCGCATCCGAGCATCAGTCCCGCCAGCACGGTCATGCGCAACGCTTCCTGATTCATCACCGGCAACGCGCCGGGAAGCCCGAGGCAAACCGGACAAGTGTGTGTGTTCGGCTCGGCGCCAAATTCAACCGGCGAAGCACAAAACATTTTGGATCGCGTCTTGAGTTGCACGTGCACTTCCAACCCGATCGTCGCGATGTAGTTCATATGTGCGCAATATTTCGTTTAAAGCGTTGAAGCGTTAAAACGTTAAAGCGGCTGTCATTCTGAGCGAAGCGAAGAATTTCTGATTATTTCTGTCGACTCAGGTAGCAGAGAAACATAGCCGGAGATGTTTCGCTCCGCTCAACATGACACCGAAAACGGTGCATTGCGCCGGAGTTCCAAGCTGATCAATAGGCAATCCGCAGTCCGCGATCCGCAATTGAAACCGCGTTTTGCCGCAGCGCGTGATCGCAAAGAACGAGTGCGGCCATTGCTTCGACGATCGGCACGGCTCGCGGCAGAACACACGGATCGTGTCGGCCGCGGGCGGCAAGCTCAGCCTGCTCGTTTGAAGTGGTGACGGTTTTCTGCTCGAGCGCGATCGTTGCAGGCGGCTTAAACGCAACGCGAAAGTAAATGTCTTCGCCATTGCTAATCCCACCTTGGACGCCTCCAGAGTTGTTCGTGGTTGTCCTAATTCTTCCAGCGCGGGTTTCGAATGCATCGTTGTGCTGCGAGCCCCGCATCTGCGTCGCCGCAAATCCAGAGCCGATCTCGAACGCTTTCGCAGCCGGAATGCTCAGCATCGCTTTCGCCAGGTCTGCTTCGAGCTTGTCGAATACGGGCTGGCCAAGTCCGGGTGGGATGCCGCGCGCCACACACTTGATTACGCCACCAACGGAGTCGCCTGCATCTCGAATCTGCTCGACCAGCGAGATCATCTTTTTCGCAGCGGCAGCATCCGGG
>WNFJ01211332.1_pt1 | contig 10803 bp, 11 predicted proteins | sample 5400461 | NCBI WGS metagenome assembly WNFJ01 (sample SAMN13153349, study PRJNA577476) | soil metagenome | isolation source: 115 cm saprolite on Douglas fir-dominated hillslope | place: USA:California | collected 2013-09-17
CGTTTTACCTGCTCTGATTCCCGCCTGGACCAGGGCGGTTGCCTCCTTGATCATCGAAGAATACTTCTTCAAATCCTCGAGATTGGAGATCGGTCCATGGCCGGGAATGATCTTCGCACCGGCCGGGATTTGCGGGATCACCTTATCCAGATTTGCAATCAGGCCTCTGACGCTTCCACCGCTCTGAAGGTCGATGAACGGGAATCGTCCGGAGAAGAAGTCATCCCCCATGTGAACGACGTTGGACTTGGAAAAAAAGATGATCGCGTCGCCGTCGGTGTGTCCCTTTGGGAAATGGATCGCGCGAATGTCTTCGCCGTTGATGTGCACCGTCACTCGGTCCTCGAAGGTAATCACCGGAAGGGCCGCCTTTGGCGCCGCCGGCTTCGTCTCGCCCGTTGGGCTATGGCTTTCAACTCCGAGACGCTTTCGAACGTTCTCGTGGGCGATGATCGCGGCGGTCGCGGCAAATTGCTCATTGCCGCCGGTGTGATCTCCGTGCCAATGGGTATTGAGCACGAACTTCACCGGTTGAGGGTTAATGTTTTTCAGGGCGGCCTGGATCTTGGGGGCAAGGGGCGCGAACTGATCGTCGACGATCAGGATGCCGTCCTCCCCGACGGAGACCCCGATGTTGCCGCCCGAGCCTTCAAGCATGTAGACGTTTCCGGCGACCTTGGTCGCCTTGATCTCGACCTTGCTGAAGTCCTGTCCTTGCGCCTGTGCGGCAATAGCGACGAGCAAGCCGAGCGATGCTCCAACGATCATTCGCAGCTTCAAATGGGTACCCTCCGCAGGCCTTCTTACACCAGCGTTCCACGCTCAGGTCCATCGTTTCGAGTCTCGGCTTGGCAGTCGTGTTCAAGATGGTCAGCAACTTGACGCCGCGAGTTATGCCTCGTACATCGAAACGATGATCCCCGCTCGTTCCTGTGCGCTGGTTGCGCTGGCCCTCGTGGAATGCGCTTGTCTGCAACCGACCTCTGATCCCGGAACGTCCGGGTTCTATTTGCCTCTCGCAGTGGGGAATACCTGGGTTTACACATGCGGAACGTTCAACAAAATCAATAGCGTGCAGCAGACGGTCACCGTCAATGGAATGCAGACTTTTGCCTATGGGCTCGAGATTCCAACCTCGCCCACCCAAAGCACCATTCAAATACAATTGCTGGCCAACGACGCGCAGGGAAACACGACGCTCTATGGATACTTAATCAACGGCGCCGTCACTCTCGTTACGCCGACGGTCATCATTGCCGCGGTTCCCACGGCGGGCAATTCCTACAATTATCCAAGTCCCAGCGGCACAACTGTTCTGAGGCAATACCTGGGAAGCGGCAACAGCACCCCCACGCCGCTCGGGACCTACCATAACCTCGCCGTGTACAATGAAAACAATCGCCAGGAGAATTACGGGTACGTTCAAGGCGTAGGGACGGTTGAAGAAAACCACGGCCCCAATGCCATCTACGATTGCCTGATCAGCTCGGTTCAGCTGCACTAGCTATAGCGTGTCGGGAAATTGGGCGACATAGAGACTCGGCCGCCCAACGTTTCGCTCCAGCACTGCGGTATTTTTCGCTGCGCAGGTGTGCTCGCTGCACGTTGGGAATGATCGATTTATCCCACCAGCTCGACTTGTCTTCTCGCGGCCAACCCGCGGGCCAGCTTGTTGAGGTTGAAACCCAGCAGCGCGAGCTGACCGCACGCACCCATCATTCGCATCGACCGTGCTCGCGGCCGATGAAAGTTGTACCGGCTGCTCTTTTACCGCGCCAATTCTCGCCTCCACCAACGCCCGTTCTTTCACCAGCTTCTCTCGCACTGGCTCGCTGACGGCCCATTCCATCTTTCCCCGGGGGGCCAAGGCCCACTTCCTTGACTCCCAGCTCTTTGAGCCGCTTGACGTTCTTCTCGCTGTGACCTGCTCGGTCGTAGGCATAAGCGCGCGGTGGCTTGCCGAACAGGGCGATGTGGTCCTCCACGGCCTTGACCGCAAACTTCGCGTCCACCAACTCGCGCCGATCCATCGCCAGCCGCGCCAAAAGAAACCCCCGCGCAGCCGAGTGATGCCCCACGTCAATCCGAATTCCACTGTCCTGCGCTCAGCGACGATCACTTTGTCACCACCGACTTCAATGGGTACCAATTTCGCCGACTTCACCGGGAGCCAGGGGACCGCCTTCTAAATGAGCTTTTGCAGAAGCCCTCGAAAAATCTCACACTGGGCTTGCGCGGATCAGCCTTTCATCGGAACTTCCGCCGCACGATAACGGCGTAAGAGCCCGGCCCTCATTGGGGAGGCGTCCGTAGATCCCGAATCCGCCGTCGTCGGACGAGCGAGTTGACCCTATGCGGCGCATACATTGTCGGTTCAGGTGAAGAACCGCGACGAAATCACCAGGTGGGTCCCTGGTATCTGGTGAGTCCGGGGAAATTGGTACCCACGGAGACCGGTGGCGACAATCACTTCGGAACCTGGTCTCATTTTCGGGGAACCTGGTCCCCGCCTCCCGGCTCGAAAGGGAGCGACCTTGTCGACTTGGTGAACAACTTTAGCGAATTCGCGACCGGAAGGGCTCGGTCTGATGTTGATTTACCCCGCCAGCTCGACTTCTCTGCGCACCGCGAACGCGCGGGCCAGCTTGTTCAGATTGAGGATGTGCACCGCCGTGACCTGCGGTAACCCTCAGACGGTCAACCTCTCCATCTCGGGCGTTCCCTCCGGCGCGTCGGCTACTTTCAACCCCACCTCGATCACAGCGGGGAACAGCTCGACGCTGACCGTCAATGCCGGCACCGCGGCGCCCGGCACGTATCCCCTGACCGTCACCGGCACCGGCCCCTCGGCCACCCACTCCACGACGGCGACTCTGATTGTGCCTCGGAATGATTGCGACGCTGACGCAGGGCACCTCCGGCATGAGCACGATCAGCACCGCCGTGACCTCCGGCAACGCTCAGACGGTCAACCTCTCCGTCACGGGCGTGCCCACCAGCGCGTCGGCCGGGCTCAACCCGACCTCCGTCACTTCGGGCGGTAGCTCGACGCTCACCGTGAATGCCGGCACTGCGGCGCCCGGCACCTACCCGCTGACCGTGACCGGCACCGGCACCTCGGCCACCCACTCGACCACCGTCACTCTTACCGTGCGGGCACCGGTGACGAACGACTTCTCGATTAGCGCCAACCCGAACAGCCTGACGGTGGCGCAGGCCCACTCCGGCACGAGCACGATCAGCACCGCCGTGACCGCCGGCAGCGCCCAGACAATCAACCTCTCCATCTCGGGCGTTCCCGCCGGCGCGTCCGCTACTTTCAACCCGACCTCGATCACAGCGGGGAACAGCTCCACGCTGACCGTTCATGCCGGCACCGCGGCGCCCGGGACCTACCCGCTGACTGTCACCGGCACCGGCACCTCGGCCACCCACTCCACGACGGTGACTCTGATTGTGCCTCGGAATGATTGCTCCATCAGCGCGAGCCCGGCCAGGGTCTCGGTCCCGCGCGGGAGTTCTGCGCGCTACACGGTTAGGACGGCGATAGTCTCCGGGAGGTCGCAGAGAGTGACCTTCTCGGTGAGCGGCGTGCCCGCTGGGTCGACGGCCACCTTCACCCCGACCTCCGTCATCACGGGCGCCAGCTCGGCGTTGAGGGTAACCACCTCAGCACCACCCCCACGGGCGACCACACTCTGACCATCAAGGGGACCGCGGCCTCGGGGAGCCACACAGTCCAAGTCGTACTGAACGTGAGGTGAAGGCTTCGATGGGCTAGGGGCCTCATCCCAGTTGCGGAGGGATGGGGCCAAGGCGAGCGGCGCAGTCGAGGATTGGCCGACGACAAAACTAGGGACGTTCCGCGCGCGTTCGCTTAGACATTGCGCATGTCGGATCTCACATTTGCTCGCGGGCAAATGGCGCTCTCGCTGGCGTTTCACATCGTCTTCGCCGCCATCGGAGTCGCGTTGCCGGCGCTAATGGCCGTGGCCGAGTGGCGTTACCGGCGAACGGGCGATCCGGTGTACCTCGAGCTCGCCAAGCGATGGGCAAAAGGCACGGCCGTCCTCTTTGCAGTGGGGGCAGTTTCAGGCACGGTGCTCTCATTCGAGCTGGGCCTGCTCTGGCCGCGATTCATGGCGTTCGCGGGCGGCCTGATCGGCATGCCCTTCTCGCTCGAGGGATTCGCCTTCTTCACCGAGGCGGTCTTCCTCGGGGTCTACCTCTACGGCTGGGAGCGCCTTTCCCCGCGGGTTCCCCTTCTCTCGGGAATCGCAGTGGCGGTGAGCGGCGCATTTTCCGCTTTTTTCGTAGTCCTCGCGAATGCGTGGATGAACACGCCCGCCGGTTTCCGCTTGGTGAACGGGGTGCCGGTGGACGTTGATCCGCTCGCCGCGATGTTCAGCCCAAGCTGGGCGCACGAGGTCCTGCACGTGCTCATCGCCAGCTACCTCGCCACCGCCGCCGCCATCGCTGCGGTCCATGCGTTCTTCCTTCTGCGGGACCCGGAAAGTCGGTTTCACCGCGCGGCCTATGGAATCGCCGGCGCAATGATGGCGGCAACCGCGCTCGCCCAACCGCTCTCTGGCGATATCAGCGCCCGCGCGGTCGCTCGCAATCAGCCCGCAAAGCTCGCCGCGCTGGAGGGCCAGTTCCGGACTGAACGCGGGGCACCCCTGCGCGTCGGAGGTTGGCCGGACCCGGCCACGCGCGAGACCCACTATGCGATCCCAATCCCGCATGGCCTCTCGCTGCTCGCGTTCCACGACTGGAACGCCGAGGTTCGTGGCCTGGACGCATTCCCGGAGAGGGACTGGCCCGACACTCGCGTCGTGCACGTCGCATTTCAGCTGATGGTCGGCGCCGGCGCCTTTCTCGCGCTCGTCGGCCTCGCATGGCTCGCATCTACGCTCTGGCGCCGCCATCTCCCGATTGGGCGGCCCCTGCTCATCGCCGTGGTGATTTGTGGACCGCTGGGATTCCTCGCCATCGAAGCCGGTTGGGTGGTGACCGAGGTCGGTCGTCAGCCGTGGGTCGTCTATGGCCTGGTACGCACCAGCGATGCCGTGACGCCGGTTACTGGCCTCGGGGTGCCGTTTGCGCTGGTGACCCTCCTCTACCTGGTGTTGGCGGGGGTGGTAGCCGTCCTCTTGCTTCGTCTCTTCGCCAAAACGAGGGCGATCGATGCTCAATGATGCGACCTTGCTTGGAGCATGCATGCTCGGCTCGCTCGTGCTGTACGCCCTCTTTGGCGGCGCCGACTTCGGGGGCGGCGTCTGGCACCTGATCGCTTCAGGTCCGCGGGCACGGCAGCAACGGGATCTCATCGCGAACGCGATCGCGCCGATCTGGGAGGCCAATCACGTCTGGCTCACTCTGATCGTGGTGGTGCTTTTCACCGGATTCCCGGCGGCCTTCGCCGAGATCGCTACCCGCCTGCATGCGCCCCTGGTCGCGCTCCTGATCGCGATCGTCATCCGGGGCTCGGCTTTTGCCTTCCGATCGGCGAGCGGGGATCGCCCCGTCGAAGAGCGCGGCTGGGGCACGGCGTTCGGGCTCGCGAGCATCGCCGCGCCGATGCTGCTTGGAATGACCCTGGGAACGCTGTCCTCCAGTCAGCTTCCGGACTCCGCGTTGCGGCTCTCCTGGCGCGGACCGTGGCTGACGCCCTTCGCCCTCGCCTCCGGCTTGTTCACGCTGGCGTTGTTTGCCTACTTGGCCGCGGTTTTCCTCACCGTCGATGCGGCGGAAGAAGACCAACTGCAGGAAGACTTTCGCCGCCGGGCGATCGGCGCCGGTGTGTTGGCCGGTGCATTAGCGCTGGCGACCTTTCTTCTCGCCGATGCTGGGGCGCCGCTGGTCCGGGAGGGGCTGACCCACCGGATTTGGTCCTGGCCCCTTCATCTGCTGACCGGGCTGGCTGCGATTGCCGCGCTCGCCTCGCTTGTCACCCGGCGCTTCCACCTTGCGCGCGTCTTCGCCGTTCTCCAGGTGGCGCTGGTCGTCCTGGGGTGGGGAGCCTCTCAGTACCCGTTCCTGGTCGTCCCGACGATCACCCTCGCCTCGGCTTCCGCCTCGCCCGCGACGCAGCGGATGCTTCTGTGGGCGCTGGCGGCCGGGGCGGTGTTGCTCTTTCCCTCCCTGCGCCTGCTGTTTCGGGTTTTCAAAGGAAGACCGCGCAGACGCATCGGCGCGCCCTAGATGCGCAACCAGGGTTTCGACTGTTCAGCCTTCGGGAATGGCCTTCACGAACTTGTTCAACCAGTCCTGGATGGCGTGGGCATTCTTGGGGCCGGTTCTGAGCAGGTGCTTCTGGGCCGCGCCGAGCTGCTCAAGCGTCGGATCGACATAGGCGTAAAACAAACCCTTCTCCTGAAGCTCCGGGTCGGTATTCGGAACTGGCGTACTGGTGAGTTTTTTGATCGCATCGTGCAGCGCCGCGTCGAAGGTCCGGCCAGCGCGACCCACTTCCGAGAACGCCGCCTCGAAGAAGGGCTTCAACTGCCCGTAGGCCTTCGCGGCCGCCACCGGATCGATCGATCCGAGGACGCTCGCGATGAAGTCATAGCGAGCGTAGCTTCGCGGCGAGGCGTAAAGATGGCGACTCTCCCTGACGACAGCGAACCCGCCCGAGGGGGCGAGGAACCCCACCACCGGTCGAGGGCTGTTGCCCTCGGCCACCAGATTTACCGCCGCCACCAGGCGGCGGAGAATGCCGTCCTCGGCCAGCCACTTCGACAGCTCCGGCGAGGAAGAGAGCTTTGAGGCCAGCTCTCTCAAAAGAGCTTCTCCCCGCGCTGCGTCGACTGCAGGCGGCGTAGGCCCCGCGTCCGCTTGCGCGGTCGCTGCCGTCTCGGCCGGGGGTGCGACCGATGTTGTCTTCTGGCTGTCCCTCCAGCGCAGATAAACCACGACGGCGGGAACCGCGATCACCACCAGCACCACCGCGATCACCAGCAGTCGCGTCCGTCTGGCGCGCCGGCGTTCTTCCTCGGTCAAGTCAAAAGGGGAGGTTTCATTCATGGCCAGCTCCTCGACGCAGGGCAACAGGGAAACGACGCGACCCTTCCTACACTGCTCAGTGAAACATCGGTTGGCAACGTTTCAGTCGGCGGATCGTCCTCCGGTATCCACCTCGTTGGGAAGCTCGTCGACCGATTCGCCCGGCTCCTCCGGGAAATGCAATGCCAGCTGCTTCCCCGCTTCCTCGACGCCGTGGAGCAGCCCTTCGGTGAAATTGCCGGATCGAAAGTAGGTGGACATGGCGGCCGAAATCTTCTCCCAGAACTCCTGGCCGACTTTCTGGTGAATTCCCTCGTCGCCCAGAACCACGAACTTCCGCCGACCGGGGACGACGAACAGAAGCACCCCATTGCGATGCCGGGTCTTCTCCATTCCCAGACGAACGAAGGCTTTCTCCGCGGCCTTTCGAACGCTTCCCCAAAAAATCCGGGAGACCGATACCCGGATCTCTCCGCTGGTCCGCTTTTCGGCCTGGGTAATCGCTTCCTCGACCCGCTTGACGTCGATTTTTTGAAGGAGTTTTCGATGCCTCATCGCCGCGCCTCCTCACCACGAGCCGGATGCACCGCCTCCGCCGGAGCGGCCGCCGCCGCCCGAGAATCCGCCCCCGTCTCCCCCCCCCAATCCGCCCCCCCCCCCCCCAAACATGGCCAGGGATGGATGGGTGATAAGCAGCAGCAGGACCGCCGCCCCGATGATCAGCCCGAAGATCAGCTGAACAGGGCTCAGAGGTTGCCTTGGGCGTCCGCGCGCGCCTACAGCGGGCCGGCGACTGTCGCTACTCTCCCCGCCGATCGCCCGAATGCTCGAATCCACCCCGGCGGCGATCGCTCCGTCCCGGTCTTGCGCCTGGATTCGCGGGACGATGGCTTCGCGGATGATCCGCGAGGCGACGGCGTCCGGAACGACGCCTTCCAGGCCATAGCCGACTTCGATCCGGACTTTCCTGTCCTCGGAAAAAACGAACAGCACCAGGCCGTCGTCCATCCCCTTTCGCCCCACGCGCCAGGCCTTGAAAGCGCGCACCGTCCAGTCTTCGATCGGATCCCCGCCAGTGCTGGTGCCGATCCACACGAGGATCTGATGCCCGGTTTGTTGCTCGAAGACCCGGAGCCGCTGATCGAGCGCGGCGCGGGCTCCTGGCGAGAGAAAGCCAGCGTTGTCGGTTACCCATCGGGTGGGGGGTGGCGGAATCGGGGCGGCGCCAATCGCCGTTGCGCAGGCGATCAACGCGACTATCGCACCGATGCGCGTCGCCGCTTTCATCATTAACGGGGTTGAAACTGGACCTTGGGAGCGGTCTCGGCTCCCGGTTGAGCTTTGAAGTACTGCTTCTCGTTGAAGCGGCTTCCGAAGAATCCGGCGATCAAGACGGTCGGAAAGGAATTGCGCTTGGTGTTGAAGGCTTGAGCGGCTTCGTTGTACCGCATCCTTTCCACTGAGATCCGATTTTCAGTCCCTTCCAGCTGGGCCTGCAGGTCTCGAAAGTTTTGAGTGGCCTTGAGGTCCGGATATTTCTCGGCGACCACCAGAAGGCGACTGAGCGCGGAGGACAGTGCGTCTTGAGACTTCTGAAACTTATCGAAAGCAGCGGGATCGTTGATGATCTTGTCCGCGCCGGCGGCCGAGATCTGGCCGACGCGAGACCTCGCTTCGGTGACCGCGGTGAACGTGTCCTTCTCGAAAGCAGCCGCACCCTTGACGGTTTCAACCAGGTTGGGGACCAGGTCCGCCCGTCGCTGGTACACGTTTTCTACCTGCCCCCACGCGGATTTGACCTGCTGATCGAGCGCCACCAGGGTGTTGTAGCTGCCGACGCACGACATCCCCAGCACGATCAGAATCGCGACTAAGCCTATACCGACCCACTTGCCCATTGCGGACCTCCGATTCGGCACTGCGGGCCGAAACAGACTCTTTGTACCGCGAGCCGCGGTTTCGCAAGGATTTTGGATTTCTTGCTAGGGTAGCTCCCATGCGCTTCAACACACTCGCCATTCACGCTGGACAGCAACCGGATCCGACCACGGGGGCGATCATCACTCCCGTGTACCTGACCTCAACCTACGTCCAGGCCGGACCAGGGGAGCACAAGGGCTACGAGTACAGTCGAACCAAGAATCCGACGCGCCAGGCGTTGGAGGACTGTCTGGCTGCGCTGGAGGGCGCGAAGTACGGCGCTGCATTTTCCTCCGGATGCGCCGCGGCTGACGCGATCATGCATTTGCTCGACGCTGGCGACCACGTCGTCTGCTCCGATGACGTCTACGGTGGAACGTTCCGCCTGTTCGACAAGGTTTTCAAGCGTCAGGGTCTCCAATTTTCCTTCGTCGATCTTTCAAATCCCGCGAATCTGGAATTGGCAATTACTCCGAAGACCAAGGCCGTCTGGCTGGAGAGCCCCACCAATCCGATGCTGAAGCTGATCGATCTCGCTCGGGTGGCGGAGGTCGCCAAGAAACGGGGTCTGTTTTCAATCTGCGACAACACCTTCATGAGCCCGTATTTTCAACGGCCGATCGAGCTCGGCGTCGACGTGGTGGTGCACTCCACCACCAAGTACCTCAACGGCCATAGCGACTGCGTGGGCGGGTTTGCTTGCACCTCGAACAAGAATCTGGCGGATCGCCTCTATTTTCTTCAGAACGCGATCGGCGGGGTGGCCTCTCCGATGGACAGCTTTCTGGTCCTGCGAGGGGTGAAGACGCTCGGGATCCGGATGCAGAGACACGCGGAGAACGCGGGCAAGGTGGTGGAGTTCCTGGCGACCCATCCCAAGGTTCAAAAGGTCACCTATCCAGGCCTCTCCAACCACCCGCAGTACGCGCTGGCCAAGCGGCAGATGAGCGGCTTTGCAGGAATGGCCACCTTCGAAGTCCGCGGGGGGTTGGAGAGCGCCCGCGCCTTCCTGAAGGCAGTGAAGATCTTCGCCTGCGCCGAGGCGCTGGGCGGCGTGGAGTCGTTGATCGAGCACCCGGCGATCATGACCCATGCTTCGGTGCCGAAGGAGACTCGCGAGAAGCTCGGCATTTCCGATGGATTCATTCGGCTATCGGTCGGAATCGAGGAAGCGCAAGACTTGATCGACGACCTGGCGCAGGCCCTGAAGGCGGCCTAGTCCTCGTTGAACAGTCCCAATGGCGCGGCTGCACTTCGCGCTTGACTTGGAACGATGCGAAGCGGCTCTCCACCAAGGGCTGGGGGGACACCAAGCCCGTCGCCGTCAACCGAACGGAGGACGGTCGGGCGCAGAACCGGCGCGTCGAGTTAGTGAAGAAATAGCCCGCTGGAGTGCGCTCCCTCCCCGTCGCCATTACCAATAGCCGGTGGAACACCAACGTCTACGCTTAATGTACGCGGTCTCGCGTACGGGAGGTTAAACCGTGAAGGCCATCCTGGTGCACCAATTCGGCGGTCCCGAAGTATTGAAGCTCGAAGAAGTTCCGACGCCAAAGCCTGCCGCTGGGCAAGTGCTGGTGCGGATCAGTGCCGCGGGCGTGAATCCCTATGACACGTACACGCGCAACGGGACCTACGCGATCAAACCGGCGCTTCCCTACACCCCCGGCGGGGATGCCGCGGGTATCGTCGAGGCGGTCGGGAGCGGTGTGACCAAAGTAAAGCCCGGCGATCGCGTCTACACGGCGAACACCGTCACCGGTGCATACGCCGAATATGCGCTGGCGCTGGAGAAACAGGTTCATCCGTTGCCGGCGAAGATTACCCTTGCTCAGGGCGCGGGAGTCTGGGTTCCCTACGGCACCGCGTACCACGCCT
>WNFJ01446856.1_pt1 | contig 10803 bp, 14 predicted proteins | sample 5400461 | NCBI WGS metagenome assembly WNFJ01 (sample SAMN13153349, study PRJNA577476) | soil metagenome | isolation source: 115 cm saprolite on Douglas fir-dominated hillslope | place: USA:California | collected 2013-09-17
AGTCAACGGTGTGGGCACCTTGCGGGGCGTCATACCGAAGTCGGCCAGCGTGGCAGGCGCGTTCCCGTGCGTGGCGTTGATCCAGCTCCGAAAAGCCCCCATGACGGGGTTCACCTTCGCTTTCACATCGACCAGGCCCTTGAGCGCGTCCTTCCAGCTTGCCTTCGCCGTGTCCACTTTGGACAGCGCATCTTCCAGGCTTTGCTGCCCGTCGAGCGTCAACGACCCGCCCGGCGAGTGCTTCAACGTCCCCGCAAGCTCTGCCCAGATAATGGCGTGCGCTCTAACGACGGCTCACCTTTGGGGAGAGACGCGCTCGATCGCTCAAAGTGGCGGCCTAGGGCAAGCCTCAGGCGTTTGGCGAATGACTCATCCACATCGGGAAACGCGATAAAATTCCAGAAATTGCCGGCACGAGCGCCGAATTGCCTGACGCGTGGCGCCTGATGTCTTACGCTTCATGCATGAGTGAGGAGCTCAAACGCCTACTTGCCGAGGTTCGCTTGCGTCCCAGAATGACGGACGAAGAGCGCGAGAATCAAGCTCGGGATTTTGCCGCCGGCAACGTCGGTATCGAAGAGCCTCGCGTGACGCGTGCTGTGGTGGACGAAGCCGCGCGCCGTCAGGTCGGGCAAACCCGCTAGGTCGTGCCGGGCGGGTGGAGTGAAGACGACGACCAGGAAGCGGACGAGCGCACGCTAGTTGCAGCAGCAAACGGTCGCGCACAAGCGCTCTACATGCAATCGCTGGTGCGCCGGACGCTGCGCTCGGCAACCATCGCATTTCGCACGATAACGCCCGAGCTCGTTTGCGAGATGAACCGGCTCGCGATGGTGGGGCTGATGCCGACCGCGGGCAAGCCAAGGCGCCGATCGGACATCGAGATCGCGGGCTCTCGGCACGTACTGCCCGACCACGACGAAGTGCCTTTCTTGATCAAGGAGGCATGCAACTTCGTCAACCTGGAAGCGCAAGGCGATGCTCTTTTTCTTGCCGCATACATTCTCTGGCGGATTTGCTGGATTCATCCGTTCGAAGACGGCAACGGGCGCGTCGCTGCTACGAAACGATGCCATCACGCGCTTCGACCGCTCTCGCGGCGAGGACCGAAACGTTTCGTCGAGCTTGACTTTCATCCGAACGACGGCGCTTGGCTCTGCGGCGGCAAGTCTTCCGCCGCGGCGGCCGCCGCGTACGCGATCGCAGCGCGAACGTGATCCGCGTTCAACGCCGGGTACGCTTGGAGAATTGTCTCCACCGAATCCCCGTCGGCCATGCTCGCCAGCACCGCTCGCAGGGTTACCCGCGTCCCCTTGAAAACGGCCTGCCCCGCGCACACGCGGGGATCGCGATCGAAGTACTCCTGGTAGTTCACCATGATCGAAATGTAGCACTGCGTCGGGCGATCGGCTCCGGTGGAAACCGCTCTCGCTGGACCACCAGGGGTAGCCTACGGCGTCATCGATTCGTTCGTAATCGACAGAGTCTTTGCGAGACCCAGCCCCGTGACCTTCCTAAACGACCAGCTGCCGTCCATCTTCAAAAAAGAATAGAGAGCCTGGCCTTGGGCACCGTGCCCATGGATGGCCAGTGAATGAGTCCCCGCGGCTGGCTTAGGGGCTGGTAGTGGGTCAGTTTGAGTTCTTCAGCGAACTTGGCCGTGTATTGAGGCTCGAATGAGAATGCGACGCGTGCCGTTGACCCCTGAGCAGGGAGCTGAGATTGGCTCTGCGTTGACGCTGCGAGGTGTGTCAGCGGATCGGGTCGGTGTCGCTGGTGCCGGATACGGTGCAGGCCGTCATTGCGCCCGCTCCGGGCATGATCACGTCCGCGGCAATCTCGTGTGCCGTAACGGTTTGCTCGAATTGCGGGAACCTGCGGCTCCATGCCCTTGCGGGGATCGGTCTGGCGGCGCTTGGGAATAGGCAAAGCTGATGACGGAGCCGAATCAGACTCCCGTCTTCGCCCCCGTCAGCCTGCCTGGGATCATAACTGAGGGCCCTATCGAGCTGGTATCAGGGCACCGTGCCCATCGTGTGACACAGATTGTCGGAGCGTTCGTGGGATCGATAGGCGCGATCATGCTGGGCGCTGGTATCGCCCCAAAGGTGGCACAGCCGGCCGTTATTCCACCGACCGCAATGCAGGCCGTGTCTGACCTTTGCGTAAAGGACCCCAAGGAATGTGGCATCCTGTCTCTCTCGTCGAAGGACATCGGGTCCGCTCTAACTATCTTCGGCTCTCTCCTTCTTCTGGTGCAGTTCGTCCTCGTTCTGCTCCCCGAAATATCTAGCTTGCTGCGGCGCTTTTCACCGACCCACAAGCCTTCGCAATCGGCTTCGGCATGAGCGCGATCAGCTCGCTAAGCTCCCACACGTGGTCAGCGATACCAGCGGCCATCGCAGGGGTGACGCGCAATGTCTGGTGCACGCGGCAAAAATTGTAGTGCATGAAGTGGAGCGCAATGGCGAACTCCAGATTCTGCACCTTCTTTGAGAAGCCGTTGGTCAATCGCGTAAGCCGTCGCATCGACATTCGCATCGTGAGGTTCTGGCGCTCCACATGCGACGTGCTCACGTGTGCCATGTCCGGCTCGCCCATGATCGGTATCGGCGTGAGGTTCGCGCCGATGCACGCGGGCGGCGAGTACCGCGCCGCGCCCGCAGGGACTTCGCCGTAGAGCTTGATCAGCATCGCGTAGTCGATGTTGCTCGGGCCAAACGGGTCAGCGTGCTGACGCCGATGTACGCCTTGTGACCATCCGTGGTGAGCTGAACTCGGCCCGTGAGGCGCGAGGCAAGGTCCTGCATGAACTCGTAGGCGCAGCCCGCGTCGCGTGTGCCCACGTGGTAGTTGCCCTTGGGTCGCCGTTGATTTGGACCGCGCTGCCTCGTACGGTGGTTGTCCGCATATCGGGCGGGCGAAAGGGGGGCACATGGCAATCGCGGAGCCTGGCGCGCTAGACGAGGGGGTCAACAGTCCTTCCGAGCTGCCGTCGCCGGAAGCCTGGGAAGTTGGGACGCATGCGCTTAGGGAGCTGCTGCAACAGAACGGCGGCATCGTGAGCAGTCGCGCACTACGTCAAGCACTCGAACGAAAGAAAATACCGGACGCGCGACGCCTGGTTCTCAGCATGAAATTCTTCGATTTTGACGCGCCGCTTGAAGGACGTCTCAAGCCGCCGTTTCGTTGGCGCAGTCATGCGCGGAGCTTTTACAGCGAAGAAGCCTTTGCAGAGCTCGAGCATGCGCAGGAACAAAAGGCCACGAAAGCCGAACAGGTTGTGGCCTCGGAACCAGAGCCGGAAGAAGAAGAACATGACTTGCCGCAGAAGGAACGACGGCGCAGTCGCCAAGAGGAGCGACGGTTAGGCACGTATGTCGTCTCGACGTTGGAGAACATTTATCAGTCGGATTGCGCTCCCGAAGACTCGCCGTACGTCTTTGACGTTCACAGCGACCGCGCCGGAACGGAATTTGAGAACGTCGACGTCATGGCCGCCCATTGGCGGTCCCCGAAGAGCGTGGAGCTCATCACCGTCGAGGTGAAACTCGACTTCACGGCACGGCTGGTCCAGCAAGCGCGCAATTACGGTCGATTTTCGGATCGAGTCTGGCTCGCTGTGCCGGTGCTGGCAGAAGCCTCCGATGCCGCTGGAGCTTTACGCGAGTTCGACCCCCTTCTTTTCGAGCACGTTGTGGATACGGGCCTCGGCATTCTCGCGTGCCGCCGCCGTCCGGGTCGGAGCTACGAAGTTCTGCCCGTGCATTGGCCGCGCCGTTCGCGACCTGACCAAGTGGAAAAAGAGGCTTTCTTAGAGCGATATCGGCGACAATTTGAGCAAGCCGGTGTGCTAGCGCCACGGGGTGGCCACCGCTATCCGACACTCGATTAGGCACCACGACCGACAAGGAGAGGAAGTCGTAGCCAATTGGGTGAGACAATTTCGCCGGCACTGTCCCTACAACGCCATTCTTGTGAACCCGGTCGCCTCTGCTTGCTCTGGGCGTCCCGATGCCTTTGCAATCCCTTCTCGCCACTGGCTGCCGGCGTATCCATTGCAAGGCCCTTTATGTTCTCTTCCGCGGCTCGCGAACCCCTTGGGCGCCCCGCCCCCTTTGGAAACGCTATTCGCCCTTTGGAGACACGATTCGCCGCAAGAAATCCTGTTGCCCGTCTTCGTCCGGGGTGAGCCTTGCGACGTCAATTGGCGGAAGGACCGCCCCCGGAAGCGTCTTGTTGCATCACGACTTCCTCATAGTGGGCGACGAGTGCATACTTGTGATTGAACTCTTGGGTTCGCCACCAGCGCTCTTCCTTCGGTAAGTACGGCACGACGAAATCGAGCAGGTCGCGCAGCCGGTCGAGCCGTCGTCGAGGGCGGCCCACCTTCGGGTTGATGAAAATCACGGCCTCTTTGATGAGCCGCGCGAACAAACGGAGTTCGGCATCGTCGGTCTCTTCGCCGTAATCGCCGATCTCCGAGGCAATCCAGTCGGCTCGCCAACGCAGCGCTTCGCGGCGTTCGGGACCGTCAATCCATTCCGCTTCGCGCGCCGCAAGGGATCTATCGCGAGGCGAATCAAGGTAGAACCTCCGCTTCCAACGAGGTCGCAGGTACCGTTCGCGGACGCTCGACACGATCACCGCGACGAGGACCGACATGCCGAAGAGGACGAGGACGTCGGCTATGAAGAGTCGTAACGACATAGTGGTCGGTCTAGCATTTTTGCGCAGGAGAAACGCCTCTCTCCGGCGCAGCCGCGCGCCCTTGTCTGGGAAGAAACGCACCTTTCCAAGCCAGCCGCATTCCCATGCCTCGGAGAAGAGCGCGTCTGATTGGGAGCCGGGCACTGCACCGTTGGCGAAACGCGTCTCTGAAGAGCAGCCGCGCATCGCTGCCTTGGACGAATGCATCACTCACAGGCAGCAGCACACTTCTCCGTTGGAGAAACGCACTGCTCAAGGGCAGCAGGGCATCGCTGCCTCGGATGAACGCGTTCCTCAAGGGCAGCAGGGCGTCGCTGCCTCGGATGAACGCGTTCCTCACGGGCAGCCGCGCGTCGCTGCCCCGGACGAACGCGTTCCTCAAGGGCAGCAGCGCGTCGCTGCCCCGGACGAACGCGCTCCTCAAGGGCAGCCGCGCGTCGCTGCCCCGGACGAACGCGCTTCTCAGAGGCAGCAGTGCATCGCTGCCTCGGACGAACGCGTTCCTCAAGGGCAGCCGCGCGTCGCTGCCTCGGACGAGCGCGCTCCTCAAGGGCAGCCGCGCGTCGCTGCCCCGGACGAATGCATTTTTCGCGAGGAGCAAAACCATGCTCTTTCACACACTTGCGCGCCTCCCCCAAAAAAAGTAGCCCCCTTCGTGGCAAAACCGCCTTTTTCGCGTCCTCCCTCTATAGGAGGCCGAAGGCGAGGCAATGGGGCCGCGCCGGGCAATGGCTCCTGGCTGGAATGAGCAAACGAGAAGAGACCATGAACACCCTGAGAGCGCGCTACAGAGAGGAGCTTGGCCATGGCTGACCGAGAGCCGCCCGGGATCGACTGGGCGCACATCTATGTCGAGGCGGTCAACCTTGCGGCCGAGTTCACGAAGCGGGACGCGCAGGATGTCGTCAACGACGCGGTCGCCCTCTACCTCGCAGGGCAAGCGCCCTACGATCCCGCGGAGGAAAAAACGCTTGCGGAGCACCTGGTCCATATCGGTCTCACGGCCCGGGCCAAAAGGAGGCGCACCGAGCGCCGGCGCAAGAAATCAGGCGTAATGGGCAAGCTCATTCACCTCTTCGACCGACCGCCCCCCACTTCCGAGCAGCGGTACGCCGATGCCGAAGAGGAGCACCGCAAGGCGGGACTGTTCGAGCAAGTCCTGGCCGACCCCGAGCTCACTCCCGAGGAGCGCGCTCTCGTCCTGCTCGCGCAAGAGGATGTGCACGAGGCGCGCGAGCAAGCAAAGCAAAGCGGGATGGATATTGAAACCGTGCGCAACGCCCGCAAGCGCCTGAAGCGGCGTTTGGTCGCGCTGGCTGCATCGGACTACGAGGGAAAGGAGTAAACAATGAGCACGAAGCGAAAACTACCGCCCCACGAGGCGTGGGACGTTTTGGGAAAGATGGCGCTGCACGACGAGGCCGAGCGGGTCGCCTCGCTCAGCGACGCAGAGCTCGACAGCGAGCTCCAGGAGAAGGGATTCGATCCAAAGGCGCTGCGCGAGCGCGGGGCTGCACTCGCCGAAAAGCTGCGCGCGGCGTCGGCTGCGCCGCCTGTACCCCAGGCACCCGTGAAGAGGACGCTGCCGACGCGCGCGCGATGGGCCGCGCTAGCGGCAGCGACGATGGCTGCGCTCGGGACCGCCGTGGCCATTCCGACGGCCGTCAGCGTGGGCAACAGCCGCGCCCACCACGCACTAGAACTGCGTCGCGACGCGCTTGGCGCTTGTCAGGAGGCGCGCTGGCTCGAGTGCCAGCAAGGACTCGATGCTGCGCGAAAGTTGGACCCGGCAAGTGAGGATCGTCCAGAGGTCAGAGCGGCGCGCGAGAAGATCGCAGCTGGACTACGCATGCCGAAAGAGACGCGTTGACTGATCTCAGGGGCAGCGCATTCATCCGAGAGAGCCGTTCGCGATCGAGAACCATGCTGGCCCTTCGGCCAGCGTGCGGCTCAAGTTGCGCCATTTTTCATCGGACGGCAACGGCGGCGCGTACGGCACGCCGATTAGAACGGGCTCTACGCTAAGGGGCGCAGGTGAACGTCCCGGGGATATCGGATTTGACCCACTTGGGCCACGTCGGTTGCATGGCGCCTGCGCCAACCATCTTGGCGACGTTGGTCGCATCGCCGGTGGCGTCGGCCATGGTCGTGCCCTTGTTTTCGTCGAACTTGTAGTACGCCACGAGGCCAGGCTCGGTGCCCTTGAGCATCACGTTCATGTTTGCCTTGATCTCCGCGGCGGTGCGAAAGACGCTCCAAACGCGAACCTCATCGATCTTTCCCTGCCACCCCATCGGCCCAATGAACTGCGGCGTCGTTCCGATGCTGAGCAAATTGCCCATCGGGGCGGGGTAACTCGTCGTGTTCCAATTTGCGGGCGCCGGCCAATTGTTCGCGGGATGCATGCGAGCACCTACCGCCCCCTGGTTCATGAGCATCGCGTTCCCGTTGATCGCGAACTGGAGCATGTTGGTTGTCATGTCGTAGCCGAACGCAATATGAACCCATCCGATCTTCGTAGCGGCGACCGGAAACGCGTCCGCAGGAAGAACGAAGAAATTGTCGACAGGGTCGCAATTGCCGTACGGATGCAGGACGCCCTGCGTTGCGGTCGAGTTCAGCGCAAACTCATGGCAACCGCCGGCGGCTCCCGAGTTCTTGTCGCCCGTTTCGAAGAGACCTTTCTCATCGTGCCACGACGACGCGGACCCATCGAACCATGCCCACATTTCTATTGTGCGTGCCGCCTTCCCGACGGACATCTTCGCGATCGTGGCCTGAACGAGGTCCGGAGTTGTAGCGGTGAACTGAAGCGCGTAGCCCGGATCCGTACTGCACGGCCCGCCCGCCTCCGTACCCCCGTCACCCGCTCCGCTGGCCGACCCGGTGCCCCCTACCCCGCTGCTGGACCCGCTGCTCCCGGACCCCGCGCCTGATCCCGCGCTGACCGAGCCGCTGAGCGTGCCCGCGCTGACCGAGCCGCTGCTGATCGCGCCCGTGGTCGCCAAACCTGTACCGGCCGAGCCCGTGGTCACCGAGCCGCTGCCGGAGCCGCCCGCGCCCGAAGTCGAGCCGGTCGTGGTACCCGCGCCGCTCGATGCGCCCGACGTGCCCCCCGTCGTGGTGTTGTCGCCGCAGGCCGCGGCAAAGGCAAGGGACAGCCCAATCAAAGCAAGTGACTTACAGCGGGAAGAATTCATGTCGATCGCTCCTCAATTCGGGAGACCGTTGCGGCCCGGGGAGACCGGTGGCGGCTCGGGAAGCTCGGTAGCAGCCGATATTGATACCGCTACCAGACTGTCAGACTAGCTTGGTCAGTGTGTCGATGCGAGCCAGTTCCTCCTCGGTGAAATCCAGCTTGGTCAGCGCGGCAACATTCTGTTCTACCTGTTCGGGGCGTGACGCTCCCATGGCCACCGAGACCATTCCCTTGTGGCGCAGAACCCAAGCCACCGCCATCTGCGCCAAGCTCTGGCCGCGTTCACGAGCGAGACCGTTGAGGCCATTCAAGATCCGCTTCTTCTCGTCCTTGGACTTCGACGCGACCCAGGCGGACGCCCACTCGCGCGCCGGGCGCGTGTCGGCCGGTACGTCGCCGTCCAAATACTTGCTGCCCGAAAGAAGCCCTGACGCCAGGGGGCAGAACGCGATCACCCCTACTCCGGCGCGGTCCGTCTGCGGCAGAAGGTCCGCTTCGACCTGGCGCCCGAGCATGTTGTAGTAGGGCTGGTGGATCGTGATCGGTGCCCACCGTTCACGGCGCACGACTTCCACCGCGGCTTGCGTTTGCGCGCCCGTGTAGCTGGAGATCCCCACGTAGAGCGCCTTGCCCTGTTTGACCAACGTGTCCAACGCGCCCATGGTCTCTTCCATCGGCGTGTTCGGATCGGGACGGTGCGAATAGAAGATGTCGAAGTACTCCAGGCCCATGCGCATGAGCGACTGATCGCAGCTGGCGATCATGTACTTGCGTGACCCCCATTCTCCGTACGGGCCCGGCCACATGCGATAGCCGGCCTTGCTGGACACAATCAGCTCGTCGCGCGGCATCTCCCTGACGATCTTGCCGCACACGTGCTCGGCGTTGCCCGGCGGCGTTCCGTAGTTATTCGCCAGATCGAAATGCGTGATTCCGAGATCGAACGCTCGAAACATGCACTCCTTGGCCACTTCGGCGTCACGCGTGCCGCCGTAGGTCTCCCAGGCGCCCAGCGAAACCGCCGGCAGGTGAAGTCCGCTCCTTCCACAGCGGCGGTATTGCATCTTGTCGTAGCGGTTCTTGGAAAACTGGTGGGGCATGACGTCCTTAGAGGCGCGCACAATAGCGCTCCTGGCAGAGTAGGCAACCTTCGAATTTGACCGAGCTTCTGTCGCTCTTCACACGCGCTACGCGGTTTGGTGGAGGAAGCGCGACCGCTCGATCTCAGGATTGCCCATTTTGGGGGCCCCGGATGGGATCAACGTCATTAGAAAGCACTCAGAGGCGCGCTAGCCTAACCCTGCCTTGCTCTCTGTGAGCGCGAGGCGCGCCTTCGCCCCGCAGGATTCTCGCACGATAAGCACCGCATCGAGCACGACGCGGCGAGCCGCCCCGCCAACCGCACCGCCGATGCGATCGAGCAGGAGCCGGGACGAAAGCGTACCGAACGACTCCGTTGGCTGGTTAATGACCGTCATGAACGGGGAAAGAACCGCGAGGTGCTCGACATCGTCGAAGCAAACGAGAGCGATGTCCTTGGGAACCACCAATCCGCGTTCGCGGATCGCTTGCATCGCGCCGAGCGCGGTCATGTTGTTGACCGCAAAGACTGCCTCCGGCAACCGATACAGATCGAGGATCTTCTGCATTGCCGTGTAGCCGCCGGCGCGATCGGCCGTCGTTCGGACGATGAGCTCGGGCGCCACCTTCACGCGGGCTTCTCTGTGCGCCTCGCGGTAGCCCTGAATGCGGTCGCGGGCGGTCGACACATTGTCGGGCTCTACGATCGCAGCAATGCGCCTATAGCCGATCCCAAGCAGGTGACTCACGAGTTTGCGAGCGCCAGCGACGCCGTCGGCCTGGACGAGATCGCACTGAAGACCGGCTACCGAACGGTCAATGAGCACAAAGGGAAAACTGCGCCGAGCAAGCAGCAGCAAGTTCGCCTTGGACTGATCGCCAAGCGGCGCGATGATTAGCCCCTCGACGCGGTGGGCAATCATGTCTTCGATGTATTGCCGTTCGAGCGCCAAGTCCCCTTCGCTATTGCACAAGAGAATGCGATACCCCGCGCGCCGCGCCACCGACTCGGCGCCGCGAACGACGGTCGCGAAGAACGGGTTACTGATATCGGGAACAATCAGGCCGAGCGCACCCGTCTTGCTGGACATCAGTCCACGGGCCACGCCGTTGGGGACAAAATCGAGCTCGGTGACCGCGTGCTCCACGCGCCGGCGGGTCTCGGGGCGTACTCCGTCGCTCCCGTTGATCACTCTCGAGACCGTCATCGCAGAGACGCCGGCCATTTTCGCGACGTCCCGAACCGTAGCGTTCATCACCGCGTGTCCAGCCGATTTCGCTGCATTCACTATAGGTTTCGCGTTCATAGACACGGCGCTCGAGCGAGTCAACCTTTCCTTCCGACCAAGTCGTGTTGCCGTCATTGACTGCTGCAATTTTTCACTGGAACGAATCCGCGAGCGCCCTCACCATCCTAACTCCAATTCCCAATGTAGGCTAATGCGCGTCGGCGCCTGCGAAACACGAGGATCGCCAAGACCGGCACGAGTAGAAATCTGCCAGGTTTGTCGTTTGGGGCCGTCCCAGGTTGGGCGCGAGACAAGGAGCAGCCAGAGCCGCCCCCGCCTCCTGCCGCCGCGTTGCCCGGCGCCGGCAAGGCACTGTCGCCGGCCAGCGCGCCGCCGCCGGCGGCGGCATCCGGTTGGGTCGCGGATGCCCCCGCCTCCTGCCCAAGGGGAAAAGCCCCATCGGGCGAAGGGTTTGCGTCTGGGCCCCCGGAGCCCGGATCTCCCGCTTCGACCATCGCATCGACGCTTGGCGCAATGCCTGCGGCGTCGTCTGCGCTTGCCTCCTTGGTTGCGTCGGCTGCGTTT
>WNFJ01158303.1_pt1 | contig 10802 bp, 7 predicted proteins | sample 5400461 | NCBI WGS metagenome assembly WNFJ01 (sample SAMN13153349, study PRJNA577476) | soil metagenome | isolation source: 115 cm saprolite on Douglas fir-dominated hillslope | place: USA:California | collected 2013-09-17
TGCAATCTGAACGTTTTCCGATCGCGCCGGAAGAACTTCACCAGGTTGATGAAGAGGAACATCGTCGATATGGCCCAGACCAGCGTCGAGGCCGCCAGGGTGATGTTGTAAATCTGCGTTGACAGGTTGGCCGGTGTATTTAAATGGATGACGTAGGGAACCACGAAGAACATGATGGACGTAATCAAGAAAGCGACGCCCGCCTGGAAAATGATGGCAGCAGCCGGAACGCGGTTCTTATTCAGCCGTCCAATACGCGCGGGCAAGCGCTGATCGATGCCGCCTACCATCAACAGGCGCGCATAGGTAAGAGTGTATGTAGTGGCCGAGAAGATAAAGAAGGTCATCAGGCAGATGGCGGTGACGAAACCAAGCGTTGAGCCGAGCACCATAGTTACTGTATTCACCAGGGAATAAGTCGTCGCTGATCCAGCGGTCTGGCCTTCGACGACCAGCACGCCAAAGGACACGACGAAATAGCCGATGAAGACCAGAAGCGTCCCCCAGAAGAGATGGCCGGTAATGATCTTACGCTTTCGTCCTTCGCCGATACCGGACGAGGCAAGCTCACCTCCCATATTGAGTGGTGATTCGATGCCCAGATAAGCCAGTGTGACCAATCCAAACAGGTAAATATTGCCTGTCGCAGGGTTCCCGTTGATGCGCCAGTTGGACAGACTGAAATCTGTCATCGAATGGTTGCCTTTCAAAAGCCAGGCCACGCCTGCCAATCCTATCAGAAAGACGGCTACAAAGGTCAGGATAGCTGCGACGTTGAGAGTGTTCTTCACCGTGCGAAAACGCTGCGTTGCCAGTACCGTTGCAACGAGGATTACGACGATGATCGCGACGCCCTGCTGCCAGGGCTGCGCCAGCCACTTTGCATTTAATCCGTTGATGTAGGAAGCAATGACATCACCGTCGGCAATCATCACCAGCACCCCAGGAAACCAGGCGCAGAAAGCGACGAAGAAACTCCAGTACCCACCGAGAGCTTTGTGCGTCCAGTTATAGAGCGACCCCTCGTGTGGGAACATCACGCCGAGCTGGGCTGTCGCAATCACGCAGGGGATAAAGAATGTAATACCGCCGATTAACAGGTAGGTAAACGCCGCTGCTCCACCTGCGACAGCAGTAGCAGCATTTGTAGCATAGAAGATAATCATCAAATAGATGGCCACCATATCGAATTTTCCCAATATGGTCGGCATCGTTTTGACGACATATCCCTCTGACACTAGCGACTCAGAACCCCTGGAGCCGGGGCTATTGTTTGGGTCAGTGTTTCTTGTTCTCCATTCGACAGTTGCCATGTATTTCCTCCGCCTGATAATTAACTTTCAAAAGGTACCACGAGCATTTGACTGACCGGGACGAACTAAAGTTCACGTGATAAATCATCTTCGCTGCTGTCTGACAAAGACATTGTGACAAGTCTACTACAATTGTCGTGATTTGTTGCTCAAATGCAGAATATATAGGAATATTTACCTAATGCGATCTATCCTTCCTCTTTAGTCAGCCGCCGGGGGCAAGAAAATAAGCATCTATGCTATAATCAGGTCAAATTGCGCTATGTGAAGGAGGATTTGGGCGATGCCTCGTGATTTACCTCTTGGCAACGGAAGACTGCTGCTGAATTTTGATAAAAGCTACAATGTGCGTGATATTTACTGGCCGCACGTCGGGCAGGAACTGCATACGGCGGGAGATATTTCGCATACGGGCATATGGGTGGAGGGGCGTTTCGCCTGGCTGGATTCCCCCGACTGGCAGCGCGAGATGGTCTACGAAGCGGAAACACTGGTGACGTATGTGACACTCCAGTATCCCGCGTTGCAACTCCAACTGGTGATGCGCGATTGCGTTGATTTCAACCGTCCTCTTTTCTTACGCGAGGTAAACGTTACCAACCAGGCCGACCATCCACGCGAAGTGCGGCTTTTCTTTCACTATGACTGGCACATCTGGGACGCTGCGGAGGGTAATACGGTTTTTTACGACCCGGCGCGCAAAGCTCTCGTGGCTTACAAGCAGCAAGCGTATTTTTTGATGAACGGGCAGATTGGTGAGGGGGCGAATGCCCGGATCGGCATTTCCAGCTGGGCGACGGGCAAGAAAGAGTCGGGAGGCAGCGAGGGAACGTGGCGCGACGCGGAAGACGGTGAACTGGGGCGCAACCCGATTGCCCAGGGATCGGTGGATGGCACAATCGCGCTTCACCTGCCAGATATACCAGCAGGTGGATCAGGCGTGGCCTATCACTGGCTGGCTGTCGGGCCCAACATGGGGACCGTGACGGAACTGGAAGTAATGGTGTGCGAGCGGGGGCCAGAGACCTTCATGACGCGCACGCACAACTACTAGCATAGCTGGGTAAATAAGGATAAGCAGGATTTCGCCGATCTGTCCGCGCCGCTGATTGACCTGTACAAACGCAGCCTGCTGGTACTGCGCACGCAAATCGATTACGATGGCGCGATCATTGCCGCCAATGATGCTGATGTGGAGCATTTCTCTAACGACAGCTACTCGTACATGTGGCCGCGCGACGGTGCGTTAGTGGCGAATGCGCTGAGCCACGCCAGGTACTCGGAGATCACGCGCGGGTTTTACGACTTCTGTAACTCAGTATTGACGAAGGACGGCTATCTACTGCACAAATACAATCCCGACCACTCGTGGGGTAGTAGCTGGCAATCGTGGATTGACGCAGAGGGCAATCCGCAGTTGCCCATCCAGGAAGATGAAACCGCGCTGGTGATCTACAGCCTGTGGCAGCACTACCGGCTGTTCTCGGATATCGAATTTGTCGCTCCGCATTTCCGCTCGCTGATAACGCCCGCCGCCGATTTTATGGTGAGCTACCGCGAGGAGCATACGCGCCTGCCCGGGGCATCTTTTGACCTGTGGGAAGAGCGGCGCGGCATTCTGACCTTCACCACGGCATCGGTCTACGCGGGACTCGACGCGGCCTCCAAATTTTCGGCTCTGTTTGGTGAAACGGAGCTGTCGAAGAAGTACCGAGCGGCGGCGGACAAGATCAAGCAGGCAGCTCTGCGCTACCTGTGGGACGAGGAGCAGGGGCGCTTTCTACGTATGATTACGGTTGATAAGGATGGTACAATCCACAAAGACGCGACGATTGATAGCAGCCTGTGCGGTTTGTTCATGTTCGGCATGTTCGAGGCGACGGATAGCTATGTCGAGCGCACAATGCAACAACTTGAGCAGAGGCTGTGGGCAAAGACGGCTGTAGGGGGCATGGCGCGTTACGAGAACGATTATTATTACCAGGTGACGCACGATCTCAACCAGGCCCAGGGTAATCCCTGGTTCATTTGCACGCTGTGGCTGGCACAGTATCGCATAGCGCGGGCTAGCGACATTGACGAACTACGCACAGCCCTCCCACTGCTGGAATGGGCGCAAACCCACGCCTTGCAAAGCGGCGTGATGGCCGAGCAGGTCAACCCTTTTACCAGCGAACCGCTCAGCGTGTCCCCCTTGACCTGGAGCCACGCCGAATACGTGCTGACGGTGCGCTGGTACCTGGGCAAATATCATCGATTCGTGACGAAATAGAGGTCAAACCTCCACGAGCTTGCCCAGCAATTTGAGGGTGATGCCGAGAGCGAGAATTACGGCAGCATTGACGCCCAGTTCGATCATGACAGTGGTGAATTCATTTCCCGATGGACGCGTGCTTTCAACAGAGAGCCTGGCACCAATCGAAAGAATGCCGCGCGTGGCCGAGACGATACCTATGAAGAGAAATGGGCGCAGCGAAGTTGTGTGAGATTGTAAATAATGAGTAACGGTGCCAAGCACCTCCATGATGATGAGCACGAGCAGGAGGTCCGAAACGAACTGAATAATAGCGGTGGCGAGAAGCCCGGGTGTAAGCGTGGCATGAGCAGTTAAATTGGATGCCAGGTCCCAAAAGCTATAGCCTAAGGCAATGAAGCCTCCAATGAGAAAGCAGACGCCGACGATGGCATAGATAACCGAGTCGCCGTTATCCAGGAAATGGGCCGATATTCTGGCGATAGGGTCGTTACGTTCTTCGCGCTGCCCGTTCTTATTATGAGATGTGCTATGCTCCTCAGCAGTAGTTACCTGGCTATGTGTACCACTGAGGTTGTCCTGGTAATCCGACATAGAAGTATGTCTCCTTTTGTTGTCATGCTGCGTTTGTCACGTGATAAGCGCATTATACTGTACAGCATTTAAACCTACAATGAGGCGTCAAGTCAGGGCGACTGCAAGGGTCCTTACACAGGTAGGATTTTTAGGAAAGTTCTAGTAGGTCTGTAGGGGCGGGGGTCGGGGGGATGCGGGGAGGGGACGCTTGGCGTCGCCCGCCGGGTGGGGCGTGGCGGTCAGGCAACCGGACGCGGGCGACGCCAAGCGTCCCCACTATACTATGTTATAAGGGGGGGTCAATATGCCGCGCTGGTTATATTTCTTGCTTCTTTTTGCTGTTCTGGCTCCTGTGCTGAATGTGCTGCATGTTCCCTCCATCTTGCTCTTTTTGGTGACTGGGCTTGGCATTGTGCCATTGGCAGCCCTGATTGGTCAATCCGTCGAGCAGGTGGCGGGACACACGGGAGAGCGCATCGGAGGGCTGTTGTTCGCCACGTTCGGTAATGCGACTGAGTTGATTATTGGCATATTTGCGCTCAGCGCGGGGCTGGTAGATGTGGTGCGCGCTTCGATCATCGGCTCCATTCTGGGCAACGTGCTGCTAGTGCTGGGTGTGTCAACCTGTGTGGGTTGTATCAAGCATGGACGCCTGCATTTCGAGACGCGCCCGGCCAGCCAGTATGCATCGCTGCTAGCTTTGAGCATAGGCGGCCTGATGCTGCCGACTTTCGCTCAATTACTGGCATCGCTCAATCACCAGGCACAGATTATTGAAAGAGGCGCGTCGCTCTCGGTCTTTATTGCTCTTATGCTCCTGGTGGGGTACCTGGCGTCCATCCTCTTCAGCGTTTTTCGCGTCGGTGATAAACCGTCATCAGACGATGCTGATCAACTGGATGTCGTGCTGGGAGCGCGTTCCGAGGCTGCTATCGCGCGCTTGCTCGCCTACAGACAACATATTGTGAAAAGTGACACCCCCGGCAAAACCGACGTATTGCGCCAGATCGATACTACCCTGCACACGATTGTCAAGCATGAGACCGGCCAGGACGAGGCGAAGGCAGCAGATAGCGCTCCAACTCAGCAAGTAGAAGCGCCTGCAGCGCCAATCGCGCCCCATGCACCAGGGCAACCGCAAGGGTCGCCCCTACCCTCAACGCAGCAAGCGACAAAACCGAACCTCTGGCTGGCCTTGCTCTGGCTGGCCCTGGCTACGGCAGGCGTGGCGGTGCTTTCGGAGATACTGGTAGGGTCGATTGAACCGCTCACAAAAGCGTTTGGCTGGAACGCAGCTTTTGTGGGGCTGATCTTCTTGCCACTGATTGCCAACGTGACGGAGTATTTCAACACCATCTCAATGGCGCTGGATAAACGCATGGAGATGGTGCTGGCAGCTTCTGCCGGGTCGTCGATACAGATTGCGCTGCTCATCGCGCCTATCCTGGTACTCATCGGCCTGTTCGCGCCGCAAAGACTTGACCTGGTATTCAGCATCATCGAACTGGCCGTGCTGGGGCTAACCACCTTCCTGTTCAGTGAGATCACGCGCGACGGCGACCTGGTATGGCTGGAGGGCCTGCTGCTGATCCTGTTGTTCGCCATGATGGGGGGAACGGTATTTCTGTTTGGAGCGTGATAGTAGCGACGCCCCTGGTGGGTGTCCCGTTCTTGCTTGCCGACGAACGGAGCTGGGCCACACAGGACACCCACAAGGGGCGTCGCTACTGATTTCTACACAGGAATCGTCAAAACGTGGTGGCCTTCGCTGCCGCGTTTGACGTGGTGGGAGACGAAGATTTCCAGCACGAAAGGTTTTTCGTAGAGCGGGTGACGCTGCTCGTTCAGGAAGAAGATGTGCAGGCGGTCTCGTCGCCCCGTTGGAGTGCTGGAGAGCGGCTGCATGGGGATGGTGACTTCAGCGACATAGCCTTCTGCCGGGATGGTGACGGTTGCCATCTGTAGGACGTAGGCATAGCTCTCTTGCAGCACCGAACGCACCTCGATCAGTGCGACATCACCATGCGCGAGCGTGCTTAACCCCCCCGATGCCGCTGATCCCCGGCGTTGTTCCGCGGACGACTCGACCCGATCGCGGCCCATGACGTGCAGGCGAATGGTGTAAAGTTGGTCAGGCAGCACACGCAGGGGAGTTTCGATGATGGCTGCCGCTGCGATGACATGCTGTTGTTGTCCCAGAACAGCCTGCTTGAGTTGTTCAAACCACGAATTTGCATCTGGCGATCTTTTAAGCGCAGGTATCACAGACTGCGCGGATGTGGTGAAGCGCGTCCCTACAAATTTGCGGGGATTGATGGCGGGCAGTATGTTCGTGATGTTTCTGACACGTTGCATCCACGAACGTGAAGCGATAGCAGGCAGCTTGATTGGTTTTGCTGTCCTTACAGGCGCTGGCTGCGAGGGTAGGGGCGTCTTCCACCTCAAGTTGTTTATCGATGGCTCCTTTTCGGACGTTTTCCTGGTCTGGCCGGTGGCATAGTGTTCATCGCTGGCGATATCCGGCGTGACAGGCACGGCATTTGCTTTGATAGATGTACGGTAAGAACCAGGACGATCGATGAGACCGCGCCGCACGGCAGTTCCATCGCCATGCGCGGGCAGGTGTTCCGAGTCACGGGAACGCTCCCAGTCGGACTCAACGGCCGCCACTTCGTCGGGCATGAGGGACGGCGCGGCGGCTACAGGACGCGGCGGGACAGGGATAGGCGCGTGTGCCTGTTTTTGCGCTCGACTTGCTCGCCAACGCCCCACATCTTTATATGACAGTGGGAAGATACGCACCGTTTCGACATCAGGCGATTGCTCACCTGGCGCCTCGCGCAGTGATGCTGGCCGCCTGTAATGTGGATTGCGCAGGGCCTCGCTAAAAGCCGCGACGGTCTGGAAACGTTCGGTTGGCTCAACCGCTAAAGCCTGTATCACGCTTTCGCTGACATGCAAACTCATGCGCGTGTTTATCTCGTAGGGTGTCCGCAAACGGTCCCTCTGGCGGCGCAGCGTCGATTCTTCCGGCGGCATACCTGTGAGGAGCAGGTAGTAAATAGCGCCCAGGCTATAGATATCCGAACGCGCGTCTCCCTCGCCCTGCAGGGCTTCCGGTGCCATAAAATAAGAAAAAGCGAGTGTGGTAGTTTTTGGCGGCAACAGAGCGCGTACTCCGGGGAGCAGCCACGAGATCATGAGACCGGGTTGAGCATCCACCGTTTCGCCATTGAGGATCACCGAATAAGGGTCGAGACCGCCAATCGTCACTTGATGGCGATGCAGTCTGTCCACCGCCGAGCAGAGATAGCTCATGATTTGCAGAGCGCGTTGCTCGGAGGGCAAACCCCGACCGCTCTGGAGAAAATCCTGGAGGGTTGTGAGGCGCGGCCAATTTTCCTTCGTCTCCCTTTCACCATTCTCTCCCGTTGGATTTCCATCTTTGCGGGTGGATTCAGTAGCGACACCCCTTGTGGGTGTCCCGTGCGGCGACGCTTCATCAGAAGGGTATAGAGATGGGACACCCACAAGGGGTGTCGCTACTGGCCTCTCGGTCGGGGTTTGGGGCGCGAAGCCTGCCACTGTGTAAAGGTGCCCTCGCGCGTAGCGCAGGTCGATGGCAGACATGACATAGGGCGGTTGCCAGCGTCGCAGCAAGTCATACTCCTGCTGCGCCTGTTCGATCACGCTCGAACGCGCCTGCTCATCAAGCGAGGATATGTCGATATCGCGTATAGCCACCATGCGCCCGCGCGCGGATGGCTGAATATCAAGCGCGAGATAGAGATTGACAGAGGGGTACCGGCGTACCAGAGAAATAATGCGATAGCGCGTGCTGATATCCTGTTCATCTTGCAATAAGCTCGTCAAGTCTTTCACCCTATCCAATCGTTCGCCGCAGGAGGCGCAGAATACCGCGCTATGGGGCAGGGCCGCGCCGCAACCAGGGCATTTGTCATAGTCGGAAAGAACGTCGTCAGTCATCGTCTGTATGGTACTCATCGAAGTTAATTTTGCCTTATCTTGTATCAATATATGTAGCGTAATTATAACATGCAGGGCGCGGTACATCACATTCTATCAATATAGACGCATATGCGGAAAAATCAAGGGAAAGGTAGGCCGATTGTCTTACCTATTATTTTGAAAGCGCGATTGACGGATGGTGCGAGGAGTGGACGCGATAAATCGTGTCCCTACGATTGCCCTTGTCATGGAGGGTACGTTCTGTTAGAATTTCACAAGAACATACAGCCGCGCCTGCGGCGCGCTCGATTAGTTGTTCGTGTGGATTGGCGAGGGCGTAGTCCTCGCCAATCCACACGAACAACTAGAAAGAGGCCCGCTTGCGGGCCAGATCGCCCTGGGCGCGAATGGGTATGTGCGTTGTCAGCATCCGACATGCTACAATAAAGATAGCATATATAGCAAAGAAGACAAACGCATGGGAACACGTTCGAGGAGGCTCCTTTTTTTATGGATTTAACAGGCTTACTCTTCTGGATCATTGCTATCATCCTTGTGGGTTCCGCGTTGTTGGTGGTGGGTTTGCGCAATATTGTGCATAGCGCGTTAGCCCTGATCGTGCTGTTTGCGATGGCCGCCGGTATTTACCTTTTGCTCAACGCAGAATTTATCGCCATCGTACAGATACTGATCTACGCGGGGGCGGTCACCATCCTGGTGCTCTTCGCGCTGATGCTGACGCGCACCAGCAACCTGCGCGGAGACAGTAACCCCAACAACAGGCAGTGGTGGTTAGCAGCGATCATTAGCACGCTGGTGGGAGCGGCGATTATTTTTGCAGCCACGCTCAGCCAGTACTCCACCGCGCATGGTGGCGGTGGAACGGCCTACGGCTCCACTGCCGCTTGCCCGCTCCCACCAAACAACGTCGTATACATCGGCCAACTCCTGTACAGCCCCACCTGTTATAGCTACGTCCTTCCATTTGAAATTGCTTGTCTGGTGCTGCTCGTAGCTATCATGGGCGCAATAGTGATTGGCAGGGAGGACTAAACATACTATGGGACTCACCTTAACCCATTTCCTCGTGCTGGGCGCGATACTCTTCTGCATCGGCCTCTATGGAGCTCTGGCGAAACGCAATGCTATCGCGGTATTGATGGGTATCGAGATCATGCTCAACGCCGTCAATGTCACGATGGTTGGCTTTTCCTTCTTCAACAAAGTCAAGCCATACTCGACCTACCTGACGGGACAAATTTTCGCCATTTTTATCATCACCGTCGCCGCAGCAGAAGCGGCAGTGGCCCTGGCAATGATTATTTCGATCTACCGCAAGCGCAGCACGGTCGATGTTGGCGAGATCAATATGATGAAGTGGTGAACAAACATGGCATTTTATCAAGATTCGTGGCTGATTTTACTATCGCCACTGTTCTCCTTCGTGGTAATTGTTTTCGGCACGCGCATGTGGGACCTGGCCGATCGCCATCGTATGGCCGCCTCTGTAGCACGACGCGCATGGCGCGAGTGATGCGGGACACGCCGGGGAAGAAGATGCCGACGAAGACCCCAAAGTCCCACGCCTGACGATGGGCGCGCGCGTCAGTGGCTATGTCGGCATCCTGATCGTCGCGCTGGCCTGTCTTTACTCCTGGCTGCTGCTGCTCGACTCGGCAGGCGTCATCAACATTTCCGGGTTCGCATTGCCAGCAAACGGCGTCTCAGTACTCAGCTATGACTGGCTTTCGCAGGGAACTGCCAGCTACGTGGTCGCGTTCCGCGTAGATCACCTGGCAATTGCCATGATGGTGGTGGTTACTACCATTTCGCTGCTGGTGCAGGTCTACTCGCAGGGCTACATGGAAAACTCGGCGGGCTACGCGCGCTTCTTCTCGTACCTCTCGCTTTTCACCTTCTCCATGCTGGATATTGTCTTCGCGCAGAACTTCCTGGTGATCTTCATCGGCTGGGAACTGGTAGGCCTGAGTTCATACCTGCTGATTGGCTTCTGGATCAACAAGAGGGCCAAACCCGCTGAAGACCGGCCCCAACCGGCCACCGCCGCAATCCAGGCATTTATCGCCAATAGAGTTGGTGACGTCGGCTTCATTATCGGTATCATGATCCTGTTTGCTGCCACCGGTACCTTCGATTTTCAGCAACTGGCGACGGGCCCTCTGAGCGTGGGGATCAAGTTTGCCGGTAATCACGGATTGCTGGCGGCTGCGATGGTGCTGATCTTCTGCGGTGCCATCGGCAAATCGGCGCAGATACCCTTGACCGTCTGGCTGCCGACCGCTATGGAAGGTCCCACACCTGGCAGCGCGCTGATCCACGCCGCCACCATGGTAGCGGCAGGCGTGTACATGGTGGCGCGCACCTACCCCCTCTTCTCATCGCCAGCGGCAGGCCCGGTACCGCTGGAGGTGGTAGCCTGGGTTGGCGGCATCACCGCCCTCTATGCCGCTCTAACCGCGCTGACTCAGACCGACTTCAAACGTGTGCTGGCCTTCTCCACCATTAGCCAGTTGGGTTATATGTTTGTCGGTCTCGGCGTGGCAAATGGAACTGATTTAGGTAGCAGCGCCGGTATGTTCCATCTCTTTACGCACGCCTTCTTCAAAGCTCTGCTCTTCCTGGGTGCCGGGAGTGTCATTACGGCACTGCATTACGCCACGCATAAAGAG
>WNFJ01041445.1_pt2 | contig 10801 bp, 12 predicted proteins | sample 5400461 | NCBI WGS metagenome assembly WNFJ01 (sample SAMN13153349, study PRJNA577476) | soil metagenome | isolation source: 115 cm saprolite on Douglas fir-dominated hillslope | place: USA:California | collected 2013-09-17
GTGTTGAAGAACACGATGAAGAAGACGATCGTCCACGCCAGCACGACCTTGGCGAGGAGGCCGAAGCCGAAGATCATGGTGACGAGCGGCACCAGCGCGATACGCGGCAGGGAATTGAACGCGATGATGTAGGGCTCGAGCACGCGCGCCAGGCGATCGTGACGCCCGAGCACGAGCCCGGCCACGAAACCCGTGGAGACACCCACCACGAACCCCCACAGCGTGGACTGCACGGTCGAGAGCGCCATCTGCCAGAGGCTCAGGCGAACCTCGCCGGAGGTGAGATAGACGAAGCGGCGGGCGATGGTCGACGGCCGGCTGATGAAAAACGGGTCGATCCAGTAGAGCCCCGGCGTGCGGCTGATGGCCTTGATGCCGGTCAGCCACTGCCAGGCGCCGAGGAGCGCGACGAGGATGCCGAGACGCCAGAGCGCGATGCGCACGCGCTCGGTCATCCCGCGAACTCCTCGCCCAGGACGTGCCAGACGCGCCCGTACTCCCGCGCGTATTCGTCGCTCTCGCGCAGCGCGATGACGTCGCGCGGCCGCTCCAGCTTGACCTCGTGGACCATCTTCACGCGTCCCGGCCGGCGCGTCATGACGACGATACGGTCGGCGAGCGTGATCGCCTCCGAGAGATCGTGGGTGACGAAGACCACCGTTTGCCGTCGCGCCTGCCAGAGCGCGAGCAGCTCGGCGTGCAGGGTCAGCTTGGTGTGGGTGTCGAGCGCGCCGAACGGCTCGTCCATGAGGAGGATCTCGGGGTCGACCACGAGCGTGCGCATGAGGGCCACGCGCTGCCGCATGCCGCCCGAGAGCGTCGCCGGAAACGCCTCCTCGAATCCCTCGAGGCCGGCGAGACTCACGGCCTCGCCCACGCGCCGCGCCACCTCGGGTCGCGGCACCCCGCGATACTCGAGGCCGAGCGCGATGTTGCGCGCGACGGTGCGCCACGGGAAGACGGTGTCCTTCTGGAAGACGTAGCCGATCCGGGCCGGTGCCGCGCGGGCAATCGGCGCGCCCGTCACCGGCACGCCGTCGACGAGCACGGCGCCGGCGGACGGCGTCACGAGGCCGCCGATCATGTTGAGGATGGTCGACTTGCCGCAGCCGGACGGTCCCACGATGGCGACGAACTCGCCCTCCAGCACCTCGAACGAGGCGCGGTCCACCGCGGCCACCTCGCGCGCGCCGGCGCGAAAGGTCTTCGTGAGGTCGCGGACGACGATGCGCGGGCGCCGGGCGCTCAGGACTTGAACTTCGCTCGGGCCTTTTTCACGAACGCCATCTCCACCGCCTTCGCGTACGGGACCGGCTTGTCGGCGGCGAGCGGCACCCACACCTTCATACCGTTCTCGTACGATTTCTCGTCGATCATGAAGTCCCAGTCGAAGATCGTCTTGTAGTACTTCACCGAGCGCAGGACGATCTCGCGGCTGAAGGTGTCCATGTAGATCCGGTGCAGCAGCTCGACGACCTCCTCGTCCTTCGCGCGGTGGATCCACTGCTGGGCGCGATAGCAGGCGTTGACGTAGCCCTGCGCGAGATCCGGCGACTTCTCGATCGTCTCGCGCAGCGCGTAGCCGACCGTCACCGGGATGGGGCCGCCGAAGACACGCGTCCACGCCTTCTCGTCCTGCACGTCGTAGACGGCCTTGCCGAAGCCCTCCTCCTCCGCGGCCCACTGCCACTCGGGGACGGCCATGATCGCGTCGAACTTGCCCGCCTTGAGCCCGCCGAGCATCGTGGTCGAGGCGCCGCCGCTCACCCACTCGACGTGCTCGTTGACGGGCCGGCCGTCGGGCGCCTTGAGACCCTTGAGCACGTAGACGCCGTAGACGTAGGTGCCCGAGCCGATCGCTGTCGCCGCCACCACCGCCTTGCGGCCGACGAGCTTGGGATCGCCGAGCGCCTCGACGGACCTCACCCCTTTGTCGAAGAGCTCCTTGCGCACGACCACGTTCGCGTAGGAGCAGCGCGTGTCGGTGGCGAAGAGCATCAGGGCGTCCTTGCCCTTCTCGGTGATCTTCAGCGGATGATTCGAGTCACCGAGCGCGAACATCGTCTGCCCCGCCGCGAGCGCCTGGACGACCTTGGCGCCCCCGCCGGGGACGATGAAGGAGGGCACCGCGACGCCCTCGTCCTCGAAGAACTTCTTCTCCTTGGCGACGAGGTGCTGGCCGTAAACGAACGTCGAGACGCTGTGCGAGACCGTGATCGTCTTCGCGGCCTGCGCCCACGCCGGCGTTCGCCTGGCGGTCACGGCCGCGGCGCCGGTGGCTGTCAGGAAGCGCCGGCGGGTCCAGGTCATACGCGATCCTCCTTGAATTGCGGCCGGATGCGGCGATCCGGGGGGTTGCGACGGGCCAGTCTATGTCGTGGGCGTGACGCCTGTCAACCGCAACATATTGACACTACAGAGAATTTCGGCCATGCTGAGGCTCTTCCATGGTCCGGAGCATGACCGGGTTCGGGCGGGCGGAGGCGAGCGGCGATTCGATCGCCGTGACCGTGGAAGCGCGATCGGTCAACCATCGCCACCTCGATGTCGCACTGCGTCTGCCGCGCGCCCTCGCCGCCCTCGAGCTCGACGCGCGCCGTCTCGTGCAGAGCCGCCTCGAACGCGGCCGCGTCGAGGTCACCGTGCAGCTCACCCCGCTCGGCGGCGCCGCCGCGCAGCGCGTGCAGATGGACGGCGCACTCGCGCGCGAATACATCGCGCGCGCCCGCGCGCTCGCGATGGAGCTCGGGCTCGAGGGCGCGCCGAATCTCACGTGGGTGCTCGAGCGGCCGGGCGTGGTGCGGCTCGAGGAGCCCGAGCCCGTCGAGCCGGCGGCGCCCTGGCCGCTGCTGGCCGAGGCGCTCGGACGCGCGGTCGACGAGCTGGTAGCGCGGCGCACCGCCGAGGGCGAGCGGCTCGTGGAGGCGCTGCGCACGCTGCACGCGGAGCTGACGACGACGGTGGACGTGGTGGCCGCGCGGGGGCCGGCGGCGGCGGCGCGCCGCGAGGACCGGTTACGCGAGCGGCTCCGTGGGCTGCTGGCCGAGACGGCCATCGACGAGGCGCGCATCGTGACCGAGGCGGCGATCTGGGCGGACAAGAGCGACGTGACCGAGGAGCTGGCGCGGCTGCGCGCGCACCTCGCGGAGTTCACGCTGCTGCTCGACAAGGGCGGGCCCGTCGGCCGGCCGCTCGACTTCCTGATCCAGGAGCTGAACCGTGAGGTGAACACGGTGGCCTCGAAGGCCGACGACCTCGAGATGAGCCAGGCCGCCCTGACCGCCAAGAGCGTCCTGGAGAAGATCCGCGAGCAGGTGCAGAACCTTGAATAGGGCCGCGGCGCGAAACAGGGCCGGTGCGCGCCTCGGCCGCCGCGGCACGCTCTTCGTCGTCTCGGCGCCGTCGGGCGCGGGCAAGACGACGCTCTGTCGCGAGGCGCGGCTGTGCATCCCCGATCTCGCGTACTCGGTGGTGGACGGCGTGGACTTCCGCTTCGTGAGCGAGCGGGAATTCCGTACCATGCTCGAGCGTGGCGAGCTGGCCGAATGGGCGACCGTGCACGGCAACATGTACGGCACGCCGGCGCGGCCGCTGGAGGCGGCGCTGGCCGACGGCAAGGACGTGCTGCTCGATATCGACACGCAGGGCGCCGCCCAGCTCCGCACGCGGTATCCGGAGGCGGTGCTCGTGTTCATCGTGGCTCCCTCGATGGCCGAGCTGGAGCAGCGCCTGCGCGAGCGCGGCGCCGACGCGGAGGGTGACATCGCGCGCCGGCTCGCGCGCGCGCGGGAAGAGATCGCGCTGTGGCGCACGTACGACTATTTGATCGTCAACCGGGACGTGAAAGAGGCGATGGACCAGCTGCTCGCCGTCATCCAGGCGGAGCGCTGCCGGACCGCGCGTCTGTCGCTCACGCTCCCCGACCTGGAGGTGTCCGAGTGATGGCCTTTCCCTCGCTGGAGTCCGCGCTGAACAAGGTCTCGAACCGCTATCTCCTGGTGGTGCTCTCCGCCAAGAGGGCACGGCAGCTGAACCGCGGGGCGCCGCCGCGCGTGGACAGCAAGCACAAGAAGCCGACCAGCTCCGCGCTCGAGGAGATCGCGGCCGCCAAGGTCGAGTACCGCATCAAGGAAGCGGACGAGACGCAAAAGGCCTGAGGGTCGTGAGGCTCGACGGGCGCGAGCTGGTTCTCGGCGTCACGGGCTCGATCGCCGCCTACAAGGCGGTGCTCCTGCTCCGTGAGCTGGCGCGCCTGGGCGCGACGGTGACCGTCTGTCTGACCGAGCACGCGCGCGCCTTCGTCGGGCCTCTCACCTTCCGCACGTTGTCGGGCCGGCCCGTGCTCACCGACCTCTTCGATCCGCAGAGCGAGGACGCCGTCGAGCACGTGGCGCTCGCCGAGCGCGCGGCGGCCATCGTGGTGGCCCCCGCCACCGCCAATCTGATCGCCAAGGCCGCCCACGGCGTCGCCGACGACTTCCTGACCACCCTGCTGCTGGCCGCGCGCTGCCCGGTGCTGATCGCGCCGGCGATGGACGGCGGCATGTGGGAGCATCCGGCGGTGGCCGCGAACGTGGCCACGCTCCGCGCGCGCGGCGTGAGCGTGATGGAGCCCGACAGCGGCGCGCTGGCCTCCGGGCTCAGCGGCCGCGGCCGGCTGCCGGAGCCGGAATCGATCGTCGCCGCCCTCGCCTCCGTGCTCGCGCCGGCGCAGGACCTCACGGGCGAGACGATCGTCGTCACCGCGGGTCCCACGCGCGAGCCGATCGATCCCGTGCGCTACATCTCCAACCGCTCGTCCGGCAAGATGGGCTACAACATCGCCGCGGCCGCGCTGCGCCGGGGCGCCGCGGTCACGCTGGTGTCGGGCCCCACCGCGCTCACGCCGCCGGCGGCCGCCACCTTCGTGCCCGTGCAGACGGCCGAGGAGATGCGCGAGGCGGTGCTGCGCCACCTCGCGGGCGCGACCATCGTGATCAAGGCGGCGGCCGTCGCCGACTACCGCGTGCGCCGTCCGTCGGAGATCAAGATCAAGGGCAAGCGCGACCTCACGCTGGAGCTGACGCCTAACCCGGACATCCTGGCCGAGGTGGCGGCGGGGCGCTCGGGCGCCTTCGTCGTCGGCTTCGCGGCGGAGACCAACGACGTCGCCGCCAACGCGCGCGCGAAGCTCGAGGCCAAGGGCATCGATCTGCTCGTCGCCAACGACGTGAGCCAGGCGGGGATCGGCTTCGACGCCGACGACAACGAGGTGCTGCTGATCGACCGCTGGGGCGGCAACCGCGCGCTGCCGCGCATGGCGAAGAGCGCGGTCGCCGACGCGATCCTCAGCGAGATCCAGGCACTCCGGCGCGCCGCCGACCGCGCGGCCGGCAAGGCCGCGCGCTGAGCCAGACGCCGCGCGAGGCGCTGGCCGGAGCGCTCGACGCGCTGGGGCAGACGCTGCGCTTCTATCGCGATCTCGGGGTCGAGACGCTGCCGCTCGAGGGTGAGTATCTGATGACGCCCGCCGAGATCCTCCGCCACCAGGAGCAGGCGCTCCAGAACTGCCGCAAGTGCAAGCTGTGCGAGGGGCGCACCCACGTCGTCTTCGGCTCCGGCAATCCGACGGCGGAGTTCGTGGTGATCGGCGAAGGGCCGGGCGCCGACGAGGACGCGCAGGGGCTGCCGTTCGTCGGGCGCGCGGGACAGCTGCTGACGAAGATGCTCACCGCCGTGAGCCTGACGCGTGAGGAAGTCTTTATCACGAACGCGGTCTTGTGTCGGCCTCCCGGCAATCGCAATCCGGAGCCCGACGAGCTCGCGGCCTGCGCGCCGTTCCTGGCCGACAAGCTCGCGGTGATCCAGCCGAAGGTCGTGCTCGCGCTCGGCAGCGTGGCGACGCAGTCCCTGCTGCGCACGAAGGAGGCGATCGGCAAGCTGCGCGGGCGCCTCCATCCGTTCGGCGACGCCGTGCTGATCCCGACGTTCCATCCCGCGTTCCTCCTGCGCAACCCCGGCCCCGAGTACAAGCGCATGGCCTGGGAAGACCTCAAGCTCGCCCGCCGGGAGTACGACAAGCGCAAGACCCGGTGACGCTCGCCGACGTCGCGTTCGACGTGCCGCTCGACCACCCGTTTTCGTACCGCGTGCCACCTGGATGGACGCTGACGCCAGGGCAGCGTGTGGCCGCGCCGCTCGGGCGCGCCGAGCGCGTCGGCATCGTCGTCGCGCTGCGTGAGGGAGACGCGGCTGGCCTCAAGTCGCTCACGCGCCTTGTCGACGCCGCCCCCGTGCTCGACGAGGAGTCCATGCACCTCGCGCGCTGGGTCGCCGAGCAATCGCTGTCGTCGCTCGGCAGCACACTCGCCGCGCTGCTGCCGCCGCCGGGGAGTGCGAGGGCGCACATTGACGAGGGCGTACGGAGTGACAAGGCGATACGGAGCCCGGGACCATCGAGAACAGGCCACCCACGCTTCAAGCCGGCCACGCGCTCCAATACAGAAGTCGGCGAGTCCCCAAAACCTGACGTGTTGATCGGCATGGGGCGCGAGCGGCGGCTGATCGAGCGGGTCGCGGCGGCGAGCGCACCGGCGCTCGTGATCGTCCCCGACGTCGAGGCCGCCGGCCGGTGGGCACAGCGTCTGGACAAGCATGGGCCCGTCGCGCGACTGGACTCCGGCGTGGACGATGCGACGCGGGCGGGCGCCTGGGCGGCGCTGGCGGCGGGCGACGCGCGGCTCGCGGTGGGCACGCGCTCCGCGCTGCTGGGGCCCCTGCCGGGCGGCGCCACCCTCGCGCTCGTCGACGAGCACGAGGCGGCGCACAAGCCGCCGGGGCCGCCGCGCCTGCATTCGCGCGACGTCGTGCTCGAGCGCGCCGCCCGCGGCGGGCTCGACGCCGTCCTCACCTCGGCCACGCCGAGCGTGGAGACGTGGTGGCGCGCCGACAGCGGTCGCGCGCGGCTCCTGACCGGCGAGCCGGCGCCGTGGCCGGCCATCCAGCTGGCCGACACGCGCGGCATCCTCCGGCGCGAGCCGCTCACACCCGGACTCGCGCGCACCGTGCGCGAGGCGCTCGCGTCGGGCCGCCGCGCGCTGCTGCTGGTGAGCCGGCTGACGTCCGCGCTGGCGTGCGACGAGTGCGGCGCGATCGCACGCTGTCCCGAGTGCGACGTCGCCCTGGCGTACACACGCGCCGCGCGAACGCTGACCTGTCGCGTGTGCGGCCGGCAGACGCCGCTGCCGGAGACGTGCCCGGGCTGTCGCGGACGGCGACTCTCGCCCTTCGGCTGGAACGCCGAGCGGGTCGAGCACGCGGTGCGCCGGCGCTTCCCGCGGGCGCGCGTCGCGCGCTACGATCCCGACGCCACCCGCGGCGCGAAGGCCGAGCGCCAGCGCGCGGCGGCCGCGGCCGCCGAGATCGTCATCGGCACGCGCGGCGCGCTGCGGCTCTTCGGTCCCGCCTCGCTCGGCGTGGCCGGCTTCGTGTCGCCCGATCACTTCCTGCGCCTGCCGGACTTCCGCGCCGGTGAGCGCCTGTTCTCGCTCCTGTGGGCCGCGGCCGAGCGCGTGCTGCCGGGCGGCAGCGTCGTCGTGCAATCGCAGACGCCGGAGCATTACGTCTTCGCGGCGTGCGCCCGCCAGGACCTCGGCGCGTTCTACCGGCAGGAGATGAAGTTCCGCGGCGAGCTCGGCTACCCGCCCTTCCGCCGCCTGGCCATCGTCACCGTGACGGCGCCGGCGGCCGCGGAGGCGCGCCGGCTCGGCGACGAGGTGGCCGCCGCCCTGGCCTCGGCGACGGCGCTCACCGTGTATCCGCCGGCGCCCGCGCGGCGCGACCGCGCGCGCCGCATCGTGGTGAAGGGCCACGCGGATCTCGCGACGCGCCTGGCCGAGGCGCTGGGCGACTTCCGGCGGCCGCGGCCGAAGAGCCGCGGTATCATAGATGTCGAGGTGGATCCCGTCGAATGGCCGTCCTGAGCGTCCGAAAATATGGTGACCCGGTGCTGCGGCGGCGCGCCAGGGCCGTCGAGTCCGTCACGCCCGAGCTCCGTACGATCGTCGCCGACATGGTCGACACGATGTACGACGAGGTGGGACTCGGACTGGCCGCGCCGCAGATCGGCGTGTCGCTGCGCCTCATGGTCGTGGCCGACGAGGAGAGCCGCGAGGCGCGGGCGCTGATCAACCCCGTCATCACCGAGCAGGGCGGCGAAGTCACCGCGGAGGAGGGGTGCCTGTCGATCCCCGGCGTCTTCGCCCCCGTGAAGCGCGCGGAGTGGGTGCGGCTCGAGGCGCAGGATCCCGAGGGCCAGGCCGTGACGCTCACCGCGCGCGGGCTGCCCGCGCGCGTCTTCCAGCACGAGATGGACCACCTCGACGGCGTGCTCTTCATCGACCGCCTCGACCCGGTCACGCGCGACCGGATCAAGCGGCGCATCAAGAAAGACGGCTTCACCGGGGACGCCGCCGGCCACCGCGCGCTCGCGCTGTAGCACGCTGAAGCTCCTCTTCTACGGCACGCCGGCCTTCGCGCTTCCTGCCTTCGAGGCGCTGCGCACCCGCCACCAGATCGTCGCCGTCGTCACCCAGCCCGACCGTCCCGCGCATCGCGGCCAGCGGCTCACACCCTCGCCCGTGAAGGAAGCCGCGCTCGCCGCCGGCCTGCCGGTGCTGCAGCCGCCGCGGCTGCGCGATCCCGGCTGGGCCGAGCGGCTGGCCGCGCTCGGCGCCGACCTCGCGGTCGTCGTCGCCTTCGGCCAGATCCTGCCGAAGGCCGTGCTGGACGCGCCCGCGCGCGGCTCCATCAACATCCACGCCTCGCTGCTCCCGAGGTATCGCGGCGCGGCGCCCATCCAGTGGGCGATCATCCGGGGCGAGACCGAGACCGGCATCACGACGTTCGCGATGGACCCGGGGATGGACACGGGCGACGTGCTCCTGGCGCGGCCGACGACGATCGGCGCCGACGAGACGGCGGGCGAGCTCTCGGCGCGGCTGGCGCGGCTCGGTGCGGACGTCATCGTCGAGACGCTCGATCGCCTCGCCACGCTGACGCCGACGCCTCAAGACCACGCCTCCGCCACGCTGGCGCCGCGGCTCAAGAAGGGCGACGGCGCGATCGACTGGACGCGGCCGGCGCGCGATCTCGTCAACCTCGCGCGCGGCTGCAACCCGTGGCCCGGGGCGACGGCGCAGGCGGCCGGCGGCGCCCTCACGATCTGCCGAGCCCGGGCCCTCGGCGGCGCCGCCCGCGGCGCGCCCGGCACGCTGGTGGCGTACGAGGGCGCGCTGGCCGTGGTGACGGGCGAGGGCCTGCTGGTGCCCGTCGAGGTCCAGCCGGAAAATCGACGCGCGATGGCGTGGGCCGACTACCTGCACGGCGCCCGGCTCGCCGCCGACGCCCGGCTCGGCCCCGGCGCTGCGTGAGCGCCGCGCCGCGCGACAGGCGTGGTAGCGCCGCGGCCGCGCCCGCGCGGCAGCTGGCGGCGCGCGTCCTCGAGCGCGTGGAGACCGACGCGGCGTTCGCCGATCTGGCCCTGGAGGCGGAGACGACGCGGCGCCACGTGGCGGTACGCGACATCGGCCTGGCCACCGAGCTCGTCTACGGCACGCTGCGCTGGCAGCGTTATCTCGACTGGATCCTGGCGCCGCACTCGCGCCGGCGGCTCGACATGACCGCCTATCAGCTCGTCTTCCTCGAGCGCGTCCCCGCCTTCGCCGCCGTCAACGACGCGGTCAGCCTCGCGCGCCGCGGCGCGCGAGGCGCGGCGGAGTACACCAACGCGGTGCTGCGCGCTTTCGCGAGGCGCGGCGCGCGCGAGCGAGAGCCGGCGCCGCCGCGGGATCCGATCGACGCGCTCGCCACGCGGTGCGCGTTCCCCACCTGGCTCGCGGCGCGCTGGGTCGCGCGCTACGGCGCGCCGGAGGCCGAGGCGCTCATGCGGGCGATGAACGAGCGGCCGCCGCTCACCCTCCGCGTCAACACCCTCCGTCTCTCGCGCGAAGCACTGGCGGCGCGACTGGCCGCCGAAGACGACGTGGCCACCCGGCCGACGCCTCTCGCCCCCGAGGGGCTCGTGACCGAGCGCGCGGCCGGCACCCCCGCCCGCTGGCGCGCCTTCGCCGACGGCGCGTGCGTCGTGCAGGACGAGGCGTCGATGCTGGTGGCGCGGCTGCTCGAGCCGCGCGCTGGCCCAGCTGATGGAGGGCCGCGGTCGCATCGTCGCGCTGGACCCGCAGCCGGCACGGCTTCACCGCGTGACGGAGGCGAGCGCGCGGATGGGCGTGACGATCGTGCAGACGATCGAGGGCACCGCACAGGAATTGGTGAGCTCCTACGCGCCGCGTGCCGACGCCGTGCTGGTGGACGCGCCGTGCACGAACCTCGGGGTGCTGCGCCGTAATCCCGAGGTGAAGTGGCGGCGCCGGCCCGACGACATCGACGCCAGCGCCGCGCGCCAGCGCGAGATCCTGACCGCCGCCGCCACGCTCGCGAAGTCCGGTGGCCGCCTCGTCTATGCGACGTGCTCGCCGGAGCCCGAGGAGAACGAGGCGGTGGTGACCGCGTTCCTGGCCGCGCACCCCGCGTGGCGCATCGATCCGCCGGTCGGATTCCCGCTGCCGCTCGACGCCGACGGTTATCTGCGCACGCGTCCCGACCGCCACGGCACCGACGGGTTCACGGCCGTGCGGCTGCGGCGCGCGTGATACGCGTGATATAAGGATGCCGACATGGCCGTGATCAAGATCGCGCCCTCGATCCTGTCCGCCGACTTCGGCGTCCTCGCCGAGGAGATCGCGCGCGTGGAGGCGGCCGG
>WNFJ01113453.1_pt2 | contig 10801 bp, 9 predicted proteins | sample 5400461 | NCBI WGS metagenome assembly WNFJ01 (sample SAMN13153349, study PRJNA577476) | soil metagenome | isolation source: 115 cm saprolite on Douglas fir-dominated hillslope | place: USA:California | collected 2013-09-17
CCGATGTTTCGGCGCGGCTGTTTATGTTTGAGCCCCGCCTCGGCGGTCTCGCCGAAAGGCAATTGCGCATCCTGCAAGATCTCACCAGCCGTGTTGCACCTGCGGTGTATAACGTGTACCTGCTTCGCCGCTTGCGTTCCCGTGCGGCCGCCGCGGAACGGGGCCGAGTGGCGCGGGAATTGCACGATGGGGTGGTGCAATCGTTGCACGCAATTGCGTTTCGTCTCTACGCGCTGCGCATAGGGCAGACAATCGATCCCGCCGAGCGCAATCAGGAGCTCACCGAGATCCAGCAGTTGGTGCAAAATGAAGGCGCAAACCTGCGCTCCCTGATTCGGCAGCTCAAACCGCTTGAATTCGATCCCAGGCACCTGATCGAATTCTTAAGCCGGATGATCGATCAGTATCGTTACGATACTGGTATTGGCGCGAAATTCGTGTGCGATGTTGCCGATGTAGTGCTGCCTCCGAGGACGTGCCGCGAATTGGCGGGCATCGTGCAGGAAGCGCTGGCCAATGTGCTGAAGCACAGCGGCGCCGAAAATGTCCTGGTGCGGCTGGCGTTGCAGCAGGGAGTCTGCTCGCTCATGATTGAGGACGATGGCCGCGGTTTTGAGTTCAGCGGAAGGGTATCGTCCGGGCAGCTAAGAAATTCCAGGCGGGGTCCTTTGGTCATCAATGAACGGGTGCGAGCCATCGGCGGGGAACTCTCGATTGAGTCCACCCCCGGGCAAGGGGCGCGTCTGGAGATCGTATTTCCACGACAGGTCGAGTCGAATATTGCATAAACTTCACCAAGCTCCTATCAGGATTATCATCGCGGACGATCACGCCATCTTCCGTGATGGCTTGCGACGGCTGCTCGTAAGCGAAAAGGATTTCGTCGTGATCGCGGAAGCCTCGGACGGGAAAGAAGCCGTCTTACTGACCCAGAAACTCAAACCCGATATTGTTCTCCTTGATCTGGCCATGCCCCGCGTGCCCGGGATGGAAGCTTTGAGGGAACTGGCCCATGCCGAGGTATCCGCATATACGATTCTCCTGACTGCCGCCATCGAACCTTTCGAGATAAGTTGCGCCATGCGGCTTGGAGCGCGGGGGGTGGTGCTGAAAGCATCTCCACCGGAGTTGCTGCTGCGTTGCATCCGCGCCGTGTCGGAGGGCGAGTACTGGATCGGCAGCGGCCTGCTGAAGGACTGGGCCCATCTTGGACAAGGATCGGGTGCCGGTTCGGAATTAACATCCCGCGAAATTGAAATTGTTTCCGCTATTAAAACCGGCAGGAGCAACAAGGAAATCGCGTTGCAGATGTCGATCAGCGAGGAAACAGTCAAGCGCCACCTGAGCAATATTTATGCGAAGCTGGGAATTTCAAGCCGGCTCGAACTGGCGCTTCTCGCTAGTCGCGATCCGCTCAAATGACGGCCTTGTATCCTCCGCCTCAAGCAAGCGGATTCTCATCGGCCTTCGGCCCGTTCGCTGCGTCAGCATCCCAGCGGAGTCGCCCTCGAATCGTTGGGGCCTTTCGCCTGTTTCTGAGTGGCGAGGAACCCTGGCGAGTCGGAGAAATTGTCCCAGGCGTGTTCACGCCTGTTCTTGCAAAACACTCGAGTCGTTCTCGCTTATCGACTGCGTCTCGGTTGGAGTTGACGGAATGCAGCGCAATTTCGAGCGCATGCGCAAACAATAGAGGCCTGGCAGAGAAGTGAATTAACGGACGTCACCGCCAAGGTGGTCATTCACGAGGCGTTTGTCGAAGGCAACCTCGAAGCGCCTAAACACCTTGCTCGCACCGTACGCGACCTATACTTCGCGCTGACCGGAATTGTTCCGGGCCAGAAGTCGGCTTCGAGGAGATCTGTCGAATTCAAGTAAATCGCAAAGGAGCGATCTCCTCGAAGCCCGTTTCTGTACCGCGACGGACTTGCTGGATGCACTAGCCAAGAACCTAAAGGGCGTGCCTCGAACCAGACAGCTACCGTGACAATTTTTGAGGTCACGACTCTAGAACCCTTTTCCCACTTGGCTTTTCGGCATCCTATGGCATCCGAAAGGGTCCCTAAACAGCCTAGTTTTGATGGCGAATTGATGGCAGGTTCTCGAGGATTGGTAAATAACGCACTTGATCGCGTCTAAATCACTCCGCCAGGAACACGCTTGAGTTGCGGATTAGATTGACTTGCGCGTGGGGCCGATCTAACATCTGCCGCATTGTCGGGCGACGCGCCACTACCGGGTAGAACCTTCGGCCGTTACCAACTCCGAGAGCTGGTGGCAATCAGCGGCATGGGGGTGGTTTACCGGGCTTGGGACCCCGTGCTGGCGTGCGTCGTCGCCATCAAACTGGTTAGCGAAGACACGATTCCCGACGAATCGGCCCGCCGCCAACTCTATACGGAAGCCCGAATTGCTTCGTCTCTGAACCACCCCAATATATGCAGGATCAAGGATGTAATAGAAGAATCGGGCCAAGCCGGTATTGTGATGGAGTTTGTCGAGGGGCAGGTTCTGACCAATGCCATCCCTGCCAATGTCGGGCTCCCTTTCGATCTTGTAGTCGAATACGGCATCCAGATCGCTGACGCTGTTTCTCACGCGCACGAGAATGATGTTATCCACCGCGATCTGAAGAGCGGCAATGTGATGCTCAATCGGGACGGCCAAATCAAGCTGCTGGATTTCGGCCTGTCGAAAATACAACGCCGCAGCGAGCTTCCCAGTTCCCTCCAGAACCTGGATACCAAGGACAGTTCCGACACCATCGTGGGAACCCCGCCGTACTGGGCTCCGGAAGTGCTGAAGCATCGTCCGAGCGATACCCGCAGCGACATTTGGAGCTTTGGAGTGTTGCTGTACGAAATGGCCAGCGGGCAAATGCCGTTCAAAGGGGCCACCATGATTGAGCTTGGCTCCGCGATCCTGCATGATGCCCCTTTGCCGCTGCCCGAGCAGGTGCCGGAGTCGCTCTCGAAAATCACCTACCGCTGCTTACGCAAAGAGATGGGCCAACGTTACCAGCATGCCAGCGAAATCAAGGCTGCGCTTGAGGCAATCGAGCGGAACCACGATGGCCGCTCACCGCGACCACCAGGGAGCCTGAGGCCGCAACTGCCTGCGATCCGCTCGGTTGCAGTGTTGCCGTTGGAGAACCTTTCGCGTGCTCCCGAGCAAGAATATTTTGCAGATGGTCTGACCGAATCGCTGATTACGGCACTGGCGAAAATTGGGGGGTTGCGCGTCATTTCGCGCACTTCGATTATGCAGTACAAGCATGCCCCAAAGACGCTGCCTCAGATCGCTCGCGAATTGAGCGTGGATGCCATCGTGGAAGGCTCAGTGCGTCGCGATGGTGACCGGGTGCGCATCACGGCGGAGTTGATCGAGGCGCGCACCGACCACCATCTCTGGACTGAAAGCTACGACCGGGACCTCAGCGACATTCTGAGCTTACAGGCGCAACTGGCCACTGCAATCGCTAGTGAAATATGGGCCAAGCTAAGCCCTTCGGGTGGATCGCAACCGGAAGGAGCTTCCCCGTCAAGCGGGGGTGCTCTCGAACCTCCGCCCCTGGAGGCAGCAAACCCCACCGTCGGCAGCAGCAAGCCATCCGCCTCGATAAATCCCCTTGCTTACGACCTCTACCTGAAGGGTCGACATTTTTGGAACAACCGGGTTAGTGACGAAGATTTCCGGAAAGCCGTCGAGCACTATCAACGTGCTCTAGAGATTGACCCACAATCCGCACTGACTTACGCGGGGTTGGCTCACTGTTCTCTTTTGATGGGTACGGGAGAATATGGCCTCAGGGCGCCTTCCGAGATGATGGAGAAAGCGAAGGAGGCCGCTCTCAAAGCTCTCAGTATTGATGACTCGAATGCGGAAGCGCACTTGTCGTTGGCAATGGTGAAGTTTCGCTTTGATTGGGACTGGGAGGGCGCTGAACGGGAGTTCCAGCGAACGATTGAACTCGATCACGGCTATTCCGTGGCGCACTCCTGGTATTCGGCATACCTGGCGGTGTTGGCGCGCTTCGATGAAGCCTTCGTGGAAGCCAAGTTGGCAAGGCAAGTTAGCCCCTTCTCGCCGCTGGCGCACTTTAGCTTGGGGTTGTTGCTGTACGCCTCAAGCCAGAATGAGGAGGCAATCGAGCAGCTTCGAGCCACCGTGGCCATGGACCCCAAGTTTCCGCTCTCTCACGTTGTCCTTGGGCTGACGTTTGGGAGGAAAGGCAGATTTGATGAAGCGATCGCCGAATTCAAGCAGGCCTTGACGATTGCGGGCGTAAGACCTCTTTGGTCAGGTTTCTTGGGACAGGTATACGCGTCGGTGGGGAAAACTGAGGGAGCCCTCGCGATCTTGAACGAGCTGTTCGCTGCCGCAAAAAGCCACTACGTGCCTCCCGTCGCCTTTGCCGTCGTGTACGCCGGCTTGGGTAGGACCGACGACGCGTTTAATTGGTTGACGAAAGCTGTTGAGGAGCGTGACGGGCTGCTAATTTACCTGAAAGTCGGGTCCGTGTTCGACACTTTGCGGCCGGATCCGCGCTTCTCGGCGATTCTGACGCAAGTGGGCTTGCAGAAAGATACTGGGCTCGACGTCGTCCATCCCCCGCTTGGCCCTATTCCAATGCCGCCTCGACCGCCTCGGCCGCTTCTGCCAAAACTGCTTCTCGGGATCGCGGCGACGATCTTCGCTGCGGTCGTCGCATATGTCGGTATCCCACGTGTCATTGAGTTGCTTCGGCCACCGAGGACAATCTTAGCTGTCCAGCCTTTCAAAAGCCTCGGTGGTGACCCTGATGCTCGCCGCCTTGCCGAGATTGTAAGAGAAGAAGTCTTTACGCGATTGAGCGAAGTTCATCCCCTAAAGCTGGGAGTGGTCGAGCTAACAACGGCAGATTCTGAACTCAGCTATGAACAGGTCTGCGCAAGCCGCGAACGAACCTATGTTCTATCGGGTGCAGTTCACCATGACGGCAATCAATTGGCAATCACCGATCAACTGGTGTCATGTAAAGACCAGACCGGCATGGTAGGCGACCGGCATGCAATGAACCCCGATGGATCAGGCATGGGTCCGGTTGTAGACGACATCGTCCAGAAGATATTGACGTACAGCCCGTGCATCAAGTGAACCCCAAAGCATACGAGGCATACTTGCATGGGCGTTTCGAGTGGAACCTGCGAACGACACAAAGTCTCATGGACGCCAGCTCCTATTTTCAGAAAGCAATCGAATACGACCCGACTTACGCCCCCTCCTACGCCGGTTTGGCGGACTGTTACGCGCTTCTGGGGACCGCACCCTATACCGCGCTGCGGCCGAGCGAAGCCTTTCCTAAAGCGAAGGCCAGTGCACTAAAAGCGCTTGAATTGGACAAAGACCTTGCAGAGGCTCATGTCTCGCTGGGATATTCCGCTCTCGTGTACGACTGGAACTACCCAGAAGCTGAAAAGGAATTCCGCAAGGCTATCGAACTGCGGCCCGATTACGCAACCGCCCATCAGTATTACGCCTATTATTTGACGGCCATGGGGGATTTAGACCAGGCGATTGCCGAGCGGAAACGCGCGGTTTCGATCGAGCCAAAGTCGCCCCTGCTCAACACCGCACTGGGCGAGGAGTACTATCAAGCGCGGCGGTTTGGTGACAGCATCGGAGCCAACCAAACGGCTCTCTCTTATGATCCGAAGTATGCCGTGGCGGTCATCAACGTGGGCCGTGCTTACGAGCAAATGGGAATGCACGCGCAGGCTCAGCAGGCCTACCAATCTATCCTAGCCTTCGCACCGCACGACCCAGCTCTCCTCGCGCTCCTTGGGCATCTTTATGCTGTCTCTGGGCAGCAAGCAGCAGCGCGTGGAATTATTTCACAGTTGCAGCAGATGAGTGGGGGAAGATACGTCCCAAGCCTTTACGTTGCGCTGATCTACATAGGCCTTGGTGACAAGGACCAGGCGTTCACCTGGCTCGACAAAGCCTACGAGGAGCGCTGTGAGTACTTGGTCTATCTGCCCACGGACCCAATGGCGGATCCGTTGCGGAACGACCCCAGGTTTCCCGCGTTGCTTGAGCACCTAGGGTTAAAGAAATGAGAAATTCGTATCAGTCCGGGCAATCGATCGACTGAACGCCTCTTCCCCTTGGTAAAGCGCCTCACTACGAAAATTCCGCGCTGTAGTCGCTCGGAACTCTCCCGCCTCGCGCACGACTACGAATCCCCGATCGGCTCCCAGTCCTTCGATCAGCGTGTCGAGAAGACCGGAAAGGAGCTCGCCGTACTCGCCTTCCCTCAGAAGTGCTCGCGACACTCGGTAGAGAAGACCCAAGGGTTCGGCTGGCGGATTTTCCCGATGCAGAGTCACGCCAGGTCGTGCACTCGGGAACATAGCACTATCAGGTTTCACCATGACTCTTGCCGGCGGTTTAACTGTTGTCAGGACAAATGGCCATCGCGCTGCATACCAGCTGGAGAATGCGGCGGCGTTTGATTCAGGGGGAGAATAACACAATGAAAAGTAAGGCGCTTGCGGTTCAGTTATGTCTAGAGATGGCAGAAAAACGGGCCAAGGCGCGCCAAGTTCCTGTGCACTCGCCCTCTGCGCACACGGGATTACAAGATCCGGCAATGGAGGAGGTGATTGCCGCGCAGTTCAGACCCTTGCCGGAATTGCAGCGGGAAACACAAGTGATAGCAAACAGACACGCCCCAGGTTCCCTATGAACACTCAACATCTCGGTTCGACTTGTCGCGATTGGCTGCTGGCGGCGACAGAGCACGTCGAAGATTACGTCCTCAAGACGGAGCGTCGGTTCCGGACGACTATGCACTTTCTGCCCGAGCAGTTCGCTCTACGGCAAGGAGCATGGCGAGCAAAGCAGGCGGCGGATAGAGCCTGGTGGGAGGTTCCAGCCTACCAGCATTTTCTTGCGATCAACGGGGTCAAGCGGCCCGGAGGCAATTTTGGCCGGCTCCCCATCATGGATAAAGAGAATTACGTCAAGGCTTATCGCATCGAAGAACGTTGTGTAGGAGGGAAGTTCTTGCAGCGAGGAGTGGCGATCGACGAATCTTCCGGATCCAGCGGGACACCATACGACTGGGTACGAGGAGGAGCAGAACGGTCACGAACCCAGCAAACACTGGCGCGGATCCTGGAGCAGATGGTGGATAACAGGCCCCGGCTCGCCATCAATGCCTTCAGCATGGGCGCGTGGTCGACCGGGCAAAACATGGCGCAAGCGCTGGAGAAACACAGCACCGTCAAGTCCACCGGGCCCGATGTCGAGAAAGTGCTGCACACCTTGGAGTTTTTCGGCCCGAGTTTCGGATATTTCGTTGCCGGTTATCCACCATTCTTGAAAACCGTTGTCGATGAGATGTTGAAGCGTAATTTTCCGATGGAGGAATACGAGATGCATGGATTGGTCGGCGGGGAAGCAATTAGCGAGGAACTCCGCCGCTACCTGTTGCGCTATTTCCAGACCTGCCATAGCGGCTATGGAGCTTCCGACCTGGAGATTGGTGTCGCAGTAGAAACGCCTGAGGCCGTACAGGTACGTCAGTTGCTCAACGACAACGACCATTTTCGGGAAGAGCTTCTTGGCCCGGGGAAACGGCTGCCAATGGTGTTTCAGTACAACCCCATGTGCCATTACCTGGAGACAAGTAGAGAAGGCGACCTGATTGCCACTCTTACTTATTCAAGAACACTCTCGCCGCGGATCCGGTACAACATCGGCGATGAAGCCAAGCTTTTCACCAGAAGCGAACTACTGAAGCGGATGAGCGAACTCGGCCAGAATACAATACCACGTCCAGGAGCGGTCCCCTTGCCGCTGCCGTATCTATTCCTGTTCGGTCGCCGTGATCAGACCATCAGCATCATGGGCGCGAACATATACCCGGCCGACGTCGAACGTGCTCTCTATTCTCAAGAGCAGCTCGCCACCGGCTTATCTTCCTTCATGCTCACGGCGGACGGAGCGGGCGCACATTGCATACATCCGAAACTATGCATCGAGTGGGGCACGTCAGAAACGCCGAAACTACCTCTCGAACCACTGGCTCGACGAATCGAAGATCGCCTCGCGGAAATCAATTCCGATTTTCGCAACGCGCGCAGGGAATCCGCGATGAACATGAGGGTTGAACTCGCGATCTATCCATCCGGAACGGGCCCCTTTGCCGATAAGGAACGCAGAATCAAGAACCGTTACGTTGCGAGGGCACAATGAAGAAGGGCATTGCCGCACGGTGGGTCCTCGTGGCGCTTACGTGGTTTAGTGCGGGAAATTCCCACGCCGCTGAAACAGCGGTTTCTGCCCAGGCGGGCGATCAGTTCTTCCACACGCGCTCCTTGGGTGCACCGTACGAAACCGGTATTCCTTATGCCTTGTTCCTCGCGATGATGGAACGGTACCCTACGAACAGATTGACAAGTGTTCCTACGAGTACACCAAGAAACACCGCATCACGCAGGGCGCCATCGTGATGGTGGCTTCTTTGGGAGCGGGCGCTATTGTCATGCTCACAAAATCCAAGAGCCACTGGCTCTATATCGATTTCCACGAGCAGAACGTCCCGAAGAGTGTGGTTCTTCGCATGGATAAGAACGAGTACCAGAAGATTATCGATGCGGTAAAAACGCACACGGGCAAGGAAGTGGAATTCCTTGGAGATGCCGGCAAGAACAAGAAAAAAGAAGAGAACAACGATAAAGAACAGGGACAGAAATAGAGGCGAGTCGATATACCACGGGTTGCAGACGTGCCCCACCTCAGATTGGAGGAGAAACTATGAAACAAGCTCTTATAACTCTTGTTCCTGGGAGCGCTTAATCTGCGCCAGATCATCCGGAGTTATTTCTTTCTCGACTTAGGCAGAAATTAAGGAATGGAGGCCACCATGAAGATGACGTACATGTATCTCTCGGCTACGCTTTTGTCGGCGACGCTTGTTCCCGTAGCGGCACACGGAGTCAATCTGCACGTTAATTGCAGCGGCAAGGGCCAACTACCCACAATCAACGGCGCGCTCAAGCTACTCGACCCGCAATGGCCAAACACTTTAAGAGTCTCTGGTACCTGCCACGAGAACGTCCAGATCCAAAGCTTTGACCGGCTCACTCTCATAGCCGCTCCAGGGGCGTCGATCAACGATGCTTCAAGCGGAAACAGCTCGACCCTTACGATCGTGGATTCGGAGAGAATCAGTATTCAAGGATTCACGATTACGGGGGGCTCTCCCGCCGTGGTCTGCGGCAACAACAGCGTGTGTCGCTTCAGCGGAAATACGATCCAAGGCGCTTCTGGCGACGGAGTCGTTTTCAACCGGTCACACGGTGATTTCGCGGGTGACGTGATCCAGAACAATGCAGGAAGGGGTATTGCGGTCCTTAATGCTTCCCGTGTGATAACTTCTCCCGCCACGGTTCAGGGCAACGGAGACAGCGGAATTGGAGTCGTAGCTGACAGTTTCCTGTTCACCGATAGCGGCACCTTGGTGCAGAACAATGCTCTTCATGGCGTGACTGCTTCTACCAATTCCATCTTGCGAATGATGGCTACCACTATCAGTGGAAATGCAGCGGATGGCGTACATTTGGCGGAGAGTTCTGTGGCCCGTTTTGGATTTTTCGGGTCGGCAGTAGACACCATCACAGGTAATGCGGGAAGCGGCGTAGGCGTGGGCGATCTCTCGTTCGCCTTTTTTCCGGGAGGAGGAGCTGTCGTTATCACAGGCAACAACATGGCCGGCGGAACTTTCGATGTGTCTTGCAATCCACAATTTTCCGCCACGAGAGGGGCGCTCACTAACCTTGGAGGTGGCACAACGAATTGCTCCGAACCGTAGGCATCGGGTGTTGAGATATCTCGCCGACACGGCACTCTGGAACAGGCGCCCACGGGAAATGTGGTTACGGGCAACGTGGGTTACGGAGTCTTTTTGAGAGACTGGTCGTTTGCTGCCTTCCTGGGTGCAAACACTGCGGGGGGACCTCACCCAGCCGGACATAACGTGTGGCGCCCAGTTCTCGGCAACGCGTAAGTGCAGGAACGGTAGGCGGCACGACCGATTGTCTCGAACCTGCTGCCCCAACAACGGGTCGCGGCTCAGAAGAGCGATAAGATCCGAGACTCTGATTGCTTGACATAGTGCTTAGAATGGGGTGTCCCATGCTGAGCTGGCGTATTAACGTGCTAACCGCAGTTATTCCGCGCCAGAAGTCGGCTTCGAGGAGATCCCTATTGATCTCCTCCAAGCCCGTTTGTGGATAGTTTCCGTGGTGCCACCACTCGGGAGTTGACACTATCCTTCTGCCGCCGCCCCGAGGGCGAGTCCCGACGGCTTGATCTCACCATGCTTCCGAGTGACCGACTAACCAGAGGGTAATTGCGAGTTTGCTGATACGAAGTGATACCGCACAATAGAAGAGCGCTGCCATTTGACCGTTGCTTATACGGGGCGGAAAATAGGCGCCAGGTGACCCCATGATTCGCTATCGCTTTGTTCTGCTGTTGCTCGTTGCATCCCTGCTGCCCCTCGGTGCCACGGCGCAGCAGTTGCCTGCGGCACGGGTGTTTGACCTGAAGGCGTCCGACGGTACCATCCTCAAGGCAACCTACTTCGCCGCAGTCAAGTCCGGCCCCGGAGTTTTGCTGCTGCACCAGTGCAACCGGCAGCGGAAGGTATGGGACGACCTGGCCGGGCAGCTGGCGACAGCGGGGATCAACGTGCTTACCTTTGATCTGCGCGGCTTCGGCGCAACCGGTGGCTCACCATTTGACAAGCTGACTC
>WNFJ01139982.1_pt2 | contig 10800 bp, 8 predicted proteins | sample 5400461 | NCBI WGS metagenome assembly WNFJ01 (sample SAMN13153349, study PRJNA577476) | soil metagenome | isolation source: 115 cm saprolite on Douglas fir-dominated hillslope | place: USA:California | collected 2013-09-17
GCCGGCGCCATTACCTACGCGGCGCAGCTGGGCAGGTGGGCCATGATCTTGGGCGGGTACGGCGGCAGCCGCGACGATGATCGAGGTGGCGGCGGGTTTTCCGCGTTGCTGATGATCTTCCTGGCGCCATTCGCAGCGTTGCTGCTGCAGCTGTTCTTGTCGCGGACGCGCGAATATGCAGCTGACGAAACCGGCGTTCGAATGGTGGGTCACCAGCAGGGACTCATCAGCGCCTTGGAGAAGCTGGGAACCTACAATCGAAGGATCCCGACTTCGGCCATTTCGCCTAGCACGTCTTCGCTGTGCATTGTGAAGCCGATGTTCGGAGCGGGCACGCTGAGTTCCTTGTTCAGCACGCACCCTCCGCTCGAAGATCGTATTGCGGCGCTGCGAGAGATGACCATTGCTCCGCTGCGGTGAGTCATACTGCGCAAATAATCGGTTCATACCAGGGTAAAGTTTTCCGGCTCGAGGAAAGACCTTAGATGTGCTGCATTCTTCAGCTACCGTCAACTTATTTAGATTCAGAAGGTTAACTTACATTGAGACGCCCCCTAGCTTTGGTGCATCAAATGCACCGTTCTCCAATACCCCGTGCTGACCGTCCAAACGGGGTCTGAGGGGCCCAAGTATGAGCTGCCGGGACACTATTCATTTGATTTGTATGTATTTAGAAGGAAGACTCTCGCCTGGAGTGCAATCGGAAATCGAGCGGCATTTGCACGCTTGCGCCGACTGCCGGCTGGTGTTGAATGCGGCGACCACCACGCTGGACCGTTACTTTGGTCCACCCAAACTGGCTGCGGATCCGAAGGCTGCCTAGGAGCCTGCGGTAAAATATTTGCTATCATTTTGTTACGGGCACAAAGGACATCCGATTTGCGCCCATGCTTGTTTCTGGCGGCTGTGGAAGACTGTGGAAAACGAATCCCCCCTCGTGATGAAAATCTGAAAAATTTACGCGCGCAAAAGGGAACAGGTAATCTTTACTAGTACTAGTACTGTTAGAACCACCTCATCTTTGCCCTTTTCCTCCTGCTAACCCATTCTGCCTGTTGTGGTTAGCCAGATGGCGACCGGCCGAGAGCGTTTGGTGTTGCGAATGCCCGTTTCCCAGGCACAAGGCGAAAACGCCAAAAGGAGATGATGTCCATGAGTGACTATCAGGAAACTAATATCCAGAGCACGTCTGCGACACCCCGTTGGGTGGGCCTAGCCATTGCGGCTCTTGGGGGAGTTTCTCTACTGGGCCTCGGTCTAGGCTGGAGCGCATTGAGCCAGTCGAAATCGGTTGAACAATCCACACAAGCTTCTTTGAAGCAACAGAACGACGCACTGGCGCAGCGATTGAACAAGGCTGACGAGCAGAACCAGCAATTGCAAAGCGACCTGAAAGTGGTCACGGACAAATTGAACGTGACGCAAGAAGATTTGGTGAAGGCCCGCAAACTGACGAAGGCCAGCGTGGCGGCGTATGACAAGAAGCTGAGCGGGCTGGAATCGAACGTGAACACACAGCTAGCGAGCAAGGCCAGCACCGACGATGTGACGAAGTTGAACGGCGACGTCAGCGGTGTAAAGAACGACCTGGATGCAACGAACTCCAAGCTGGATCGCGCCACGGGCGACATGGGCGTGATGAGCGGCTTGATTGCGCGCAACCACGACGACCTGGAAGAACTGAAGCGCAAGGGCGATCGCAACTATTATGAGTTCACGGTGCAGAAGTCGAAGACGCCTCAGCGCGTAGGTCCGGTGCAGATGTCCGTGAACAAGACTGACCAGAAGAAGTCCAAGTACACCATGACGGTGCTGGCCGACGACAAGTCCATCGAAAAGAAGGACAAAACCGCTGGCGAACCGGTGCAGTTTTACGTGAAGGGAACTCAACACTATGCTCCGTACGAAATCGTGGTGTTCGACGTAGGCAAGAACCAGATTACCGGTTACCTGTCCACGCCGAAGTCGGCGGGTGCATCCACGGCCGCGAGCAACACCGCGACTCAGTAAGCAACTTTTTCCTTGCTCCGCAAGGGGCAAGCCTGATCGCTTGAGAGCAACACGGTTAAGGGAGGATCCCAGAGGATCCTCCCTTTTTCCTTGAGTGCGGTTAACCAGAAGGGCTTGCTGTAAGAGTTCGAAATGCTGGACAGTGTTCCCGCTCTATGCCACTCTAGGGGCTATTCCGCCGGGGAATCGCACGAAGCTAGAAATCTTGAGGGGGAAGGTACATGAAAGCTAAATTTGCAGGAGTTGTTTCATTGACGTTGTTTGCTGCTGCGTTAGCATTTGCCGCGGAAGGTAGCTGGACGGGCTACATTTCCGACAGCCAGTGTGGCGCGAAGGGCGCGAACGACAAGCACGCGGATTGCGCCGCGAAGTGCGTGAAGGAGCATGGAGCGAAGTATGTCTTTGTCAACGACGCGGATAAAAAGGTTTACGCGATTGCTGACCAGGACAAAGTTGCCGCTCATGCCGGCCATCACGTGACGGTGAAAGGCAGCGTTGACGGCGACACGATGAACGTCGCGGCCGTCGACATGGCCAAGTAAGTCGTTCACGGATTGATCGCTTCTGAAAGGGCAGGGCTTCGGTCCTGCCCTTTTTCTTTTGGTGCTAGGGTTTGCTCGCCTAGTGGGCTGGGCTGACGGCGATGGTCAGAATGATCGCTGTTTCGCGATGAAGTTTCATCCACGACCATGCGCGACCCCTTTTCGACGATCCGGAAATCACCGGGAACATGCTGCGCCGGCTTGCCATCGATCTCCGCGGTAATCACTCCGGCGAGGAATACGCAATGCGCTCATGAAGCTCGGTCAAGTTTCCGCTGGTGAAGACGTTCAGGGACTAACGGAGCCCCGCGGGAGTGCAGCGTGGGTCACCCTGGGGAGAATCAATCGCGCAGGGCGCGGGCGGGATCGGTCCGCGTGGCGCGCCAGGCGGGCAAGAAGCAGGCGGCCAACGAGCCGATGGTCATGACCGTGAGGGCCGCTCCGAACGCGAGCGGATCGCGCGGGCTGACGTTGTATAGAAGACTCTGCATTAGCCGCGTCAAGCCGAGTGCTGCCACGGCGCCAAGAAGCACGCCGCCCGCGGTCAAGGCCAAGCCGCGTGCCAGTACCAGCCGCCACAGATGAGATGCGCCGGCGCCGAGCGCCATGCGCAGGCCGAGCTCACGCGTGCTCTGTGACACGGCATAGGACATAACGCCGTACAAACCGATGGCAGCGAGCAGCAACGCCAAGGCACCCAGAACGCTAACTAAGGTTAGCGCTACCAGTTGCGCCGATGTGGAGCGCTCCAGCTGCTCTTGCAGGGTAATCACTTCGTACAGCGCCAGATTCGGATCCAGCGCGTGCACCTCGCGCGCCAGCGCTGCCGCCATGGTCTGAGAGCTCAGTGGTGTTCGGATGTACAAGCCGACTCCGCGTGAAAAATTCTGGCGCAGGGGCACGTAGAAAAAGGGCTTCGGTGTCTCGCGAACGCTCTCGTACTTGGAATCCTTGGCGATGCCGACCACTTGCATCCAGCGTCCTTTGACCCGAACACGCTCGCCAATGGGATTGCCGCCACGCCAATACCGCGAGGCCATGGTTTCATTCACGACGGCGACCAGCGCAGCCTTTTCATCATCCGCGCGAGTGAATTCGCGGCCGGACATCAACGGGATGCCCATGGTGGCGAAATAGTCCGGCCCCACTTCGTTGTACTCCACGGTGGGTTGCTCTTCAGGCGGCGGTTGATAGCCATCGACGGAAATCAGCGTGGAGGAGTAGCTTCCGTAGCTGAGCGGCGTCATTCGACCATACGCTGCCGACTCGACGCCAGGAAGCGCCTTCACACGAGCGAGAAGTTCGTCCTGGAAATTCTGGGCGCGCTGCGCATCGTATCCGGCCGCGACCAAGCTAACGCCAGTGTCCAAAACTTCGTGCGTTGAAAAACCCGGACTGCTATTGCGAATTTTCTGCAGGCTGTGCATCAACAGCCCTGCGCCGACCAGCAAGACGAAGCTGAGCGACACCTGCATCACAACAAGACCCGAGCGGACCCATGCTCTGCCACGGCCGCCAACGACGCTCGCGGAATCGGCTTTCAAGGAACTGGCAAGATCGAGCTTGCCGGTCTGCATCGCGGGAACCAGGCCGACCAGCAGCGTCGCGAGCACGCAGATTCCGGCGCTCAACGCCAGCACGCGCCAATCGATTTCGCCGGGCAGGTGCATCGTCACGCCGCCGCGCGCGGGGAAAAGCAGCACCAGCGCGTGACGGCACCAGTGCGCCACCAGCAATCCGCCGGCTGCGCCAAAGGCGGACAGGATCAGACCTTCCGTGAAAAGTTGCCGCATCAAGCGGCTGCGACCAGCGCCGATGGCCAGCCGAACCGTCATCTCATGCCGCCGCGCGAACGACCTGACCAGCAGCAGATTGCCGACATTCGCGCAGGCGATGAGCAGAACAAAAACAACGACGGCGAGCATGATTTCGAGCGTTGGGAGCAGCGTACCCGCATTGTTGAAGGGCGTTTGCCATAGCGGCCACAGCCGGATACCGCGGCCCCGGTTCGTTTCCGGGTAGGCGGCTTCCAGGCGTTGGGCAACAGACGAGATTTCCTGCTGCGCCTGCTGGCGAGTGACTCCGGACTTGAGGCGCACATAGGCTTCGATCCAACGCGCTTCACGATCTTCTAGCTTGTACCCGCCGGACTCAAATATTTCTTCCATCGACGCGGGTACCCAGAACTGCATCGCCCAGCCCACGAAGGTGCCGTAGAAGCCCTCTGGCGCGACGCCGACAATCGTGTGGAACACGCCGTTGAGTCGCTGCGTCTTCCCAATGATTTGCGGATCACCCTTGAATCGTCGTTGCCAGAGCTGGTAGCTAATTACCGTGACGGGGTGAGCGTTGCGGCCTGAATCTTCGCCGGGCTCGAATCCGCGACCAAGGATCGGATGGACTCCGATGGCGTCGAAATAGTTTGCCGATACGATGCTGCCTGTTGTGACCTCTGCCCGGTCGCCGATGCTGAGGGTAGTGCCCATGATTTTGCTGACAAAAAATGAGTCGAACAGCGTGCAGCTCCCTTGCAAATCGACGAAATCTGGCCAGGACAGAGCCGTGGCGTCAACTTCACCACGCGCGGTGCCCGCAAGAGCGAGCAAGCGCTGCTGATGAGCTACCGCCGGATAGGGACGAAATAAAATTCCTTCAATCCAGCTAAAGACCGCGGCATTGGCGCCAATCCCGAGCGTAAGGCAGAGGATGGCCAGGATGGAAAAGCCCGGACTTCGCCGGAGTAGGCGCAAACCGAACCGCAGGTCTTGCAACGTTGTCTCCAGCATGGGTAGTCCCCTCTGGTCGCGGTAAAGCTCCTTGGTTTGCTCCACACCACCGAAACCGCGCAACGCCTCGCGGCGGGCGTCTTCGGGGCTCATGCCTTTGCTTAAGTTCAGTTCCACTGCTCGTCGTCCAGGTCGTCTTCGAGACGACGGCGACGAAAGAGCGCAGCGAGGCGGTGGACGAAAATGCGGAGGAGTTCGCGCATAGTCTAACTCGTGCTCAGCACCCGGTTGATTACGGTGGACATGCGTCCCCAACTTTCCGCTTCTTCCTTGAGCTGCTTGCGTCCGGCGCGGGTCAGGGAATAAAACCTAGCCCTGCGGTTGTTTTCCGAAACGCCCCACTTGGAGGCAATCCAGCCGCGCTGCTGAAGGCGCAACAACCCAGGATAGAGTGTTCCCTGGTTCAATTGCAGCAGATCCTGGGAGACTTGCTGGATGCGCAAGGCGATGCCGAAGCCATGCATCGGGCCCATGGAATCGAGGGTCTTGAGCACCAGCAAATCGAGAGTCCCCTGCAACACTTCTGTTTTGGACGGTGGCATAGGCTCCTTTAGACGGTCAACAGGAGAAAAGGGGAGCTTGCCAGATTCCTGTTGATTGTCAACAGGAGTTTTCACGAGGCGGAGAGAGGGCCAGGACCCCGACCGCTAGTTTCCATCCGATAATGCGGAGTTCCGGCACGGAATGTGAGGAATCGGCGTCGCGATCCTGTCGACACTACGTAAAATCTGCGCTTGCACGGCGTGTTTTCAGACGAATTCCGCAGCACTGTAACGGGGCATTCAAGCAAGCGCCGATCCTGTCAATCGGGACAGAGTCCTCGCATACACTCCGGATGGTTTCGCCTTGCCTCCGCCCTTGACAGGCCACGAATCTTTTCGTACTTTGACCAAACTTTTGGCCAGCTCCTTCGTATTTACCTCTAGCAGCCCGGGGGGCACCTGTGAACAAAACTGGCAATGATGCGGCTCGCTACCTGACGTTCGTCGGCTGGTTCGACAACCTACTGCGCGACCTGAAGTACACTTTCCGCGTGCTGGCGCGCACTCCTGGCTTTACCGCCGTGGTCGTCCTGACCCTGGCTCTCGGTATCGGCGCCAATACCGCTATTTTCACTCTCCTGGATCAGATCCTGCTGCGGCTTCTGCCCGTCAAGGATCCCCAGCAGCTCGTACTGCTCACGATGCAGGGGCATCACTATGGCAACAATTGGGGCGGCAACGCCATCTCGCATCCCATGTTCCGTGATTTTCGCGCGCACAACGAAGTCTTCTCCGATATGTTTTGCCGGTTTCCCACTTCCGCGAGCCTTTCCGTTGGGCAGCAGGCAGAACGCGTGTCCGTGGAACTCGTTTCCGGCAGCTACTTCTCGACTCTCGGGGTTGTTCCCGCCAGAGGGCGCATTCTCACCGCCGAGGACGATGTCGTTCCGAGCGGTCATCCCTTCGTTGTTCTCAATTACAGCTTTTGGAAGACACGCTTTGCTGCGGATCCCCAAGTTGTGGGTAAAACCCTGAGCCTCAACAACTACAAAATGACCGTAGTGGGAGTCGCGCAGGAGGGCTTTGACGGCGTCGAATTGGGCTTCTCGCCGAAGATTTTTATTCCGATCATGATGCAGCCGCAGATCGTCGTCGGGACCCCCGAGGACATGCTGAAGGCGCGCCGCAATCGGTGGGTAAACACCTTTGGCCGTTTGAAACCGGGCATCTCGCAGCAGCAGGCTAAGGCCGCGCTGCAACCCTTCATGCATTCCATGCTCGAAATGGAAGTACAGCAGAAGGAATTCAGCCGCGCCTCAAAATACGACCGGGACGAATTTCTGAAATGTTCGATCGACGTCTTGCCCGGATCGCAAGGCCGTTCGTACACGCGCCGCCAGCTCACCACGCCACTCTGGGTCTTGATGGCTACCACCGGCGTGGTCTTGCTGATCGCTTGCGCCAACCTCGCCAACCTGATGCTGGTGCGTGGCTGTTCGTTTGGCCATGGGCGCCACCCGGCCGCGCATCATCGGACAACTTTTGGTTGAGAGTCTTTCTCTTTCCGCGCTCGGGGGACTCACCGGTCTCGCTGTCGCGTTTTGGGCCGACCGCGCACTCATGACAAGCTATCTGCCGTCCGATTCCGGCGGCATGCATATTTCCAGTGCGCCCGATCTCCGCATTCTCTTGTTCAACCTTGGCGTAACCATTTTCACGGGAGTCATTTTCGGCCTGGTGCCGGCGTTGCAAACCACCAAGCCCAACATTGCGGGAACGCTAAAGGACCAAGCGGGTGCCGTAGTGGGTGGCGGAGGCCACCATCGCTTGCGAAAAGGCCTGGTCGTCGCGCAAGTGACTCTTTCTCTGCTGCTGCTGGTAGGCGCCGGTCTGTTTGTCCGGAGCCTGGCGAACTTGCGCAATCTCGGCCCCGGCTTTTCTCCGCAAAGGCTCGTTGGGTTCCAGATCGACCCTTCACTCAACGGCTACACTCCGGAACGTCTGAAGGTTTTCTTTCCGCAGCTGTCGGACGCCCTCAGCTCAATTCCAGGAGTTCGCTCCGTTGGCCTGGCGTCCATGCGCATTCTCGAAGACAACGAATGGGACAGCAGCATGTCGGTCGAAGGCTTTTCCCCTGCCAAGCCTGATGAACACGCCGAACCCTACATGAACGCCATCAGCCCCAACTATTTTGCCACCTTGGGCGTGCCCATCGTCGCGGGGCGGGACTTCACGGTCAATGACCGCCACGTCGTCAAACATGGTCCCGAAGAGTGGAACTGGGTACCCACCACCGTGATGATCAACGAAAAATTTGCCAAGAAATATTTTGCGGGACGAAATCCCATCGGACTTCACCTTGGTTTTGGGACCGATCCGGGTACGCCCACGGACATGGAAGTCATCGGCGTGGTCAAGGATTTCAAATACACGAATCTTCGCGACGAAATTCCCGAGCAGGCGTACGTTCCGTATCTTGGTGACCGTTTCCTGGGGGGAATGACGATCTACGTTCGGACCTCGGGCGATCCTAATCAATTGATGTCGACCGTACGTTCGACGGTGCAGGATATGGATCCCAACGTGCCCGTTTACGCCATGCGCACTACAGAGGTCACGATCAACGAGTCCCTCTCCACCGAACGCATGATCTCGAGCCTCTCTGCGGTGTTTGGTTTTCTCGCCACTCTGCTGGCGGTCATCGGTCTTTACGGCGTCATGGCCTATACCGTCGCGCAACGCACTCGCGAAGTGGGCATTCGCATCGCGCTTGGGGCCGCTCGCGGCAACGTCATCTGGCTGGTCATGCGTGAAGTCCTACTGCTCGTCGCTATCGGCGTTGTGGCTGGCGTCACTGCTTCCCTTGCGTTGACGCGCGTTGTGCAGAGCCAGCTCTTCGGCCTCACGCCCCACGATCCGGTCACGCTGGGTCTAGCCACTGCCGCTCTCGCCCTGGTGGCCTGCGCGGCAGGCTATATTCCTGCTTTGCGTGCCAGCCGCCTCGATCCCATGGCGGCCCTGCGCTATGAATAACTCGCGGTTTTCCTGAGGACCACAACCAGGAACAAACAAGTCGATAGCGAGACCAAGCTGACTTTCGCGCTTCAGTCGGCGCGAAGAGCTTGAATGACGTCGATGCGCGCGGCGCGCAGGGCCGGAAGCGACGACGCAACGACTGCCGCCGCGAGCAGCAGGAATGCAGAGACAACTACGGGCAAGGCGCCGGGCATTTTCACGTCGAGGAAATAGCTGCCCGCCAGCCGAATGCCGCGCCTGCAAGGACGCCCGCCGCAGCCATGATGGCGCCTTCTAGGATGACGCCTCTGAGGAGATTCCGCGGCTGCGATCCAAGCGCCAGGCGGATTCCGAATTCACGAGTGCGCGCGCTGACGGAAAACGCCAGCACGCCAGCGACGCCAACCAACGCAATCGCCAACGCGACGGCCGCGAACACGCCGAACACCAGCGAGCTCAAACGGTCGGACGCAAGCACCTCCGCGCGGACGTCTTCGAGAGTGGCAGGGTGCTCGACGGGCTGATTGGCGGACATGTCGCGAATGACGCGCGTGACCGGAGTGACGAGCGAATAGGGATTTACGGCGGTATGGATGAACAGGTGACCGGCAAAGATGGGACCCTCTTCGACGGGGGTATAGATGGTGACGGTGGGCTCAGGAACGACGTGTACATCGTCGATATCGGCGGTGACGCCGATGATGCGGTGGTGCGCGACGCTAAGCCCGGTGACAAATTTCACCCGGGGATCCGTCCAATAGACATGCCGATTGATGGGATCCTGATTGGGGAACATGCGGCGCGCGAGAGTCTGACTGACGATAGCGACGGAGTCGTCTTTGCTTTTGCCGTCGAGGTCGTTGAAGTCGCGGCCCTCGACGATGGGAACGCCAAGAGCGGCAAAGAATCCGGGAGAGATGACGCGAAACTGCGCGGTAGGATCCTCCTCGTCAGAGGCATGAACGTGACCGTCGGCGGAAAACTGGAGGCCGAAGACGTCATCGCGCCAGGGAACAAATAGGCCGAACGCGGTCTTGGTAACGCCGGGCAGCGCGTCAATGTGACGAATCGAGTCCTTATAGAACTCGGTCACCTGCTGAGGCGTCTTTCCGTAGGACATAGCGGGAACCTCGATGGAAAGGACGTGGCGCATGTCGAGACCGGTTTGCGCCGATTGCAGTGCGATCAGCGTGGTGACCAGCATGCTTGCGCCGGCCAGGAGCACAAAGGATGCAGCGATTTGTGTGATCGCGAAGATGCGCTGGCGGCGGCTGGTGCTGCCGGTGATGCGTACGCTGCCGCTGGACAGGTTGAGGCCTTTGGAGGTGTTGGTTGACGGCAGGCGCGGGACAAACGCCAAAATCACTGCGGCAAGGATGGCCAGCGCCGCGCCCACCCAGAGCAGGCTGGAATCGACCGTCAAATCGAGCGCGCGCACCGAGAAGCGCGAGGCGTAACGGGCCAGAATGGCGACCAGGGGCTGCGCGCTCATCACGCCGAGCGTGGCGCCGGCGCCGCAGAGTAGAAGACATTCGGCCAGCAGCATGCGGCGCAGTGCGCCGGAGCTTGCGCCGAGCGCCGCGCGGATCGCCAGTTCACCTTCGCGGCGAACCGTGCGAGTGAGGATCAGATTGGCGACGTTGGAACACGCGACGATAAAGACGAGCGCGGAGGCTGCGAGCAGCACCAGCAGAATGGTGCGGGCGCCCGAGGTGATCTGGTCGCGAAGGAGCTTGGCGCTGATCTGGTAGTTCGCTTTGGGAGCATAGAATTCGGGATGTTGTTTGGTCATGGCGCCGTGGACGGAGCGCAACTCGGCGCGAGCTTGCTCGAGGGTGACACCGGGAGCGAGACGGCCAAAGAGTTCGGTCATGCGATGGAGGCGGTCGGTGACCATGGTGGCGGTAGCGTGATGCGGGCTTGTAGAGACGTTGGCGATGATCTCGGTCTCTTGCGGATAGGGTA
>WNFJ01268240.1_pt1 | contig 10800 bp, 9 predicted proteins | sample 5400461 | NCBI WGS metagenome assembly WNFJ01 (sample SAMN13153349, study PRJNA577476) | soil metagenome | isolation source: 115 cm saprolite on Douglas fir-dominated hillslope | place: USA:California | collected 2013-09-17
GCCGTGATCCTGGGCAAGACCAATCTCAGCGAGTGGGCAAATATTCGTTCCAGCCATTCCACCAGCGGATGGAGCGGCCGCGGCGGCCTGACTAAGAACCCTTACGCACTCGACCGCAACCCTTGCGGGTCGAGTTCCGGTACCGGCGCTGGAATATCCGCCAATCTGTGTGCCGTGGGAATCGGCACGGAAACCGATGGGTCGATCGTCTGCCCGTCGTCCTCAAACGGACTGGCCGGAATCAAGCCCACTGTTGGCCTGGTCAGCCGTAGCGGAATTATTCCCATCTCGCATACTCAGGACGGAGCCGGGCCGATGTGCCGCACCATTCGTGATGCCGCTACCCTGCTCAGCGCGCTAACCGGCGTCGATCCCGGAGATTCGGCGACCACCGCGAGCGCAGGCAAGTCCCCCACGGACTATACCCAATTCTGCGATCCCAACGGCCTTAAGGGCGCACGCATCGGCGTGGCGCGTAAATACTTCGGCTTCAGCGATGCCGTCGACGCTCTCATGGAGCAAGCCCTCGATGCTATGAAACAACAGGGAGCAACCCTGATTGATCCCGCTGATATCGAAACTCTGGGTAGGTTCGATGAAAGTGAACTATTGATCTTTATGTACGAGTTGAAGGCCGATCTCAATACCTATCTCGCAGGTCTCGGTGCCAACGCTCCAGTTCGCACCTTGAAAGACATCATCGACTTCAACGAGCGCAATCACCAGAAGGAACTCCAACACTTTGGGCAGGACTTATTCGTGAAAGCCGAAGCCAAAGGCCCGCTTACCGAGAAGGCCTATCTGGAAGCAATCGAGAAGAACCACCAGCTTGCCCGCACCGAGGGCATCGACGCCACCATGGATAAGTTCCACCTGGACGCCATTGTCGCACCCACCGGCGGCCCCGCATGGCTCACCGACCTGATCACCGGCGACCACTTTGCCGGCGGAAGCTCGAATGCCGCCGCCGTCGCGGGCTATCCCAATATCAACGTCACTGCCGGATTCATTTCCGGCCTGCCCGTCGGAATTTCTTTTTTTGGACGTGCCTGGAGCGAGCCGACTCTCATCCGCCTGGCGTTCGCTTTCGAACAAACTACAAAGGCTCGACGGGCTCCGCGCTTTTTATCTACTATCAGCGCTGGATAACGAACCTGACTGGCCCAGCTCTCCCAATCCGCAACGCCGTCCCAGATTAGCTCCAGCTACCCTTGGCCGACTTAAAGTCACTGATCAGTAATCCCAACGATTTGTCTTCCCGTGTTAGCCTTACCTGCAAGGGGGTGTTAATGATGATGAACAAAGTGATTGCTTCCCTGCGGAAAGAGTACTCCCGTCTCGAACGAGAGATGGGACAAGTAGGGAAAGCACTCGATGCTCTCGGTCACGCCGGCGGGAAAAAGCTCAAAAGCACTGGCCGTACCTTGAGCAAAGATGCCCGCAGGAGAATTGCCGAAGCGCAAAGACTACGCTGGGCGAAAGTCCGCAAGGCTGCCGCCAAGCTAGTCAAGACGTAAGTACAGTATTGCTTTCGCAAGCACCGCAGCCGGCCTCGTTCGTAACTTCTCCCAAGTCTTGCGGACGAGGCCAAGCTTCGGAGGCTACTAAGTCCAACGAAACCACTTGACCGCCAGCGCGTACGAGATCCCGCCCCACAGCCCCGACACCGGCAGCCGCGGCCACTGATGGATCAACGGCGTACCTTCAAGAATGCTGGCTCGTAGCATCGTTAAGAGCCGTCAGCGGCAGCAACTTGATCAGCGGTTGAATCGCCGCAGGAAAGCGCTCATACGAGAAGCAGAGAATCGAAAGCGTGAGCGGGCTCATGAAGCTCGTAATGATGCCCATGTGAATTTTGTCAGGAGTGTCCCGGCTCGCAGTCAGTAAATCCTACTCCTCCGAAACACATCGCTCCGACGGAACTAGTAACACAATTGAGAAGATCGCTCCCAAAACTCTCATGTGAAACGCGATCACGCGGAGTGTGAGCAGCAATGCGATTTCAATAAGCATCAGCGCCAGACGGCTCGACATGAGGGCCAGCGGGAAAATCTCCCCCCGCATTGGAGTCAGGTTCAATCAAAAGATCGTCCTTTCCCAGACGGAAGTCTTTCCGCGCTGAGTCGCTATCTTGCACCTCGATCTTGAATGCCGCATGCCGCGGGGAACTCTGCAACAGGGGAAACACAAACGCCCAGAATCGTCTTTTAATTTAGAGGCACGCCGGCGGGGTCGGTGAGAGCAATTAATTTGCCGATGGGATACTCTTCCTGTGTAAGCGGAATCTCAGGCTCCGAGTTGAGGATAGTGAGCACAGCCCCGCTGTGAACTCCTCGCAGATGCAGGCGGTCGCCCTCAATGCCCACCACTCGATATTTTTCGTCAAAGATTGACAGCACCTGTAGTTTCATTACTTGCTTGGATGCTACCTTTCGGGTCCTAGACACTCGGGAATTAACCCCAGTACCAGTCGGAGGTTCCAAAACCGGACTAAAACTTTCTCTCAGGGGTTTACCCTATCCACTCTTGCTTCAGCTCCAAACTGAAATTTTGCTCGATCCTTGTCGCGTTGAACATTCGGACCAAATTGCTGGCCTGGCATCCTTTGCCGCTGCTATGTTTCGCCATATGCCGGGGCCACTTCGGTACTCATTTCTCGTGGCAATGAATCTGTTCTTCCTTATGTGTGCCCTGTTGCTGCCGATCCGGTTGTGGGGGCAGACCGACTGCGAGGCGGGCAACGGACTGCTGAATTTTGCTCAACCGGCATCGATCAGCGTCGAGGAGTTGATTCGAAAATTTGCAGCGGCCGAATCCGTTACGAAACAAGCCCGCCTGAATTACACCTACAAACAGGAGGTGCTGGTGCAGTCCCTTAGCGGCAAGGACGTGACGGGAGAGTTCCATGAGTTGACGAACGTTTCCTATGACGAAAAGGGCAGACGTAAAGAGGAAGTGACGTTCGCCGCCCAGAATTCATTGCGTGACATTCAACTGACGGCGGAAGACTTGGAGGACGTTCGCGTGTTTATGCCACTTCTGGTAACGCGCGAAGATCTGCCGCAATACAGTCTTACATATGCCGGGCAGCAGCATGTGGACGACCTGGACACCTACGTGTTTCACATCGAGCCGAAGAAAGAACAGAAAGACCGGCGATATTTTCAGGGACGGATTTGGGTGGATGCGCAGGATTTTCAGATCGTGAAAGTCTGCGGCAAGAGCGGTCCCGAGAAGATCCCCAAGAAGAAGGGTCAGCGGCCGGATCTGCATCCCACGTTTGTCACGTATCGCCAACAAGTGGACGGGCAATATTGGTTTCCAGCGTACACGCGATCCGACGACACGCTGCGGCTTAAAGCGGGCTCAGTACGGGTCCGGGAAACGATTAAATACACCGGCTATAAGCGGATCAGCGGGCGGTAAAGAACGATGTGAAAGAATCTGCACAGTTGACACTTCAGCAGAATGCAAAGAGAATCATCCGATCTTGTTGTCCCCTGCTTCCAGTTCACGCTGGATTTCAACAAGCCTTTCGTGGGTTTCACTACTTGCTGATACGGGTATCGTCAAAGACTCTAAGGAGACTCCTACACATGAAGCACCGATCTACAGCTCTCACCTTCCTGGCCGCGCTACTGGTGGTGGCCAGCGTGGCAGGCACGGCATTCACCCAGGACGCAACCGATACCCTGCCCGCGCATCCTCGCTACGCGCGGCCTACCCCGCACCTTCGCAATGACGTCGCGCCGCCGGCCACTCCGCTGACCACGTGGAACGGATCGTTTAGCTATAGCGGCCACACGTACAAGTACAACATGGTCGGAACATCTCCTACGACCGGGGTTTCGACCACGGTACCCGTGTTCTTGATCCCGATCGCCTTGCAGTACAAGAGCGGCACAACTACGACCACCTTCAGTCCTGCGCACGTGCTTTCGAATGGGCAAACGGTTATCGCTAATACCGTGGCATCGCCAGTCTTCCAGAGCGGCATCGACTTCAACCAGGGCGGAACGGACCTGGGCAACACTCAGTACATCGATGCCTACCAGCGCGGGAACTTCTGGAGCCGCGTATCGAAGGCTCCGGGATACCACTTGTTATTGGGAGCGCCGCGGGTTGCCCCGGTTCAGACTATCGTAGTGCCCTCGGCGGACGGCCGCATAGGGACTGAGTTTGGAGTAAAAGTTGGACTGGCGGACATCAACTGGTTTGATGCGCAAGTCAACGCACTCATCACGAAGTTCACGGCGATTCAACCCAACACCTTGCCGATTTTTATCACCTATGACGCATACCTGACGGAATCCGGAGGATGCTGCATCGGGGGCTATCACAGCTCGACAGGCAGCACTACGGCGCCACAGGCCTACGCACACTTCACCTATATCGACAAGCCGGTGTTTGCCCAGGACGTGTCCGCTTTATCGCACGAAGTTGGCGAGTGGGCCGACGATCCCCTAGTCGTAAACATCAATGGCAACCCAGTGGTCTGCGGGATCCTCGAAAATGGCGATCCGGAAGAAGGCTTCGCCAACTACGGTGCCTTCCCCTACACTTTGGGCGGTTTTACTTACAATCTGCAAGATCTGGTGTGGCTGCCTTATTTTGGAGCACCCGCCAGCACTTCAGCGAATGGCTGGTTGACGTTCCAGGGAAATCCTTTCCATCTAGGCATCTGCAGCAACGGCGGCTAGCGTCGTTGCTTGGCAATAGCACCCGCCCCCAGGGGCGGGTCGTTTATTTTTGGCTTCGAAATGAAATAAATACAACGCGACCCCCCGCTCACGCAGAGAAATACCAGCCAAGAAAATCAGCAGTCTGCGAAGTATCCTTCAGGCTCTGGAAAATTTACGAAAAACGGAATTGGCTGCGTCAGTTACAAAATCAGAACAAGACAGAGGCTTAGGGCATTCGTGTATTGACTTGCGATCGAGCGCCGTATTAAGAAACGTTAAGTTGAGAAGCCTGCGCCAGCGCGGCGATGCCCCAGTCGCAACCCAAACGGCAGGTTTCTTCCTGCGTCACGACGTTCAAAAGGCAATAACCTAAGGAGTGTTGACTTATGACTGAAAAATCAATCCAGAAGGTTTGCGAGATGGAAGAAGCGAAAGGAAAGTCGGCGTTGGTCTTCCTCTTACTCTTAGTGTGCTGCGTATTGCTTTGGGGAGTTCCCGGGCAAGCGCAGGGTAACGGTCCGGAAGTTTCTTATGCGGTTCAGCACGCGATTTCGCCACCGCTTCGCGACATGGTGGAGAATCCGTTCGGCAGCGTGGAAAGGCATGTGGTTCCCTTAGGCAGACCGAATACGGTGCCTCGTACCGCGCCTCAACCCGATCCTGTTTTGCAAACATCGCTGGGGCCATTGGTTTCCACTACTGCAGGCCTCAACTTTTTGGGCGTCGGAGTGGGCATCACTCCGACCTATAGCGATTGCTGCGCTCCGCCTGACACCAACGGTGCCGTCGGCGCCACGCAGTTCGTGCAATGGGTCAATCTGGATCTCGCTGTATTCTCTAAATCAACAGGCGCACTCGTGAAGGGGCCAATCGCGGGCAACACGTTCTGGTCAAGCCTAGGAGGCCAGTGCGCCGCCCACAACGATGGCGACCCAATCGCCCAGTACGACAAGGCGAACGGACGCTGGGTGCTTGCACAACCAGTGTTTCAGAAACCCTACACCTATTGCATCGCGGTATCTACAACTTCAGATGCAACTGGCACCTACAATCAATACGCATTCTCGCTGCCTCGGCTGGACTTCCCGGACTATCCCAAACTGGGGATTTGGCCGGATGCGTATTACGCTTCATTCAACATATTTAAGGGAAACAGTTTCGCAGGCGCACGCGCGTGCACCTATAACGGAGCGGCAATGCGGTCAGGTGCTTCCGCCGCTCAGATTTGCTTCCAACTTAGCACCAGTTTCGCAAGCCTGTTGCCGTCGGACTTGGATGGCGCGACAGCTCCGCCAGCGGGCTCTCCAGATTACTACGTAAACTTCGGGAGCAATTCTTTGAACCTCTGGAAGTTCCACGTTGACTTCACTACGCCTGCCAATTCGACTTTCACCGGGCCTACGAACATACCGGTGGCGGCCTTCACTCAAGCGAGCAGCATTCCACAGCTTGACACAACTCAGACACTGGATTCGCTCAGCGATCGCGTGATGTATCGCTTCGCTTATCGCAATTTCGGGACGTATGAGTCGTTACTTGTAAATCACTCGGTGACTCCCGGTAATGGAGCCGTCTCCGGAGTCCGCTGGTATGAGATTCGTAGTCCGGGCACGACTCCGACAGTGTTCCAATCGGGCACATTCGCTCCCGATACCAACTCTCGGTGGATGGGGAGCATTGCGCAGGACAAGCTCGGAGATATTGCCGTGGGCTACAGCGTGTCTAGCAGCACGATGCATCCGGCGATTCGTTACACCGGACGGGTTCCGACCGATCCGTCGGGAACGCTGGAGACGGAGGCCACAATTATCCAAGGGAATGGTTCGCAGCAGGTCAACCTGAACCGTTGGGGCGATTACAGCAGCATCTCGATCGACCCCAGCGATGACTGCACGTTCTGGTACACCACTGAGTACTTACAGGCGGATGGGACGTTTAATTGGAGCACGCGAATTGCGTCCTTCAAGTTCTCGGGGTGCGTCTAAGGCAGCAGAACCATTCACATGACCCGCTCCGCATGGGGCGGGTTTTTTTGCGTGCGTCAAGAGCCTGAATCGCGGAGGGCACCGATACGGAAGCGAGCCAAACACGCGACTAATGCGTCGCAAAGAACGCTTCTTGAAATGACAACTAAACTGCGCTACTAAAATTAATTGCGGTTTGAACGCGTGCCGTATTTCTGGAAGACCGAATCGCGGGAGATGACGCCTTCGAGTTGATGCGAGTTCGCGCGATTGACTATCGGGATGAGGGGGTAATCGTTCATGTAGCGGAGAGCGGAATCGAGCGGAAAATCGGGATAGGGGCTGGGCAAAGACTGCGGGGAAGAGCGGAAGCGAGGGTGTGCTCTCCCTTGCCTTCCTGGAAAAAGGCGCTGGAGCTGGTCGTGGGTGATGGTGTTCCAGCTTTGGGGAGCGTCCACTGCATATCTCGTATCGCGATATTATCTGATGACCGGAGGGAGTTGAGCACAAAGTTAGCTCTGAGAGCCAGCGGTTCAGGTAAGATACTTCGTCTGCGCACAGCGCGGGGTGGAAGGCACTTCATCCACGATGAATCGCGAATATCACAAGGCCTACAGCCAGGAGCTGCACCGCGAGATGGAGGCGCTGGTTTTTGGTCATGCGGGTAAGCCACTGCTGGTTTTTCCCACCTCCATGGGAAAGTTCTTTGAATATGAAGACCGCGGAATGATTGGTGTGCTCGCCCCAAAGATTGAACGCGGCGAGCTTCAAGTTTTTTGCACGGACGCGGTCGATACTGAGAGCTGGTACAACAAGGGCGTGCATCCCAAGGTGCGCGTGCTGCGGCACCTGCAGTTTGAGCGCTATATCCTGCATGAGTTCGTTCCGTTTATCCGCTGGAAGAACCAAACCCCAGGTCTGGCGGTCACCGGTTGCAGCTTCGGAGCGTACCAGGCGGTGAATTTTGCCCTCAAGCATCCCGATGTTGTCACGCATTGCGTGAGCATGAGCGGAGCTTTTGATATTCATCAATTTTTGGATGGGTATTACGATGACGATTGCTACTTCAACTGTCCGCCAGACTATCTCCCGAACCAGAACGACGATTGGTTTTTGAGCCGCTACCGGCAAATGAAAATTGTGCTGGGGTCGGCGAATTGGGATATGTGCCTGGACCAAAACGTGAAACTTTCGGCAATGCTGAATGGCAAGGCTGTGCCGCACTGGCTGGACGTTTACGGTGACGATTCGAAGCATGACTGGCCGCTGTGGTTGAGTATGGTGGGGAAGTACTTTTGAACGTGCATCGTAGAGACGTAGCCTGCTACGTCTTTGCCGGCGGCAAAGAGACGTTGCAAGCAACGTCCCCATAGGAGAGACTTGTGGCCACAAAGAAAATTGGAATTCTGTTTGGGATGGAGAATACGTTTCCGCCGGCGTTGGTAGAGAAGATTAACGCCATGAAAGTTGACGATGTTACGGCGGAGTTTGTGCAAGTGGGTGGAGTCCGCATGGATGAGCCCCAGAAGTACGCCGTTATCGTTGACCGCATCTCGCAGGATATTCCGTTCTACCGGGCTTACCTGAAGAACGCTGCGCTGCACGGGACTATAGTGGTGAACAATCCATTCTGGTGGACGGCGGATGACAAGTTTTTCAATTACGCACTCGCTGCCAAGCTGGGTGTGGCCATTCCGCCCACCGTAATTCTTCCGCACAATAAACATCCCGAAGGAACGACCGACCGGTCGATGCGCAACCTGATATTTCCGCTGAACTGGCAGGAGTTGTTTGATTACGTCGGCTTCCCCGCTTTCCTGAAGCCTTATTCCGGTGGCGGATGGAAGCATGTTTATCACGTGCACTCTCCGGAAGAATTTTTCCAGCACTACAACAACACTGGCGATTTGTGCATGACGCTGCAGCACGGAGTTGTGTTCGAAGAGTATTACCGCTGCTATGTGGTGGGGCAGGAAAAAGTGCACATCATGAAGTATGACCCTAGGTTGCCCCATCATGAGCGTTATGTGAAGGGGAATCCCCCGCCGTCGTCGGCGGCGCTGAAAGAGCGCATCGAGAAAGATTCGCTGACCTTGTGCCGCGTACTGGGGTATGACTTGAACACCGTGGAGTTTGCGGTGGAGGGCGGAGTGCCGTACGCGATTGATTTTCTGAATCCCGCGCCCGATGCGGAGATTACCTCCGTGGGACAAGAGAACTTTGAGTGGATTGTAAATGCAGTTGCGGAGATGGCGGTAAAGATGGCGGTGACCGGCGAAGATCCGGCGCGAGAGATGCGCTGGGCTAGTTTCCTGGCGGGAAAGCCGCCGAAGAAGACTCGAAAGGGAGAGCCCTCGTGGGTGGCCGAGCGGAAGCGGGGGAAGGCGGCGAAGTAATGTGGGTCATCCCCAGCCGAGCTGCGCTCGGCGAACAGCCGAGGGCGGCTGTCTCCACATGAATCGCACTAGGAAGAAGACGAGAGGCAAAGGTGCTCCGAAGACTGTCGAGGAGTACCTCGCGAATGTTCCGGAACCGGCTCAGAGCACGTTGAGGCACGTTCGCGCGGTGATTCGGTCGGTGGTGCCGGCGGAGACGACTGAAGTCATCGGCTATGGCATTCCGACTTTCAAGTACAAGCGAGGGCTCGTCGCGTTTGCTGCATTCACCAACCATTGCAGTTTCTTCCCGCTAGGTGCGTCGGCGCTCGACTCGTTTAAAGAAGAACTCAAAGGGTTTCGTGTCTCGAAGGGCACGCTGCACTTTCCGTTGGACAAGCCTTTGCCGGATGCCCTGGTGAAGAAAATTGTGAAGGCACGGATTGCCCAGAACGAACGACGCAGCCGACCCTGATATTCCGGTAGTGCTGTTTTGAAAATTTGCCCCAATGAAGTAGCAACATGACGCGATCAAGAAAGCTAGGTATTGCTAGTGCGGTTCTGCTCGGACGTATCTTCGTTCCACCGTTCGCTAACTGGCGACAGCCAATTAGTTTTGCTTCTGTCGGAGTGTCAGCGGTGCTCGGTCTGCTTGCCGCGCAGCAAGGCAGCAAATGGTGGCTTATAATCCCCTGCGTCATTGTGGCTGGGCTTGCTGTGGGTCTATATCTTGCGGCGCATTCATTTTGATTCAAAACGGCCCACTACCAATATTCCGAATCGATTTCCAGGCATTGCTATACTGTTAAGGCTCGTTTCTGCCAGACTTGCTCAGGAAGCGATAAGGATGGGGCGGGAGCCGTGGCGCTGCCGGCGAAACCAAGGTTCCTCGCTTCGCTCGGAATGACACCTTTATCGCATGACCAACGAATTGTTTAACACGCAATGAAGCCCACTTTCAGCATCGGGATTGAAGAGGAATATCAGACGGTGGATCCGGAGACGCGGGATCTGCGGTCGCATATTCAGGCGGAGATCCTCGAGAAGGGCCAACTGATCCTGCAAGAGCGGGTAAAGGCGGAGATGCATCAGTCCGTAGTCGAAGTGGGGACCGGGGTTTGCAAGAACATCAAGGAAGCCAAGGCGGAAGTGAAGATGTTGCGGCGCGATATTATCCGGCTGGCCAGGGAGAATGGGCTGAAACTGGCGTCGGTGGCGACGCATCCGTTTGCGGACTGGCGGGTCCAGGAAATCCATCCCGACGAGCGATATAAGAACATTGTCGAAGACATGCAGTTGGTGGCGCGGGCCAATCTGATTTTTGGGCTGCATGTGCACATTGGGATTGAGGATCGCGAGACCGCGATCCACATGATGAATCATGCCCGGTATTTCTTGCCGCATCTGCTGGCGCTGTCCACGAACTCGCCGTTCTGGCTGGGGATGAATACCGGGCTGAAGTCTTACCGCTGCAAGTTGTTTGACAAGTTTCCGCGAACCAACATTCCGGATTATTTTCCCAGTTGGGGCGAGTATGAGAACTTCATCAAGCTCCTGATCAAGACTAACTTCATCGATAATGCCAAGAAAATTTGGTGGGACATCCGGCCGCATCCGTTCTTCAATACGATTGAGTTCCGGGTGTGCGATATACCGATGCGGGCCGATGAGACGATCGCTCTGGCGGCTTTAATTCAGGCGACGGTGGCGAAACTGTATAAGCTGCATACAGCGAATCAAGGATTCCGCCTGTACCGGCGCGCGCTGATAATGGAGAAC
>WNFJ01211018.1_pt2 | contig 10799 bp, 5 predicted proteins | sample 5400461 | NCBI WGS metagenome assembly WNFJ01 (sample SAMN13153349, study PRJNA577476) | soil metagenome | isolation source: 115 cm saprolite on Douglas fir-dominated hillslope | place: USA:California | collected 2013-09-17
CACGCTCGACGGCGCCGACGTCAACAATAACCAGAACTCCGGTCTCATTCCGCAGGCCACAGCGACCGGGACCGGCGGCTACCAGGGATCGAATGCGAACGGCGCGCAGATCAATCCTGGATTCAACGCCGTGCTGCCCATTCCGCTCGATTCGGTGCAGGAATTTCGTGTAACCGTCGGCGGGGCCGGAGCGAACGAAGGCCGCTCTTCCGGCGGCCAGGTGGTCCTCGTCACTAAAAGCGGCAGCAATCAGTTGCACGGGTCGCTTTATGAGTACAACCGGAACACCGCAACTGCGGCCAATACCTGGTTCAATAACAAAGCGGGCGTTCCAGTGCAGCCGCTGATCCGCAACCAGTTCGGCGCCTCGGTAGGCGGCAAGATCGTCCGCGACCGCGTCTTCTATTTCGTGAACTATGAGCAACGCAGGGATGCTAGTGGCGTCACGCAATCCCGTGCGGTGCCCTCGGACTCGCTGCGCCAGGGTTTTCTCAAGTTCCAGTTGGCAGATGGGTCCACGCAAACATTCACACCCGCCGAAGTGAAGGCGGTGGACCCGCTGAATCTCGGGGTAAATGCCAGCATGCAGAAATTGCTGAATCAGTATCCCAGCGGTAATGATCCCGCCCTTGGGCAGGACGGCGGACTGAATTTCAGCGGATTCCGCTTCAACGCGCCGAGCCATCGCAACGACCGCGCGCTGGTCGCCAAGCTGGACTTCCATCTGGATTCCGCGGGCAAACACAACCTAAGCCTGCGCGGAACGTTCGCTGACAATACCGACGATCAGGTGCTGGCACAATTCCCCGGCCAGAGTCCCGCATCGACGTTGCGGGACAACAGCAAAGGATTTGCGCTGCAATATACGGCGATCTTGAAACCCAACCTGATCAACGTGTTCACCCTGGGCTTGACGCGCATGAGCCTCGGCACGTCGGGAGTTACAGGTCCGGTGCTATTCCAGAACCCGCTCGATTCCCTGCAGAACTTCAACGCGCGTCCCACGGCGCAGACGCTACCAACTTGGAATCCGGGAACCGATCTGACATGGACCAAGGGTAAGCACACAGTCACGGCAGGATTCAATTTCCGCCTGATCCGCAACAACTCTGCTTTGTACACTTCGTCGTACGCCCATTACGGGTTCGGCGCGACGGAACTGATTGGTCTCGGCTCGGATATTCAAAATGCCGTGACTGCCTATATCCAGAACCGCACCGGAAATCCGAATGCACAGTTGGCGGATCCGACCTCGGTGGCCGAGGGCATGGCCGAGTTGCTTGGTCTTGTGAACGACGACTTCCACACCGATCAGTTCGATAAGAACGGCCATCCTTTACCGCAGGGCACGGCCCAGACCCGCTCGTTCGTTGAACGCGACTATAGCGCCTATATTGCCGATAGTTATCGCGCCACGCGGGAGCTGACCATCACGCTGGGCCTGCGTTACGAAAATTTCCGCCCGCCATATGAAGCCGACGGGATCCAGGTGGCGCCTACGGTTCCGCTGAATCAGTACTTCGGCGAACGCAATTTCCTGCAGTCGTTGGGCGTGCCGCAGAACCAGATGCCGAACGCCACCTTGAGCTGGGCCTTGAACGGCCCGGCGAACGGCCAGCCGACCTGGTGGAATCCAAGCAACAAGAACTTTGCGCCGCGTCTGGGCATCGCTTACGCGCCGCAGAACCGCACCGGCGCGCTCGGTAAGCTGTTCGGCAAAACTGGCGTCTTCCGCGCCGGAGCTGGCATGGTCTACGAACGTTTCGGCAGCGATCTGATTACTCAATACGATCAGTTCGGCTCGATCGGTCTGGCTACGGCGACGAATTTCCCGGATTCTTATAGTTTCAGCACTAGTCCGCGATATACCGGAGGCGCGCCTCTACTGGCGGCCAACGCCAAGCAGCAGTTTCCCTATACGCCGCCGCAGATTGCCGCGATTGCAGGTGAATTCATGGGCATTTCGCCGGATTTGAAGCCGCCTTATTCCTATGTTGTGAACGCCAGCTTCGCTCGCGAGATCCCCGGAAAGATGACAGTCGAAATCGGCTACACCGGTCGCCTGGCTCACCGCTTGTTGATGGAAGGCGATGTCTACACACCGCTCGAATACTTCAAAGATCCGAAGTCGGGCGTTACATGGGAACAGAACAACGCGAAGGTGCGCGCGCTGTCCGACGCCGGTCTGACTCCCGCCGCCGTGCAAACCAATCCCAACCTGGTCCCCACCCTTCCGTTCGTTGAGAACATGTTTCCCGCGCTCAAAAACGTGGACTTCCCGGGCAGCGCCTCGGCCAACTACTTCAATTGCGTCTATGGCGATTACAACGGGAGCTATCTCGATTGCCTGCATGCGCTCGACCGCAACGTGACCAGTTCCTACATCCCCGGCCAGTGCCTGTCGGTGACGGGTTGCTATACGTTCTTCCCCACGCAAGGCAGCTCCATGCCGACGTGGATGAATGCGGGCTTCGCGCAATTCCATGGGCTTGCGCTGGCACTGCGGCGCTCCTTCCGCGACGGGTTTGCCTTCGACTTCAACTACACCTGGTCGCACGCGATTGATACCGGGTCGGCCGCGGAATCGGGCGCAGGCCAGCAGGGCGCCGCCATCCAGAATATTTATAACCTGGGTGAGTTCCGCGGGTCTTCCGACTTCGACATCCGCCACAACATCAACTCCAATTTCCTGTGGGAGCTACCGGTTGGGAAGAACAAGATGCTGCTGCGCGGCGCGCCCGGATGGCTCGACCAGATCGTCGGCGGCTGGCAGATTGCAAGCGTAATCCGCTATCGCTCGGGCCTGCCGACAACGGTCGCCGGCAATCTCGCGTATAACGCCAATTACTGGTTAAGCTCGCTGGCAATTCTCACCAAGCCCGTTACCGCCGGCGTGGGCTTCGACCAGAACGGCAATCCCAGCATTTTCGGCGGCACCAGCGTCTCGGGTTCCTTTGCCGATGAACTTCCGGGGCATACAGGCACGCGCGCGGCCGTGCGCCTCGCGCCCTTCTTCAATACCGACCTAACGCTGCAGAAAAGCTTCCGGTTGCCCAAGGAGGGCCAGAGCATCAAGTTCCGCGCCGAAGCCTTCAACGTGTTCAATAACGTGAACTTCACCAACCCGAGCCTGGCTCTCACGGCTCCGCTGACTTTCGGTGAGTTTCAGCAGGTAACGCCGCCGCGCGAGATGCAGTTCGCCCTGCGCTATGAATTTTAGTATCGAAGGATCGGCTACTGCGCTGGCCGCGAATCTCGTAGAGTTAAGGGCTAAGCAGCATGGTCGGAACCCGCTTCGGCGATGCCGCAATGGGAGACCCGTCTTCTCTTATGAACAGAATAGAAACTTTCTTGTGTTGTATCCGCCGGTTCTCTGCCATACTAGCCGCATGTTAATCGCGGCTCCAGGTCGGACGGCACGTGCGCGGATCGCCATCCAGGTGTTCTTGCGCCTGACCGCGATGGACGTTTGCTGCGGACCTCCGTCAGACCTGTAAGCAGGTTTGCCATATTTTGACGCTTCCTTTCCGGGAGCGCCGGATCCACCCGTGTAGGTCAAAAAATAGGAGAAATGCCGCTATGAATGAGACGTCCGTCCTCTGGGAAGAGACAGTGGAACCGGGCTCTGCCTGGTCACATGTCCTGAAACGCGGTACGACACTGCGAATTACCGACATTGAAGGCGGGGCCAACGTAGGTGCGATTTTTTACAACTTTGACTGTCCCGCGGAACGATTCAACCTGCCGGATACGTTGAAGGCGCAACATATCGCGAGGCTCACCAAGGGCTGCGTGCTGTATTCGGACATGGGTAGAATTCTTTGTTCCATAACGGAGGATACAGTGGGCTGGCACGACCCCCTCAGTGGGTGCTCCAACGCCGCCCTGGTGACAGCGAAATACGGCCAGGCGAGGTACCAGGAACTCCGCAACGAGTTCCACAAAAACGCCCGAGAAAGCTTCCTAATTGAGCTCGAAAAGTGGGGCTTGGGTCCGCGCGATCTGACGGCGAACGTGAACCTGTTCAGCCGTGTGACCGTTAAGCAGAACGGTGCCATGACGTTTTGCCCGCGCAACTCGATATCGCGCGCGCATGTGGAACTCCGCGCCGAGATGAACGTGCTGTTGATTTTGAACACGTGTCCGCATCCGTTGGATCCCAGCCCAAAGTACAGTCCGAAGCCAGTCCGTTTGTCTATCCGCAAGTCCGCGCCGCCGCTGTTCCGGCCGGAAAACGTGCGCGGATTCACGCTGACTGAGAGGTACTTCTTATGAGCGAAACGATTCTGGTGCAAAGCTCGCTTGATCCGCGGGATGCGATCAGCCGGTACGTGATTCCCGCCGGCGAACCATGGCTACGCGAGATCCGAAAGGGTGAATACCTGCGGATCGTCGACCTTGAAGGAAACCAGGCCGTTGACACCCTGTTCTATAACCTGCGGGATTATGCGGAACGCTACAGCGCGCAGGACACCATTCGCGAACAGAATAACGTCTACCTGACCACGGGAACGCGCTTGATGTCGTCAGCCGGCAACGTCCTTCTAACTATCGTGGCGGATACTTGCGGTTGCCATGACACCCTGGGGGGCGCGTGCGCGACCGAGAGCAATATGGTCCGTTACGCCATCGAAAAGCGCCACATGCATGCCTGCCGGCAGAGTTTCCTGAAGGCGGTCATCGAGTGGGACCACGGCATGGACAAACGCGACATCACCAGCAATATCAATTTCTTTATGAATGTACCGGTGACACCCGAGGGCGGACTGACGTTTAAAGATGGAGTTTCCGCGCCCGGCAAGTACGTAGAGCTACGCGCCGAAATGGATGTGCTGGTGCTCATCAGCAACTGTCCACAACTCAATAATCCGTGCAACGCTTACAACCCGACACCGGTTGAAGTGCTGATTTGGGCTGGACGGGACGCCTAGTGTTCCGCAAAGTCCTCATTGCCAACCGTGGCTCGATCGCCTGCCGGATCCTTCGCACCCTGAGAAACATGCAGGTTGACTCGGTGGCGGTGTATTCGGAATCTGACCGCCACTCTCTGCATGTGGAACAGGCTGAGGAGGCGGTCCTGATCGGACCGTCGCCTGCGGCGCAGAGCTACCTCTCCATCCCCAACATTCTCGAAGCGGCCCACAAGACGGGCGCGGAGGCGATTCACCCCGGCTACGGGTTTCTGAGCGAAAACCCCGGCTTTGCAGAGGCGTGTGCTGAAAACGGAATTGTATTTATCGGCCCGACTCCTGAGCAGATGCGCTCCTTCGGGCTAAAGCACACCGCCCGGCGGCAGGCTCTAGAAGCTGGCGTGCCTCTGTTGCCGGGCACCGGCCTGCTTCTCGGAGAGCGGGAGGCGGTGAAAGCCGCCGAAGACATCGGTTTTCCGGTAATGCTCAAGAGTACGGCGGGAGGTGGAGGGATCGGCATCCGCGTGTGCCGTTCCGAACAAGAGCTTCTCAATGCGTACGCCGCAGTCGAACGCCTCAGTCAGTCGAGCTTTGGTAGCGGTGGTATGTATCTGGAAAAACTGGTCACCTGTGCCCGGCACATCGAAGTCCAGATCTTCGGCGATGGCGCGGGGGCGGTGGTGGGATTAGGAGAACGTGACTGTTCCGCGCAGCGCCGACATCAGAAGGTGATCGAGGAAACGCCCGCCCCCGGACTCCGGAAGAGTGTGCGCGAGAAGATGCTTTCGGCGGCCGTCCGGTTGGGAGAGTCAGTGCGGTATCAATCTGCGGGAACAATAGAGTTCATCTACGACAACGGGTTCTCCGGCCGCGGTACGCCGCAAGACAATGATTCGAAATTTTACTTTCTGGAAGTAAACACGCGCCTGCAGGTCGAACACGGGGTCACCGAACAGGTCACCGGAATCGATCTGGTGGAGTGGATGGTCCGGCAGGCTGCGGGCGAGATGCCTGATCTTCGACAGATCCCGATCGGCCATTCCGGCTGCTCGATCCAGGTTCGAGTGTACGCGGAGGATCCAGCCAAAGACTTCCAGCCCAGTTTTGGGTTGAGCCCGGCACGGAAGTGACGCCATTTTACGATCCGATGTTAGCCAAGATCATCGTGCACGGAGGGGACCGCCCCGAGGCACTCACTCGTTTGCGGCGCGCGCTGAAGCACTGCTCTATGGCCGGGCTCGAAACCAATCTGGCTTACCTGAGGCAGGTGGCTGCCGATCCTGGATTTGAGACCGGGGGTATCACAACGTCCTTTCTGGAAGCGTTCGGATACCAACGCAACGCCATTGATGTTATCCAGCCAGGGACGCAGACCACGGTGCAAGACTACCCCGGAAGACTCGGATATTGGCACGTGGGTGTGCCGCCCTCCGGGCCCATGGACGCGCTTGCGTTCCGCATCGCCAACCGGCTGGTGGGCAATGCGGACTCCACGGCTGCGCTTGAAATCGCCGTCACCGGGCCGGCGCTCCGCTTCTCGAGCGACGGAGTCATCGCGCTCACCGGCGCTGACTTTGGAGCTCGGCTGGACCGACGGCCACTGCCGTTGTGGCGATCCATCCCGGTGCCAGCGGGGTCCCTGCTGGAAATGACCACGGCCCACGGAGCAGGGAGCCGCGCCTACCTGGCGGTGGCCGGTGGCTTCGACGTACCCGAATATCTCGAAAGTCGGAGCACCTTCATCCTAGGCGGATTTGGCGGCCACGCGGGCCGCGTTCTGCGTGCTGGGGATGTTCTTCCGATTACCGAATGTGACCGGGAGTCCCGAATCACAAGAAAAGCGCATGCCGAGCTCATCCCGCGATATGCAGCGGAATGGGAAATCGGCGTCTTGTACGGCCCTCATGGCGAACCCGATTTTTTCACGCCCGGCGACATCGAAATGTTTTTCTCGGCCGCGTGGAAAGTCCACCATAACTCCGACCGTACGGGGGTTCGTCTCATCGGGCCGAGGCCAGTCTGGGCACGGAAAGACGGCGGTGAAGCCGGCCTGCATCCCTCCAACATTCACGATAATGCCTACGCCGTCGGCACCGTGGATTTCACCGGGGACATGCCGGTGATTCTGGGTCCGGACGGTCCTAGCCTCGGAGGATTCGTGTGTCCCGCCACTGTCGTGCAGGCCGAGCTTTGGAAGATCGGGCAACTGAAGCCCGGAGATCGGGTCCGTTTCCGCGTAATTTCCCGGCAGCAGGCTGCGGAAATGGAGGAACAACTGGAAGCTTGCATCGGCGCATTGGCCGGGAGCCTGCCCCGGCTGGCGGAATTCGCGCGTGAGGAACCGGTTTTGGGCCGTCGGGCTAAGCGCGCCGGGGCACCGGCAATCGCTCGTCGTGCCGCAGGAGACCGCCACTTGCTCGTGGAATACGGACCTAATGTGCTGGATCTCAATCTGCGGTTTCGCGTGCATGCGCTCGAGGAGCAGCTGCGTGCGGCGGAATTGCCCGGAGTCTTGGATATCACGCCGGGTGTGCGATCCCTGCAAGTCCACTACGACGGACGCGTACTGAGTCGCGAAAGTCTGCTGGAGGCATTGAACATTTGTGAAGACCGGATTCCGCCTCTTGACGACCTAGTGGTCGCGTCACGAACAGTGTATCTGCCACTCTCCTGGGACGATCCGGCCACGCGTTTGGCGATCGCAAAGTACACGCAGTCGGTCCGTCCGGACGCGCCATGGTGTCCCAGCAACATCGAGTTTATCCGCCGCATGAATGGACTGGGTTCGATCGACGACGTCCATCGCATTGTGTTTGATGCCAGCTACCTCGTCTTGGGGCTGGGCGACGTGTATTTGGGTGCGCCGGTCGCGACGCCCATTGATCCCCGGCATCGTGTGGTTACGACCAAGTACAATCCGGCGCGCACGTGGACACCCGAGAACGCAGTGGGCATTGGAGGCGCCTACATGTGTGTTTACGGCATGGAGGGGCCCGGTGGATATCAGTTGTTCGGCCGCACGCTCCAGATGTGGAACACTTACCGGGCCACCGCCGAGTTTCAGCCGGGCACGCCTTGGCTCCTGCGTTTTTTCGATCAAATCCGCTTCTTTCCCGTATCCGCACGGGAGCTGCTCGAAATCCGCGACGTGTTTCCGCACGGCCGCTACCCCCTGCGCATCGAACAAGAGCAATTCGCGTTGCGGCGGTATCACGAGTTTCTGCAATCGATTGAGGCCAGCGCCGCTGATTTCAAGCGGTGTCAACAGGAGGCGTTTGAGGCGGAACGCGAGCGCTGGGCAAGCGCCGGTCCCGAGGATTTTGAGGACGCCCCGGCTTCAGCACTCGCGGCGGAAAGCGAGCCAGCCGTGCCGGAAGGATGCTGCGCTGTGCGCTCTCCCACCACGGCCAGTGTGTGGAAGATAGCGGTGGAGCCCGGCCAGCGCGTTACCGCCGGCGAGAAGCTCGTCGTGCTGGAAGCGATGAAAATGGAGATCGCCGTCGCAGCTCCGAGCGCGGGCATAATCGAGGAGTTGAACTGCTTGCAGGGCGCGCTGGTCATGGCCGGACAGAACCTAGTGACGCTGCGTCGGGAGGCAAGCACATGAATCTCGCGATCCATTCTCTGCGTTCGCTTTACGTTTCGGGCGAGGCTACGCCGTCCAGCGTCATCGCGGAGGTTTATGATCGGATCGGTCGCTCTCGCACACAGCCTGTATGGATTTCGCTGGTCTCGCGCGAAACTGCCCTGGATCGGGCGCGGGAGTTGGAGCGAGATCCTGCCGCGCGTCAGCAACCGCTCTACGGAATTCCATTCGCGATCAAAGACAACATCGATGTGGCGGGCCTGGCCACCACCGCCGGCTGTCCCGCGTATGCTTACACGCCGCGCCGCAGCGCAACCGTGGTGGAACGATTGATCGCCGCGGGTGCGATCCCCATTGGGAAAACCAACCTGGATCAGTTTGCCACAGGGTTGGTAGGTACGCGCTCGCCGTACGGCGCCTGCTCGAGCGTATTCGACGCGCGTTATATTTCGGGAGGTTCGAGTTCGGGCTCCGCCGTCGCGGTGGCCCAAGGGCTCGTGAGCTTCTCGCTCGGAACGGATACCGCGGGATCGGGACGGATTCCCGCGGCTTTCAATAATTTGGTGGGTCTGAAGCCTACTCGTGGGGTGCTCAGCACTGCCGGAGTTGTCCCGGCATGCCGTACGCTCGATTGCGTGTCGGTGTTCGCGGTGGCGTGTTGGGACGCGCAGGCCGTGTGGCGCGCAGCCCGGGGTTATGATGCCCGCGATTCCTATTCTCGCGCGCCAGATCCGGGGGCAGAAGCGGCGCCTTGGGCGGCGGCGGATTTTCGCTTCGGGGTGCCGGCTCCCGATCAGCTCGAATTCTTCGGAGACGCGGAAGCGGCGCAACTCTACAAAGCAGCCTTGCAACGCCTGGAAGCACTGGGTGGAACCAGAGTGGAGATCGACTTCTCCATCTTCAAGACTGCCGCGGAGCTGCTTTATCAAGGTCCATGGGTGGCGGAGCGGCTGGCGGCGATACAGCCTTTTTTCGCGTCGCATGGGTCAGAGATGAATCCGGTGGTCCGCGGCATCATCGCCGGCGCGCAGAAATATTCGGCCGTGGATGCGTTCCAAGCAGAATACGAGCTGCGAGCTCTACGCGGTCGCGCCGAGCGGGTGTGGGCACAGATGGACGTACTGGTGACGCCTTCGGCGCCTGCGATGTACACGCACGAAGAGATCGCGGCCGATCCGGTGCGCCTTAACTCTAACCTGGGCTACTATACGAACTTCGTAAATTTGATGGATCTGGCGGCGCTCGCGGCGCCGGCCGGATTTCGCTCCAACGGTCTTCCGTTCGGCATCACCTTCATAGGGCCTGCTTTCGGCGATGAAGCGCTGCTGGCCTTAGCGGATCGGCATCATCGCGCTCTTGAGGAAGTTGCCGGGCCCGCGGTCGAGTTGGGCTCCTGCCCGCCCGGATGCATCGCGGTAGCGGTAGTCGGGGCGCACCTCTCCGGACAGCCGTTGAACTGGCTGCTTACCGAGCGGCGCGCGCGGGTCCTGAGAGTGACTAAGACGCTGCCGTGCTACCGTCTCTACGCACTGCCGGGAACCCAGCCACCCAAGCCGGGTTTGGTGCGTAACGAGGGGGTTATCGGCCCTGGCATCGAACTGGAAGTGTGGGCCGTCCCCGAAAACGAATTCGGCAGCTTTGTAGCCGCCGTGACTCCGCCGCTCGCCATCGGCGACGCCACGCTTGAAACTGGAGAGACCGTAAAGTGTTTTCTGTGCGAGCCCTATGCGCTGAGCGGCGCGACTGAGATCACCCAATTCGGCGGCTGGCGCGCATTTCTTGCGAATCAGATTTCTCAAGCAAGTGTATAATAAGGTTCATCGGTGGCTATGCTGCCACCTGAATCATCCCCTCGAAGGCTAATACTCCGGCCCTGTCGCCACTCGAAGAGAATCTGGTGGAGGACTATGCCGCGATACTTATCGATCCTTCTCGCGACGGCCAGTCTGCTATTTACCGAGACACCCGGCGGCCCCAAGCCGACGTTCACCGTCGGATGGTCGGTCTACGCCGGCTGGACTCCGTATCACTACCTGATGCAATCCGGCATCATGCGCAAGTGGGCCGACAAATATGGCATCACCATCAAGGTGCAGCGGTTCGATTACGCACCATCGCTCGACGCTTTCGTGGCGAAGAACATCGACGCCTGCACCATGACCAACATGGAAGCGCTGGATATGCCGGCCGCATCCGGCGTTCCGACGACTGCGATCCTCATCGGCGACTACTCCAACGGTAACGACGCGCTGCTGGTTCGCAATGGTTTGCAGATGAAGGACCTGCCTGGAAAGAAATTATTG
>WNFJ01458495.1_pt2 | contig 10799 bp, 10 predicted proteins | sample 5400461 | NCBI WGS metagenome assembly WNFJ01 (sample SAMN13153349, study PRJNA577476) | soil metagenome | isolation source: 115 cm saprolite on Douglas fir-dominated hillslope | place: USA:California | collected 2013-09-17
CGCATCGGATTGAGCGCACCGGCGCTCACCTCTCCGAGCGACCTGAATCTACCGCTGTTTGACATTCAATCAATCAAACAAATAACCCCACTGAGCCTGTCGGCATGCGGACGTCGTGTTTAGCGGGCTGGCATCGCAAACTGTGGTCTGGTCTATAGTCGGCCTCTACTTTCAACCACTTACGCAAGCGACGTGTTTGGCAGCGGTGTTGCCTATTCCAGTGGCGTCGTTCGACGCACCGAAACTTTTCGTTGCGACCGAAACGACGAGAAATCGCGAAACTAGCGGCGCGCTGGAATAGCCGCCCCTTGATCGCGTGACCTCCGTTCCTCAGCGCAAGATGCTTTGTCCCGGAGTCTCAAAAAAGGAGGAAGTATGAAGTTTCTATCAAAAATCGCAGCATCCCTCGGATTAACGCTGGTTTTGGCGACTGTTTCATTCGCTCAACACGTTAAGACCGATTACGACCACAATGCAAACTTTGGCCAATATAAGACCTACTCCTGGGAAAAGGTCCAGACGAAAGACCAGCTCCTGGTCGATCGAATCAAGAGTGCGGTGAACAGCGCCCTGGCGGCAAAAGGCTGGACGGAAGTTCCGTCGGGCGGTGACGTCGAAGTCTTTGCCATTGAGACCACTCAGCAGAATCAACAAACGCTGGACACCTTCTATAACGGGTTTGGCGGAGGCCGCCGTTGGGGAGGCTTCGGTGGATTTGGCGACGCAACCACCACCGTCGAAACCTACAAGGTCGGTACCTTGGTGGTTGATCTCTTCGATGCAAAGACAGAGAAGTTGATCTGGCGGAGCTCATCGAGCGACACGCTCTCCGACAAGGCCGACAAGAACACCAAGAACCTCGCTAAAGGCGTGGAGAAAATGTTCAAGAACTTTCCTCCGGGCGCTTCGAAGAAGTAACGGGCACGACGATGATTCGCCAACTCTGCGTCGGCTTTTGTCTAGCGCTCATTACGGCGGCCATTCCATTGCGTGCGGCCAACAGGCCGCACGCAGGAACAGGCTCCCAGACCAAGATGGTCTGGACCAATGACGACCTCGAAAAACTCCGAAGTCCCGGCCTGATTTCCATCGTGGGCTCAACGAACGAAGAAACGCCAAAGCCGGCATCTGCGCCATACGTGCAGACCCAAGACCTGGCCTGGTATGCGGAGCAGGCAGCAAGGCTGCGCGATGAACTCGAACGCAGACAGGCTCAGCTCCATAGATACCGTCAAGCGATCGAAGATGCCACGAGCCTTAAGACCATGATCGGCGGCATAAATCTCGATGACGGCGACATCGGCTTCACTCCCGAAGTCGGCATTGAAATCCTTCAACAGCGCGTGAGTGAAACACAATCGGAGCTCGACGCACTGGAAGACTTGGCCCGCCGCAATGACATCGAGCCAGGCACGCTGCGCGGCCAGTGAGGTTCCCTAGCGCAGCTGACGAGGGTTCATGAAATTGTTTCAAAACGGGTTTGACATCAAGGGGATCATCCCAATTTTGTACTGGAGAATATGCCATGAAGTTGTTCAAGCAGGTTTTAATCTTACTTCTTTGCTGTTCGCTTGTGCGATTCACTGCGCAGGCCGAGTCTTTCGGTCCTGCTGGCCAATCCAACGAGCAGCCGCCAGCGCCGCCCGTGCAACATTCCCCTCAAGAGCTGCAGCAACTCGTCGCGCCGATCGCCTTGTACCCGGACGCCCTCGTTGCGCAGATTCTGGCCGCTTCCACCTATCCCACTGAGATTGTCGAGGCGGACCGCTGGATGCAGAGTCATTCCAACCTCAAGGGTGAAGAGCTGGCAAACGAAGTCGACAAACAGCCTTGGGACCCGAGTGTGAAGGCCCTCACACAATTTCCCTCGGTTCTTGAAAACATGGACAAGAACCTTTCCTGGACTTCTTCGCTCGGCGACGCCTACGCCAACCAGCAGCAGGATGTGACGGATGCCGTCCAGGCAATGCGTCAGCAAGCTCACAGCGCCGGCCACCTCAATAGCAATGAACAGCAGAAGGTAACGACTCAAGGCAACACCATCATCATCGAACCAGCCAACTCTGAGGTCGTTTATGTTCCTGCTTATGATCCCTGGCTCGTATATGGCGAGCCGGTCGTCGCATATCCAGGCTGGTATCCCGAGCCGGGAATCTTCCTTGCCGGAGCGGGGATCGGATTTGGAATCGGGTTCGGCGTCGGTTTCTTCGGAGGATACGGGTGGGGCTGGCATCATTGGGGATGCGACTGGCATGGCCACAGGGTAATCTACAACCACAACACCTACATCTCCCACAGCCGAACGATCATCAATCGCAACAACTTCAACCACAACAACTTCAATCACGGCAACCTCAACCATGGCAACGCGTTCCACGGAGGCAGGCCTGGCAACGGAGGTCCGGGGTTCCACGGATCTTCGGCTCCTCACTTTCAGCCAGGAACACGCTCTGGGGCATTCAGTGGCTTTGATCACGGTGGCAATGTCCGAGGCTTTTCGTCTCGCGGGCGGTCGAGCTTTGGAGGTGGCTTCCACGGAGGTGGTGGTTTCCATGGTGGCGGTGGTGGACGACATCACTGATCGCATGTACCGGCAGTTAGAGCGTAGCGAGAATTCAAGAATGGAGAGGAATACCATGCTGCACGGAATTTCGATTTTTGTTCAACGTGAATGCAAGAGGTTTGTTCGATTTGGCGTGTCCGTTCTGTTCGCACTTTCCTTGGGCTCTTCGTTTGCGCCAACGTTTGCACAGCAGCCGGGACAGCGGACCTTTTCTTCCGCCGAAGATGCCAGTCGCGCTCTCTTTGGTGTAATGCAGGCAGAGGACAAACAAGCTGCATTGAGCATCCTCGGACCAGCCGGAGAGGATGTCCTCTCGTCCGGCGATCCACAGGAAGACCTGGATGCTCGCGTCGGCTTCGTCGTCAAATACCAGGAGATGCATCGGTTCGTGACAGAAGCGAACGGGACCGTAACCCTGGTTGTTGGGGCCGAAAACTGGCCGTTTCCGATTCCCTTGGTGAACAAAGACAGTTCGTGGTATTTCGACACGGCCGCGGGCAAAGACGAGATCATATTCCGGCGCATGGGCAAAAATGAACTTGCTGCCATGGATGCGTGCCGCGATTTGGTCCAAGCGCAAAAACAGTATTTTGCGCACGCGCCAGGCGAAGTTCCAAAGCAATTCGCCCAGAAACTAGTCAGCGATGAAGGCCGGCACAACGGTCTGTACTGGCATGGTGCTGACGATGAGTTCGATAGCCCGATCAATCCTCTCATCGCTTACGCACGCCAAAATCTCCCAACCGACCAAGTTGGCTATCACGTTCCGTTCAATGGGTATATGTTCCGGATCCTCACGAGTCAGGGACCGCATGCACCGGGCGGCGCCAAGAACTATCTCGTTGATGGCAAGATGAGCGCGGGATTCGCCTTCGTCGCTTACCCTGTGGAGTACCGCTCCTCGGGTGTGATGACTTTCATCGTCGACGAATCCGGAACCATTTACGAAAAGGATCTTGGTCCCGACACAACAAAGCTCGCGCAAGCGATGACCGCCTATGACCCGGATTCCACCTGGCACAAGGCGGAGTGAGCAAGAGTTCTGGAGCCGCCGATGTTAAGCATTGGATCTGCCGTGCGCATCGTCATTCTAGCCATTGTCATTGTGGCGGCTGGGGTTTTCTATTCGGTGGCAATGACCGAGAGCCGCTCACAAAGCAACCTCGGCGGTCAGATGCCTCCCTCGTTCGATCAAGATGTGGCGAAGGTCGTTGCCGAAGTGGATCGGATTGAGGCCGATACTCTGAGACAGATGGAACACAGCACGCTCGATCGCCAAGGACAGGTCCGCACCCTGGGAAAGTTACTCCTCTTCGATAAGCGCCTCTCGGTCAATCAGAACGAAGCATGCAGCTTCTGCCATACGCCGGAGACAGGATTCACCGGGCCGATCCAATCCTTGAATGAAACTACCGTGTCGTATCCAGGATCGGTCAGGACGCGATTCAGCAACCGAAAGCCGCAGAGCTATATGTACGCACCTTTCTCACCGGTGCTCCACTACAACACGCTCCAGGGTGACTTTGTTGGCGGGAATTTCTGGGACATGCGCGCGAGCGGCTACCGCCTGCAGAATCCCAGCGCCGAACAAGCCCAGGGGCCGCCGACCAATCCCGTGGAAATGGGCTTGCCGGATTCGGCTTGTGTTGCGTACCGCCTTTCGTTTGCTCCCTATCGCAAACTTTTTGAGGCGGTGTGGGGGACGGACTCGTTCACCATTCACTGGCCTGCCGACGTGGAAAAAGTCTGTTCGACTCCGGGGCCGCCACCCGCGAATGATCAACACCCGCTCCACTTGAGTCCTGCAGACCGAGCTCGCGCCGATCATGTCTACGACGGATTCGGGCTGGCGATTTCCGCGTACGAATTCTCTCCAGAGGTGAGTCCTTTCACGTCGAAGTACGACTACGTGCAAGCAGGGAAAGACCAATTCACGCCGCAGGAAAAATTGGGCTATGAACTGTTCCGCGGCAAGGCCCGGTGCAACGAGTGTCATCGCGATGGCGGGCCCGGAGAAGAACCTCTGTTTACGGATTTTACCGCCAGCAATCTCGGCGTCCCCAAAAATCCGGGATTGCAATTCTATTACGAGGACCGGCCCGACGAACGCGGCTACACTCCCAACATCGGTTCCAACATCGCCGGAGCTGTGTACGTCGATAAGGGAGTTGGCTCTTTCCTCCGCACCCTGCAAAGCGATAGCGGTCAACTGAATCCTGATTCTGAGTGGATCAAACTCGCCCCGAAGTTCGAAGCGAAATTCCAGGTACCCACTTTACGCAATGTCGACATGCGCCCCACGCCGAGTTTTGTGAAAGCCTACATGCACAACGGCTACTTCAAAAGCCTGAAAGAGGTGGTGCATTTCTACAACACGCGCGACGTCCTCCCGAAATGCAAGGCAGGCGATTCCGGCGAAAAGCTCACCTGCTGGCCGGAGCCAGAGGACTCAACCAATCTCAACAAAAGGCAACTCGGCAACCTCAAATTGACGGACCAGGAAGAAGAAGCTCTCGTCGCTTTCCTGAAAATCCTTACGGACGGCTACGTGGCGCCCAGCCCACGAACGGCGAAGTAAGTTTGATCTCTGAACTTACCGGCCAGGCGTTCCAGTTTTTTGACACGGATCCGAAATGACTACCACCACTCAGCCTTTGATGCCGGCCAAGTTGCGCCATTTTCGCGAAAGGGTTCTATTGCTGTCACTTCTGCGGAAGGATGTGGCTTCGAATGGACCGGCGTGGCTGCCGCTTGTGTTGGTCCTGGGGGCCATTAGTGCTGTCGCGTATGCCGACCATCTTGTTGTTTCGATTTCCCTCGTATATCTGTACATTCTCCCCCTTGCGGTCGGTGCCATTTTTCTGCGCAAGGAGATCAGTTACAGCCTCATCGTCATTTGTATCTTGCTCCATGATTCTTATTCCCAACGGTCTATTCACCCAGCGCTACGGACCTTCGACAATCTCGCCGCGTTGTTGTGTTTCGCCATTATCGTTTATTTCATCCAGAGGTATATGGAACAGAGGGAAGCGCTTGTCAAAACTGTTCAGCAGCAGCGTGACGACCTCCTCAAGGATGTAGAACTGGCTGCTCAGGTCCAGCGCTTGTTTCTTCCTGTGGACAAACCAGCCTTTGGCGGACTCGAGATAGCCGGGATGATGCATCCCGCTCGAGGCGTAGGCGGCGATTACTACGACTACATTCCCATCGACGCACACACCATCCAGTTCGTGATTGCCGACGTATCCGGCAAAGGTGTTCCCGCCGCCCTATTGATGGCCGCGACGGCGGCCGCCATGCGGCTTGAGGCGAATCGTGATCGAAATATGCTGCAACAAGTGGAAAGACTGAATACCGAGATCGGCGCCGTGTCAGATCCCGAACGGTACGTGACGTTGCTGGTTGCGGAAATCGACACACGCAAACGGATAGTCCACTACGTGAACTGTGGCCATAATCCCGCGCTTCTGTTTCGAACGAAGACGGGCACGCTCACGCGCATGGACTCGTCTTGCCCACCCATCGGACTGTCACCAGACGAGATTTGCGAACTGGCCTCTGCTGACCTTACAGCGGGCGACACCCTGGTTTTCTACACGGATGGCGTCACTGAAGCAGAGAACCGGCTTGGTGAAGAGTTCGGCATGGAGCGCCTTTCCGCGGTAGTGCTCCGCGGTTCTTCGCTGTCCGCCGAGGACCTCATGGTCAGTATCTACAACGCCGCAGCAGATTTTTGCGGCGATGACTTCAAGGATGATGTAACCATTCTCGTTGTCAAATGCGATTTTGACGGTTCTCGAACCGTGACTTCATAAGCCGTATCACCGAGTGAAATGCTGCAAGTCCGGTGCCACCAGAGTTCCGCCGATACTACCGCCCCGATTCCTTTTCTCACTCGGAACGTCGATCTCCACCCCGAAAGACCCCCTGTCAGTGTGCTGACAATCATCCAATGCGCTGGACCCTTCGTTCCTCAGCCCCTGCCTCTAAGTTCAGACTCCCCCTTCCCAAGTGCCCATGTTTCAATCACTTCCAGAAACTCGCGCTCACTCTCCACAGTGGCATCCGGGCTGCATCGTCTAGGGTCCGAAGCAAGTAAAACTACTCGAGGGAAATCACATGCGAAAGTTGTTGACCTGCTTGAGCTGCATCCTATTTGCGTTTGCGCCACTCATCGCTGAGGTGGCGAACGCATCGGACCAAACCAAAGATGACGACCGATTGAGAAATTGTGGGACGGTCCTGAAGGAGATTCTCGACGTTCCCGACAACATTCCGCAGGGCCTGCTCGACAAGGCAGATTGTGTAGTTGTATTTCCTTCCGTCCTAAAAGCCGCATTTATCGTTGGCGGAAGCTACGGTCGGGGTGCTATGTCGTGCCGCAAGGGTGACGACTTCAGAGGGCCTTGGGGCGCTCCCACGATGATGGCTCTTGAGGGTGGCAGCTTTGGCTTTCAGATTGGCGGACAAGCTACGGATTTTGTCTTGCTCGTTATGAATGAAAGTGGCGCGCGGGGCATTCTCGCCAGCAAGGTTAAGCTGGGAGGTGACGCTTCCGTAGCCGCTGGTCCGGTCGGCCGCGATGCGTCAGCCGATACGGATGCAAGCATGCGCTCCGAAATCTTGAGTTACTCAAGGGCGCGTGGCCTCTTTGCCGGAGTTTCCCTCGAAGGCTCAACAATCCGTCCGGACAATGGCGACAACCGCCGGGTGTACGGCAGGAAGATTCCTGCGAGGGACATTGTTCTGTCCGGAACAATTGCTGTGCCCCCAGCGGCCCAGCAACTGATCGAGACTTTGGACGCCAAGACCCCGAAGCATAAGACCTAAGGTCAATTTGGTTATCGCAGTTCGGCCAAGCCGGACGGAAAGATTAGTGGAATTGAAAAATGTGGATTGTTCGACTTGCGTTGCGGCGGCCCTACACATTCGTGGTGATGTCCATACTCATCGTGATTATGGGGACGCTTGCGATTTTCCGCACCGCAACCGACATTTTTCCGAACATCAACATTCCCGTCGTCAGCATCATCTGGAACTATAACGGACTCGTGCCTGAGGACATGGCCGACCGCATCGTTAGCGTCACGGAGCGGGCGCTTACCACTACCGTTGATAATATCGAGCACATCGAATCGCAATCGCTCTACGGAATTGCTGTTGTCAAAGTGTTTTTGCAGCCAAACGCGAACATTCAACAAGGCATTGCCCAAATCACGGCTGTTTCTCAGACGCAACTGAAGCAGTTGCCTGCGGGATCGACGCCGCCTCTCATTCTTGCCTACAGCGCGTCGAGTGTGCCGGTTCTCCAGTTAGCCCTAGCGGGGCAAAATCTGTCGGAGCAACAGCTCAACGACTATGGCCTGAATTTTATTCGGACGCAGCTCATCACCGTACCTGGCGCATCTGTGCCCTATCCCTATGGCGGTAAACAACGCCAAGTGCAGGTGGATCTGAATACCACTGCGTTGCAGTCGAAGGGATTATCCGCACTGGATGTAGTCAATGCGATTAGCGTTCAAAATCTAATCCTGCCCACAGGAACGTCCAAGATCGGGCCTAAGGAATATGATGTTTCCATTCTCAACGCAGCGCCGCAGACAATTGCCGACCTAAACCGAATCCCAATCAAGACGATTGGCGGTACTACGATTTACATCAAAGATGTCGCCTGGGTGCGCGATGGCTTCCCCCCGCAGACGAATATTGTGCGCGTCAACGGACAACGCTCTGTGTTGCTGACCATCCAAAAGGCCGGTAATGCATCAACGCTGAACGTAATCGCCGGAATCAAAGCAATGCTGCCCCAAATCAAGACCACGGTTCCACCGCAGCTCGATATAGCGCCGCTGGCGGATCAATCCATTTTTGTTCGTGGCGCGATAAGTGGTGTTGTCCGGGAAACATTGATTGCCGCGTGCCTGACCGCTTTCATGATTCTCGTTTTTCTCGGCAGTTGGCGAAGCACCGTTATCATCGCGACCTCCATCCCTCTGGCTATCCTGACCTCCATTATTGTGCTTAGTGCCGTCGGAGAAACGATCAATATTATGACGCTCGGTGGGCTCGCTCTGGCGGTCGGCATCCTGGTGGACGACGCGACCGTTGAGGTCGAGAACATAAATCGCAACCGCGAGGCGGAACCAGAGAAGGACATGGACGAAGTTGTACTGGACAGCGCTTCGCAAATCGCCACACCCGCTTTCGTGTCCACACTTTCGATCTGCATTGTGTTCGCTCCGATGTTCTTGCTCTCCGGCGTTGCGCGGTATCTCTTTGTGCCGCTCGCCGAGGCAGTGGTCTTTGCTATGTTGGCCTCTTATTTCCTTTCGCGAACCATCGTTCCGACCATGGCCAAGTACCTGCTGCGGGGAGATAAACACGAAGCGGGCGCCCCCAGCCGCAATCCGCTCGTTCGACTTCAAAAGCGTTTTGAAGAGGCCTTCGAGAGATTTCGTCACAGTTATCGCAGCTTGCTGGAAATTTGCCTCCGCCACCGGCGTACTTTCCTGATTGCGTTCTTCGCGAGTTGCCTGGGCTCTCTCGCTATTCTGATTCCTTGGCTAGGCCGGGACTTCTTTCCAAGCGTGGACAGCGGCTCTTTCAAGCTGCATCTGCGTGCGCCCACCGGAATGCGCATCGAGGAAACCGCCAACCTTTGCGACCAGGTCGAGCAGTCGATTCGACAGCAGATTCCCGCAAGCGAAGTCCACAACGTGATTGACAACATAGGCTTGCCCTTCAGCGGCATCAATCTCTCCTATAGCAATTCGGCTCCTGTCGGCTCATCGGATGCCGACATCCTGGTGACTCTTTCTGCCAACCACCATCCCACGGATGATTACATTCATCAGCTTCGTCTGAATCTCCCCAAGCAGTTTCCGGGCGTGAGCTTCGCATTCTTACCCGCCGACATGGTCAGCCAAATCCTTAATTTTGGCCTGCCGGCTCCCATCGATGTGCAGGTTGTGGGAAACGACTTGGAGGGAAACCAGCGCTACGCAAATACGTCACGGGAACGGCAGACTTGCGGATCCAGCAGCCCTTCGATCAGCCTTACCTGCGCCTGAGGGTCGAACGCACCAAAGCAGAGCAACTTGGTTTCACAGCCCACGATATTGCTCAAAATCTTCTGGTGTCCTTGAGCGGCAGCTTTCAGACCTCACCCACATTCTGGGTTGATCCCAAGAATCGTGTTAGTTATCAAATTGCAACTCAGACGCCGCAATATCGCACGGACACGCTGCAGCACTTACAGAACATTCCGGTCACAGGTACAAACCCAACGGCTCCGCAGTCGCTCATGGCCAGCCTGGTATCAACGCAACGAGGCGCTGGAATGGCAGTCGTCTCTCACTACAACGTGGCGCCGGTGATTGACATCTTTGGTGCTGTCACTGGACGCGACCTGGGCGGTGTGGCCGGCGACATCAACAAGATCATTGACGACACTCGCCAGCAATTACCGCGCGGCTCTCGCGTTGTTGTCCGAGGACAGGTTCAGACGATGCGGGCATCCTACATCGGCCTTCTGAGCGGACTAGCGTTCTCGATCGTGCTCGTATACCTGCTGATCGTGGTCAACTTTCAATCCTGGCTGGATCCTTTCATCATGATTTCCGCGCTGCCAGCAGCACTCGCCGGCATTGCGTGGTTTTTGTTTATAACGCACACGACTCTCAGCGTGCCCGCCCTCATGGGGGCCATCATGTGCATGGGCGTGGCCACTTCAAACAGCATCTTGGTCGTGAGCTTTGCTACGGAAAAAATGCAGGAAGGAAGCGATTCAATCAGCGCCGCATTGGAAGCAGGCTTCACCCGATTTCGGCCCGTCCTGATGACTGCCTTGGCCATGATTATCGGCATGGTGCCAATGGCCCTCGGCCTGGGAGATGGCGGAGAACAGAATGCCCCTCTTGGCCGGGCGGTCATTGGTGGATTGATTTTCGCTACGGTATCGACCTTGCTTTTTGTTCCAGCATTTTTCAGCCTCCTACAGGGTTCGCGCCGGCATCCGGCACAAGCGGGAAATCTGAATTAGGCACAAAACTTATGTGGAGTCTCTATGTCGTCTCAAACTGAAGATCGGAAGCAACCCAGCGGGCAGGCACTCCCCGAGAATGATGCGGGAACAAGAAAAGGCGGTCGGAAATCATGGCTTGTCCTTGCCGTGACTGTGATTGTAGTTGGAGCATTATTGATATCGGGAATCCGGTCTCGCGTGAGAGCGCGCACA
>WNFJ01064594.1_pt4 | contig 10798 bp, 9 predicted proteins | sample 5400461 | NCBI WGS metagenome assembly WNFJ01 (sample SAMN13153349, study PRJNA577476) | soil metagenome | isolation source: 115 cm saprolite on Douglas fir-dominated hillslope | place: USA:California | collected 2013-09-17
CTGGCGACCGCCTTGCCATTGACGATCACTTCGACGAAGCGTCTGATGCCTCCCGGAATTTGCCCGCCGTTACTTGTACCCAGGGGAGTATCGGCGGCGAAGGCCACGCGCGCCTTGACCGTCACTTTGCCGGGCTTGGCCAGCTCCACCTTGTGGCCGCTGTCCTTGCCGTTGACCGAAAATTTGAGGGCATGGGCGTAGCCGTCAGAAACATAGGAACGGCCCTTGGCCAGCCCCTCGCACCAATCGTCGAAATTAATGCGCTCGACTTTGCCGAGCTGGACGTAGACCCTGCCCTGCCCGACCCGGCTGCCGCTGATACAGGGGAAATCGGTCTCCCCGGATGCTTTGAGCGGAAAGCCGCAGTTCATGATGTGATACCAGCAGTTCCCCTCCGGCACGCGCTGGGTATCCATGGCGCTGATGAAATCGCACAGGCCCTGGGCGGTGGTCACGCAGATTTCCTGGGCGCCGATGCCGTCCATCTGCGGAATGGCAAGATTGGGCAGCTGATTGCTGACGCGGGCAATGCTGGCCGCCAGCTCGGCCTGGGAAAGGAAGCCGTCCTGATTCGTGTCGATGGCCTTGAAAGATTCCGGGAGCAGTCCCTTGGCGGCTTCATCTGGAGAGAGCTTGCCGTCCTTGTCGGCATCCAGCTCGGCGATGAGGCGTCCGGCGGCATCCTTCGGATTGATGCCCAGTCCGCTCGCCGAGTGCGCGTAGCCACAATAGGCCCCCTGGCCCTTGGCCCACTTCATCAGCGGCGTGGTCCAGGTGGGCCAACCCTTGGTCTTGGTGCCTTCGGAGCCGGGGTAAGTTTGGTCGCGCAGGTTCAAGAGGCAGACGTGGCCCAGGGCTTGCGAGCCGAAGCCGCTGACCTCGATATCATAGCGCAAAACCGTGAAGGGCTCGCTGACTTTATGCGGCTTGGGTTCGAAGAATTGCCGCTGGAATTCGTAACACGGGCCCCAGGTCAGATTGCAGCCGACGTTGAGCGCCTCGCCCTTGACGTGCAGGAACATGTCCTGGGGAAAGACGCCTTCGGTGGGATTGGTGTAATGGGCGCAGCCGGCGGCATGAATGTGATGGTCGCCGCTGTAAAACCCATAGTCGGCCGGGTTGACCCAGCGCTCCAGCTCCACCTCGATAATGGCTTTGCCCTTCTCGATGATGGCGACATCCTTTTGCTTTTGGCGATACTCGGGCCCCCGGCCATAGATCATGGTCAACTTTCTCGGAGGCAACAGAACCGTGCCGCCGTCGTGCCGGTATACTTGCTGCTGAAAGAAGAAATCGGGCGCCAGGCGCTTGGCCTGCGATGGATAGACCCGGCCAAGTTTGTCCCTGAAAAGGAAGCGACCCGTGGTCGGCTTGCCGTCGTAATCCTTGACCTTGAGGGTGACGGGGACGGCGGGGAGGATGCTGAAGAGGATGGGCACCTCGGCACGAAAACCAAGGTCCTGGGTGCCCTGGCCAACGTCGAAACCGAGCACCACTTCGCGTTTGCCCGCCTCGCTGGAGTGAATCAGGGCGATAGCATACTCGACTTCCAGGCCGCTGAGCTTATCGGTCATGGGCTGCTTGGTGTACATTTCGACATCGAGGAAGTAATTCTTGCTGGGCTTGCCCTTGTTGCCTGCCCCGCCCCCGGAAAAGATCGGCCCGGCTTGCGGACTGCTGATGCGCAAAGGTTTGGTGACCGTGCTTTCGTTGAGAACTTTGATGATCAGGGGCGTGTAGCCGGCCTGTTGCAGTCGCACATACCCCGGCCCGCGCTTGGCCTTGACGCGCGCTTCCGGGCTGAGACTGACGACCACCGAAACATGTCGATCGAGCAATTTTTGCAGTTTGGCGGCGTCGCGTTCTTTGATGGCGGCCTCGAACGCATCCTTTTTCTCCTGGTGGAAGGGAGCACCGAGAGATTCGAGGGCTTCCAGAAGTCTTTTGACATTGTTGGCAAGCGGCTGGCCCTCCACCGCTACCGGCTCCGGGGCTTGCGCAGCCAAGGCCCGGGCGATGGCCAACAAGATGATCAAGGCGAAAATATATCGCCAGGACGTGGAATGAAGCAAGCGCTGGTAATGCACAGTCATGGTAGGTCTCCTTGGCCCAGGAAAGGTGTGCCTGCCTCATAGGATAGCCCTTTGTCGAGCCGGACAAAAGAAAATTTTTTCGCCTGCCGGGCGCAAACCTAACCTACAGTCCTAAACTCGGCTTGGTATCATGATAGTTTATGGCAACCGGATCGAATCCAGGGCAGGAACCTTTCATGGAACAGCCGATGTCCGATAATTCGGCAGGGCCAGAGCAAGCAGCGGATTGGCGGCAGCGGGCCCTTCTGAGCGTCGCTATTATTGCGCTCGTCCTGGCCGGCGGCCTGTGGCTCTATCGGGCACTGAACCAAGAACCCGAGGAAGCGGAGTTTTCGCAGCTCCAGCCAAAAGATCCCAAGCCAACAAAGAATCCGCCCCAATTCGAGAACGTGCCCACACCCAAGGATTTTGTCAATGCCAAGCCGAAAGGCAAACGGACCGATCGTTTCCTCGATTCCTTCGGTAAAGATGCAGAGCCTGAAGACAAAGGGCTCGCCTTGAGCAACGGGCAGCTTCAGAAAAAATTCGATGATCTGGAGAAAGCGGACGAACGAATTTTTACCCTGGAGGAACAGCTTAACAACAGCAAAGGGAAAAAAGACCCCCGGAAATTGAAGGAAATCACCGCCCTGGTTCCGCAGCTGAACAAGGCCGTGGTGGCCCTGGACAAGGATTTGGGCCGGGCCCGAAAGGCGCGGCCCAAGGACCCGATCCCGCAATGGCTCACCGGCGAATTGCTCATCTTCATTCGCGCCGAGCCGGACATGATCTTCCCCTTTTTCGACCGGGCCCGCCAAGGAAACCTGGACCACCCGCGCCTGTGGGCCGGACTGGCCCGCCTTCGCTACCAATCCAACCAGTTCGACCTGGCCTTGCCGCTGGCAACCCGGGCGCTCGACAAGGACGACAAGGACCGCCGTCTCTGGGACATCTTTCGCCTGTCCGCCTTCGCCAATGAGAAGTTTGCCCTTGTTGCCAAACGTCTGGACCAGGCCTTCCCAAGCCAGAAGCCGGACTGGGCGGAGGGCATTTCCAAGATGGCAACTTTTCTGGAAAGAAGTTGGCAGGCCGAAACGAAACTCCGCGCAGCCGACAAAGCCGACGATCTGCCCCGCGTCCGCCTCGTCATTGAGCATCGCCGCTTCCGCATCGAGGATGGCCAAGCAAGCACGAAAATTGACAAGACCGGCAGCGGCGAAATAATCCTCGAGCTGTTTGAAGACCAGGCCCCGGCAACGGTGGCCAATTTTCTGACCTTGGCGGAGCAGAAATTCTATGATGGCACCAAGTTTTTCCTGGCCGAACCGGCCGGCCTGGTTGCGGGTGGCTGTCCCAATACGAAGAATGACGATCCCGCCGAACATGCCACCGGCACCCCAGGCTACTTCATTCCCGATGAATTTGCTTCCCCAAAGGCCCGCAGCCATTTCCGCGGCGCCCTCAGCATGGCCAACCACGGAGAGCCCAACACTGCCGGCTGCCAATTCCTTATCACTTTGATTCCCCAGCCAAACATGGACGGGCACTTCACGGTCTTCGGCCGCGTTCTAAAAGGTCAAGAGGTCGTCGAGCGCATCACCCAGGGCCGCACCCACCCCAGGGCGGCCCCCTATGGCCGCATCATCCCCGGCGACGTGCTGGTGCGAGCGGAAGTGATCCGTAAACGAAACCATGAATACAAGGTGATCAAAGTGCCATGAAACCGGAGTGCTGAAACATGCGACCAAGACGAATTATGACCCATTTGGTCTTACCAACCTTCTTGCTTGCCATGAACACAGCAAATCAAACAGCGGCCGGCGAACCTGCCCCGAAAAAGTCGCCCACATTAACCCAGAAACACGCCTCCGCTTTCGCCGCCCTGGCGCTCAAGGGGATCCAGCGCGAGTTTCCGAACAAGCCGGGGCACGTCTGGAACGATGCCGCGGATGCCAAAACACCGCGCGCCTTGCATCCCGCTTTCTACGGCTGCTTCGACTGGCATTCCTCGGTTCACGGCCACTGGATGCTGGTGCGGATTCTGCGGCAATTTCCGGACCTGCCGGAGAATAAGCACATCCGCGCCGTCCTGGCCGAGCACCTGACGGCCAAGAATCTCCAGGCCGAAGCGGCTTACTTTGCCCGGCCCCATGCCAAAACCTTCGAGCGCACCTACGGCTGGGCCTGGCTCTTGAAGCTGGCCGAGGAACTCCAGGGCTGGGACGATGCCGACGCCAAAACGTGGTCGCGAAACTTGCGGCCATTGACCGATGTGATCGTGGCTCGGTACCTGGCCTTTTTGCCGAAGCAGACGTATCCGATCCGCACGGGAGTTCATCCGAATACGGCTTTCGGCTTGGCTTTTGCCCTCGACTACGGCCGGGCCGTCCGGCACAAGGAGCTGTGCGAGTTGATCGAGGAACGGAGCCGCACCTACTACGCCAAAGATGTCAAAGCCCCAGCGCGGTGGGAGCCGGACGGCGCGGATTTCTTTTCCCCAAGCTTGCTGGAAGCGGACCTGATGCGGCGCGTGTTGCCGCCGGCTGAGTTTCATGCCTGGTTCCACCGCTTCCTGCCGGACATTGCCAAAGGCGAGCCGAAAAACCTGCTGGCGTGCTGGCTCACCTGGACGGCTTAAACCTGAGCCGGCCGTGGTGCATGCGCAATCTTGCCGCGGCCTTGCCGAAGAACGACCCGGCCCGCAAGGTGCTGGCAAACTCCGCGGACCGCCATGCGCGGGAGGCCCTGAATCACGTTGCCAGCGGCGATTATGCCGGCGAACACTGGCTGGCATCCTTCGCCACCTACATGCTGTCAACGCCAGCGCCGGATTGAGAGTTTTGCCGCGAGCCCGCATAACAATTTTGTCATAAGTACTTGATATCATGATAAATGCGGGAAGAACAACCTTAAGTCCTTACCAGGCAAATGATTGTATGGATTCTGTTCACGAAGGTGCTGTGAGCCGGATTGGCAAGTTTTATTGAATTTTTGTAACTAATTGGAAATAATATATTTATGACAAATATAATTTTGTATAACAAATCTGTTTAACATCATCGCCCCTACCATGGAATGAACGACATCCATTTTTGGCAGACCAGGAGCCGGTTGGATGCATCCATCACCAGAAGAGGAAACACACCATGAAACCCGCGGAAACGAGCCATCCCGTTCACAATCTCATTGCGGCGCGCTGGAGCCCGTATGCCTTCGCGGACCGGCCGGTGTCCCAGGCCGACCTGCGTTCGCTCTTCGAAGCCGCGCGCTGGGCGCCGTCTTCTTACAACGAACAGCCGTGGTCCTACATCGTCGCCGGCAAGGAAAATCCGCAGGAGTTCAGCCGGCTGTTGTCGTGCCTGGTGGAAGGCAACCAGGCTTGGGCGAAGGCCGCTCCGGTTCTGGCTGTGGGTTGCACCAGCTTGAAATTCACGCGCAACGGCCAAGCCAATGCCGCCGCCGTCCATGACCTGGGACTGGCGTCCGGCAACCTGGTTCTGGAAGCGACCAATCGCGGCCTGGTGGTCCACCAGATGATCGGTATCTTGCCGGACCGGGCCCGCGAACTGTACCAGGTCCCCCAGGGCGTGCAGCCCTTGACCGGCCTGGCCATCGGCTACGAAGGCGACATTAACCAATTGCCCGAGAACATCCGCGCGCGCGACATGGCCCGCCGGCCGCGAAAACCCCTGGCGGAGTTTATCTTCGCCGGCAAGTGGGGGACGGCATCGGCCATGGTGCAATAGCCAGCCATGAGCACGCTTAATCTGATTGATGTTTTCTCCGTTTATCTGATCCTGTGTTTCGTAGTGGGCACGGTTCTGCGCCTGCGCAATTATCGGGCCCTGCTTGGCTTGATCCGAGCTTTCTCCCAACGCTGGCCCAAGTTATTGCAGCTGGTGAAGGGATACCGGGCCATTTTCTTGCGCTGGCCTGCTCTGCTCCCCATCGGCCTCACGTTGGCTTTGATGCTGGGCAATCTGCTGGCATCCCGGCTTTTATGGTCCCAGGCCAGGGTTACAGTCGAGGACCTTTGGCCGCGCTGGTGGGCGCTTCTAATCGTCACGATCTCGGCAGCCTTGATGGTTTTTTGGGATGGCAACGCCGTCTTGCATTTTTCGCGCTTCGACCGCCTGGCATTGGAAAAGAACCTGGACCGGGCCGAACATTGGCTGCAGACCTGGAAGGCGCCCACCCTGCGTTTTCTGACCTTTGGCCTCATCAATCCCCGCCGGATCGTCAACCAGCAAGTCGAGGCTGCTCTCGTCAAGGCAAGTTTGATCGTCAATGGCCAGATGTGGCGCTGGTCGTTGCAGATTGGTTTGCGCTTGGGATTTGGTTTCGCTTTGTGGATTACCTGGGTCGTGGCTTTGCGCCATCCTTCCCATTAGCGATGTTGCTTGTGGCAGGCGGCACATTGATTGCCCAGGTCTTGCAAGGCCAGTCGGGCGGTTTCAAAGTCGCGGCCATCGGCGGCGGCAACGATTCTTGTTGCCGTCTTTTGGAATAGGTTCGCTTTTTCGCGCCAGTGGCTTTCGGAACCCTTGGCCGGCTTCATGCTTTCTAACCAGTGGCCCGCCTCAGCTATCAAGGCGGCGTTGGCCCGGACCTGCTTCCATTGTTGCGCATCGGCCGGCTTCTCTTTGAGGGCTTGGATGAGAACGCCGCGGACCCCGCTGGGCTGGTTAACGGCGCCCATGATGTCGGCGATAGTGGCCAAGGATTGTTCTCGTCCAACAGTCGTTTTTCCCCTTGCCAAGCCCGCATCTTCCACATGTTTTCCTAAAAATTCGTAGATCTCGAACCAGGCTTGCTCCGCCGGGGCTTCGATGTAATCCTTGCGGCTCGGAGGTCCCATGAAATGAACCCCGGTTCCGGAAAAAACGTGGATTTTGTTAGGAATGCGGGCATCTTGCAGTGCACGGCGGAAGCCGGCAAGCTCCTTGGCCCTGCCTTTATCCGGGGCGGAGAAGATGCCCAGCACCGCGGTATCACGCATGCCGGCCGGCAGACCCGGCTCGATTGCCAGGGGCCCGTCACAGATAACGCATGCTTGCACCCGAGTTGCCGAAGCCAGGGCCAGCGCTTTGCCTCCGCCCCAAGACCAGCCGACCACGCCGATACGGTCCGGAAATACATCCGGTCGCCGCTTCAACCAGCGCACCGCCGCGGATAGCTCGGCCAGCACACGCTCTTCGTTCTCCGCTTGCGGCTTAGCGGACACCCGTTGGCGAAGATCAACCGCCAGGACGACGTAACCGATCGAGCTGATCTCGCGAGCATTGAGCTTCATCCAGTCGGTGAGACCGTCCTCATCGTGAATGAGCAAAATGGCAGGCAATTTTTCTTGCGTGTCCGGCCGGGCCAGGTAACCTGCAACCGGTCCAACCGCGCTGGTAATTTTTACTTCCTTGGTGAGCGTGGCTGGTTCTTTGACCAGGAAATCTTTGAGAAACGGCGGCAACTTGCTGGAGGGAACCTGGGCCGTGGCAGCCGAGAACAGAACCAAGAGCACAATGGCAGTGGCCAGTGTCCTGTGTCCCCGCTTGCGGCTTAGCGCTAAGCCGCAAGCGGCGAACCTGGGCCCTGGCAACTTTCTACTCCACCTGCAGGTCGATTGCCGAAAAATGTTCATGATCGGAGGCCGTGTTGAGGGTGTCCACGCGGAGCATGTAGATGCCCGGTTCCGGAACGGTAAAGGCCACGCGGGCCCCGACACGCGTCTTGGGCTTGAAGTTCAAATGGAACTGGCCTTTGCTGACCATCTCGCCGCGAAAGTCGGGCACCTCCTTTTGCTTCACTTTCTCCCGGCGCACCACGCAGTAGCGCACGGTGACGTCCTTGTTGACGCCGTGAGGATAGGTATTGATGAGAATGAATTGCAGCACCAGCCGGTCCTTGGCTTTGACCTTGAACAGGGGCCGGGGCTTGACTCCTCCTCCGGGCGGTTCCTGGTCCGAATAGGCAATGGATTCGTCCCTGGTCACGCCCGTCTCCGGATCGAGCCGAAAAACCTTAAGCACAATGTCCGCGTGTTCCCCCCAGGAAAGCAGAGGAAAGGCGGCGACAAACAATATCGCGAACAAGATTCGTTTGAAGTTTTTCATTCGTTACCTTTCACGAGCAGGTCCAGGGCCGCAAAGTGCTCGTGGCCCCCATCCCCGATGGCAGCGCCGATCGTTTCCAAACGTAGCAGGTAAGGCCCCGCTCGATCAATGACAAAGCTCAGCTCGCCTTGCGTCTTGTCCTTGGGATTGAAATCCATGACGAGGGCGCTTTCGGCCAGCACGCCCTTATCGAGCTTGGGGGTGGTCTTCTGGCCGATTTCCTCGAGCTTGACGGCGAAGAAATGCACGAGCACATTCTTGACCGCCGTCTTGGCATCCTTGTTGGTCATGGTCCATTTGACGACGATGCGGTCGCCGACCTTGGCATGGAGGACCGCGCGCTTCTTCGCCTTCGACCCCAGGGCGGCGGTTTCTGCTTGTGCCGTCTTGCTCTCCTTGCCGGCTTGAACCGTGAGGTCGATGGCAAAATGGTCCGCCCTGGCCGCGGGACAAATGACGAAACAAACAAGAGTCAGGCACAAAGCAACAAAACGCATGAAGCTCTTTTTTAGTTTTACAACTTTAAGGACCCTGTTAATCCTTCCAACTGCGGCACGCCCATATTTTATGCGGCGCAATATTTCCATTATATCCCAACGCGCCGAGGCAGGCCCAGAAAGCCAAAACTGCCCGTCACCCAATCTTTTCAACAAAAATGAAACAGGAACATTCTTGCGGTTGATGCGGATGGTCTCAGGAATCAATTTTGCCATGTTAAAGCCTTGTCGGTTCTTCTTTTCCTCATCATGCTCCATCCGCGGATTCCTTGCAAACCTTTTCACATTTTTTCCCATGGCGACCCACGACGCAGGGCAAGGAAAAACTAGGAATCACGTCTGAGCCACTCAAGAGTGCTCAATACATTGCAGGAAGTTCACCGCGTTCTCGTAAAGCAAAACAGCAATCATGGACGCTCTCTGGCTTCGAATTCAGGGGAGGTATTTTTGTTCGGAGATCCGGTAGATCATCGGGAAAGGACATGTATTCCCGGTAGAGATCCGGTTCGTGCCTCTGAAGAACCGCGAGAACTTGCATCCACCGCCTTCGGTGCTGAACATTCTTTGGGCTGTTTAATCGCAGTTTCTTGACAAGCGACTCACCCGCTTCATTATGTGCCTCCATTTGGCCATCGTTCCCGATGCTAACGCAGGTTGCAAATGCAACGATACAGGGGTCTGGTACGCCGAGAATGCCAAGCTTGGCGGTGTTGCAGGTGGCGCAGGCATAAAGCAAATTCGTATATTCTAGCTTTCCATTCGGGTCTTCGGCAACAGGGATAAAGTGCTCAATATGGAACGTGGCCCCCCGGTCGTACCATTGCTCTCGGTGCAGGCAATAAACACACCGGAACATAAATTCATCGCGGACCCAATCCCGGTAGCTTTCGTAATCCAGATAACCACCTGGCCCATGCCGCCTGATGTGAGGCTTGGTTGGGTACTCGAATTCCTGCATTACACGCCTTTCTTACGGGTGCCTCCGAAAACATGTTTTTCAAGCTCCTCCAGGGCATGCATGGGGCGAGGCGACACTCTCTCCAGGTAATAATCCGCGTATGCTTGAAGCCCCGCGAGTTCCTCAGCCTCAGCATCGGTAATGGTCCCGGCAATTTCCTTGTCCACAAGTTCGCCCCTTCGTCGATTTGTGGACGGCCAATCCGATTCGTAATCGACGAAATCGGAAAAGCTCATCGGATGGTTCAGCTCTGGCGGAAAGTAGCGGTCCTGCTTGAAAGGCACCCCGACTCGATCCCAGCCCGTGAATAGCGACAGTAGGGCCCATTCTAGGTCGACTGGCAGCACATATTGTTGCAGTACTGCGGCATCGACTCTTACCATGAGCCGATAAAGCTCGTCTGAGTCCACTCCAGCAGCAGCCCCTTCCAAGTACTTGCGAGCAGCCGTTTCGATCTCGTCGAGGGCCGTGCCTCCGGGCATTGGGATGCGCCGCATTTCACTGACGGCATTGTCGCGCTTTCCCAAATGGGTAAACGCGTAGGCGTTCGCAATTGGTGAATTTAGCAAGGCCCAAAGAACCTCCAGGGAGCAGTTTCTAGGCCGAACCGTGAGAAAGCGGCTTGCGGCCGGCCGCCCTTTGGCGTCGATAAATGCTTTCAGGCGCCACGGATGACGGCTTACTGGTGCGTAATTCACCAGGATTTGGGGCCTTTTTACCGTCGTCCCGGATCGCTCTCGCAAGATAGCGTCTTCGTCCAGGTTCATCCAATACAACTTCGGAAGCTGATGAATCTGCAGGCCCCGTTCGAGGCGAATATACCCCTCGTAAGCACCTGGGAATCGTTCTTCGGAATAAGTGGGAACGCCCGGTGGCAAGTTCTTCCCTTGGTAGGCAAGCCCTTGCATTAACTCCGCAAAGTCGTTCGCTTTCGGATTATCTGCCAACGCCAGCCAAACCTCTTCGAGGTCCGGAACACGCATATCCCAACGCACACTTGCGTTAAAGCGGGACTGCTCTATGGTTCGTGTACTTGGCGCATCGTAGCTTTCCTGAAAACTCGGCATCTGCCATTCCCGAATCCAGCGAAACCTCAGTGTTGTCTTTTTTCGGGACTTTTCCGGCAGTCCCCGCCCGAGAAGTACCGCCGATTCTGCATCCGAA
>WNFJ01361773.1_pt1 | contig 10798 bp, 10 predicted proteins | sample 5400461 | NCBI WGS metagenome assembly WNFJ01 (sample SAMN13153349, study PRJNA577476) | soil metagenome | isolation source: 115 cm saprolite on Douglas fir-dominated hillslope | place: USA:California | collected 2013-09-17
AGCTTCGGCGGAATCAATTGCCCGCGAAAATCAGTTGCCAGCTTATCAACGTCTGCACGCCGCGGTAGTTTGAAAAGCGCCACGCCCGACCCGGTGACCGCGAACAAGTAAGAGCTGTCGCTGCCGAGACTGTATTCCAGCAGCACCGTGCCTTCATCCAAAACCTTCTGCTGCACGTCGACCAGTGTCTGCGGTTGCGGCGCGGTCAGCGAAGCATAACGCGGGTTGGCGGCGCGAATCTGGTTTTCAATCTCATCAAACTCCGTCTGAAGTTTGTCGAGGTCGGCCTCAAGCTTTGAAGGCTTTTCCTTCTGCTCAGCGGCCAGGCTGATGCCCGTCAGTTGCTCGGCAATCGCCTGCTGCTGATCCAGGTTGTCCTGCTTGCGCTTTAATAAATCCGCCGGCACGCCTTCGGTGATCTGCGCATTCACTTCACCAAGCATGTCCAAAAGCGAACGCGCGCGGCCGGCTTCCGTCACCTTGAAAGATTCAGCCGCATATTCGAGAGCCTTGCCGGATAGAGATGCCGAGCCTGTCCCACCTGGCGATGAACTGAGCAAAGCCATCTCAGCCAGCGCACTCGAGGTTTCGTCATAGACGTCTTTGGTCGTGGCCAGAAACGTCGTGCGTGATTCATCGGCGCGCAAACTGCCGGCGCGAATCGCTTCGATCGTTTTTAGCGCGTCGCGGTAAGCAGCCAGCGCATCTTCGCGCAGCTTAGTGGCTTTACCGTTATCTCTTTCCTGCGTCGCCTGTAGCCAGAGACTGCGGCCGAGTCCACGCTTTGCCGGCCACATCAAATCCAGGCGCTCATCTTTCTGCGCGCCCGACGCGGCATCGGTAAAGAGCTTGACCGCGTCTTTGTAACGTCCTTCGCGGAGGGCCACGTCACCGAGGCTGGTCCGCGCCGCCGCCCGAAAGCGCCGCGTCTGTCCCAGTTTGGCTACGACCGGCAACGAGCCGCCACCGGCATCGAGCGCGTTTTGAAAATGCTTGCGCGCGCTTTCCAGATCGCCATGCCCAGCTCGTAAGTCATGAAAACGATCGCGCCCCGATACTCGTCCAGTTCTTTCTTTGCTTCGAGCAAACCCATCGCGGCGTTGGATGGCGCTTCGACTGAGGGACGTCCGCCCGACATGATGTTAGTGATGCTGGGCAGTCCAAAGCGGCGCGTCGCCTTGGCGGCCGCGCTCTCGGGTTTCTTTACCGACATCATCGCGTAAGAGGTCGCCGCTTCAGTCAGTCGATGCAGGCGGTAATTCGTGTCGCCCATTTTCGCCAGCATCAGGTTTGCGTTAAAGCCGTTATCGGCCATGCTCCCGGCGGTTTGGGTAGCGGCTGAAGCAGTCGAGCCCGCTCGGCTCGCCACGGTGTTGGCGGCGGCCGCGTCGGTTTGATCTTTCCCACGGGAAACGACGAAAGCTTCGTAAGCTTTCTGATAATGATCGAGCGCAACTTTGTACTGACCCTGAATCAGGTAGAGGTCGCCGAGCCCGTCTTCAGCCGCCGCCACGCCGCGCGGATTGTTTGATTGCGTGTAAAGACTGAGCGCAGTTTCGAGATAGCCGAGCGCCTGGTCGGCATGACCTTGCTTGAGCAAAGAACGGCCGCGGCTGAGCGCAGAGTTAGGATCGGTTTGTTGGGTTGCTGGCGCATCAAGCGCGTTGCCGGCCTCGACGGAAACTGGATGGTAAGAAAGAAAAGCGCCCAGACCCACAATCACGATCACGGCGCACAAAATCTTGTATTTCATGTTTTCCTCCTCTGAGCCCTCTGTGTCCTCCGTGGTGAGTCCTGGAAACGATATTCACCACGGAGACACGGAGAACACAGAGACTTCAAGCAATCTATTTATGAATCAAATCCAGCACCGCCACCAGCACCGGGGCATTTGTCGAGGCATTCATGCGAATCACCGAAGGCTCGGGCGCTGTCTGATCCAATCCCAGGCCGCGAGTCGTGGCGACTTGTTCCTTGTCGCTTAGCGGCTGCCCAAACGATTTGGCAGATACCACCTTTACCTCGGCCCTGGTCGCGTTCTGTAGTTGCGCCCACACCTCGGACAAAGGACGCCACGGACACTTATCTTTGTTGGCGGCGCAAAAAGTAACCAGGCGATCGCCCGTGGGAACCCCAGGCAACGGTTCCCGACTGACGACGACATACAAGCGTTCAATGCCCGCGTTGCCATAGAAGGTAAACCAGCGCAGCCGCTCGTCTGTTTCTTCGCTCGAGGGAATTTCGACCGGCACGTGCGCTTCAATCCAGTTCTCTCCTCCATCCAGCCGCCAGTCAGGATAGATCATTTCCGGCTCGCCATTCCCCTCAGTGTGAAAGACGTAGAGGTAGCCGTCGACATTCGGCTCGAGCGCGATGCGAACACTATCGCCGTTGTGGAATTCACGTGAAGGTTCAACTCGCACACTTCGTCCGTTCGCGCCGCGCATGAAAAGCGTGTAACCGAGGCCCATGGCCTCCGCCAGCTTGTGCGTGGCAGAGCTGTTCCTGTTCGCCGTGCGGTTGGCGTTGGCGCCCGTCGAGTTCGCATTCTTTGCGGTTGCCGACGATGAATTAGTGTTGCGAACCCGGCGCCGGCGCGATGCCGCGTTGCTATTAGTCGTCTTGGGACGCGTGCTGAGAAACGCACCGCGCACTTCGTCACCGGGCTCCTGGGCCGTCACTAATAAGACGCCGCACACCAGAGAAATCAAACTCAGCACTATGATGAAAGGTTTCGATCTCATTTTTGAACTTCCTCCGACCGGCAAGGGTAGGGTCTTAACTCCAGGGCATTTAGTGTACCAAGTTTAGTTGGATTCTTTCGCTCGATAAAAAGCCGACTAAAGTCGGTACTCTGAACACCGCTTGTCAAAGTAGGGCCCCTCCGGCCGGCACACTTCTTACTTGTGCTCAACGCGGACCATGAATATGACGGGAGATCCATCTGCATTTTGCGGCACCTTGACTGAGACAAACGGCGCCGCGCCGGTTTTGATGACTTCGGTACTCGCGGCGTTCGCCTTGAATCGTTCACGCATGTCCTTCAACTGCTGCTGCTCGCCGGCAGTTAATTCGTGGCCCGCCTGACCGTAGAAAAAATCGGGTGACGTCAGCGGCGACGCGACAAAGATGATCGTGAACTCGTCGATTCCGGCGTTTTGGTCAAGGGTGATCCAGTGGTCCTTGCCGTCGCTGGAGCCAGGAAAAGTAAAGTCGAGTCCGCTCTTGACTTCATTCGTGAACACACCCGATTCGGCGCGGGGTGTGGTAGTCAGAAATGTTGTCGGCGCATTTTTGTTGCCGGGGCCGACGATGTACAGATAACCGTTCTCGCTGGGCGAGAAATGAAACTTGAAGGACTGGCCGGATTGCATGGACACCGAGTCACCGGCGCGAACTGCGTCGGCCTTGTTCTTTGAATCTACTTCGAGCCAGTAGCGACCCACCTCGTGCCCGCCCAAAGCCGGATCCGTTGTGGTCGCGCTCTTCGACGGATCGGTTTTCGCAGAGTTGGTATTGGCCTTCGTCGACATGAAGTGAAATACCGCATATCCGCCGGCGCCGAGTACCAGCAGCAGGACGACGATTCCAATAGCGACGAAAGGCAGCGGCGAACGCCGCCGCGCCGGCGCAGATGGTTGCGGCAAGGCGGCGGCAGATTGACTGTGGACCGCCATCGTTTGTTGCGGTGACCCGGAGAAGCCTGGATCAGCCTCTGGCTTCTGTCCGGCGACCATGGTCGGCATAGTCCCGGCCTGACTTTGAATTCCTTCGCCACTCTCATCCGCCGTTAAGGATCCCTCGCTGACGATCGTGGGCGCGGTGCGTTCGGCAGCGGTAATTGGGCGGCGGTCGGCCGGGCCGGCTTCAGAAGACGCAGCCGCTGGTTGAGGGCCCGACGTCGAAAGCACGGACGCACCCGGCGCAATTCCCTCCGCCGCCAGCGCGTTGCGCAGCTCCTGCTCCAACTCGTCGGCGCTAGCCTGTCGTTGGCTTCGATCCTTGGCAATCGCCCGCGCGATCGCGCTGCTAAAATCTTCGGGCACACTGGCGTCGAGTTCATGCAGTGACTTTGGCACTACGCTGACGTGTTCGCGCCGCAGTTCCAGAAGTGTCAGGCCGCTAAACGGTCGCCTGCCGGCAACTAGTTCGTAAAACACAATGCCGAGGCTGTAGATATCCGCGCGCCCATCGATCTCTGAGTTGCCGTCAGCCGGCAACTCGCCCCACTGTTCCGGCGACATGTAGTAAGGCGTGCCGAGCATCTGACCGGCCATGGTCAGCGCCGTCGTGCCGGTCTTCTCTGCGCCGGCAACTTCCCGCAATTTCGCAATCCCGAGATCGAGCAACTTCACGTCCGGCGGACCGCCCGTGCTTGGTTTACCAATCATGATGTTTTCCGGTTTCAGATCGCGATGCACTACGCCCATCGCATGCGCGGCGTTGAGCACGCTCATGATTGGATCGAGCACCGCCAACGCGTCCGCCGGCGACAATCGACCGCGCTTTTTCAGTTCAGCGTCGATCGTGTGACCCTCGACGTATTCCATCACCAGATAGATGGTGCCGTCGCTCGAGGTGCGCAGGTCATAGACGGTGACTGCGTTCGGATGGCGAAAGCGGCGCGCGGCCTGGCCTTCACGCTGAAAGCGGCGCAACCATTCCGTGTTGCTGCGCATTTCCGGCGGCAGCAATTTGATCGCCACGCGATCGCCCAACAGTATGTGCCGCGCGCGATAGACGGCGCCCATCCCGCCTTTGCCCAGGATGCCTTCGATCTGGTACTGGCCGTCCAGCACGGTCCCCACGACCGAGGTGGGATCCTCTTCCAGGACCTCGCCGTCTTTGGGACAGAAGCTAATGCTGTCGTCGAATTTTTCGTTGCAGGTCAGGCAGTATTTCATTGGCGAATTAGTTTACAACGAAGAGAGGAAGTGTCAGAAGCCCGACCGTCAGGGAGGGCTACTTTCGGAACATGCCCTCCCTGACGGTCGGGCTTCTGACACGATTCAACCGCTATCCAGTTTTTAGAAACGCCGGCCCGATGACATAGATTACAAAATCGGCGCAGAAATGCGCCACGATTGCTGACTCAAGCCCACGCTTCCAGTAAAGGTATCCGAACGAAATTCCCGCCACCCCATTCAGCAGCAGCGCCAGCACGACTACCGTGGGCGTGATGTGCATGACCATCGAGGCGTTTGGCAGGTGGCCTAATCCAAATAGAATTGCGACATCACGTTGGCCGACCAGAAAGTCTCCGATGATAGCCGCATCTTCTGCTTTTGAAAAACCCTGGCGCCTACCCACGCGATCAAGGTCAGCAGAAACAAGCGCGTCAAAATTTCTTCGTCGATCCCGCCATAGAAACAGACCAGGACTCTCTTCCATAGAGTGGCGTGAGATACGGTTACGAAGGGCAAACCAGGCAGGTGAGGCGCGGCCGGAAGAATAATGATCAGTAAGACTATCCCAACCGCGATTCCCACCAGAGTTCCGGACTTCAATGACTGTCGCGCTCGGACTGTAGGCTTTTCATGATAGAGCCAACTCTCAAGTAAAGGCACTCCCAAGCTCAGCTTGCGACCTAAGAAAAGGCCGAGCCAGACGATCACGCCCAACAAGATGAAATTTTGCGCGACGCCAATTGCGACCAACAAAGGCAGCGGGATCGAGGGCCGCGGCGCACTTCGTAGCACAGGCCCAAAGGTTTCCAGAATCAGCGGAATTCCGGCGGTCGCGCCGGCGAGAGAGGCGAGTAACAATACCCAGAAGACACGCCAGGGAAATCTTTGTTTGCGCGCTTCAGTCGGAATGGTTGTAAATCCGCTCGGCATATTCGGCCACCATGCGGTCACTGCTAAACATGGGCACCAGAGTTTGGATCGATCTTTTCATCATCGCAATCCAGCGGAGCGGAATCCCGTGCTTATCGCGCTCGTAATAACGGGGCACAACTTCTTCATCCAGGATCCGGTACAACGATTCAGCTTCGCGCCGATCGGCTTCGTCATCGGTAAGTTCGCTCAGGTCGCCAATGGCAAAGCCGTTGTCGCCGTCATAAGCCTCGAGCCACCATCCATCCAGCACGGAGAGATTCAGGCCGCCATTAACCGCAACTTTCTGTCCGCTGGTTCCCGAAGCTTCCTGCGGCCGGCGCGGCACGTTCATCCACACGTCGACCGACTGTACCAGATGGCGCGCAACTTCCTGATCATAGTTTTCGATAAAGGCGACGCGATTGCGCACCAGCGAGTGCCGTTGCCACTCGATAAGCTTTTGCAGGACGAGCTTGGCGCCTTGATCCTGCGGGTGAGCCTTCCCGGCAAAGACAAACTGAACGGGCCGCTCGGGATCGTTGATTAGTCTGGTCAGCCGGTCAGGATCGCTTAGCAGCAAATCCCAACGCTTATAACCGGCGACCCGGCGGGCAAAACCGATCGTCAGAATCTGCGGGTCGAACATCGTTCGCGCCGCCTCGATGTAGTCTTCGTTTTCGCCGCGGGCCAGCCGCGCCTCGAACGAATGGTCGCGCACAAACGCAACCAGACGCTGTTTCAATAACGAATGCGCCTGCCACAACTCTTCATCAGGAAGTTTCTCAATTCCGTAGGCCCAGACGCCGGCGTCGCGCGCTCGCTCGACCCAATCCTCTCCCACATGTTGTTCATAAAGACGGCGCAAAAGCGGCGCCACCCACGTCGAAGGATGCACCCCATTGGTCACCCAGGTGATGGGCACCTCGGGCAAGCTGCGATCGGGCCACATCCGATGCCAAAGTTCGCGCGAAACTTCCCCGTGTTTGCGACTGACGCCGTTAGTTGAGCGACACATGCGCAGGGCCAGCGGCGTCAACCCGAAACCCTCGCCCGCCCCACCGTTGACTCGTCCTAATGCTAAAAACTCGGCGGCTGACAATCCCAGAGCAGCTTCGGGCCAGTTGCCGAAACATTTTGCGACCAGGGCTTCGGTGAATTCATCATGGCCCGCGGCCACCGGCGTGTGCGTAGTAAAGACGCAGCGCTCGCGGACTCGTCTGGCAGCTTCGGCAAAGCGCAGCCCTTCGCGCTCAATTAACTGGTGCGCCAATTCAAGAGTCAGAAAAGCCGAATGTCCTTCGTTGAGATGAAATACCCCCGGCACGATCCCGAGTCTTTGCAGCAAGCGAGCACCGCCGATCCCGAGCATCATCTCCTGCACCAGACGAGTTTCGCGATCGCCGCCGTAAAGATATCCCGTCACCAACCGGTCGTTCTCATCATTCTCAGCCACATTCGTGTCCAGCAGGTAAAGCTGAACGCGACCAACGTCGGCGCGCCACACCCGCGCACGCACTATTCGACCGCGCATGGCGACCTCAATCAATAGCGGCCGGCCCTGATGGTCGTTCAACGAGTGCAGCGGTAGTTCGTCGGCGCGCGTCTCGCGATACGATTCTTCCTGCAAGCCATCGCGACGCAGGCGCTGGCGGAAATAACCGAATTGATAAAACAGGCCAACCGCTACGAGCGGCAGATTCAAGTCGCTCGCTGACTTCAAATGATCTCCGGCCAGGATGCCCAGCCCACCCGAATAGAGCGGCAGCGAACTGTGGATGCCGAACTCAGCACAGAAGTATGCGACGGGATTTTGCGGACCGATTCGCGGCCCGATCTGAAGTTTCGACCAGCTCTTCGTATCCGCCTGATAAGCCTTGAAGCGTTCGGACAAACGCAGTACCCGATCGGCGAAAGCCGGATCGGCGGCCATCTGCGACACTTGCAGATCAGACGTGTGCGCCAGCAAGGCCCGCGGATTTCGCTCGCATTGTTCCCAGGTTCCGGGATCGAGATCGCGAAAGACTTCGACGCCATCGGGCGCCCAACTCCACCAGTAATTCCAAGCCAACGGTTCGAGGGGTTGCAGCGGCGGCGGCAAATCTCGCTGACGCGTTTCAGTGGGCGGTTGAATTTCTGTTTGCGTCTCAGTGGTCATCTTTTAATAAACAGAGAGAATGCGATGTGAAATTCAGAGTACAAAAGTAAGGCGGCCTGCGCCGCCGAAAAAAGAAGGAGTGGTTTAGCAGAAGTCCGGAGTCTGCGTCAACTACCTAGTGTCAGAAGCCCGACCGTTAGGGAGGGCATCAGTGGAAACAAGCCCTCCCTAACGGTCGGGCTTCTGACACCGCAACTCTACTCGCTGAACTTTTGATTCTCTAAAAACACTTCCGCAGCACGGGGCTGAAAAAAGACCAACCGCACTTCCTGCAACTGCCTGTCGGTCGCCAGAAAGTTCTCGATGGTTTTCGATGACACTTCGGCTGCCTCGGCCGGCGGATAACCAAACACTCCGGTTGAGATTGCCGGGAACGCGACCGAGGTCAAATTCTTTTCGACTGCCAGCGTTAGCGAGTTGTGATAGCAATTCGCGAGCAGCTCGGCTTCCTTGCCTCCCTGCTCGCCATAGATGGGCCCGACGGTATGAATCACGTAAAGCGCGCGCAGCTTGCCACCCGTAGTGACGACAGCTTCGCCGGTTGGTAGTCCTTCCGGAAAACGCGTGCGGCGAATCTCGCGACACTCTGCAAGTATTTCCGATCCGCCTGCGCGATGAATTGCGCCGTCGACTCCGCCGCCGCCAAGCAGAGAAGAATTCGCCGCGTTGACGATTGCTTCCGTGTCTTGCTTGGTAATATCGCCAACCACGACGCGCACCCGGCCGTCGAGAAAGCTGGCAGTAGTTGTCTGCTGATCCGCGTGCATCTCGTTAATCCGCGGCTGATTCTGCCTCGCGCGGCTCGACATCGACCTCGTCGAACATGTCCTGACGCCGCAGCGCTTCGGCGACGCCTTTAGCTTTATGCTCTGTCAAAGGATGTTCTGGATCAACACTGGCAATTTCAAAAACGCGTTCGTCCAGCATCACCACGCCCAGCGAACCCAGGGTCACGCCCGGGGTAACCTGAATATCGTCCATGTTGTGAATCTTGAAGTGCCCGGTTTGTTCCACCCAGTCTTCGATGAACGGATCGCGCAGGGCGTGCTCAGCTTCGCCTTCCGTTAGATAGGCGCCTTCGACGATAAGGCAGTACTCGCGGCCTTTGTTCTCAGTCATTGTCGCCAGAGTTTGGTTTGAAAAGCGGGCGTGGCGTCCGCAGTTTCAGGGAAGAAGGGTTAGCGGCTTTGTTGGCTGTCATGACAGAGATCAGCCGCCGGCAGTGCGGTCGACGTGACCTTGGGACGCCTAACTTTACCACCGCTGTCGCGTGAGCGCCAGAGTTTTTCGCAAAGTTTGGAGTACCGACTTTAGTCGGAACCTCTGAATTTGTAAGAGCCGACCAAAGTCAGTACGCCAATCAAAAACGCCGCAGAAGCGAAGTCTGCGGCGTTCCCTGTGCGCAAGATGCCCTCTTGCGCTACGAAGCACTAGCGTAGTGTCGATTAAGCTCCTGCCGCAGTCGATTGAAATACGAATCGAAAGTGACGAACCCGGTCGTGCCCTGGAAGAAGGCCCTACCGCCCGTTTCGTCCGAGACGCGATTCAGCGAACTCTGGCCATAGCTGGCAGCCAGGCGGCTGCGGCTGGTGAGCCCGACCGACGGAGCATAGAACGAATAGATGGCAACGTCGCGCCGCTTGGCTTCGCTGATCGTGCGATCGATATCCAGAGTATGGCCCGCGGCCGTCGCATCAAATCCGCGCGACGCATCGAGTCCGTCCGAAATCAACAGGACCGCATTGGGACCCTTCCAACTGGAATCAAATTTTTTCAGCGCTTCGATCACCTCGATGTAGGGATTGAAAGCGGACATCGCAGTGCTGCCCGCAGGAATCCGCAATGACCTGGCCGCGCTACTCAGGTCCGTAGTGAACGGCTGACGCACCTGCAAGCTGCCCGAAGTTATGTAGCCAACCATAACTCGCGAGCCCGCCGGCAGCGAGCGAATGAAATCGCGAGTCACGCCCAGTTCGTTGCCCACGCGGGAAATCAGATCATCCTGGATAAGGATCACGATATTCATGGGCGTGCGCACGCGCAGCGCTTCCGCCTCTTTTGTGTTCGGCGCGGCGGCCGACACTGATGCACTCAAAATTGTCAGTATTAAAAACGATACGGTAAGAACCGCAAAGATCTTCTTAAGCGAGAACATTTTTCAACCTCCAAAAGCCAAAAAAACTTTTTCAATTGGGGAACCGGTTTTTGTCGGTCTTATGATGCTTTTGAGAGCGATAAGGTTGGCAGGCACAACACTCATCGTGGCAGTAATAGCAGCTTCATTTTCCATTTTTCATTGTCATTTTTCATTGGTCATTTGGACTTACAAGGACTTTCCGATGTGTCCAAAGCCCGCATACTCACAGATGAAAAATTTCAAATGAGAAATGGAAAATGGGTACTTACTTATGCAATCGGCAAACACCACTGGCATCGCACGGCGGTGGCACGCCGAAAAGCGTATAGCGTCTTGAGGCAATCCAGCGGTAGAAGATCGGCCCTAGTTTGGTCAGCGGCCAGATAGATAGAACCGGCACCAGCCACTTCCAGCGCGGCAGCACGCGAATCACTTCAATCCAGGCAAAGTAGCCTTTAGCCCAACGGCCATCCGCGGTGCGCGCGTGCATCTCTTCGGCCATCTCTTCGCGCGTGTGCGGCGCCGCGCGTTGCAGGATTTCGGGATCGTTGTAATCCAACCACTGAATGCGCCGCTTGTGATCCAATGGTTCGACCCGCGCGCGCATCCAGCGACACAGATTGCACTGGCCGTCGGTGTAGACTTCAATTTTGCTATCCGGTCGCATTTGTTTAGAGTCGGGCTACC
>WNFJ01452400.1_pt1 | contig 10798 bp, 13 predicted proteins | sample 5400461 | NCBI WGS metagenome assembly WNFJ01 (sample SAMN13153349, study PRJNA577476) | soil metagenome | isolation source: 115 cm saprolite on Douglas fir-dominated hillslope | place: USA:California | collected 2013-09-17
CGCGAGCCATTTCCGTTACGATGTTGCACGGCCATGCCGACCACTCTCATTCACACGGGCCGGGCTCTTACCCCAACCACGGAAATCAACGACGCAGGCATTTTGGTGCGTGAAGGACGGATCGAGGCAATCGGGCCGCGCGCCGGTATAACCCTGCCGGCCGGCGGGCTAGAGATTCGTGCCACGGACAAAACGGCAACTCCCGGTTTTATCGATATTCACATTCACGGCGCAGGCGGGCATGACGTAATGGAGGCAACCGATGCGGCTCTGCGCGCCGTTACTAGAAAGGTTGCCCCGTTTGGTACGACCTCGCTCCTGGCCACTACGGTCACCGCCAGCCCGGACGCTACCTGCCGAGCTGCCGAGGGAATAGCCCGCTTCCTCACTCAACAACATGCTTCATTGGATTCTGGCGCTGAAGTTCTTGGCATCCACTTCGAAGGGCCATTCATTAGCAACGTGCGCCGCGGCGTCCATCCAGTCGAGTGGATCCAGTCGCCGTCCGTGGACTTGCTCCAGCGCTTTCTTCAGGCAGCCGCAGGGAATGCGCGGCTCCTGACGATTGCGCCCGAGGTTCCTGGAGCGGCGCCCTGTATGGAAGCGGCGCTCCATGCCGGCTTGGTCATTTCTTTGGGCCACACGGATGCCGACTACGAGCAAACCCGCTTCGCGATCGCCCACGGGGCGCGCAGCGCGACCCATGTGTACAACGCCATGCGGCCATTCACCCATCGCGACCCCGGCGTGATCGGCGCTGTGCTTACTTCACCCGAAATCAACGCTGAATTGATCGCCGATGGCGTCCACGTCGAGGAAGGCGCAATCAAGCTGCTCTTGCAGGCAAAGGGCGCGGAGCGGGTCACTCTGGTAAGTGACGGCCTCTCCGCAACCGGCATGCCGGACGGAAAATACATGCTGGGCGATCTCGAAATTACGGTGAGCAATGGCGTTTGCCGCAACGCCGCCGGAGTTCTCGCCGGCAGCACGCTGACTCTCGACCGTGCCCTCCGAAACGTGGTGAGCTTTGGCGTTCCTTTGGGGAACGCGGTGCGAATGTTGACGTTAAATCCGGCTACCCTTCTCGGCGTGGAATTCAAAAAGGGGTCCCTACGAGTGGGTGGGGATGCGGATATCTTGTTGCTTGATGAAGAATTGAGGGTGACAAACGTCTGGATGCGCGGCATCGCCCTGAATTAGCGGCCGCAAGAAATCCGCGCAGGGTTAGGGATTCAAGGGGATGTTGAGTTCCGAAGCGAGCTGCTCGGGATCAAAGGGACTGCAGGCAAAGTATCGCCCGCCCACTTCCAAAGTGGGGACTCGTCGCAGGCCATCGTTCGCCTTGATGACGATCTCTTCCGCGGCCCCATCTTCTTCGATATTCACTTCGCGATAAGCAACACCTCGCTCTTTCAAGAAAGATTTGGCATAGTGGCAATCCGGACACCAGCGAGTTGTATAGATCGTGATCGATTCCATTTTCTGTTCCCACTGTCAGATTAGATGAGCCTAGCCCGTTCTTAGTCGCAAAAGATCGATTCCTCGCGTTGTGGCTTGTAGACAGCTTCAGCGTGAATTAACGGGTGCGCCCCGGCGCTTGCGCGCAACTTGAATGCGAATCAGCGCGCGTTGGAGAGCTACGCTGGCGCGATCCCAGTCAATATTGGTAGCTCCGGAAGCGAGGTGTTTCTCCGCGCGCGCTTTGGCGGCTTCGGCGCGCGCGATATCGATTTCGGCTGCGAGTTCGGCGGTTTCCGCGAGCACTGTCACGCGGTCCGGCAGTACTTCGGCAAAACCGCGAATCACGGAAATCGGTTCTCCTTGAACCGCCTCGCGATAAGTCAATTCACCGATGCCCAGCTCCGTCATCAGCGGAGCGTGCCCCGGCAAGATTCCCAAGTAGCCATTCGCGCCCGGCAACGTGACTTCCAGCGCGCGCGACCGCAGCAACTGCCGCGTCGGCGTCACGATCACCAATTCGATGGCTTCGGGAAGCATGCTCGTTAAGCGCCCGCCCTCATCTTCTCGGCCTTTTGCAAAGCTTCGTCAATGGTGCCCACCATATAGAAGGCCTGCTCCGGAATGTCGTCGTACTTGCCTTCGACGATCTCTTTGAAGCTCCGCACGGTGTCTTCGATCTTGACGTATTTGCCTTCTAGGCCGGTGAACTGTGCGGCTACGAACATGGGCTGCGAAAGGAATTTCTCGATCTTGCGCGCGCGCGCCACGGTTCGCTTGTCCTCGTCGGAAAGTTCTTCGATACCCAGAATTGCGATAATGTCCTGCAAATCCTTGTAGCGCTGTAGAATCGACTTCACCGCGCGCGCCACGGCGTAATGCTCCTGTCCCACGATGCGCGGATCGAGAATGCGCGAATAGCTGGCCAGCGGATCCACGGCCGGGTAGATGCCGCGTTCCACGATCTGGCGGCTCAAGTTCGTGGACGCGTCCAGGTGCGTGAATGTCGCGGCGGGCGCCGGGTCCGTATAATCATCCGCCGGCACATAAATCGCCTGCACCGAGGTGATCGAACCGGCCTTCGTCGAAGTGATGCGTTCCTGAAGCTCACCGATTTCTGTGTTCAGGTTCGGCTGGTAACCCACGGCCGAAGGCATGCGCCCGAGTAGCGCGGAAACTTCAGACCCGGCCTGTACAAACCGGAAAATGTTGTCGATGAAAAGCAGCACATCGAGATGCTCCTGGTCGCGGAAGTATTCCGCCACGGTCAGGCCGGTCAGGCCAACGCGCAGCCGCGCTCCGGGCGGCTCGGTCATCTGTCCATAAATAAGCGCCGCGCGCGATTTTTCCGAATTTCCCGGCACCACTACGCCGGATTCCTGGAATTCCAGCCACAGGTCGTTTCCCTCGCGCGTGCGCTCGCCGACACCCGCGAAAACGGACACACCTCCGTGCTGCATCGCCACGTTGTGAATCAGCTCCTGAATCAGAACAGTTTTGCCGACGCCTGCACCACCGAACAAGCCAATCTTCCCGCCCTTCAGGAAGGGCTGAATGAGGTCCACGACCTTGATGCCCGTCTCAAACATTTCCAGCGTAGTGGATTGCTGGTCCAGCAGAGGAGCAGGCCGGTGAATTTGATACATCGTCGAACTCGTCAGCGGGCCCAGCTGATCCACCGGCTTGCCAAGAACGTTCATCACGCGTCCCAGCGTGGAGCGCCCCACGGGAACGGTGATGCCTTCGCCGAGATCATAGGCCTTCATCCCGCGCACCAGGCCTTCCGTGGGCTCCATGGCCACGGCGAGCACGCGCCCTTCCCCAAGGTGCTGCTGCACCTCCGCGGTCACGTCAATCGGTTCGGGAACGTTATAACCTTCGCTGGTGATGCGAACCGCGTTGTAGATTGCGGGCAGGTGGCCGCCCTCAAATTGCACGTCGAGCACCGGCCCGATGATCTGCACGATATGCCCCACCGCTGCCTGTTTCTCTGCCATTTGTTTCCCTCAATCCTTAAGCGTGACTCGTGACTTGTGACTCGTGACTCGTGGATTCTCTGAACCATCCAGTCGAGTCCTCAGCGATCGGCCAAGGGCGTTGATCAGTTGGCCGACCGAATCACAGTGTAAATTCACGCCATCAAACTCTTCCTTTGAGATCCTTCCTAAATTTAGGCTCAAAAGCATGAAACATCGTGTCTCTTCCAGTTCTCCGCGTGCGATCTGAAGTGACCTTAACAGCTCTTTAGTGGTGCCCCGGCCGAATCCTTCAGCAATATTTGCCGTAACCGACACCGCCGAGCGCCTCACTTGCGCGACAATCCCAAATTGATCGTTGCGCGGGTACTTTTCCGTTTAGCCGAAACACCGACAATGCAAGCTCCTGAGCCCTTTGCCAGACCGTCAGCTCCGTAAATGATTTGAGCTTCACGAGTCACAAGTCACGAATCACGAGTCACGTCTTAAGCGGTGCTGGAAGCTCCGCTCACAATCTCAATGATTTCTTTCGTAATGGCCGCCTGCCGAACTTTGTTCATGTGCAGCGTCAGCGCCTCAATTACGTCTCCGGCGTTTTTCGTGGCCGATTCCATCGCTGTCATCCGCGCCGCGTATTCCGCCGCCGAAGATTCCAGCATTGCTCGCCAAACCTGCGTTTCCACGTAGCGCGGCAGCAGTTTGTCGAGAAGCTGCTCCTCCGGCTGCTCGTAAATGTAGTCCACTTGCGAGCTCGCGAGCTGTGCGTCGGCTCCCTCTTCCACCTGCGCCGTTTCGACGGGCAGAAGTTTTTCCACCGCCAGGTTTGCGGACATCACCGTCTTGAATTCGCTGAAAATGACGTAAACCGAATCGATCTCTCCCTTGGCATACAAACTGCTCAGCAGGTCCGAAATCTCGCGTGCCGTCCCAAACTCGACTCGCGCCAGTACGTTGACGTATTCCGCGATGAGGTTGAACCCGGCCCTTCTCAGGGAATCCCGGCCCTTTTTGCCGACGGGAATCACCGCGATTTTCTTGCCCTTGTTCGCGCGGAAAAATTCATTGGCCTTGCGCAGAATGTTGGTATTGAACGCGCCCGCCAATCCGCGCTCGCCGGTCATGACCAGAGCGAGAATGTTTTCTTCCGGCCGCCGCGCCAGCAGCGGGTGCTGCGGTTCCACGATGCGGCTCATCGTCGAACGCAAAACTCGCACCAATTCTTTCGCGTAGGGTCGCGCCGCCAGTGCCGCTTCCTGCGCGCGCCGCAACCGCGCTGCGGCGACAAATTTCATCGCGCGCGTAAGCTGTTGGGTGTTCTTCACCGAGCGGATGCGGCGCCGGAAGTCGAGAAGTGTCGGCATCGTGGTTCGTCAGTCGAGTCCCTAATTTGCGGCACCCGCAGCCGCTACCGTGAATCGTTCCTTGAACGCCTCCACAGCCGCCTTAATTTCCGCTTTGATGCCGTCATCCAATGCTTTCTTCGCCGCAATATTTTTCAGCAGCGACGGGTAATTCGTCTCTACGAACTGCAAAAACTCCCGTTCGAAACGCCGCACTTCCGGCACCGGAATGTCATCGAACATGCCGCTGGTCCCCACCGAAATCACCAACACTTGTTTCTCAGCCGGCAGCGGCACGTATTGATCCTGTTTCAGGATTTCCGTCAGCCGCTGGCCGCGCGCCAGTTGACCCTGGGTGACTTTGTCGAGCTGGTCCGCGCCAAATTGCGCGAACGCTGCCAAGTCGCGATACTGCGCCATGTCCAGCCGCAGTGAACCCGCCACCTGGCGCATCGCTTTGATCTGCGCGTTGCCGCCCACGCGGCTCACGCTGATGCCTACGTTGATCGCCGGACGGATGCCGCTGTTGAAAAGATCCGCCTCCAGATAAATCTGCCCGTCGGTAATCGAAATCACATTGGTCGGAATGTACGCGGATACGTCGCCCGCCTGCGTCTCAATCACCGGCAAAGCCGTCAGCGAACCACCGCCTAGCTTGTCGCTCAGTTTTGCGGCGCGCTCCAGCAAGCGCGAATGGAGATAGAACACGTCGCCCGGAAACGCCTCCCGGCCCGGTGGGCGTCGCAGCAGCAGCGAAATCTCGCGGTACGCCTGCGCGTGTTTCGAAAGATCGTCGTAAAAAGCCACCGCATGCCGCTTGTTGTCGCGAAAATATTCACCCATGGCGCACGCGGCGTACGGCGCGATGTATTGCAGCGAAGCCGGCTCCGCGGCAGACGAGGCCACCACGATCGTGTAGTCCATCGCGCCCGCATCGGTGAGGATCTTTACCACTTGGGCGATCGTCGAGCGCTTCTGCCCGATCGCGCAGTAGATGCAAATGACGTCGCCGCCCTTTTGATTGATGATCGTGTCGAGAATCACGGCCGTCTTCCCCGTCTGGCGGTCGCCGATGATTAGTTCGCGCTGCCCGCGCCCGATGGGAATCATGCTGTCAATCGCCTTGATGCCCGTCTGGAGAGGCTCGCGCACCGGCTGGCGGTCGATCACGCCCGGCGCAATTCGCTCCAGCGGAATACGCTGTTTCGTAACGATGGGGCCTTTGTCATCCACGGGCAGCCCCAGCGGATTCACCACGCGCCCCACCAGCGCCTCGCCCACCGGCACGGACATAATCGTGTTCGTACGCTTCACCACGTCGCCTTCCTTCAGCTCCGTAGTTTCTCCCAGCAGCACCACGCCCACCTCTTCTTCTTCCAGGTTCAGCGCAATGCCATAAACATCGTGCGGAAACGCCAGCATTTCGCCGAACATCACTTTTTCCAAACCGTACACGCGCGCAATGCCGTCGCCGACGCTGATGATCGCGCCTACTTCGTCCACCGCCACGGCCTGCTCGTAATTCTCGATCTGCTCGCGCAGGATCTTGCTGATTTCGTCCGCCTTGATGTTTGCCATGCCTGCTCCGTCGCTTCCGAAAACCGTCCTTGCAACTGCCCGCCCCAAGAGCGTGCTACAGAATTTTTCTTACTCCGCCGCCAGTCGGCTGCGCATTTCGTTCAAGCGGCTGCGCAGCGACCCGTCGTAAATCGTGTCTCCAATTCGCACCACCGCGCCTCCCAGCAGCGCGGGATCCAGCGAATACTTCGTCTCGATTTTCTTCCCTGTCAGGCGCGCCAGCGTCGCCGCCAGTTCCTTTTTCTGCGCCGCGCTCAATTCCACCGCCGAAGAAATCTCCGCCTCCGCCACTCCCTGCCGCTGCCGGAGGATTTGCTGAAGCGCTGCGACAATTTCCGGAATCAGGTGTGTCCGCCGGTGATCGGCAATCACAAACAGGAAATTGCGGATGATCTTGCTCGCTCTCAGCCGCTCGGTGATTTTCTCGAGCACGGCGTGCTTCGCTTCCACGGTTACTGCCGGGCTTGCCAGGAACGTCCGTAGCTCCGCCGATTCCGCGTACGCCGCGCCAAAAGCATTCAGTTCCTTGGCCGTCGCTTCGGCCGCTTCTTGCGCCAGAGCGATGTCCGCCAGCGCGTTCGCGTATTGGAGGCTCGCGGACTTCAATTCGGCATCCCTTCCAGGCTCTTCATAAAGTTGCTGATTAAAGCTTCCTGGGACTGCGCTGTAAGCTGCTTCACCAGCAACGATTCCGCGCCATCTACGGCCAGCTTCGCGGCCAATCCTTTCAATTCCAGTCGCGCGGCGCGCTCTGCCGCTTCAATTTCCTCCTTCGCCGCAGCCGCGATTTTTTCCATATCAGAAAGTGTCACGGCGCGGATTCGTTTCCCTTCCGCGGCCGATTCGCGCTCCGCGAACGCCCGCAGTTGCGCCACTTCTTTTTCGAGACTCGCCAGTTTGCTTTCCGCTTCGCGCAGTTGCGCGTCGGCGGCCGCCTTCGCGCTTCCCGCCTTGGTGATCGCGGAAGTGATCGCTTCCGCGTGCCCGCGGAAAAACCCGGGCGCCTTCTTCAGGCACACCCACAACAACGCGCCCGCCACGATCGCGAAGTTAATCCACTTGAAAATTTCCGTGGCGGTTCCCGCTCCACCTGCTCCGCCTTCTTCCGCGGCGTGCGCATTCAGGGTAAAGAAAAGCGCCGTAATCACGGCGCTCGCAAAAAGAAATGTGCGCCGATTCCGCTTCATCGAACCTCCCTCGCGGGAACGCCCGGCCGCGGCGGCGTTTGCAGCAGGCGGCGCGCAATTTCGGCGGAAAGTTGCGCCACGGTGGATTCCACGTCGTCGCGTTCCGCGGCCAGTTCCGCAGCGATTCTTTCCTTCGCCGCGCCGACCTCCGCCGCCGCCTTGTTGCGAGCGTCCTTCAATTGTGCCGCGCGTTCATCGAGGAACTTCTTTCGCGCGGCTTCTTGCTCGGCGTAGACCTTGCCGCGCGCCTGTTTCAAGGCCTCTTGATACTGCTTGACCTTCTCGGCTGCGGCCGCCTGTGCCGCTTCCGCGGCCTTCTGAGCGCCCACCGTTCGGGCCTCGCGCTCGGCCATCACCCGCAGCAGCGGCTTGAAGAAAAGCGCCCGTAAGATGAAGTAAAAAAGGAGGATAATCAGGACTGTGGGCACAGCCCCAAGGAACAGTTCGCCAAGTTGGTGACCGATCGAAGGCATCGAATTGTCGCGCCTAAATTTCCGTCGCTTCTGCCCCGGATCCGCGCGGGGCAGATAGGTTGGCAGCCACGCCGCACTCCCACCCCGCAGGAGCGTACGGTGGGCTTTAAGCCGCCGCTTTGAAACTTATTTTATAGCATCCGCCGCGCCTCTCCGTCAACGCAACCGCGCCAATGATAATTGGCGCATTTCCGGCACCGGTTTCACACGTGATATAACAAACCGTACGGATCACCGTGCCCATTTTGCAGCGTAGCCGCAGCGCAGTCGCCGGCGGGACCGGTGACTTCTCCTTGCCACCCCAAGCAGGCTCACAATCCCCGTTCCCAAAATAGTCTTAACACGTGCTACTTTCATGGCTTCCTCGAATTCCGACACACCTGCATCTCTAATTCCCACTCAATCGAAAAATAGTCCCCTTTTTGCGCCGCGTTCTCACGGCTGAGCTCTGCAAAAATCGCGCGGGAATCCTTACTTTTGAAGAGTGCTCTCTCACAAGGGTTGCCCTAAGAACCGCGGAGCAAAGTATCCAAGTCCCTCGCGCGCGGCAGAAGCGCTAATGCTCCCAATTCACGGAATCTCGCGGCGCGTTTGCGCTCGCGGTGCTCGCCCGGTGCGATGATGGCCAGGAAGGGCACGTCCGCATTCCGCGCCGCGAGGGCGTCGTCGATATTGTCACCGATGTAAAGCGCCGTGAACGGATCGCGCTCGCCGAGAATTTTCTGCAAGCCTTCGGGGTCCGGCTTTTTCTTCGCGTCGTCCATGGTGACGACGGTCCGGAAATATTTCGTCGCCGGCCACCGTTCGAACGTGAACGAAAACTCCTGCCGCGTGCGCCCGGTAAACAAATTCAGTTCAAAACGGCGCGCCCAGTTTTCGATCTGCCGTGCCGTTACCAGTATCTTTTCGTTTCGAACGTTTCCCAGCTTTCCGTCCCTGCCCCAATAAAACTTTTCGAACGCTACTCGCGCTTCTTCGTAAGAAATCGGTTTCCCCAGCGCCGTCACCCAGGCCGCCACCATGCTCCAGTCGTCATTGAACCCCGCAGTTCGGCGTGCGTCACACGCTTTCCGGTCAGGTAGCGTACTGTTTCCAGTGCCGAGCGCCAGTACGATCCGCGCACATCCACGAGCACGCCATCGACATCAAAAATCAGAATCTGGGGTTGTGTCCGAAGCGTTTTGCTTTTTCGCGGCGTCCCCTTCCGCAGCGCTGAGAATTTCTTCGGCACAGCTCCTCGTTTCCTCCTTGGCAACCAAAGTCTCCGGGCTGCTCGATGCGCCAGGACTCTGGCTTGCGAACGGTCCAGGGACGTTTTCGCAGCTTGCGGCACGCCGGCTCTAGGGCTTGGGCGGCGGAGTAGGAGTGGGCGCGGGCTTGGGGGCAGGCGTCGAAGTTGGCGACGCAGAGGGCGGTGGGGCCGGAGCAGCCGGAGGGGGCGCTGGGGCCGGAGTTGGCGGAGAGTTGGACCCTGGAGGAGCAGCAGCGGGAGCGGGAGCTGGTGCCGGCGCAAGCGCGGCCTTGGGCTGGATGGAGAGCAACTCTACTTCAAAAACGAGAGTGGAGTATGAAGAGTTGCCACTTGGATCCCACGGGCATGAGCCGCAACGCTTCGGTCCAGCCCTTGATGATTTGGCCGACGCCGAAGGTAGCGGGCTGGCCGCGCTTGTAGGAACTGTCAAATTCCGTGCCGTTGAGGAGCGTTCCGCGGTAGTTCACGGTGACCGTGTCGGTCGCGGTGGGCTTCGGTCCCGTGCCCTCCTGGAGAATTTTGTATTGCAGGCCGCTGGGGAGCGCGACGACGCCTTCCTTGGTTTTGTTCGCGGCCAAAAAAGCCTCGCCTTCTTTTTTGTTGGTCTCGATGGCCTGCTGTCGCGCGAGCTCCTGCTTCTGGCGCAGATCGGCTTGCAGAGCCGTCGTGACCGTCTGCGCTTCCTGGTCGGTAAGGAGCAACTTGCTGCCGGCGAAAGCATCTTTGAGGCCGCGGAGCAGGATGGCGGTGTCCACGTCAATCCCATCTCTTTTCATGGCCGTTCCGATATTCATGCCGATGGCGTAGCTGACTTTGTCTTTGTCGGTATTGAGCGTGAGTGGAGTTGCAGTCTTTCTTGCGGGAGTTTGCGAGGAAGCAGCCGGAGGAGGTTGCTGGGCGCCGGAGGCCGATGGTTTCTGGGCGCTGGAAGCCGGAGTTTGTTGCGCTTGGGCGCGGCCCAGGAAAATGGTGAGTGCGGCGAAGAACGTTGCGAGAAAACGGAGCGGTTTTTTCATCCCATCATTCTGGCATTCGCCGGGACGCTTCGCAAATGTGTAGCGGCGGCTTAGTGCCTGCCGTTGTAGGGGCACAGCACCGTTGTGCCCATCTTTCTTAGGGGCGACCTGGCGCCTGTCGGGGAGGCCGGCATCTTCGTTTGGAGTGCGGTTCACCCTGAGCGTAGCCGAAGGGCGGCTCGACCCCGCTTCTTCCCGCAGCTTCTCTCCGCTCTCGCTGATTCCAATTCTCCCTCTCCGACCTGCCGCCAGACGTAAGCCAACATGGCAGTTGACTTACTTTCTTCTCTTTCGTATACTTACGGTCAATTCGTCACCTGGAGGATTCTGTATGAAAAACGAAGTGTCTACGGTCACCACCAAGGGCCAGCTCGTCATCCCTTCCAAGCTGCGCCGCAAATACTCGATCAAACAGGGGACCCAGGTCGCCTTTCTCGAGCAGGAAAACCGCCTGGTCTTACAGCCCCTCACCGCGGAGTTCGTCCGCAGCCTGCGCGGGTCGCTCAGCGGCGAACCTT
>WNFJ01268574.1_pt1 | contig 10797 bp, 8 predicted proteins | sample 5400461 | NCBI WGS metagenome assembly WNFJ01 (sample SAMN13153349, study PRJNA577476) | soil metagenome | isolation source: 115 cm saprolite on Douglas fir-dominated hillslope | place: USA:California | collected 2013-09-17
CTACGCGGTCTTTTCGTAATCGATCCTGAGGGTGTCCTGCGCTACAAAGTAGTGCACGACTTGAACGTTGGTCGTTCGGCAGAAGAGACTATTAGAGTCATTCAAGCCTTGCAAACTGGCGGGCTCTGCCAGGCTGAATGGAAGCCGGGCCAGAAAACGCTCAACTCATAAACAAAAAAATGGAGTCAGAAGTCAGGATGGGTGATGCGTGACATTCGCCGTAGAAGGTGTCGCTCATCATTCGTCTCGGAGCACCGAGGCAGTCAATTATGGCAATGAGAATTGGAACAACGATGCCCGCGCTCGAGGGAGCGACGGAATGGTTTGGAGGGACGCAGGCACAGGCAGAAGAAGCAGTGGTGGGTCATCCGACCCTTGTGCACTTCTGGTCTGCGAGTTGCGGAATTTGCAAGGAGAATCTACCGCGTGTCGGACAGTGGCGCGACGAGAAAAAAGAGCAGGGCCTCCGAGTAATAGCTGTTCATATGCCACGCTATGAAGCCGACACAGACGTCGAAGCCGTGCGCGACCTAATTAGCAAGTTTGGAATTACCGAACCTTGCGCCGTGGATAACGAACACAAGTTGCGAGAAGCTTTTCAGAACGACCAGGGCTTTGTGCCGGCTTACTATCTATTTGATGCGGAAGGCAAACTGAAAAGTTTCGCCGCCGGTGAGCGCGGATTGGATATGTTGAAATCGGCGATTGAGCGGGTGCTCCCGATGGTTGAGGAGCAGGCGACCGTCTAATTGAGGTGAAATCTTCAATTATTTAACGAATGCGGGTCATCTGCTGCCAGAAGAATTTTCCTACTCTGGCAAGTGCTGTGAAAGCGTTCTTATCACCCGATTTTTGCTGACTTTGCTTCGGCGCTATACCAAGAGACGCAGCCAAATCCTGATCAGGCGGTGCGATATCCTCATCGCCTCGTTTCGCGGTAAGCCAGCGATTAAATGTACGAGCCACCATTCTTCTTTGTTCAATTGGCGCTTCGGCGATAAAGGCTCCGCGCAGGTCTTCGAGGTCGGCTATTTCGAAGAGATTCGCCTGATAATAATTACGCAGAGCAGCAAAGATCTTGTCGTCGCCGAGCGACCGCTGCAATTCAACGAACATCAGCGAACCCTTCGCCGTGACAATCGCGGCATACTGAAAGGTGTTTCGATAGTCACGAGAGGGTCGATTAGCGTCCATGTCATCTCCGCCAAAGGTTCGATACAAACGATAAACCCCTCGGACCTGGTCGTCCAAAACGGCTGCGGCCTTTTCGTCGCCGTAGGTCATCTTGTAGTAGAGCAGTGACGACCAGCAGGACAAGGCCTCATCAAGCACTGGTTCGCGCGCTGGATCGTTTCCGACGGCGGCGCCCCACCACTGATGGGCGACCATGTGGCCCACTGTCCATTCCAGGCTCTCCTCTACCGACGGTCTCTGTTCGCGAATTATTTCCGGCAGGTTACGCATCGACGGAGAATCAAAGTCAACGTAATAGGCGCTGGCGATAACGTTGAATCCAGAAAACTCAGTGCTACCTAATCCAGCAACTAGTGGAGCTTCGGCGATGTTAACCTCTCTATATGGCAGCGATCCGAATACCGTGGTAAACACTCGTAACGCGTTGGCCGCGACAGTCATAGCGCGTTTCCCAACGTGCTCGTGTTCGGCAAGATATATCGATCGCACCTTGACCCCTGCGGCCTCAGTTTCCTCACTTCGAAGGCCACGACCAGCCAGGATTGCAAAATCGCGCACACCCGAAGCAGCGAAGGTATGCGACTCACTTCTGGATTTGGCCGGCACTTCAGTTCCCGCCGTGAACACTTCGACACCTTGCGCCGCAGCAATTGTCACTTCGTAATCCGCGGCTTCACTAAAGATAATATCGCCTACGCTAGCTTCTAATTTGCGTCGCCAGTCGTCGCCGTCGTGAACAGCCAGTACGGGATAAGCCGTACCGAGGAGCATCACTCCGCGGCAACGGAAGTTTATGTCACGCGCTCGTCTGAGCTCGCGTTCGTTTCGCAGCGCGGCGCTCACCTGCTTGACGACATGGGTTGTCAGGCTGGTTTCATCCGGATCGATTTCCGGTACCGTGCCTTTAAACTTAATTGTGAGTTCGGTGATCCCCTGCGGCGCGACTGACTCATGCAGGTTTACGCGAAGAGTTGTGCCCTGATCGTCCAGCGAAAATGGAAGTGGAGCTTTGGTAGACGAAGTACGTACTTCCAATACTTCCATGCGGGGCTCATCGACTTCGGCTGGAGTCGCGTTGTTGACAGCGACATTCGGCCCGGTCTGATCGTTTGTGCGCAAATTCGAATAAAGGTGGAAATAAAGAAGAGACGTCGATTTGTCCCCGAGATTGATCCAGCGAACGTGCTCGAACCCGGTGTAGGAAAGGGCATCGAAGTCGACTTTTAGATCGATTCTGTACTTGTATCTTTCGGAGTCCTGGGGGGTCTTAACCTGGGCACCAGCCGGGAGAGAAGCAGCGCTGGAGTGGAGCATCGCTGCGAACAGGGGAAGGCAAGTTGAAATGGCTAGCGTAAGAACAACTCTTCGCGAACGCTTATTTCGCCCGCTCCGCTCAGTTCTCCTGGCCGGTAGTTTATTTCTAATCACCTTTTGTTGCTTCGATTCGGGCCCTGGCTAATAACTATAGACCGAATAACGTCGCCGCGCACCATTCTATCGACTATCTCCATGCCAGCCACGACTCGACCGAAGACCGTATAGCCGCCGTCGAGGTGAGGTTGAGGTGAATGTGTCACAAACCACTGCGAACCGCCGGTATCCTTGCCTGACAGCGCCATACCGACAGCGGCACGATCATAAGGCACTTCATTGATCTCGCAACGAATTTGATAGCCAGGTCCGCCGTTCCCATCTTCGCGGGGATCGCCATCCTGAACTACAAAGTTAGGCACCACCCGGTGCAAAGTAAGGCCGTTAAAATAACCGCGTTTTGCCAGTTGGACGAAATTGTCGACGTTGAGCGTAGCTTCGCCGGGCATAAGCTCAATCGTAAAAGAACCCCTGGTGGTAGAAACAACAGCCCGCACGGAGGTGCCTATTCGCGCCATTGCGCGCCGGTAATCCGCTATTGTATTGCGAGTTTGTACAGTCCCAATACGCGAAGAAAAATCGCCTGCGCCGTTTGCTTTCAACAACGTAACTGCCTTGCGACGCAAAAGGTGATCTGTGGAATCGAGTCTAGCCTTAATTGCCTCGTTTGCTGCCGGGTTTTTTTGTTTGGCGAGGGAGTCGAGAATTGCGAGTGCGGCATCATTGAGCTCGTCTTTGATCGCTTGAGGAAGCGCTGCTATGAGAACGCGAGTATTAACTTCGCTCGGAGGAAGCTCGCCCAGGAGTTCAGCGGCAGTCGCGCGAATGATGACATCACTTTCGTTTAGTTGGCCGCGCAGAACTTCTCCGAGATCCATCGGTTTGAAGGCAGCCAACGCGCGCAGGACATCCGGGATAGCGTATTCGGAATGAACTGCAACCAGTGTGTTGATGTTGATACGTGATTTGCGATAGTCGAGCATGGCGCGCAAAAGCGTTTCCGCGGCGCCCACCAGGACGATCCGGTTTTTTGTGGACTCGGGTAGGGCGCCGATCTCGCCAAATCCTTGAGCAATACTGGACCCGGCGCGCCAGTTGAGGAGTAGGGTCTCCTGGACTTTTCTCCTGGCGGCAGTCTCGCTCCCGAATTCCGCGAGGTAAGCTGCGGGTGATATTCGGGCAAAGGCAATCTCAACTTCGGGAGCCGTGGAATTGAAAGCTTTTCGCAGCTGGCGCATCCAATCCAAAGCACCCGTATCTTCTTTCGATTGCAGCAGTCGACCAATTGTGTTTGCAATTTCGAGGACCTCATTAGCTTCTTGCGGAAGGTCGTGAAGATCGCGTTGGAAAACGATGCCACGGGTCAGCAGTGGCTTCGCGGCCTTGGCATCTTTCAACACACTCAGCGCTCTAATTGCGCTTACTCTTACGCGGGCATCATTGTCACTAAGCGCCCGGTCAACTAACTGAGCGAAAGCCAATTTGTCCTCTGTTGCGCCCAGCACGCGCGCAGCATTTGCGCGGACGATCGGGTCCGCATCAACGGTTAACAGTTTTCGCAGTTGATCGTTTCCATCCTTGAGGCGGAGCCGGGCCAGTGCATTTGCCGCGTCAGCGCGTATGCGTGGATCTGAATGGGCCAGAAATCTCGCTATAACTGCGCCGGCCATTGCCGGCTTCGCCCGCAGTGCAGCGGTGAGTCCTAACAGGATTGTCATCCGGCCTGACACGGAGCGTTGGCCAGACTCAAACTCTAACGTTTCCAGAACGGCCGCTCCCAGTTCGCGTGCGCGCGTTTCCTGTTCTTTTGGTAGCGCCGCCGCAATCTTACCCAGCGCCTCGATTGCTCGCGCTCGTACTTCGCCTGATTCGCTAGCATTCTGCACCACGGCCAGCAAGGATTCTGCTGCCGCACCTGATTCAGTCTCGCCGATTGCGAAGGCGGCCATTGCTCGAACGTCTCTGTCTTTGTCTCGTTCCAGCAGGTTAACTAGATCAGACACCGATTCTTCGCTACCGATTCTTCCCGTCGCCAGCGCGGCCCGCCAGCGGATAGCGGTGCTTTTACTGGCCAGCAGGTCGCGCAGATCGCTATCCCAGCGGCGCTCGTCTTCGGCCTTCATGATGCGCAGCAAGACAGCCTGTGCAACTGAGCCGTTACCAATTGTTCGTTTGGTTGGACGTTGACCAAGACCAGGGATCGCGGACGCGGCAATGACGCAGCACAACAAAAGACCAGCCTTCTTGGAAGAGCATTTTGCGCCTGACAAGAAGGAGATGCGGAAGCGTCGCATAATCAGGAGGAGTGCATGTCTATTTCTTTCTAAAAACACCAAGGCGCTTCGCGGAAAACAGCGAAGCGCCTTGAGGAAGTATGGGGGATGCTCCGGACGGAGGATTTTAGCTTGCGACGCTCGAGACCCTCGAAGCGCTGGGAATATCCGTTCGCTTAGCTCCTTCAGCGCTAACAGCTTGGATCTTCGAAGTGTCGAGCGGTTGATTGTTTTCCTTCTTTGCTTTGTCTACAGTTGCAGACATCTGCACCATCTTACAACTACCCTCGAAGACCGCGCCCTGCTCAATGATCAAGGAAGGTGTTTGTATGTTGCCATTCACTTTTGCGGCTCGGCCAAGTTCAAGGCGCTGAGTGGCAATAATATCGCCGTTGATGGTGCCATGTATGACGGCGACCGCTACTTCGATATTGGCATCAACTTTTCCATTGGCACCGACGATGAGCGTGCCACTGCCCGAGCTGACGCGTCCTGACAGATGACCGTCTACTCTCATCATCGCCTTAAAATTGGCTTCTCCGGTGACAACTGTACCGCTGCCAACGAAACCGCTGAGCGTTCCTTCCTTAATATCGCGCGCAAGGGTCTCACTCTCGGTCAGCGCGCGCGACGAGCCGGGTGAAACCTCTGCAGTCGGTTTAGTTTCCTCACTCGTCCCCTGGTAGGTAGAGTAGGTTTTAGGAGTAGCATATTCAGGAACTTCCTTCTTCAAGGCCGAGTTCTCGTTATCATCCTGATCCTTGGGGTTCTTTCCTATCCTGAGCATTAGTTACCTCCGTAATTTGGGGGCGCGAGATGTTCGGTCACCGGTGCCGCCGGGGACAGAAGCAACAAAACGACGCGCTTGCCTTTTGTTCTTGGATTGATTCTAGCTTTGAGGGCTAGTCTGACCGATCAACCGCCCAGAAGCGGGTTATCTGTAATGATAGACAAACTGCCCTCCCAGTGTCTAGCCTCGCAATGAAAATGTAATCCAAATAAACACGACTAATCGACCGCTAACCTGCCTGCGCTTCCACGATCATGCGGCATACGCCTTCAAAGATCGCACCATTCTTGATGACAAGCGATCGCGCCCAGATGTTGCCGTAAATTTTTGAGGTTGGTCCAAGCTCTACTCGCTCCCGCGCCACAATGTCGCCTCTGACGGTTCCACTAATCACCGCCACGGCCACGTCCAGGTCGGCCTCGACTTTCGCTCCAATATCTACAATCACTGTTCCCTTGCTGGAATGTACGGTGCCGGCGATGTGGCCGGTAACGCGAATCATGTCCCTGAAGCTAATATCTCCGGTTAACTCCGGCTCCGAGGCAACGAGGGTCGTCGATCTCTGCTTCACAGTTACACAGCTGCCGGAGCCCAATTGGCCTGACAACGATCCGTTTATGTTAAAAGTGCCTTTAAAATGAGCCTCGCCGGTGATTGCGGGCGATCTAGTTTGAAAGATTTTTTGTTCAATACTTGATAAAGCGGAAACGGAAGAGAGTGGCTGCGGGATTGCAGGCTTTCCACCTGGCTGTGCCTCGGCATTACTGTCAGCATGGCTAAGAGCTCTTGCAGACCCAGGGGTGCCGTGGACATGTCCATGGCTGGGGCTGGCCGGTTTCCTCTTAACCTCGAGCATGTATCTCTCCGCCGAGACTACCTGCCTGGTTCCACCTTGTTCGGGTATTGATTGTGGGAGTGAAAAACTTTGCTTACCCGGGCTGGCCGGGTAAAAGCCGCCTGAAACTACGAAAAAGTGTGGTGCAACTTACCACAAGCTGATTTCTTTCCACAAGAGCTGTTTTCAGAAAGTTACTTGCTATTTTGAATGCTCGTCGCCAGAACGTCGTTCATAGCGCAGACTGCAGCGCGCTTCGGAACCACAGGCAGCTTTATTTTTGGTAAATCCAATGACGAATTGCCCACTAGAATTGCAGCGCCTAGCTTGGCCCAGCCTTTCCCCATGTCTATGTAGACAGGGACGAGCATGGCGAAGTCGTTTGAAACGCCGGCCTGCGTTATGCGACCTGACAATGAGCCATCTGAATCGATCTGATAATCGAAGCGGTAGCTGGGGACTTCCGTTCCATAGACCCACTCATTGAAAAACCAGTCCATGCGGCCGTTCTTGGCAAGGTCCATCTGTTTCGTCATGTGTTTCTCGACGATTCGTTTGAAGTCTTCGGTGGATACGTCTTTATTGAAATGGGTTTGGACGAAGTCTTTCATCATTGCCTGGAAAAGAGCGTCGCCCCCGTTCCTCTGGTCATACATCATCATGCGAAGCATATGGAGAATGTATGCACCCTTGGGATAGATCAGACTCCGGGCAATCCAGTTTCCCGTTTTGCCATTGTTGAGGCGATAACCCTGCGTGACCGGACCTACGGTGTATGGCTTGTGATCTTTGGTTAACGGGCCCGATTCCACGATTCTCTTTCTCTGGTCTTCCCAGAAGTCGATGAACTTGTCGTTCCCGCGGATGAATTGAACATAAAGCGAAGCCGAGAACTCCGCGAAGCCTTCACTCATCCATTGATCATGATAGCTGTCCCAGCCGATTATGTGGCCCCACCATTGATGGGCTATCTCATGCGGCGCGACGTAGCGCCAGAAATTATCTGTTCCCCCGCGGGTTCCGAGGAGTTGGGCTCGCTGAGTTGTGTCAATGAACGCGATGTACGGCATGAAGACCAACGTGGGCCACGCCTGACCGAAATTAGGCGCGGGCTGTTGGGTCATAGCTAGTCGTGTATAAGGAAGCTTGCCAAAGAAGAGGTTGTAAATGCGCGTGGCATTTTGCGCGTCAGCAAGTGCGGAGTCAGCCATTTTTGTGGTCGAAATCGAGCCCAGCGTGGTCATGGTTTGATAACCCGCACGCTCAGCTTGTTCGATCATCAGTTGGATTTGCTTGAGTTGGTCAGGCACCTCTTCGTTAGCGTAAAACTCTACGGTGTAGCCGGTTTCTTTGTCGGCAATCGTCTTTTTTTTGAATCTGCCGTAGTTGAAACCCGCAACGGCGAGCTCGGTTGTACCGCTCGACCATTTGGTCACGGAGATATCGCCTTCGCGCGTATCCGGAGCAACCGGAGCGCCGGTGCCGACAAAGGTATAGGCTTTCGGGTAGCGAAAGGTCATGTCAAAGATAGCGCGGTCTTCTGCGTAAAGCGCATTTGCATTAGCGGGATACCAGGTCGAGCGTGGCACAAGAATGAAATTACCACCGCCAGAATCGCGCAAGGCGTCGCCCCCGCCGTATTGCACGATCAGTTGATAGGTCTGGCCAGCCTCGATAGGTTTTTCAAGCACAACACCAAAGTCCGAGTCTTCATCTTTGTTTTCCTGGATGAAGTTTAGACTGTTGCCCTGGGCGTCCTGAACATGGCTGACGCGCAGAGTGCCGAACAGATCGAACGGCACAATTCGAGTGCCCGCGAGCAAGTTGCGAAAGGTTATGCGATCAGTGGCCGTGATGTGCGCACCCTTAATCGAGGCATCGATTTCGTGGTGGGTGATGTCAATCACGCGGTGGTCCTCGGAGCTCGCGGCAGTGCCTTGTTTGTATTCTTCAGCAAGATGGAAAGCAGTCCACAAACCGCCATCCGTTTCGCCGTAGCTATAGAGAGCAACTTCCTCGGGAAAAGCACCAGGGACGCCAAGCGGATCCACCAAATAGACAAGCTTGTTAAAGCGCTTGCCCTCTATGAAAACATTGAAGAAGCCCGCATGACTCGGTGCGTACAAATCCAATAGTGTGCGCAACTCACGGTTTTCCCTCAGCCTCTTGCGAAGCAACTGCTGATTGTCGCGGAAAAGATCTCGTGCCCGGCCTGCTGCTGGGCCGCCACTCTTCATCGAGACATTGGGCGAAGCCTGCACTTCAGCAAAAGTGTTATCAGTAAAACGAAAGACCAGACGATTAAACTGCTCAGTAATGCTCGGCTCATTTGTAAAAATCTTCAGACTCCGTTTTTCAATTTCGGTAGGTGGTACGAGGGTCAGATCTCCTTCTCCGATAAAAACAGCGCCTGTGACTCTTCCTTCTACGGGAGAAAGAAAGTAGATCTCACCGCTTCGCAGGGTGAAAGTTGCGGCATCTCGCTTGAGTACCAGATTGTTTACGACAGCAAACGGCCCGGAGAAATCCTGCTCTCCCCTGGCTTGTGTTCTAAGTTGCTGATAGACAGGATCCGAGTTAGCTTTCTGTGTCTCCGTCAACACTTTGACTTCCGCTTCGAGGGGAGCAATCTCGAGTCGTAGGTCGATGGGTACAACTGTTCCGTCGTCAACCTTGATATTTTCACGGTGGCTGTCGGTAAAGCCTTTAGCCGAAACTACCAGGGTATAGAGGCCAGAGGTCAACCCTTCGACTTTATAGCGACCCTGGTCGTCCGTGAGCGCATTGAATTTCTGATTTGTGATCGTTTCGATGACAGTAACCGCGGCTCCTGCAATTGCGGCGCCTTTCGGATCTGTTACTTTACCTTCAATGCTGCCGCCTGCTCCGTGCACAACGACAAAGGGGAGTAAGAAAATGCCAACTACGAGTAGGGCAATGACTAGCTTCGTTTTGTAAGCCACAATTGACCTCGCAGGCGTTGAGGATTACGAATCGGAGACTGAGATCGATTCGATTACAAGACCAACTCGACAGAATATTGGATCGAGCACCTGATGTAGTCAAGGTTTTCTCCGCCGCATTTGCTCCGGTATTTGTGGAACGGAAGTGGTAGAGACTGTGCGAGAACCCGAGATGCGATACCATTTGCACCGGGAAGGCACCCTCAATACGGAACCAGAAGCGGTAGCGACTGCACTCAAGTTACATGACGACCGAGGTAGAAGTTCATTGTACTCAGCCAGGGTTGAACGGAGTCCCAATAATGGCGGAAGAAAATAAGACAAAAACCAAATTGCTGCGCCGGATGGGCAACGCGATTTCAGACTTTGGGATGATCGCGGATGGCGATCGTCTGATGGTTTGCCTCTCAGGCGGTAAAGATAGCTACACGCTCCTCGATTTGCTCCTGGATCTGCAAAAACGTGCGCCGGTGCGTTTTGAGTTGCTGGCGGTAAATCTCGATCAGAAACAACCCGGATTTCCGGCCGAGGTGCTGCCCGCCTATCTATCCAAACTCGGAGTTGCGTTCAAAGTTGTCGAGCAGGACACCTATTCCATCGTCAAGAGCCTGGTGCCCGAAGGAAAAACATATTGTTCGGTCTGCTCACGTTTGCGGCGGGGAATTCTTTACAACTTTGCGGTCGAAGAAGGCTGCAATAAAATTGCCCTCGGCCACCATGCCGACGATATAGCCACCACCTTCCTGCTGAACTTGTTTTACGTTGGTACTCTCAAAGCAATGCCTCCTATTCTCCGTTCAACTGATGGCCGCAACACAGTGATTAGGCCACTTGCGTACTGCGCCGAAGCGGATATCGCTGAATATGCTCGCGGGCAGGAGTTTCCCATCATCCCCTGCGATCTATGTGGTTCGCAGGCCAACTTGAAACGGGCCCGGGTCAATAGATTGATTTCCGATTTGGAAAAGGAGATACCCCATATACGAGGTTGTATGCTGACCGCATTAGGCAACACACTTCCATCGCACCTGTTGGATCATAAGTTATTCGACTTCAAGGAGCTTGGAGCGGCAAGAGGAAATGTCGAAACGGAATTAGACCTTGCGCTTGGCCACACTGATGAAGATCTTATTAACGAGGAGCGAACAGAGTCATTCGCAAACTAAACGCTCCCGCCGGTAATGATGCGTAACGGGCCGGCGACGACCGATACCAATGGCGTTTCTGGATATGATTAGAGTAGGCGGCAACTGCCGGCGCTTGAATTCATTCGCGGGAGATTCGACTCGGTTGAGAATCTCATAGACGAGTTGCGGTTCCGCTCCAGTAGCGATGATCTCCTGCGGAGTCGCCTTCTGCTCGAAATACAAA
>WNFJ01522646.1_pt1 | contig 10797 bp, 9 predicted proteins | sample 5400461 | NCBI WGS metagenome assembly WNFJ01 (sample SAMN13153349, study PRJNA577476) | soil metagenome | isolation source: 115 cm saprolite on Douglas fir-dominated hillslope | place: USA:California | collected 2013-09-17
AAGAATGCCAGGTCGGCGCATTGCGTGGTGGGATTGGAAGGGAAGTTAAGAATCAGGATCTTGGGCCGCGGATACATCAGCCGCAGCGCCTGCTCCAGCTCCGCCAGAAAATCGACCCCAGCCTTCATGGGCACGCTGCGGATATCGGCGCCCGCAATCACCGGCCCATAAACGTGGATGGGGTAACTGGGGTTGGGCACCAGCACCGTGTCCCCACGGTCAAGCGTCGCCAGGCACAGATGGGCGATGCCTTCCTTGGAGCCGATGGTGACAATCGCCTCGCTGTCGGGGTTGAGCTCGACCTTGTAGCGCCGCTGGTACCAGTCGCAGATCGCCTTGCGCAGCCGGGGAATTCCGCGCGAAACCGAGTAGCGATGCGTGACCGGGCGCTGCACCGCTTCGATCAGCTTGTCGACGATGGCCTTGGGCGTCGGTCCGTCCGGATTGCCCATGCCGAAATCGATAATGTCTTCCCCGCGTTTGCGCGCGGCGCTCTTCAGCTCCGTGGTGATGTTGAACACATACGGGGGCAGGCGCTTGATTCTGGAGAACTCTTCCATGGTGATTTGAACGTGTGCAGCACAATTTTAAGCGCTACGCACGTGATTGTGCAGTGACATCTCTGGGAACCGCACCTTCAAGGATAGCAGAGGCAGGTTACTGCCAGACGAACGCCTTTTCGGTCCGGGTGATGCCCTTGTGCATTTTTACCGTCGCTGTCTGGTCATGACGAAGTGGTATCAAATCATTGCATTGCCCGGAACTATGCTCCATCATTTACCTTGATCTGTTTTTCAGGCGTGATAGCTCTGACGACATATGTTTAGGGGCCAAGTCAGAGGCGGGTGACCAGCAGAAACACTACCCGGCTGGTCCGGCTTTTTTTGCCGTATGTGTTTGATATTGAAGGGTGTAACGGGAGTAGGAGACTAGCGTGCAAGTACCCCCTCCCCGCTGTCTGACAAGGTGAAACCGTTCCCCTGAATTGGTATCATTTTGTTCCTGGTTTCCAGATAAGTGGTATTAATCATTGCTGGAGGAGAAAGACGTATGCCTGCCTGGAAAGGAATCATCGGCAAAGGATTTACCGCGGCACAGTTCCCCGACTATGTCGCCGGCACCCAGTTTGGTGTTTGGCGGCCTCAATTTATCGTGCTGCATAATACATTCATTCCCAAGCTGTCGGAGTGGCACTCTGTCCCCGGCGCGCAGCGCATGAAGGCCCTCGAGCACTTCTATCGTGATATTCAGCAGTGGTCCGCGGGGCCGCACCTGTTCGTTGCCGACGATCTCATCTGGGCCTTCACTCCGTTGAATGTTTCCGGAGTGCATTCTCCCTCCTGGAATGCAATCTCCTGGGGTGTGGAGCTGGTGGGCGATTACTCGGTCGAACAGCTCTCGCCGGCGCTCGAGGAAAACGCTGTTTCGGCGCTTGCCGCCTTGCACTCGAGCATCGGCCTCGATCCCAATAGCCTTCGCCTGCACAAAGAAGACCCCAAGACCACACACAAAGGCTGCCCCGGTACGAACATCGTCAAGGCAGAGGTGATTCAATGGATCGTAGAACGGCTGTCGGCGACGCACCCCGGCGACCATGTGCCCGCAGCCGCTGCCACCGCGAATGCCGCTGCGGCCCAAGGCGCGAAGCCCGCGGGAAAACCGTAAGCGGAAAGCAAGTAGGGTTTAAAGCAAGTTAGGGTTTATCGATGCCTGCATAAGTAATGTCCAGCTCACAATTGCGCCGCTTGCGGCGCACGGTGGGAGCACCCGGCTTCAGCCGGGTGTAAGGGTTTAATCAGATTTTGGGCTTCAGCCCCGGTCCTTGGACAGAAGCCACGCAATTGGACATTGCTTGTGAAGGAAATCCATAGCCTGTGCAGGAATCCATAAATCCTTTCAAATCTCTCCGGTTGCTCTGGCCCAACCCATTAGTACCTGTCCTTTTTCCTGCTTGTTTGCGCCGCCTGTGACTCACTATAGTTAATCCATTACTCCTCCCCACCATTGAGCCTAACCAGGAACACTGACACTGTAAGGAGACACATTTGCGCCTGAGAAGCTTGCTTTCTGATGGTGTGTTGTATCCGCTCCGGGGCTGCGCGATGAACAGCGGCCAGGTTGGCATCGTTTTGTTGCTTGTGTTCTTGCTCGCTGCAACCATGCAAAGCTTCGCCCAGGCCAGAGCGGTCAGTATCAGCAACTTCGCCTTTACCGATTCCGTGAGCAACAGCAGCACTACGGTCATTCGCAAAGGTGAGACGGTGCAGTGGACTTGGATGTCGGGCAGTCATTCCACCACGTCGGGCACGTGTTCGGGCGCGTGCACCGCAAACAACGTGTGGGATTCGACCATAAAGTCTTCGGGGACCTTTAGCTACACCTTCAACCAGGTCGGCAACTTTTCCTACTATTGCCGCCAGCATGGTGCGAGCATGACCGGCGTGGTCATCGTTCGCCCCCCGGTCGGACCCTTCGCCCTGCAGATCACACCTTCGAACTTCTCGCTGGTGCCTGCGAAGACACTGCAATTCACCGCCTCCCGCGTCTTCTTGAGGGGAGCGGCGTCGCCCCCGGCCATGGCGGAAAACGTAACCAATCAGGTGCAGTGGAGTTCTTCGGATACGAACATCGCGATCATCAATCCCTCCACCGGTGTCGTTACCGCGGGCAGCACTCAGGGCCCTGTCACCATTACTGCCTCCAGGGGGCCGCTCTCGGCTGCGGTGCAGCTTAACGTTTCCAGCACTGTGGTGCTGAACTCCATTACCGTCACCCCGGCAAATCTCCATGTGCTTCCAGGCGCGGGACCAGTCACTTACACTGCCATCGGCAATTATTCCGACGGCACTACGCAAGACCTGACGGGGAGTGCTACATGGGCATCGTCGGCTCCCGGCGTGGCGAGCATGACAAACAACGTTGCGGCTCTGGGAAGCGCCGGGAGCACGGTCGTCTCAGCTGCTACCAGTGGAGAAGTTACCGGCTCCACCGGGCTTCAAGTCGTGGTGCTGAGCTCCATCACGGTTACTCCGGCGAACCAGGTTGTAGTGGCAAACTCCGGACCGGTTACTTACACCGCGACCGGCAACTATTCCGATGGGCGCACCCAGAACTTTACAGGCACGGCAACATGGGGCTCGACCAACACCGGCGTCGCGACCGTGGCTAGTAACGTAGCTACCCTTGTCGGCGGAGGGAATACCACAATTTCAGCCACCCAAGGACTCACGGGTTCAACGAATCTGCAGGTTATTCCAGTGCTGACAGTTTCGCCGCCGACGTCGACAATCTCTGTTTTGCAAACGCAGCAGTTTACAGCCAACCTGCCCGTGACATGGTCTGTTGATGGAGTGGGCTCTGGCAACAACACCAGCGGCTTCATCTCAGGCAGCGGCTTCTATACTCCCACCATCATGAGTGTAGGTCCCGTGCACACTATTACTGCAAACACGACGGCCGCACCTGCGCAGACGAAGGCAGCATCCATTCAGGTGAATGCGCCTTTTGCGGGAATGCTTACGTATCACAACGACAATGCCCGTACCGGCTTAAACTCGAATGAGGCCATCCTCACCCCCGCCAACGTGAACATGAACCAGTTCCGCCTGCTATTCAACATTCCCGTGGATGGCAAGGTTGATGCACAGCCGCTCTACCTGCCCGCTCTGAATATTTCGGGCGGCGTTCACAATGTTCTTTTTGTGGCTACCGAGCATGACAGCGTCTATGCCTTCGACGCCGATACCGGCGCGCTCTACTGGCAGGTCTCAATGTTGAAAGCGGGAGAATTGCCGTCTGATGATCGTGTCTGCGGCCAGGTTTCGCCCGAGATCGGCGTTACGGCCACGCCTGTCATTGACTTCTCCATGGGACCCAACGGCGTTATCTATGTTGTGGCCATGAGCAAAAACGGATCCGGAACAACATACTTTCAACGGTTGCACGCTCTGGATTTGACCACAGGCGCAGAGCTGTTCAGCGGGCCAAAAGACATTCAGGCGACCTATCCCGGAACCGGATCGGGCAGCAGCGGCGGCATCGTCACCTTCGATCCTAGAACGTACAAAGACAGGACTAGTTTGCTTCTGCTGAACGGAAAGATCTATACCGCCTGGGCGTCACACTGTGACGCCGGTGCATATACCGCCTGGATCATGGCCTACGATGAAACTACGCTGGCGCAGACCGGTGTCATCAATTTGACCCACAATGGAGGCGGTGGAGCATTCTGGAACGCCGGCGCCGGACTCACCGCCGACAGCAGCGGAAATATCTACCAGATGTTAGGAAATGGAACCTTCGATGCTACGCTCGACGGCAATGGCTTCCCCAGCCGAGGCGATTACGGCAATGCTATTGTGAAACTTTCTACCGCGAGTGGCCTGAGCGTTGCAGATTACTTCACGATGTCAAATTCGATCCAAGAGAGCAACGCCGATCAGGATCTTGGATCCGGTGGCGCAATGCTTGTGCCGGATATGACCGACAGCCAGGGAACGACCAGGCATCTGGTGGTCGGCGCGGGCAAGGATGGCCACATCTACCTGGCAGATCGCGACAATATGGGCAAGATTAATCTTGCCAGTCCCACGGTGAATAACAATCCAAACCTTTATCAGGACTTAGGGGCTGTCTTGGGAGGAGTCTTCTCCATGCCGGCGTATTTTAACGGCAACCTTTACTACGCCTCAGTCAACGGACGCCTTCGGGCTTTCCCGTTCAGCAAGGCGCGTCTGGGCGCCTCGTCATCGCAGTCCTCTCACAGTTTTGGATTTCCCGGGGCTACTCCCAGCATCTCTTCCAATGGCACAAGTAATGGTATTGTGTGGGTGACAGATTCGAATCTCTCAAATCCTGCTGTGTTGCGCGCCTATGACGCCAACAATATGGCCACCGAACTTTATAACAGCACTCAAGCGCCAAGCGGCCGGGACAGCTTCGGCAACGGAAACAAGTACATCACCCCTACCATTGCAAACGGGAAGGTCTATGTGGGAACACAGAACAGCGTCGGCGTCTTCGGCGAGTTCTGAACTTGAAAACCGAAACCTGAGCTGCTTTCAATGGAATCGGCGCGATCAGTGAAATCCGCGGTGAGCTTTTGTTCTGAAAACTGAGAACGACTCTGTTTCAAAGCTTAAAAAAGAATTTGCCTGTTGCCAGAATGCCGCAACCGTTATTTAATGATACGGGCGATTTTGCCTCCAACAGAGTTTCCAGATGTAACTCTAATTTTCCTCCAAGGAGAACGCATGAAAAAACTACTCACAGTCGTGTGCGCGTTGGCCCTGAGCGCCAGCCTTGCATTGGCGCAGGCCGGCGGCGGCTCAACCGGCACCACCGGCACAGAGACCCCGACTACCACCACAACCGGTAAGAAGCACCATACTAAGGGCGGTGGTCATCACAAGGGTGGAAAGAAGCATAAGAAAGGTGATAGCACCACCACCACCACCACGCCGCCACCGAAATAACCTTTCCGGAAGTGGTATTTTGAACTCACCGGAAATGAAATACGATGCCGGCGAGTCTTCATCTCACCGCTAAGGGTTCAAAAGCTAAGCAGGTTTGGCACAAAATTCACAGGCCGCTGTACGGGCGGCCTGTAGCCAAACTTTTCTGTTCTTCCCGCCTTGCATCCAGTCGTACACTTCATCGCGAGCGATACTCCGCCATTGGCGGCATCCGCCCTTTATTTCTTGTGGTGCGAATCGGGAGGGTGCGATCCAGGAGATGCAGTTTTCTCATTAGCCTGCTTTTGCGTAGCGCCGCCCAGGGCTGCTTGCGCTGCAGCCGGCAGCTTATCGGCATTGGCCAGCAACAGGCTCACCTGCCACAGTTCGGTGTCAGACAAAGAACTCTTAAAAGCCGGCATGCCTGTCAGCCGGATGCCATTCGCCGCCTTCCAGTAAGTCTCGCCCGGCGGATCATCTGTCACTCCCTTGCCGTGGAATAATTGCGGAGGTTTGGGAAACATCCCTTTGGCAATTGCCGTGATCTGCTGTCCCGGGAGGCCATGGCAAACCGCGCACTGCTGCTGATAGACTTGCGCGCCGGCAACCAGATTGGCGTCATTCACCGGCAAGGCTGCATCGCCAGGAGCTTCTTTCTTGACGCGCGCATCAAGGGCCATCTTCGCCAGCCGTTTCTCAAAAGGCATGGCTTGTGCCGAGGTTGCCACCGGCGCGCTGCCGGTGGAGAAATAGAAGTAAAGCCCGGCGGGAATGATCGCCAGCCCGAGAATTAACCCAACAAGAAATTTCATACCTGCTCCTTTGCAAAAATTAGGTGCGGTTAACAGGTGCATTGAACGGCGGGCACCGCTTTCAGTTTGGAATATTAACTTAAACCGGTCTACGTCACGGATCGCAGACTCAAGAGAGCAACTATGCGACGAAAACGAGCGAGGATGGCCGATCAGGGCTTTATCGTAAAATCTCGCCTCACAGCCTATGTATGACTACATCATCGTCGGAGCAGGTTCGGCAGGGCCCTCAGAATGACCCCATGGCGGTTGTGGATCCTGAGCTGCGCGTGCGTGGCGTGGAAGGCCTTCGCGTGGTGGATGCCTCCATCATGTCCACTATCATCGGCGGCAACACCAACGCGCCTACCATTACGATCGCTGAAAAAGCTGCAGATATCATTCGCCAGAGAAGCGGGCCGACCCCGGGCCCATAGCACTTGGCCCAATACTGTTGAAGAGTAGAGGAGCTTACGCCTTGGGCAGCACGGCAATGAGAAACGTGGCGAACGGGCCAAAAAACAGGGAAATGAAAAACCAAAGCAGTCCGCTGCGGTTCTTGCCCTGGGCGAGACCGGCGTTGATCAGGGCCAGCGTTCCCCATCCAAGATAATAACCAGGTTGCATCAACTCAACGGTAAGTGGTCGGAGCATGCAGCATTGTAACGTATTCCCCCGGCCGCCGTGACCACCTCTGTTTCTTGCGCGGCATCGCATACAAGAATGAAGATACTTTCTCAAGGCACAGCCGCCGACCTCATTCCAGCCAATGCCACGTTAGACGATTTGCGCCGGATCGCTGCCGGTTGCAAAGCCTGCGACTTGTGGAAGCGTGGTACGCAAACCGTCTTTGGCGAGGGCAGCCCACGTGCGGAGGTGATGCTGGTCGGCGAAAAACCGGGCGATAAGGAAGATTTGAAGGGGCATCCCTTCGTGGGTCCGCAGGTGCGCTGCTGGATAAAGCCCTTGTAGCCGCTGGAATTGATCGCTCTAAGGTCGGTCTATGTCACCAATGTTGTGAAGCACTTTAAGTGGGAGCCGCGCGGCTCCCGGCGCATTCACAAGAAACCCAACATTCGCGAGATTACCGCCTGCCGTCCCTGGCTGGACGCCGAAATACGGCTGGTCAAACCGCGTGCCATTGTCCTGCTGGGAGCTACGGCCGCCCAGCCCTCTTGGGCAGCAAATTCCGGGTGACGCAACAACGCGGCAAGCCGATTGATTCGGAACTGGCTGAACTGGTGTTTGCCACCGTGCATCCCGCGTCGATTCTGCGCGCACCCGATGACGAGTCGCGGCATTTGGAGATGCAACGTTTCACTGATGATCTCAAGGCTGTCGTCACTGCCTTAAGAAAGCGTCGTGCCGCATGAAGAATATGACTTTTGGAATTGGCCTCGAGCGTGGGACAGATGCTTACATGATCTTCGGCAAGACGCCATTGCTGCACAGCCGAGGACGGCTGTGTCACACAAGCTATGCTCCGCGATGCACCAGCCGAATGAGCCAGAAAATCATCGCGCCTACGAGCGCCGAAGCCGGTATGGTAAGTATCCATGCCCACACGATGCGTCGCGCGATTCCCCAGCGCACCGCCGAGACGCGTTGTGTGGCTCCAACCCCCACAATTGCACCGGTAATGGTATGGGTGGTGCTTACTGGAATTCCCGTCAGTGCCGTTCCTATCAAAGTCAAAGCTGCGGCACTCTCGGCGCAGAATCCGCCCACGGGTTTAAGTTTGGTGATTTTTGTTCCCATGGTGCGGACAATGCGCCATCCGCCAAAGTAGGTGCCCAACGCGATGGCGATGTAAGCAGCAAAAATAATGGGAAGGTGAAAGCGGCCCCAATTGGTATTCATTTCCGTCTGAGTGATATATCCACCGGCGAAAAGCGCACCGGCCACGATGCCCATGGTTTTTTGAGCATCGTTGCCGCCATGGGCCAGACTTACACCTGCCGAAGAGACCAGTTGCAGCCAGCGGAACCATCGGTCCACCTGGCGCGGAGTCGCCCGGCGCAGAAGCCATGAAGTGGCCACCATCAATCCCAGACCGAGCAAAAATCCAACCAATGGAGAAATGATGATAAAGGCCAGAGTCTTGTTCCAGCCAGAGGGAATAATTACACCGAGCCCACCGCGTGCGATGGCCGCGCCCGCGTATCCTCCGATCAGCGCGTGCGAAGAGGAGGTCGGAAGGCCCCAATACCACGTCAGCAAATCCCAAAGAATTGCTCCCAGCAGTCCTGCCAGTACCACATACTGGGTTACCTGGTGCAGGTCCACCAGGCCTTTGCCGATGGTTTTAGCGACGGCGATTCCCAGCACAAACGCAGCCACGAAATTGAAAAAAGCAGCCCATACCACGGCTAGTTTTGGAGACAGGACTCGGGTTGAGACAACGGTAGCAATGCTGTTCGCCGCATCGTGGAATCCGTTGATGAAATCAAAACTCAAGGCCACCAGGACGGTGACCGCGGTCAGAATGAGTGTACTGTTAACGTGCAAGAAGTTTGACCTCAGTGCAAACGGGAATCAGGCGCCCTTCAAAACTACAGTTTCAAGCACATTGGCGGCATCTTCCGCCTTATCGGTTGCGGTTTCCAGCACTTCATACAGCTCTTTCATCTTAATCAACGCAATAGGATCTTTTTCACGCTCAAACAGCCGGGCAATGGAATCGCGGGCGATGCGATCAGCTTCGTTCTCCAGGCGATTGATCTCGACGCAGTGTTCGAGCACATGGTCGTGCTTTTCCAGCATGGAAACCGCACTGGCCAGCTCTGCGCACTGCTTCACAATGACCTGTGCCAGCTCTGACGAAGATGGCGGCGCAGCGAGAATTTTGTACATGACCAGCCGTTCGCCGGCAGCGTGAATGAAATCGAGCACGTCATCCAGCGAAGTCGCCAGACGGTGAATGTCTTCCCGATCGAAGGGTGTGATGAAGGTCTGGTTCAACTTGGTCAGAACGGAGTGGGTAATGTCATCGCCAACGTGCTCAATGTCATGCAATTGCTGCACGCGCACTTCGACATTTTCCATAGTATCAAGGATGCTTTTCAGCAGTTGCGCGCCCTGCATCAAGTTGGCCGACATTGAGGCAAACATCTCGAAGAACTTAGTTTCGCGTGGAACCAAACGGACCATGAAGTTAGCTTGTCCTTTGTTTTGTAAAGTTGGGACAGTTGACCGCGCACAGCCTTAAAAGTGAAACAAAACTATAGCAGCAGGGAGCCAATGTGGCTAGTCAAGACGCGAAATGCGCGGGCTAGGCGGGCTCTTGCAGCTTTGCGATCTGGCTTCGGGCTCCACGGAACAGATGGACCATTGCCTTCCAGACCAGGCGCACCAGCACAATCACCAGCAACAGTGCGATAGCGACAAACACGGCAGCCAGATAGGGATGAGCAGTAGCAAACCAGGTAAGTCCGATGGCTATGGCGTCCTCACCCAGGCTCAAAGCAATGTTGGAGGCCGGTTCAGGCGAGGGAGTCACGGCTGCGCGTGCGGCAAATTTTCCGCTATGCGCGGCAAATGCGATTCCGGCGGCGAGCAGCGCGCTGAACAGTTGCGCCTTGGGAGAAAGTTGCGAGGTGGCTGCATATCCAATCAGCCCGGCCACGGGTATGCGGACGAAGGTATGAAGCGCATTCCATACCAGATCAAAGGCAGGAACTTTGTCTGCGAAGAATTCAATGACAAACATGGCAGCCGCCGGTCCAATGACCCACCAGCTCGTCAAAACATGCAGCGCGGGTGGAAGAGGAATCACGGCGAAGTGCCCAAGCAGTCCCAAGGTGGCGACGGTGGCATAAACGTTAAGTCCGGCGGCAAAGCTGGCCCCTACAACAATGGCGAGAATCTCGCGATTGTCGAAAGGTGTAGGTAGGGCCAACGAGGTCATTCTTCGTACTATAGTACGTTTTTCTGGGCCAGGGTGGAATATGGATGCAGTACTGTTCGATTTCAGAGAAGGAATAAAAAAGGCCGTCCGCAGACGGCCATTTGTGGATCGGTTGCCCTCTTACAGAGTATTCTCGATTTCAAAACCCCAGGCCTGAAGAAGTGGCTCAGGAATATACTTGGAGTTTTTGTTGCGACGAGCCCACTCGCGCAGGCGAATCGAACGCTGATATTGATCAGGCGAGAGCTTGAACTCTTTGACCGCCTGCTCGAAAGAGGTCACTACGGGGATAATCGGGCCAATCGGCTCCGGCTTGCCCCAGTTAGGATTTCCGCGACGCTTTGCCATGATGATCTTATTCCACCTTAAAATAAGTAAGTTATAAAGGGTCGTACCTAATTGGATTCCAAAAAGGCCCCATTGGATTCACAGAGAAACCTATAATTTCTTGGAACTGCTGGTTTGCAGCCTGAAATAGTCTTCGAGGCTCTCTATGCTTCCAATTTATAGCTAAAAAACTAAAGATTATAGACCGATTTCATCGCGATTTCAATGACTAAAATTGTCAGGGGGCGGAGAAATCGTTTACCTTGGCGCAGTCTGGAATCCTAGTAAACAATTGATTCCATTGATGTTAGTTCTGTTT
>WNFJ01316400.1_pt1 | contig 10793 bp, 7 predicted proteins | sample 5400461 | NCBI WGS metagenome assembly WNFJ01 (sample SAMN13153349, study PRJNA577476) | soil metagenome | isolation source: 115 cm saprolite on Douglas fir-dominated hillslope | place: USA:California | collected 2013-09-17
GGTGCGCGAGTTTTACCGGCAACACGAACTGCGGGATCCCGGAGCGACGCTCTCAAGGTATTTGTGGTTTGGCCTGGTGTCCGGGCCCGCGCCCGCGTTTCAGCCGGTCTTGAGGCGCGATGAGTTGCCGCCGGAAATCGTTGCGCTCGAGGGTTTCAGCGAGATCCTTTCTAACTATTATCAGGAACAGAAAATCGGGCAACTGTGGCGCCAAGTGCAGCCGATTTATAGCCGCGAAGTCGAGCGGCTGCACGGTCCGGTGTCGCAGGTTGTTTTCGTCGCGTCGGGATATCTGCGTGAAATCCTCGAGCCGTCCGGGCCGCGGACATTTGCGATCGTCGTTGAGCCGCTGGTGGGGCGCATCACCAACGTAAGAAATTTTGGGGATCACTATGCGCTGGTGCTAAGCGGAGGAGAAGAGATTCCGGCGGACGTCGTACGTCACGCGTTTCTGCACTTCCTGCTGGACCCCCTGCCGATGATGTATCCCCACGTGACGGCAGTAAAGCGTCCGTTATTTGAGAAGGCCGCCGCCGCCCCGCGTCTTGCGCCGGAGTTAAAGGACGACTATGCATCGTACTTTGCGGAATGCACGGTGCGCGCGGTGGAGCTGAAACTGAAGCGCATGTCCCCTGGCGAGCGGGAAGCGGCGATGAGCCGGGACGACGAAGATGGGTACGTTCTGGTGAAACCGCTCTTTGGGGCGCTGCCGAAATTCGAAAACTCAGAACCGTCTATGAAGCTCTTTTTCCCGGACCTGGTGAGAGCCGTTGATATGGGAGCCGAAACGAAGCGGCTGGCGGCGGTGAAATTTGCGCCGGCCGAGACCGCCAAGCCGGAGGACGAAACAGCGAGTGAAGAAGTGGCGCGCCGGAGAAACGCGGCGCCGACGACGGTGCCGAATGATGCAGAAGTCATTACGGCGCTGACGGAGGGGGAACGGCGGATCGCGGAGAAAAATCCGCGTGCGGCGGAAGCATCGTTTCAAAAAGTTCTGACGAAATATCCGGATCAAGCGCGGGCATGGTACGGAATTGGATTGGTGGCGCTCCTGGATCACGATGCAGCAAGAGCCAAACAGGTATTCGGGCGCCTGACCGCCGGTGAACATGCTGCGACTCAAGATCCCATGGTGCTGGCGTGGTCACACGTCTACCTGGCCCGGATTTACGATGATGAGGGGAATCCGGAAGTCGCGAAGATGGAGTATCAGTCCGTGCTGAGTGTGGAAGGGGGGCCGGAGCAGGCCAAGCTGGCGGCGCAAAAAGGGCTCGCGGTGTTTGCCGGAGATAAACCCATAGCGCGACCGTGAACAAAGGTCGATTCTTGCCCGGCGGAGTTGGCTGATGAGCTGAGATGGCTCCCATTAGGAAGATCGAGTGAAGGAAGAAGGAACGAGGAGAAAAGGGATGAGAAAGACGCGGAATATCTGGTTGGGAGTGGCAACCGTCGCGGGATTGCTGGTGTCCGCGATTGGAGTCGCAGCGGCACGGGATTCGCGGTATGGCCAGGCAGGCCAGAGCCAGCCTCCGGCGCAGCAGAGCGACAAACCGAAGACCCCGGAGGTTACACCGCTGACGCTGGACGCGCCGGCGCCGGTAAATGCGGAAGAAGATGCCGCGTACAAAGCCTTTTTTGCCGTGACTCCGAATGATGCCGCCAAGAAAATTGAGCTCGGTGAGGCATTTATCCTGAAATATCCGGAGAGCCGGTACAGGTCGCCGGTGTACGGGGCGTTGACTTTCGCGTACGTGCAAGTTGGAAACATGCAAAAGATGCAGGAAGTTGGAGAAAAAGAGATTGCGTTGACTCCGAATGACGTATCGACGCTGGCACTGATGGGACAGACACTGCCGCGGAGCTGGAAGTCGAGTGCTCCCGATGCCATGCAAGTGCTGGCCAAAGCGGAACAGTATTCCAAACAAGCAATCGAGATTGCGCCGACGCTCTCCAAGCCGGAGAACATGACCGACGAAGCTTTTGCGTCAGCGAAGAATCAAGCGCTGGCGATGGCCCATAGCGGTTTGGGATTGGTCTACGTGCGGCGAGGGAAGCATGCAGAAGCGATTCCGGAGCTCGAGCAAGCCGTGAAGATCGATCCGAATCCCAAGCCGTGAAGATCGATCCGAATCCGGACCCCGTGAATTACTATTTGTTAGGTATGGCCAACAAGATCGCTTCGCACTTCGATGATGCAGTGGCGGCCTTCAACAAATGCGCGGCCATGGCGGGGCCCATGCAGGGGACCTGCAAGACCCAGGTGGACGATGCGAAAAAACTTGGCGCGACGCAACTGAGCGCGCCGAAGTGAGCCAGACCGCCGACAAGGCGGAATTTATGCAAGAAGATATCCGGATCGCGGACGGAGCGCTTGAGGAGTGTTTGGGATACAGGTTTTCAACGCGAGAACTCCTCGAGAGGGCGCTGACCCACAGTTCAGCAGTCCCCGAATTGCGCTCCGCAGGCGCCGAAGAGCCTGTCTCTGCCTTGCTTCCCCGGGACAATGAGCGGCTGGAGTTCCTCGGAGATGCCGTCCTCGAGATGCTTGCGAGCGAATATCTCCTGGCGACTTTTCCGGAGTGGAGCGAAGGGCAGCTTTCCAAAAGCCGCGCGCGGATCGTAAATGCAGGCTCCCTGGAGGCGGCTGCGCGCCGGCTCCGCCTGGGCGAGCACTTGCGGGTAGGGCGCGGGGAGGAGAAAACCGGCGGGCGGGACAAGCAGACGCTGCTGGCCGATGCGTTCGAAGCGGTAGTGGCTGCGGTTTACCTCGATGGCGGACTGGGTGCGGTCCGCGAGGTGTTGCGAAAGGTGCTGTTCGAGCAAGCGCTCGAGGAGCGCGGTGAGCGCATCGCGGATTCTGATCGCAAATCTGCCTTGCAGGAACTCTTGCAGGGTCGAGGGCAAGCAACGGCGGAATATCGCGTGGCCGGAGAAAGCGGCCCCGACCACCAAAAGGTTTTCCAAATCGAAGTTTGGATTGACGGGGAGTGCATGGCAACAGGCGAAGGCAGCACGAAAAAAGAGGCGGAGCAACGTGCGGCCCGGAGCGCTTTGGAACAACTCGAGCGCCCGGAAGCGAAAGGCTGAGGCGGAATGCCGGAAGAGATAGTGACAGAAATCGAAGAACAGGCGCCGGAAAAAAAGCAGGAGCACCGCGCGGACCAGACCACGATTTCCGAATACCTGGAATCACTGCTGGTGACGGTGATTCTGGCGCTCTTCGGCACAAGTTTCATCGTACAGGCCTTCAAGATTCCGTCGGCATCGATGGAGGGCACGCTGCTGATCGGCGACCACTTGCTGGTGAATAAGTTTATTTTCGGCGGCACGGGCGCCTGGTACGAAAAATTGCTTCCGTACCGGCAACTGGAACGCGGCGACATTATCGTTTTCAAGTACCCCTACGCCGATCACCAACATTTCGTAAAGCGTGTCATCGGCCTGCCTGGAGATCGTTTGAAACTGGTCGACGGGGATGTGTTCATCAACGGGAAACCCTTGTATGAACCGTATGCGGTTCATGATTCGTCGGCATCGTACGATCCGTTCAACTATTCTTTCCCTTCCATTAGAGGCCAGATGATTTCGCTCAACACCATTCCTGAATGGCGCCCTGAGATCCGCAAGTATGTTCAGGGTGACGAGATTGTCGTCCCCCCCGGGAAGTATTTCGCCATGGGTGACAACCGCGATCACAGTCAGGACAGCCGCTACTGGGGATTTGTTGATCGTGATGCCATCATGGGGCGGCCGTTCTTGATTTACTGGTCGGTGGAGGCGAAAAGCAGCGACTATGGCGGTGATACGACGTTTTGGTCACGATTGACCAGCATCCTTCAGACGCTGGTGCATCTGCCGTCTCGAACGCGATGGGGCCGGATGCTCCACACGGTACATTAGGATTTCATTCCTAAATAAAGTAACCAGGGGCCGAACAAACTCTTCGCTTCATTCGGAACACGGGCGCGCCCCTACCTTTTTGCGCGTGAGTCTGCGAAACTTCCGAGCGAGATGAGCAAGTTGCAAAAGTGGTGGAAACCGGCGCTGGTGATCGTAGTTCTCACCATCGTCTTGCAGGCCGGGGTGTCCCTTCTGGCGCGGACCCACCGCGTGCACGCGTACCTTGTAACGCACCTGGAAAGAGCATTCGGACGGCCCGTGGAGGTCGCCAGTTTCGACGTGCGGATTCTGCCGAGGCCGCAACTGGATGCCAACCGTGTGACCGTGGGTGAGGACCCCGCGTTCGGCCACGAATACTTTCTCCGTGCGGAACGCCTGAGCGCCGGTCTGCGGTGGATGGGCCTGCTGAGAGGCCATTTTGAATTTGGAACCATGTCGCTCAACCAGCCGAGCCTGATTCTGGTCCGGAACTCAGAAGGCCGCTGGAATCTGGAGAGGTGGCTGCCGCCGGCAAAGGCCAATCCCGCCCAAAGCGGGCGCGTCTATGGACCGCCCTCGCCGGTCGCTCTGGTAAATCGGCTGGAAAAAATCGAATTCGATGAAGGTCGCATCAACTTTAAGACTGCGGATGACAAGTTGCCTTTTGCGTTCACCGCTGTTTCGGGGAGTGTCGAGCAGGTCTCCCCCGGGCGCTGGCAACTGCAGTTGGATGCCCAACCATGGCGTAGCGGAGTTTTGCTGCAATCTGTGGGGTCGATCAAGGTGCTCGGCGACGTGGCGGGGACTTCGACGCGGTTGCAGCCCGCTGAAATCTCTCTGCACTGGAGCGAGGCGTCCATGGCGGACGTCTTCCGGCTGTTCCGCGGCCAGGATTACGGTTTGCGAGGCGTGTTTGCGCTGGAAGCCACAGCGAAAAGCGGGCTCGCTAAGGAAGATGCGCCCGGAGAATGGAGGTTCACGGTGCAGGGACGCGCCGTGCAGCTGCATCGATGGGATTTGACGGAACGTTCCGATAATCCGCGTCTGAATGTGAGCGTCAAAGGCCGCTGGAACGTTGGCAGGGAGACCCTGGTCGGAGAGGAAATTGCCGTGGAGGGAGCGAGATCGAATCTCCGCGGCATGTTCCGTCTCGTTGGCGGGACTGCACCCTCGGTGGAATTGCGGCTGGACTCGATGGGGGTTCAGGCGTCGGACTTGCTGGCCTGGTATCGCGCGTTTCATCCGGGCGTGGCGGAGGGTTTGACGGCGGAACAGTATTTTACGGGCGGGATGATCGTGCGCGGGTGGCCACTCGCGCTGGAGTCGATGGCACTTTCGAGCAGCGGAGGCATCGTGAAGGTGCCGGGTTTTGCGGAGCCCGTTCGAATCGGTCCCCTGAGCGGAGGCCGCGAATGGGGCATGCTAACGATTGGGCCGGTGCGCGTTGCTCTTGGAGGCGAAATTCGCGACGTAGTGGTGATGAAGCGGCGGCGCGTGGCGCCAGCCATGGAAAACGCCGCAGAACTGACGTTTGCGCACGATCTGAACACCCAGGCAGGCAGCATCAGCGTCGAAGGAAACCTTAACAAGGCAGAAGATTTTCTGAAATTATCTGCGGCGTTGGGGCGCCAGCTGAATCATGGCTGGGAATTGAGCGGACAGGCGGCTGCGATGACGAAGTGGGAGTGGAAACAACCGCTCGCCGGCCGGTGGAACGGCAGGATTGGCTTTACCAAAGCAAATTTGACGGTAGCAGGGTTGAACCAGCCGCTGAAAATTTTTGAAGGTGCGTTGGACTGGATCGACGGGCGGCACATTGCGCGCTTGATGAGAGTCGAAGGATTTGGCGGGATGTGGACGGGCAACATTGAAGAGACCGCAAGGGCCGATGGAGAAAATGGCGCGAATTGGAAATTTCATTTGTACGCGGACCAGTTGAACGCCGCCGACCTGGATCGCTGGGTCGGCCCGAGAGCGCGGCCAAGCTGGTTGCAGCGCCTTTTGCCCCCGCTGCTTGGAGGATCGGCGCCCAACACGCCGGCGAGCGAACTGGTCCGCCGCGTGAATGCGGAAGGCGAGCTGGGCATTGCGCAGTTGACGATCGAAAAGTTGAAGCTGGAACAAGTGCTGGCCAAGGGGTCTCTCCATGAATTCCACCTCGATGTGCGCGAAGCGCAGGCAGAATGGGCGGGCGGCAAAGTGCGCGCAAAGATCGATGCGAAGTTTTTGCCGCGGCCCGTCTATGAAATCGCAGCGGAATTGGAACGCGTGAACCTGGCCCAACTGCCGGGGACGGGGCGAATTGCGGAGCGCTTGGGCGGCGAAGCGTCGGGGACTTTGCAAGTGAAAACCGAAGGCGTGGGTCGCGAGGAGCTTCTGGGAAAACTGGCCGGTCGCGGCGAGTTTCGATTGAACCAGGTGGAGTTTCGCGGGTGGGACGTGAACGCGAGCGTCGCGGACGGAGCTGTACACACGGGCGTCTCGCGTTGGGCCAGGGGAGAAGTCTCACTTCGTTTACAGAACAGCAGCATCCTGCTGGAGGACTTCCGCCTCGATGGGGGAAAGCAGTCGACGCTCGTGAATGGAACACTCAGCTTCGCGCGAAACGCCGACTTGTCGATCGAAACCGCGATTGCGCGAAAAAGCAAAAACCGCAGCGCGAGCGATTTCGAAAGTGGACACGTGCTCAAGATTTCAGGGCCGCTCGATGGCCCAAAAATCTCGGTGGAAAAGATAGGCGTCCGTCAGCCGGCGGATTGACCGTCGGACTTCTGAATGAAATAGGATTATTTAGGCTGGGAGGAAAACGATCAATGAAGCGTCACGCGCCGTTGTGTGCAGCAATTCTGCTGACTATGGTGCCGCGGGCGAGCGCGCAGAAACCGTTCACGCTGGAGCAGGTGATGAGCGCGCTGTTCCCGACGGAGCTTACCGCTGCGCCCGCCAAGGGACGCGTGGCGTGGGTGTTCAATGCGCAAGGCCGTCGCAATCTCTGGGTTGCCGAACCGGCGGCGGATGGCAGTTATAAAGTGCGGCAGGCCACTTCTTATAAAGAAGACGACGGTCAGGACCTCGGTCAATTGAGCTGGTCCGCCGACGCGGCGACGATCGTGTATACGCGTGGAGGCGACCTCGAATTTCTAGACCGGCCGTATCCCAATGCGCAAAGTTCCCCGCGGGGAGTCGAACAGGGCATCTGGGCGCTCTCGTTCGAGAGCGGCGAGACTAAGCTCCTCGCTGAAGGCCACTCGCCCGCTGTCTCCCCCAAGGGAGACGACGTCGCCTTTATTTTGAAAGGTCAAGTCTGGCTCGCGAAGCTCGGCGGCAGCGCCAAGCCGGAGCAATTGATTCATGCGAACGGCGAGTCCAGCGATCTGCGCTGGTCGCCCGATGGTTCGAGATTGGCGTTCGTCAGCCGCCGCGGCGACCACGCTTTCATTGGTGTTTACGACCTTGCCGCCAAGTCGCTCATTTATCTGGATCCAAGCGTGGACACGGACCGGGAACCCGCATGGTCGCCCGACAGCCGGCGGACACGGACCGGGAGCCCGCATGGTCGCCCGACAGCCGGCAGATCGCCTTCCTTCGCATTCCCGCCTCGAAAGGCCGCCTGCCATTCAGCCCGCGGCGCCATGGACAGCCGTGGTCTATTCGAATTGCCGATGCGGTGACCGGCAAGGGGAGCGAAATCTGGCGCGCGGAAAGGGGTCGGGGCAGCGCTTTTCACGAGGTCGTCTCGGACAATCAATTGCTTTGGGGCGCGCGAGGCCAGATCGTCTTCCCCTGGGAACGCGATGGCTGGTTGCATCTATACTCCGTCTCCGCAAGCGGAGCAACTGCCAAGCTGCTCACGCCGGGAAATTTCGAAGTCGAATTCGTCTCTATGAGCGCGAATCGCGAAGACGTTATTTTCTCCTCGAACCAGGATGACATTGACCGCCGCCATGTCTGGCGCGTTTCACCCTCAGGGGAACGTCTGGCAGCAGTGACCACCGGCAGCGGCATCGAAACCGCGCCCGTGATAGCAAGCGACAATCGCACTGTCCTCGTGCTCCATTCCGACGCCCAATCTCCCATGCGTCCGGCGTTCCTCACCGGCAAAGGTGAACTCCGTGACCTCGCCCCCGAAACTGCTCCCTCGGATTTTCCTTCCCGCGCTCTGGTCACTCCTCAACAGGTGATTTTCTCCGCCGCTGACGGCATGCAGATTCACGGCCAGCTCTTCTTCCCGCCGAATGCGAGCGAACCTGCCCGCCATCCCGCCATTGTGTTCTTCCACGGTGGTTCGCGCCGCCAAATGCTCCTCGGCTGGCACTACATGTTCTACTACAGCAATGCTTACGCGCTGAATCAATACCTCGCGAGCCGCGGCTACGTCGTGCTCTCCGTAAACTATCGCAGCGGAATTGGCTACGGCCTCGATTTTCGCGAAGCTCTCAATTACGGGGCGATGGGCGCCAGCGAGTTCAATGATGTCCAGGGCGCAGGCGTCTATCTTCGCGCCCGGCCGGACGTGGACCCCCGCCGCATCGGGCTCTGGGGCGGTAGCTATGGCGGCTACCTCACCGCGCTCGGGCTTGCTCGCGCTTCGGATTTGTTTGCCGCCGGGGTGGACATTCACGGCGTGCACGACTGGAACACGGAGATCCCCAACTTCATGGCCTCCTATAAGCCCAACGAGCATACGGACGCTGCGCGGTTGGCCTGGGAGTCCTCACCTCTCTCGTCCGTAAGCACATGGCGCTCCCCCGTGCTTTTGATTCAGGGTGACGATGATCGCAACGTCCCCTTCGCCGAGATGGTCGACCTGGCCGAGGCACTGCGCAAACAAGGAGTCTCGTTCGACCAGTTGGTTTTTCCTGACGAGATTCATGATTTTCTTCTGCACCGGACTTGGCTCGCGGCGTATCACGCGGCGAGCGATTTCTTCGATCGCCATTTCAAGACTCCCGGAAATTGAAAATCCATTTGTTTCCGGTGAGCGCGCGTGGAGAGGTCTCCGAAGACTGGCGGAGCGCTAGCAAATATGATGAGACGCCAACTACAACGGATTGCCGCATTGTTCCTTCTTGCGGTTGCCACTCTCGGCGCCGCCGACAAGCGCATCAATCTCCTCCCCAAATTGCAGCCCGGCCAAACCATCACCTACCTCATCCGCTTTCAGACCGACAAGACCGTCAAGACCGAAAGCAAAGTTGTCGCGCCCATGGCGCCAAATGCGGCTCAGATCGATGCGCACGGTTTGCTGCGGGTTGAGATCCTCGACGTACAACAGACGAGCGGCAAGGCGGCAATTCACGCGCGGGGCCGGTTTCTGACTTTGGACTCTGGTGTCTGGTTGAAGAAGCCAGGTGACAAAAAGCCCGACTGGGACAAACAGCGTGTGGACCCCAGTGGCAAAAGCATCGAATTCACGATTTCATCCGATGGCTCGGTGAACGAAGTAAAGGGTCTGGATACTCTTTTTTCCGAGCAGCAGCAGGCCTGGCAGCAGTGGGTGGCGCGTTTTGCGCTGGCGTGGACGCTTCCCGCAGACGGAATGAAGTTCGGCGAAAAATGGAAGTCGGAGCAAGCGGAACAGGCGGGAGCGCCGATCGCCGGGTTGCATTGGGTGCGTGAGTCGAGCTACGTCAGAGATGAGCCATGCCAGGCGAGCCAGCTTTCGATCCTAGGAGATATCTCCGCCTCCAGCGGCCCTCCTGATATCTGTGCCGTGCTGCTCGCAACGGCAACTTTGAAACAGAAATCGTCATCGAAGGATGCGACCCCCGAAGGTTTCAAACTTCACGAGTTGCGGACCATGGGAACGGCGAAAGGCGCCGGCGAGATTATCACCTATATTTCCCTGAAGAGCGGCCTCGTCGTGCGCGCCACGGAAGAGACTAGCCAATTCATGGACGTCGTGGTGGCCAAGGCCGATGGCTCGAACCGCGTGCACTACAACGTTGACGCAAAGAGCCACGCGGAAGTCTTGCTGGTGACGGAGACGCTGCTGAATCAACCCTGATTCGAATCTGCCGGTATTTTTCCGTTTCGAAAGCCAGAGTTTGCGTGCCGGAGTATAATGTAGGTTTCGCCAGAGGCCGGCAGGGCTGCAGGAGACCCATCCCATGAAATTCAAGCTGCACAGCAATTATCAGCCGCGCGGCGACCAACCCGCGGCGATTGACCAGCTCTATCGCGGCCTCGATGCCGGCGAGAAGCAGCAGGTGCTTCTTGGCGTTACCGGCTCGGGCAAGACCTTCACCATGGCCAAGTTGATTGAACAGGCCGATCGTCCCGCGCTGGTTCTGGCGCACAACAAAACTCTTGCCGCGCAGTTGTATCACGAGTTCAAAGGATTTTTTCCGGAGAACGCCGTCGAATATTTCGTCAGCTACTACGATTTTTACCAGCCCGAAGCGTATGTTCCCTCCGCCGATATCTATATCGACAAGGAAGCGACCATCAACGATGAGCTGGACAAGTTGCGCATGAGCGCGACGCGTTCCCTTTTCGAACGCCGCGACGTTGTGATCGTCGCCTCCGTGTCCTGCATTTACGGCCTCGGCTCGCCGGAAGCCTATTACGGCATGCTGGTCATGCTGGAAAAGGGACAGCAGACTTCGCGCGAGGCGCTGTTGCGCAGGTTCGTCGATATTCAGTACGAGCGCAGCGAGGACTTGCGGCGCGGTACGTTCCGTGTGCGCGGCGATATGCTCGAAATCTATCCCACGTACGAGGATCAGGGTTACCGCATCGAAATGTGGGGCGACCAGATCGACGCGCTGCGGCAGATTGATCCAGTGACCGGGGAAGTGCGCGCGGGGCAGGAAGATTTGTCGCGCGTTCCGATTTACCCGAAGACCCATTACGTGATGCCGCAGGAACAGCGGGACCGCGCGATCGTGAGCATTCAGGAAGAGCTTTGGTGG
>WNFJ01620394.1_pt3 | contig 10793 bp, 13 predicted proteins | sample 5400461 | NCBI WGS metagenome assembly WNFJ01 (sample SAMN13153349, study PRJNA577476) | soil metagenome | isolation source: 115 cm saprolite on Douglas fir-dominated hillslope | place: USA:California | collected 2013-09-17
CCGTTGTGAGTCACGTGATCACGAGCTGCCAGCCCGCGCGCAGAGTGGGATGGATCGACCACACGCTCGGCGTGGCACTCGCACAGTGGGTCAGCTTCGAAGAGCATGCGGGAAGAGGGACGCGGGTGCACACTTGGGGAGCATCGTCCATTCAGGCGTGAAGATTGCAGGGCGAACAGCAGAACAGGTCATCACCAGCTTCACGGAGACGTGGTACGAGAATTATCGGTCCGTGTGCGACCGGCTTACGGAGACAAGCGGCGACTGATTGAAAGAATTAGTTGCGGGTTTCTTCCGGTGAGCAGGTTTTTGGAAACTTCTTCGCAGAGTCCCTTGATACGCGTTTCCTTGTCTCCATTGCCATCTCGAGCTTCCTGGTTTTCTTCCCGCAAGAAATAGTGGAGCGTGTTTCAAGGGAGGGCTGTTCTCGTTCGCGTATTGTGCAGCAGTCCCTTTCCGAACAGGGCGGTGCGCCACCAAACTGCTATAGATGATAGAAACGCTGAGCCGAGAGACTGATCGGCACAGTTCCAATTTGGGACACGTACCCGTTAACTTCCAAACCCTGAAAATCCCCAGACATTTCCAAAACGAGAAAACGCTGATTGCAAAAGAGATGGCGACTACGCGCACGGCCGTAGCTGGCGAGTTGCGTGCATATGATCCAAGGGGGTGTTTGCAATGTACGGCAAACGATGGAAGTGCCCGCCACGAGTTCGGCAGGCGGGAGCGACGATATTGCTTCTCTTGCTCGGGTGCGAAGTAGCATGGGGGCAAAGCTCGCAGTCACAGCAGGCCCACAATCTTCGTTTCGAAATCAATATGGAAGCCACGGAACGCGCCAATTTGAAGATGGGCTCCCGGCTGCTGGCACTTGCGAAGACTGTAATCGGCGCCTACAGAGGGATTTGAAATGCTATTTATTCGTAATGCGTCCATCCAACGCAAATTGACCCTCGTTGTCTTTTTCGTCAGTGTCCTGGGGCTGAGCATGACTTGTCTGGCGTTGGAAGTCTACGAAAGGGCCAGCTTCCGTGCCTCGATGACCAGCGCTCTCTCGGCTCATGCCGATGTGCTGGGATTGAACACGGCAGCTTCCCTGACGTTCAACGATCGGGAGTCCGCCCTGAACCTCCTGGCGCCTCTCCGGATCGAGCGCAATATTGTCGCGGCCTGCGTTTACGACCGGCGCGGAAACATCTTTGCGGAGTACAGGCGTGCCGGAGCCGGCGGAGATTTCACGATGCCCGCCTGGCACGAAGACGGAACGCAATTTGGGCCGGGGGCTCTTACTCTTTTTCGCAGCATTTCCTTGAACGGTGAAAAGATCGGGAGTATATCCCTCATCTCGGATTATTCCGAACTCACCGCCAAGATGAACCAATTCAGAGAAATATCCGCTCTCGTACTAATCATTTCGATTCTCGTAACGGTTTTGGTCTCCGATCGTTTGGTTCAGCTCATCACCGAACCCATCTTGCAACTCGCGGGGATTGCCGCAAGGGTTTCCGCGAAAGAAGACTACACGCTTCGGGGGATTCCTGGCGGTAACGACGAAGTAGGAACCCTGGTGTCCTCTTTCAATCAAATGCTGGAGCGCATACAGGAACGCGACGCAGCCCTTCAGCGTGCGAAAGAGGACCTCGAACTTCGGGTTCAAGCGCGGACGGAGGAGTTGCAGAAGGAGATTATGGAACGCAAGCAGGCCGAAACAGGAATGCGCCGGGCGAAAGAGGCGGCGGAAGCGGCCAACCGGGCGAAGAGCGAATTCCTGGCCAACATGAGCCACGAAATTCGCACCCCGCTGAACGGCGTCATGGGAATGACCGATCTGACGCTCGAGACGCAGCTTACTCCCGAGCAACGCGAATACCTGGAAACCGTGAAGATGTCGGGCGATGCCCTGCTTACCGTGATCAACGACATTCTGGATTTTTCAAAGATTGAAGCCGGGAGGATCGACCTGGAAGCCGTCGATTTCAACCTGCGCGATTGCCTGGAAACAGCGCTCAAGACTCTCGCTCTGCGCGCGGATGAAAAAGGGCTGGAACTGCTATGCGAGGTAGCGCCGGAAGTGCCGGATGTGGTGCGGGGAGATTCGAGCCGGCTGCGGCAAGTACTGATCAACCTGGTGGGTAACGCCATCAAGTTTACGAACCGGGGTGAGGTGGCGTTGAAAGTGAAGAGCGATGCCCAAGAGTGTGAAGTTTACCTGCTGCACTTCACGGTGGCGGATACTGGGATTGGGATCCCCGAAGAGAAGCGGAAAGCGATCTTCGAGCCGTTCACGCAGGCGGATACATCCACGACACGCAAGTACGGAGGAACCGGTTTGGGACTGAGCATCTCAACGCGCTTGGTGGAGATGATGGGGGGGAGAATCTGGGTGATCAGCGAAGTGGGCCGCGGAAGCGAGTTTCACTTCACGGTGCGGCTCCAAGTTGCCGATCTGCAGACGATTGAAATCGGAACGATTGCTCCGCCAGAAGTGTTGCGTGGAGTGAAAGTGTTGGTGGTGGACGACAACCGGACCAACCGGCGCATCCTGGAAGGGATGCTGAAGCGCTGGGAGATGAAGGTGACGACCGTCGAAGGAGCGGAAGAAGCGCTGGAGCAATTGTGCGCAGCCCTGGAATCGGGGGATTCTTACGGGCTCGTCTTGACGGACATGCACATGCCGGGGATGGACGGTTTTGCGCTGGTCGAGCGAATACGGCAGAAGCCGGAGCTGTCAACCTCCACCATCATGATGCTTACCTCGGCGGGCCACCGGGGCGATGCGGCACGTTGCCAGGAGTTGGGAGTTTCTGCGTATCTGCTAAAGCCGATACGGCAATCCGAATTGCGAGAGGCTGTTGCCAGAGTACTTGGGGCAAAGGAGCAGAAGGGCGCGATTCCGTTGATTACGCGGTACTCGTTGCAGGATGCGCGCGAGCCTTCGGCTTCGCTGCGCGTTCTGCTGGTGGAAGACAATGCCGTGAATCAGCGGTTGGCGAGCCGGCTGCTGGAAAAGAGAGGCCACTCCGTGGTGGTAGCAGGGAATGGACTGGAGGCGCTTGAGGCGCTTGAAAAAGAGAGTTTTGACCTGGTTTTGATGGATCTGCAGATGCCCGTGATGGATGGGTTCGAAGCGACCGTGGCGATTCGAAAGAAGGAGGGAGGCAGTGGAATCCACCTGCCGGTAGTTGCGCTCACGGCGCACGCTATGATGGGCGATCGGGAGAAATGCCTGGCCGCGGGAATGGATGGATATCTCACAAAACCGATCCGGTCGCATGAACTGAACGAACTTCTGCAGAATTATCTCGCGCGCCGCGTGGAAGCTTCGAAAACCCAAGAGAAAGCTTTGAGCAATCAATAGCTAGAGAGCCGCGCGGACCGCGCTCCAAGGGCTTCGTTTTCCTGCCAGCTGCAGAAATCATCGAGAAACCAACCGGGATCGTCGGGATCGCTGGTGTAACCCCGTCGCGCTCACGATTAAGAGACCAGTCACTTCCAAATGTGTCCTGTGCACCCACCGTCTCCCTTGCAATTCATGCACACAATTATGGGCGGGTAAATCGGTACCGTCCCTCCATCCGCTTTTGGTTTTTCGGCAGGGTGCACCAACGTCAATGGAACCGGCTTCTTACCGGTCAAAACTGCAAATGGGTTAATTTGAAGAACAGTTCCCGGATGAACAGGTTTTGAAGTGAAACCGCGTTTGCGGAGAACACGCTCTGAAGTTTTGAGGATACCCGCAAAGATAGCACTACCTTCCTTAAACGTAAGCCGCTTTATCGCTGCCAGGTTATCGGGTCTAAGCCTGAAAAAACGGCCCCGTTTCTTTAACTCAAAGTGAAGTTCTTTCATTCCAGGCTCCTTTCTGGGAGGCCCGCGTCGGTGCGGGCAGAGCTTGCCATTCCGTTGAAACTGGTCCCCACCCCATTAATCGGAAATTTCCGATTTCAAATTCGTTTTGCGCAGAACCATACGGCAGTCGCCCTCTCGTGTCAACCTCAGATCGCCTTGGCCACGGTTGACCCGAAAGACAATTTCTTGCGGCTCGCAACCGGGAGTAGAAGGCGTTTGGGGCCGCTGACGAAGGGATTGCCGCGCTCGTAAAAGCGAAGGAGTTGATCGGCGGCACGGGTAATGCCGATGCGCACGGTTTTCCCGATTGGGCCGGTGGGATGGGTGGTTTCGCCCAGCCAGAGCGAGCCGGGGGCGCAAAGATCGAGGCCGTCGTGGCGACGGTCGATTTGAAACGCGGCTGCGAGGCGTCCGGGGCCGCGGGTGAGATCGAGCACTCGAGTCGTCTTGCGGTGGCGCTGCATGAGCTCGATGCCTTCAAGCGGTTCGAGGGCGCGGATGAGGATCGCGGCCGCGGTTTCGGCAGGCTCGCTCACGACATTAAGCATAAAGTGCGCGCCATAATTGAAAAAAATGTAAGCATGGCCGGGGTGGAGATACATCGAGCGAATCCGCGGAGTAGGCCCGCGGAAATGATGTCCGGCTGGATCGCCGGGCGGATAGGCTTCCGTCTCCACGATGCGGCCGCAGAGGCGGCCCGCGGGGAGATCGTGGACGACGACTTTTCCAATAAGGAAGCGAGCGAGATTGACAGTGTCCGAGGGAAGCTCGGAGCGGCGGAGGCGGCGAATGGTGAATTTCACCGGAGAGGATTTCAGAGCCGCGCGCGATGGGGACATGGGAAGTCGAGTCAGTGGGACAACAGTTTCTGCAGGTCGTCCGAAGAAACGAGATCCTGATACTCAGGGTGCTTGCGAATAAAACTGGATACGTACGGACAGAGTGAGACAACCCGGAGATGATTGACGCGGGCGAAATCCAGCGCAACGCGCGCAAGTTTTGCTGCCAGCCCTTGCCCTTCGAGTGGCGGCGGCACTTCGGCGTGGACAAAAATGATACGGTCGGGAAAGCGGCGATACGTGATTAGGGCACGAAGGCCGTCGACGAGCAGTTCGAAACGCTGCGCTTGTTCGTTGTGGGTGACGCTTACGTCGTTGAGGTTCAGGCCCACGGATCACACCGCAGCTTTGCTGGTCTTTTCATTCCGGAAATAGCTGAGCGCGCCGGAAGGGCACTGGTCGACCTGCTTGATGATGCGATCGCTTCCCGAGCCGTCCATGTTGATCCACGGGCGAGCGCTGACGTTGAAGACTTCGCCGAGGCCTTGCACGCACTTGGCGGAGTGAATGCAGACGCCGGGTTTCCAGATGACGGTGATTTCGCCGTTCGTGTAGGGCATTTCGGATTCGCTCATAAGGACCTCCGGGTGACCGGGCAAGTCTATCAGGGATTTTGGAAAAACTACGGGGCAGAGGAGTCGGGAGGCTCGTTGTTGAAGAGGCGGGCGAGTTCAGCGTGATCGATGACCACGGCGGGATCGCGCTGAATGGCGTCAAAGTATTTCTTCTGGAAGGCGTCGCCGGATTCCGTGGGAACAAACATTTTCCGGGCGAGAGAGATAGATCCGCTGGTGTATTCCGGGGTGATGGGCTCCTTGGCACCCAGGGTTTCATCGATGCGGACGACGAATTCGGAGATGTTGTGCAGCCAGGCGAACTGCTCGTGGTCGATGACCAGACGGAAGAGCTCGCCCGTGTTGACGTGGCCGTGCTCGCGCTCGTAGTCGCGGCGTTCCATGTCGAGAAGAGTTTTGTGGAGGCGCAGAAGAGCGAGGCGGAGGGACAGAAGCTTCTCGCGGGCGGGGGAATCGCTGTTCGCGGGATACAAGTTTGAGCTTGGAGAATCCATTTTCGAATGACACCTCTATTCTCCGCTAGTCGGCGTGCAATTTCAAAATGAATGCGTTAAGAAAAAACTCTTCAACGCAGAGTCCGCCGAAGACACAGGGAAGGGCGGATAAAATAGAAAACGGAAAAGTGAAAATCGAAGAAGGAAGGCTTACAACTCAAAACTTAGGTCTGAATACTGAACACTAAACACTAAACACTGAACACTGAACACTGAACACTGAACACTGTTCAATCGTGATAGCGCTGCTCGCCGACGGGAAGAGCGATAGGAAGCCGGTTGCCTTGAGGCGGGAGCGGGCAGGTCGAGTAAGGAGTGTAAGCACAAGGAGGATTTTCAAGGCGATTGAAATCGAGCACGAGCTCACCGGGCTTATCGAGGCCGTTGGTCGGGAACGCTGTGTAGAGAAAGCGGCAGGCGCCGTAGGTGGTCGAGGTACTGGTCGTGTCGCGAAGAATGAAGAAAAGCTTTGCGACGGCGGGATCTTCGAGGACGGGCTCAAGCCGAAATGTTTTTCCCGCGAGAGTGAATTCCGCGAAACCGGGAACGGGCTGATCGTAGCTGGTGCCGACGAGAGTGGCGAGTGTGATGGTTTTGTGCGGGGAATAGGGGATCCATTTGGCGGTCAAACGATAAGCGGGGTCGGGCGGGTACCACTTGAGGCCGCGGAAACCGGCGATGGCGGGAGAATGAGAATCCTTGATGCGAAGAGCGAAGCGCGCCTCGCGCCGGATCACGTACATGTTGAGAGTGCCGATGGTGAGATGAGGGGAAACTTTATCGTTGTTCGCTTCAGACCGCAGGGATTCCGATTTTGCGGGAGCCCCAGCTACTAGAAAGTCGGGAGGGAATCCTCCCGCGGGAGGATTCAGCATGACGTTTTCGCCTTCGAGGCGAAGGATGGCTAGATGCGCGGGTCCGGCGCCGAGATGGATTTTGTTGCCTGCAGCCGAGCCGACGGAGTTCTCGCCCGGCTGGAGCCACTCAAGGCCGGCGAGAGAAAGCCAGCCGTCCGGCTTGACGAGGTTCGCTTTGTGTTCTGCGCGCCAGGCAGAGGTGTCTTTCTGCCATGCGGCGTCTTGCGCGAACAGAGAAAGCGCAAGGATCATGCAAGCGGAGAAGAGCAGGGCTGATTTTGCGAAAAGGGTCTGAAAGCGCATGGAAAAGTATAGCCCCGGACGCAATTAAGGCAAGCTGGCAGAAGATTCCTGGAGCAAAGCAATGAGGAGAACGCCAACAAGGTGATGGTGCAGAACCGAACAACAATCTCGCGAAGGGGCTTACGATGCCGGCGCCGAGGAGTGTATGCTCTTGAGCATCTGGCCCGCCGGAGGGTTGGCCTCTTGTTGATATTTGTCAACCGAAACTCCTCGAGCGTTTGTAACATCCAACGTAAGTTCACGTATTTGGCATCGGAGGAAGCTTCATGATTGTAGGTGTGCCCCGAGAAACCTTTCCCGGAGAGCGGCGTGTAGCGCTGGTGCCCGCAGCCATCCCGAATCTGGCCAAAGCGGGCTTGGAAGTGCTGGTCGAAGCGGGAGCCGGGACCCTGGCGGGCTATCCCGACGCGGACTACGCCGCGAAGGGCGCGAAGATTGCCGTCGACCGCGCCGAAGTGTTTCGCGCCGCCGACATTGTGGTGCAAATTCTCTGTTATGGATCCAACGACAAGACCGGCAAGGCCGACCTCCCCCTTTTCCGCGACGGCCAGGTGCTCATTGGATTTTTGAGGCCGCTTGGCTCCATCGAAACCATTCAGGAAATCGCCGCCAAGGGAGTGACTTCGTTTTCGGTCGAATTGATGCCGCGAACCACACGCGCCCAGAGCATGGACGTGCTTTCCTCAATGGGCACGATTTGCGGCTACAAGGCGGTCGTGCTTGCGGCGGATACTTTGCCGCGCATTTTTCCGATGCTCACGACGGCTGCGGGAACGATTACTCCGGGCCGCGTCTTCGTGATTGGAGCGGGCGTGGCGGGTTTACAGGCGATTGCCACGGCGCGCCGCCTCGGCGCAGTCGCTTCTGGAACAAGTGCAGAGCCTCGGCGGACGGTTCGTCGAACTTCCGATTGAAGCCAAAGACGCCGAGGATGCGCGCGGGTACGCGCGGGCGCAGGACGAAACTTTCTACAAGCGCCAGCGTGAACTGCTGGGAAAAGTCGTGGCGGAAAGCGACGTGGTGATCAGCGCGGCGGTAATTCCGGGGAAGAAACCTCCGATTCTGGTGACCAAGGAAATGGTAGCGAGCATGGCGCCCGGGTCCGTCATCGTCGATCTGGCCGGCGAGCGCGGAGGCAACTGCGAACTTACTCGACCCGGAGAAATTGTTGTGGAGCATGGAGTGACGATCATTGGATGGTTCAATCTGGCGAGCACCGTGCCGTATCACGCCAGCCAGATGTATGCGCGAAATGTGAGCGCCTTCCTCCTCCTCCTCGTTAAAGACGGCAAGCTGCAACTGAACATGGATGATGAAATCATCCGCGAGACGATGCTGACGCGGGGAGGAGAAGTGGTCAACGCGCGTGTGAGAGAATTTTTTGGTCTCCCGGCCTTGGCGGCTGAATCGAAGGAGGTGGTGAAGTCATGAAGCTGGATCTGCTTACCAGCCTCTACGTTTTCATGCTGGCCGCATTTATCGGATTTGAAGTCATACGCCGCGTTTCCCCTCTTCTGCACACGCCCTTGATGTCGTTGACGAACGCGCTCGACGCCATCGCCGTGGTCGGCGCCATCCTTCTTGCGGGTGAGTATCACGCGCACGGGGCCGTGCTCGCGAAGATTCTGGGAACGATCGCCATCGTCGCGGCAACGAGCAACATCGTCGGCGGATTCCTGATTACCGACCGGATGCTGAAGATGTTCAAAACCAGCGGGCCGAAGAAACCATGACCAACCTGCCCGGCCTGGAAACCATCATCGAAATCACCTATCTGATTGCTACCGCACTTTTCATTCTCGCGCTCAAGTGGCTGAGTTCTCCCACGACCGCGCGCCGCGGAGTCTTTGCCGGCGAACTGGGCATGTTGCTGGCGATTGGCGGCACATTACTCCACCACGGCATCGTCGAATACAAATGGATCTTTATCGGCCTGGTGTTGGGCACGATCATCGGCGTGCCCCTCGGCGAAGTGGCCATGACCGCCGTTCCTCAACGGACCGCCCTGAGTCACGCGTTTGGCGCACTTTGCGTCACGCTGGTCGGCGCAACGGAATTTTATTTGCGCGCGCCCGATGTGCCTCGCTTCATGATGGGCGTGCTCTCGCTGGAGGTCATCCTCGGCTCGCTGACGTTCACCGGCAGCTTGATGGCCGCCGGAAAATTGCAGGAAATCTTGCCGCAGCGGCCCATCACCTATAAGGGACAGAACATTGTCAACCTCGGCCTCCTGGCTGTCGCAATCGCAGTCGCCGGTATGCTGGTAGCGCACCCGGAAAAAACGCAGCTCTTCCCGCTGATCGTCGGCATTCCTCTTTTGTTCGGCGTGATGATGATCATTCCCATCGGCGGCGCCGATATGCCGACGGTGATCTCCCTTTTGAACTCCTACGCAGGGCTTTCCGCCGCGATGATGGGACTCGTCCTCGACAGCAAACTTCTGATCATTGCGGGCGCACTGGACGGCGCTTCCGGTCTCATCCTTTCCGTGAACATGTCGAAAGCCATGAACCGCTCCTTTTCAAACGTCCTCTTTGGCGCTTTTGGGCAGCAGCAGGCGGCGGCCGCAGGCCAGCATGAGGCGCGGCCTGTGCGCAGCGCGACACCGGAGGAAGCCGCCGCGATCCTCGCAGCGGCCAATAAGGTTGTCATCGTCCCGGGTTACGGAATGGCCGTGGCGCAGGCGCAGCACAAAGTGCGCGAATTGTACGACGCGCTGACTAAGCGCGGCGTCGACGTAAAGTTCGGAATTCATCCGGTCGCCGGCCGCATGCCGGGGCACATGAACGTCCTGCTCGCGGAAGCGGACATTCCGTACGACAAGCTTCTGGATATGGACGAAATCAACGGGGATTTTCCCCAGACCGACGTGGCGCTGGTGATTGGCGCAAACGACGTCACCAATCCTGCCGCGCGCACTGACCCTTCGAGTCCGATCTACGGCATGCCCATTCTCGATGTGGATAAGGCGCGCACGGTGATGGTGATCAAGCGCAGCATGGGCGCAGGTTTCGCTGGGATCGATAATCCGCTCTATTACTTTGATAAAACTCTCATGCTCTTCGGAGACGCCAAATCCTTCGTCGGCTCCATCGTCCGCGAACTCGGCGGCGGCCACGAGTAGCTAAAATTCGCGATGCTCGATAAAAAGTAAGAGCACAGAGCAGAGCGCCCGAGAGAATCTATCCGATCTTCTCTTCAAACTAGCCTTCCATCGCAGGCCTAAACCCAAGTGTGTGCCGATCGCCGCCTGACGCAACTGGTGCTTAAATCATCTCCTGATTCGGTGCTATAGTGAGGCGCAGAACGGGTGGACCTTTCCATGGAAAGGACGCGCACGTCTGAGGAGGGCCGGATGAAGAACAACGAGACACTTTCAAAAGGTTCGCGGAGGACGTTTCTCCAGTTGTCAGCCGCGGCGACCGCGGCGATGGCGTTTCGCATCGCTACCGAGGCGTCCCTCGCGGCGGAAGATCGCAATGTTTTTCATCCCGGAGCGGTAGTGATCGACGCGAACGAAAACCCTCTGGGACCGTGCGATGCCGCGCGGAAGGCCATCGTGGATATGGCCCCGCAAGGCGGCCGCTATTCCTACTGGCTGAAGGAAGAATTCGTCAAAACATTTTCGGAGATGGAGGGCCTGAAGCCGGAATACCTGCGCGTCTTTCCCGGCTCGAGCGAGCCGCTGCATTTCTCCGTGCTGGCGTTCACTTCGCCGTCGAGGAGTTACGTCACTGCGGATCCCGGTTACGAAGCCGGAATGCGCGCGGCGAAAATCTCCGCAGCCCGCATCGCCAAAACTACCCTGACGAAAACGTATGCGCACGATATCAAGGCCATGCTCGCGGCGGCGCCGGACGCCGGGCTCTTCTA